>LNFM01009906.1_pt1 | contig 13617 bp, 10 predicted proteins | sample 596031 | NCBI WGS metagenome assembly LNFM01 (sample SAMN04254537, study PRJNA301005) | activated carbon metagenome | isolation source: dual media filters at the Ann Arbor, Michigan drinking water treatment plant | place: USA: Ann Arbor
CCACGCGTGGTACCGTACCACGGAGCCTGTTGCAGACCCTGGGCCCGGCGATGCATCACTGCCCCTGGACCTGCCGCCGCCAGACGGCCTGGATCAACTGCTCGATCAATTCCGTCACCCGCTCGTAGGCATCGGCGGCACGCTTGTACGTACGGTTGTTGCCGTCGTAGCGCGTGATGTCATACACCGTGCCGAACTCCGCGGCACTCGAGTTGGCCACCGCGGTCTTCGGGATCTCCACCGGCATCACCTTGCCCTCGTAGGCCTTGCCGATCCACTCCCGAACCACCGACGCGGTCGCATCGTTGTTGTCCACCCGCGTCAGCAGCACCCGGATGAAATCGAACTCCTTGGTGATCGCGCGGCGCTCGACCAGTTGCGCAGTCAGGTCCGAGAACAGGCGCCAGAACTGGGCCGACGAGGCCACATCCAGTGCATTGGGCGGCAGCGTCATGATGATTCCGTTCGCGGCCATCAGCGCATTGATCGTCACGTATGAAAGCGCGGGCGGCGTATCGATGATGATCACGTCGTAGTCACGGCGAACGTCATCGATACCGAGGTTGAGCACATCCCAGAATGCAAATGCCGGGTCCTGGCTCTGCCGCGCCGGCAACATGAATTCAGCGGCGAAGAGCAGCGGTGCGGCAGCCACCAGGTCGATCCCGTCCCAGTAGGTCGGACGGATCGCCGGTCTTATGGAGCGCTCGGTACCCGCGCACAGTTCCAGGATCGTGTCACTCTCGGCCACTTCGGAGTCGGGCAGGATGCCGTGCAGCGTGGTGAGGCTGCCCTGGGGATCGCAGTCGATGCAGAGCACTTGATGTCCACGCAGGCTGAGGCCCTGGGCCAGCGACATGGCGGTGGTGGTCTTGCCGACGCCACCCTTGAAGTTCGCGATGGTCAGGACGCACGCTTCGGCCTGCGCTGGCCTGCGCGCCGTGGCACGGTACGCTCGCACCCAGCTGCGGGTCTCCGCCAGCGTGAATTCGCGCCGCGTGCCGGTCTCGTTGGGCGTTCCGGATGGCAGATCACCCTTGGTCAGGCGATAGGCGATCTGTCCACGCTCGACGCCGCACATGGCAGCGACCTGGGACGCATTGAACCGCGGCGCTGTCTTGCGCGCCGTCGGCGAAAGCATCGCGCCGCGGACCTGCGAGACGAGCAGGGCGGCACGATCGGCCTGTTCGATGATGCTGCTGAGCGGTTGCGGGGTCAGATGGATCACGGGAGAATTCATGCCGGTTGGGTGGAGAGATGCATCTTCGACGTATGAATGGTGTTTGCCATGATCGAAGCTGCAACAAGGTGGGGACGTTCTTTTACGCGCCAGCTTCTACTGTACGCGTCTGGCCTTTCATGAAGGTTTCTGTATAGACTCCTTCAAATACTTCAAAAGCTTTATGCTCCGCAAATCATCTTTGCGTCAAGTGCTTGCGAGCGAACAGGTGAGCATCGGCAGGAACACATGTGAAGCCCGGCAGGTCGGTACGTGAGTGGGTACGGGCGAAAGGCGGCGCTTTTGCAGGCATCCTGGTGAGTGGATGCAGGGCCCGCAAACCGACGCCCGGGCTTCCCGTGAAGGCTCACCTGTCCATCGGCGGCTGCGACCGCGTGGCAGCGCCCGCACTGGGCGCATGCCAAGCCGGCCGGGGCCTGCAGGGTGGCGCGGCCACCACGCATCCGATGCCTCCGGTGCTGTCGTGCGCGCCCGGCGCTGCGACCCTCCGGGACTTGCCCGTCGATAGGTGAGGGTCTACGGGAAGCATCTCCGCGGCGGCTTCGATCGATAGGTGAACCGCAAGTTGCACGGACGCTCACAAATCCATACGCTACGGCCATGGCTCGGCTCGCACCCCTCCCGCATTCGGACATCGCCCTGGCAGATGTCGTCGTCGACGATGCTGTCCCGGCGGTCCGTGGCGAGCGTTCCGAGCGCGACGCCATCGTCCGCAAGCATGTCAACACGATCGCGCTGATGCCCACCGAACGGCGGATCGGCCTGCTGACCCGGAAGCTGTTCAACGTGATGCTCAGGCTCGCGCAGCAGCAGGGCGACACCGAGACCTACTCCGCGCCGCTGCGCGAGTTGATCACGCTGTCGCGCTTCGACTCGAAGGACTACCAGCTGCTCAAGCGCACGCTGCGCCAGATGATCAGCACCGTGGTCGAGTGGCAGAGCCCGACCGATCGCGAGTTCGTGCGCTGGGAGGCGTGTGGCCTGGTGTCCGGCGTGTCGCTCAGCAAGCCGCCGGAGGCGGGTGGGGCGGTCATCCTGCAGTGGAGCTATGCGCCGCAGATACGTACCCAGCTGCTTAGTCCGGAACGCTATGCACGGCTTTCGCTGGAACTGATGACCCGGCTGCGCTCGCACACCGCGCTGGCCCTGTACGAGATCTGCGCCCGCTACATCGACAATCCGAGCCATCTCACTGCGCGCCAGCCTTGGCGCTGGTGGAAGCCGGTGCTGACCGGCCAGCCCGATCGCGCCGATGCACGCCAGGCCCAGTACCGGTACTTCAAGCGTGACGTGCTGCTGCCGGCGATCGCCGAAGTCAATGCGCTGACCGACATCGTGGTGACCGGGCCGATCGAGGCGCGCGGCCCGGACAACAAGACGATCACCACCATCCAGTTCGAGGTGCGACGGCGCGAGGAGGGTATCCGTGCGCGCGGAACGCCGGCCGCCGAGCTGGTCGATCTGCCCGTGATCGGCCTTGCGATACGCAACGGCCTGAGCCAGGCCGAAGCCGAGCGGCTGCTGGAACAGTACGACGCCGAAAGGCTGCGCGCCGCGCTCGACCAGCTGGTCCAGCGCCAGAACGCTCCGGGCGCGGCGAGCCTGGCGCCGATCGGGCAGCCGGCGCGCTGGGTTGCCGCGGTGCTCGAGGCCGGGCAGAAACGGCAGGCGGCACCCGGCAACTGGAATGGGCGCCGGATAGGGCAGGGCGTCGCGCCCTCGCGCGAGGCGCGCTGGCGCGAGGAGTGGATCAAGCGGCGCTATCGCGACGCGCGCGCGATGTTCCTCGAGCACGACGTGGCGACGCGCGACGGATGGCTCGCGCGTTATCGCGAAGCCCTGGTCGCGCAGCGCTCGGTGCTGGTGAAGCGGCTCGACCGCGATGGCTGGGAGCATCCGATGGTGCGCGCCGATTTCTTGCGCTACTTCGGCACCACGACGATCGGCGAACACTGGGACCAGCCGACTGCCGAAGACATCCTCGGCCTGGCGGCGGAAATCGGCGACGAGCCCACCGCGGGCACCTAGCAACCCGCCCTGCGTCCGGTGGCTGCGCGTCAGGCGACTTCGATCCCGTCCGGGTTCACGATGTTGCGCGCATAGGCCGCGGCGGATCCTTCCAGCGCGAGGCCCATCCAGTCGCGGAGCACCCAGGCCGGCTTGCCTGCGCGCAACTGGCGCGCCGCGAACGCGCCGCGCAGCACGCGCGCGCCCTTGTGCGTGCGTTCGATGCCGGCGCGGTCGAGCCAGCCCTCGCAGGCCCGATGCACGCTGCGTACGGTGAGCGAGTCGCCGCGCGGCGTGGCACAGAACACGGCACCTGCTGCCTCTGTGCACAGCGCCTGGCGCAGGGTCAGCCAGGCTTCGAGCAGCGGCCTTGCCGACGGACTGACCGGCGTGACGCGCTGCGGCCGTCGGCCGTGGCCCGAGACCGTGACGAAGGGCGGCACCTCGTCCAGATGGATGTCGCCCACCTGCAGCGTGACGATCTCGCGTGGCTGCAGGCCGGATCCGATGGCCATCGCCACGATGGCGGCGTCGCGCAACAGTCGCCAGCCCGGGTCCATGGCGTCGCTGCCGTGTCCTGCGGTGACCGCCGGCGTGCGGGCGAGTGCGACCTGCAGCGTAGACAGCAGTCTTCCTTCCTCCCCGGGGGTGAGCGATTCCGGCAGCGGCCGGGTGCGGGGCGCGGGAAACTGCTGCAGCAGGCGCCGTGCCGGATTGTCCGCGCGCACACCCGCACGATTCAGTTCCGCGTGCAGCGCCTCGAGCGTACGAAGGTAGCGGTGGCGGGTGAGGGCAGGCGTCCCGTCGCGTTGGACATGCGCCAGCGCGTTCAGGAACTGCGCGATCTGTTCGACGCCTGCCTGTTCCAGCGTGGAACCGGCCTGCTCGAGCGTGGCGAGGTAGCGCCGGACGATCGACAGGTGCTTCTGGATGGTCGCCGGGCGATACGGGTCGCCCTGGTGCCTTTCCCGCTGCAGCCACTGCAGGGTGCAGCGCAGCGGGTCGTGCCGCCAGTCGGCGCGGCCAGCCAGCGCGGGGCCCGGGTCGCCGTCGGTGCCGGCGTCCGGGAACAGATCCATCGAAGGACTTTCGGGCAGGGCCATCGGACGATTGGCGGCAGGGCAGGGCGGTCGGGGGTGGAAGTGCGCGTACGTGCCAGGGGACCCGGCGCGCGTGCCGCGCGCACGGGTGCTGCCACGGTGCATGCAGTGTAGCGCAACATGCGCTTGCAGCCACTGAATGTCCTTTCCCCACGCGGCATCGGACGACCCGCCCACCCCCTGGATGCAGGGGTTTGTTTGTCTGGGCGGCTTTGGGGAAAGGACATCCGAAGAGCGCTGGCCCAGGATATGCAGATGTCGACGGCTCCGGCTGCGACGTAAGATGCGGGCGGGCCAACGCATGGCCGGCGACGCAACGCAGCGGGCATGCGCAGGGGAGGTCCGACAACCGAGAAGGGGGCCTGGATGGCAACGATCGACAGCCGCATCGACGAAGCGCCGTACTGCATGATGATCACGTTCGAAATCGACCCGGCGGACGAGGCCGAATTCAACGACATCTACGACAACGACCATGTGCCCAACATCATGCAGTTGCCGGGCGTGACCGAGGTGCTCCGCTTCCGCGAGGCGCAGCCGAACGCCAAGGGCTTCCTGGTCTATACGGCCCTCTACATGATGGCGACCGAGAACCTGCATCTGACGCCGGAATGGACGGTCCTGTCCGACCTCGGCCGCTGGGCACCGGTCATTCGACCGAAGGTGAAGTCGCGGACTCGCAGCACCGGCCCGGTGATCGCGCGCTTCCGAAAGAGCCGCAGCTGATGGCCGGCATGCAGGCGCGGCCGGGGATGCAGCCCTCGGCCGGCGGGCTCGACCCCTCGCTGCCACCCGCCTACCTGGCGAAGATCCTGCGCTTCGTGCTCGACACTCGGCTGGAAGACCTGCCGCCGGCGGTGACCGATCGCTGCCGCCGGCTGATCGCCGACTGTTTCGGCATCATCACCGCCGGCAACCAGAGCGACGAATTGAAGGCGTTCGCGCAGGCACTGCTGCCTGCGCCGGATTCCGGCCACAGCTGGGTCATCGGCACGGGATACCGGGCATCCGCGCGCGATGCCGGTTTCCTCAACGGCATCGCCAGCACCTGGCACGATTTCGACGAGGGCAGCACCATCGCGTACTCGCACCCGGGGAGCCAGTCGATCCCTGCCGCCGTTGCGCTCGCACAGGCGATGGGTGCATCGGGACGCGACCTGCTGCTGGCGGTGGTGCTCGGCTACGAAGTGAGCGCCCGGGTCGGGATGGCCTCGCGCATGCGCGTGTCGGTGCATCCGCATGGCACCGTCGGGACGATCGGTTCGGCCGTCGCGGCGGCGAAGCTGAAGGGCTTCGACGAAACGCGGCTGCGCCAGGCGATCAACCTCTCGGCGACGATGGCCATGACCACCAACCGCCAGGCGATGCTCGACGAGGCCACCGTGCGCAACGTCTATTCCGGCCATAGCGCGCTGGCAGGGCTGGACGCCGCGCAACTGGTGGAAGCGGGCTTCACCGGACAGCGCGACGGCATCGGATTCACCTACGGCACGGTGATCGCCGACGGCTTCGACCCGGATCGCATGGTCGAAGGACTGGGCGAGGACTGGCTGATCCTCAAGGGCTACTTCAAGCTGCATTCCACCGGCCGCTACTCGCACGCGGCGATCGATGCGCTGCAGGATGCGCTGGCGAAAGTGCCGGGCGGCACGATCGATGTCGCGCGCATCCGGCGCATCGAGGTGCGGGCGTTCCAGATGGCCGCGCTGCTCTCGGGAAAGCGCATCACCACCAGCTTCGGCGCCAAGTTCTCGATCCCGTTCGCACTGTCGACCATCCTGGTCCATGGACGATCGGCGATCGAATGCTTCGACCTTCCGGCAGTGCGCGACCCGCGCGTCCAGGCGCTGGTCGCGAAGGTCGAGGTATCCGAGGACCTCGACCACACCGCAGCCTACCCTGGCCGCCAGCGCTGCGACCTCGCGATCCACCTCGAAGACGGCACGGCCGTCACCGGGCATTGCGAAGTGATGAAGGGCGAGGCCGGCAATCCCCATCGACCCGAGGATGTCGAGCGCAAGTACCGCGACCTGATGGAGCCGGTGTGGGGCCGCGCCCCCGCCGCGGCGCTGTACGACAACCTGATGCGCCTGGAGTCCATCGCGGACTGCCGCACCTTCGGCCTCGCCGATCTTCCCTGGAACGATCTACACCTGGAGCGATGATGACCGCACCCCGTCCTGCCCTGCGCCTTCCGTGCCTGCAAGCACTGCTGCTCGCCGTGTCCGCCGTGCCGGCCGTCGCCATCGCCCAGCCGTCCGCTTCGTCCTACCCGAACAAGCCGATCCGCTGGATCGTGCCGTATCCGACCGGTGGCACGTCAGACTTCCTCGCACGCCTGATCGGGCAACGGCTGTCCGAAGCCTGGGGCCAGCCGGTGCTGGTCGACAACCGCAGTGGCGCGAACGGCAACATCGGCACCGAAGTGGCGGCGCGCGCGGCACCGGACGGCTACACGCTGTTGCTGGTGGCGAGCACGTTCACCATGAATCCCGCGGTCTACCCGAAACTGCCCTTCGACTCCGCGCGTGACTTCGCGCCGGTGACCACGCTGCTCTGGCAGCCGTACCTGCTTTCGGTGCATCCGTCGCTGCCGGCCACCTCGATGAAGCAACTGCTCGAACTCGCGCGCGCGAAACCGGGCGACATCACCTACAGCTCGGGCGGCAACGGCAACGCCACGCACATCGCCGGCGAGCTGTTCGCCTCGATGGCGAAGGTCAAGTTCATCCACGTGCCTTACCGCGGCGTCGGACCGGCCATCCAGGCCCTGCTCTCGGGAGAGGTGAAGCTGTCGTGGGCCTCGTCGGTGGCGGTACGGCCGCACCTGGCCTCGGGAAAGCTGAGGGTATTGGCCGTCACCGGACGCAGCCGCATCGCCGCGTTGCCGGACGTGCCCACGGTGGCGGAGTCCGGCGTTCCGGACTACGTGGAAGGCAACTGGCAGATGGTGCTGGTGCCTGCACGCACGCCGGCGCCCATCATCGACCGCCTGAACGGTGAGCTGGTGCGCATCCTGCGCACCCCGGAGCTCACCACCAGCATCCAGCAGACCGGTTCGGACGTGATGGCGAATACCGCGGCCCAATCGGCCGAACTGATCCGCACCGACATGAAACGCTACGGACAACTGATACGCGCGCTCGACATCCGCGCCGACTGAGCCGGCGGCGGCGCGACGCACGGTGCTGCGCCTGCCGCCACGCACAACGCCACGCACCGGGCGCGCACTGCTGCCGTGCGCACCGCCCGCACGACCGCGTACCATTGCCACCCCATCGGTAGTGGAGGCACCTGTCTACATGGCAAACCTGACATCCCTGCTGCGTGAAGAGATCACGCGGCTCGCCAAACGCCAGATCAATGCGGAAATCGGCCCGCTGAAGAAACGCTGGGCCCAGCAACGCCGCGTGATCGCCGCGCTGAAGGAAGAGTGCACCGCGCTGCGGCGCGAAGTGTCGCAGTTGAGCAAACGCGCCGCCCATCCGGCCGCAGACGCCGCCGATGCACAGGCCGGCACGGGACCCCGCCGCCGGTTCCGTGCAGACGGCCTGCGCTCGTTCCGCGCCCGCCTCGGGCTCACCGTGCGAGAGCTCGCACTGCTGCTCGGCGTCAGTGAACAGACCATCTACAACTGGGAGACCGCGAGCACGCGTCCCCAGCCGTCGATGCTCGACACGATCGCCGAACTGCGGGCACTGGGCAAGCGCGAAGTGGCGGCACGACTGCTCAAGCTGCAGGAAGCGAAGTAACCGTCCGGCGCGGCCTCATCGGCCAGCGAACGCGAGCACGTCCGCTTCGGGGCGACCGAGGAGCGTCTTGAGCAGGGGTGGCTCGAACCGGCGCTGCACCGTGATCGCGTAGAAGTTCTCGTGAAGGGCGGGGACGACGCAGTACTCGGCCAGCACGCCGCTGCGCAGTTCGTCCTGCACGACGACGGTGGGCACCAGTGCAACGCTGTCCGAATCGCGGGCGAGCAGCCGCAGCAGCGCCATGTCGTCGACTTCCGCACGCAGCCGGTAGCGCAGGCCTCGCTGCTCGCACATCAGGTCGAAGCCGGTGCGGATGTCGTTGTCCCGGCCGGGCAGCAGCAGGGGCACGTCGGCCAGTTCCTCCGGAAACCGGAAGGCGCGGCGCTTCGGCCGCGGCTTGCCGACCAGGCTGACCGGCTGGCGGGCGATGCGCCGGCAGCGCCAGGGGTCGTCCAGCGTCGCCGGCACCCGCCGGTTCGACAGCACCAGATCGATCGCATGCACCCGTAGCCGGGCCAGCAGCTCCTGCAGGCTGCCCGACTGCAGCGCGAGCGAGACATCGTCGCGTGCGAGCAGCGGACGCACGAAGTTCTCCTGGAAGTTGCGCGACAGCGTCGCCATCGCGCCGATGCGCAGCACCTGCCGCTGCTGGCTGTGTCCATCGCGCAGCAGCGCCATGAGTTCGCTGCCCGAGGCGAAGATGTTCTCGGAATAGGCAAGGGCGAGATGGCCGGCCTCGGTCAGCTGCAGGGTGCGCCCGGCGCGGGTGAACAGCGGCTGGCCGAGCGCCTCCTCGAGCTGGCGGATCTGGCTCGACAGGGCGGACTGCGACACATGCAGCCGCGTCGCCGCACGCGTCAGGTTGCCGTCCTTGGCGACGGCCCAGAAGTAGTGGAGGTGGTGGTAGTTGAGCCTTGCCATGCAGCTGCCCTCCGCGCGGATCGATCGTTCTCTATTCGTTCACGAATCGTACGGAACATTGAATTTTACGCATGCGACGCGGCTGCGTAGATTCCCTTGCATCGCGTCGATCGCGCAACGGACGGAGCCGGATGTGGACATGTCAGCGGTTGCAGCGTGGGTCCAGGACGCACCCGCATGGCGCAGCGCGCTGCTGCTCGGCATGCCCGCCGCCTGCGCGGGCGGGGCGCTGTCGCTGGCCGTCATGCGCCCGTCGACGGACACGGCATGGGCGATCGTGCGCATCGCCTGCGCGACGGCGCTAGCCGCGTCCATCGTATCGTTCGGTGCGTTCATGCTCGCCGGCGCGGCCACGCTGCCGATCGGGCCGCTCGCATGGCTCAGGGCGGATGCGGTCGGTGCGGTCGTGCTGGCGCTGGTGGCATTCATCGGCTGGGTGATCGCCGGCTACTCGCGCCGCTGCCTGGAAGGCGAACCCGGCCAGGTCCGCTACGCCGCGTGCCTGATGGCGACGCTCGCCGGCGTGGGCGGCGTGGTGGTGTCCAACCATCTGCTCGCGCTGGCCGCCTGCTGGATGCTTGCCAGTGCCGCCCTGCAACGGCTGCTGCTGTTCCACGAAGGCCGGCCGGGGGCACGCATCGCCGCGCACAAGAAGCTGATCGCCAACCGACTGTCCGAAGCCTTCCTGCTGGTCGCCATCGGACTGCTCTGGTGGTCGCTGGGTACGCTGCGCATCGACGCGCTGCCCGCGCATCCGTCACTGGCGCACGCCACCGACGTCCCGCTGGCGGTGCACCTGGCCATGGTGCTGGTGGTCATCGCCGCCCTGCTCAAATGCGCGCTGCTGCCGTTCCATGGATGGCTGATCCAGGTGATGGAGGCGCCCACGCCGGTATCGGCGCTGCTGCATGCCGGGGTGGTCAACCTGGGTGGTTTCGTGCTGATCCGCCTGTCCGGCCTGCTCGACACGGTGCCCGCAGCCCAGGTGCTGCTGGTGCTCGCGGGCACCGCCACCGCGCTGCTGGCCGCGCTGGTAATGACCACGCGCATCAGCATCAAGGTGTCGCTCGCCTGGTCGACCTGCGCGCAGATGGGGTTCATGCTGATGCAGGTCGGGCTGGGCGCCTATTCGATGGCGCTGCTGCACCTGGTCGCGCATTCCCTCTACAAGGCGCATGCCTTCCTGTCCGCAGGCGACATGGTGCACAGGACGGCTGCGCTCGCGCTGTCCGACCGGGCGCCAGGCGCGCGCATGGCCGGCGCGGTGACGGCCGCGCTGGCGGCCTGCGTACTGATGGCATTGGCGCAGTACGCATGGGCGCTCCTGTTCGATGTGCAGGGCGCCATCGACCCGGTGCAGTGGGCGCTCGCTGCAGTCGCCTGCCTCGTCCTCGCGCCGCTGCTGGGGACCGCCGCACACGGCACGGTCGGGCGGTCGCTCCTGCCGTTGCTGTCCGCCGGCGCGGTGGCACTGGTGCATGCCGGGCTGCACGGGGCGGGTACCCACTGGCTGCCACCCCGCGCCGCCGGCACGGACGTGCTGCCGTGGCTGCTCGCCGGCACCGTACTGGCCTCGTTCGCAGTCCTGTACCTGTTGCAGGCGACGATTCGTTCGGCGCCGCACGGCATGCTCGCCCGCCGGTTTCATCCCTGGTGCTATGCCGGCCTGTTCCTGGATGAGCGCGTGACGCGCGTCGGATTTTCAGCATGGCCGCTGCGCGGCCGGGGGAGCCGGGCATGAATGCACCGCTGGATGTTTCGCTCCGCCGTCCGCCATCCATGATGGCCGCGATCGAGGGCGCGATCGGCCGCATCGCGCCGGCCTGGCCACTCGACCGGATGATCGCGGTCAATCCCTTCCAGGGACATGCGGACAAGCCGATCGACGAGGCACAGGCGAGGTTGCGCTGGCTGTGCGGCACGCGCCTGTCGATGCCGCGCAACTGGTATCGCGAAGAGTGGCTGGCCGGAAGACTTGCATGCGAAGACCTGCAGGCAGTGACCGACCGATGGATCGAAACGGGCTGCACCGCGCCACGCCTTCCGGCGGGCCATGCGCTGTCCCGCGCCGATGCAATGCTCGATGCCCTGCTGGCGGCGCTCGAGCAGGCGTGCGCCGATTCGACCCCGTTGCCCGCCTCGGCACCGGCAAGGCTGCCCCTGGCCACGGCCGTGGCACAGCCGCCGAACCTGCCCGGACAGCCGGTGGGCTGGGCCGAGCTCGTCGTGCATCAGATCAGCCAGCACAACGCGGCGTTCTTCGACGCCAGCCAGTCCGCATGGCGGCCGCAGGACGGCCGCGGGCTCTACGCCAGCTGGCGCGACCGGATGGCGTTCGACCGCGCCTTGCCGGCACGCGCGGGGCGGCCTCCGTTGCGCGTGCACGCCGCCGAACTGCCAGAGGCGCCGCTCGCACTGCTCACGGCGCTCGCCGACACCCTGTCCATCACGGGCGACGAACAGGAGGAATGGTGCGAAGCACTGCTGCTCGATATCGGTGGCTGGGCGGCCTGGTGTGCCTGCCTGAGGCACCAGCGCCGGCTCGACTGGGCATCGCCTGCAGGGCCGGATCCCGATCCGGGCCGGGAAACAGCCGATCCGTTGGCCGAACCGATCGGCCAGTTGCTGGCCGTCCGGGCCGGGTGGGAATGGCTGCTGCTGCGCGACGACCCGTCACTGGCCGTTCGCCTGCGTGCGGCGCGCCAGGCGAACGCCGCGCTGCGAGCAAGGCAGGACAGGACCGAGGACTGCATCGACTGGCTGCTCCAGGCTGCCGCTGAACACGCATACAGCCGGACGCTCTGCCGTGCATTGACGTCGGCCGATGCGGCCCCACCGGCGCAGGCGACAGCCGATGCACCGAAGGTCGACGTGCAGGCGATGTTCTGCATCGATGTGCGTTCCGAGCCCTATCGTCGGGCGCTGGAAGCCACGGGTCCGGGCATGCGGACGCTCGGCTTCGCAGGGTTCTTCGGATTGCCGATCGAACATGTGCCGCTGGGAACGCACGCGGCGTTCGCGCGAGTGCCTGGCCTGCTCGCGCCGTCGTGCCGGGTGACCGAGACGGTGGTGGACGGCGTGCTGCCGACAGGCGCTGCGATCCGCCGCGCCGATGCGTTCTCACCGGCACGGCTGGGTGCGCTGCGCCAGCGACGGCTGCAGGCGCAGCGCACCTGGACGGCGATGCGTACGGGAGCCACATCCACCTTCGGCTTCGTCGAGTCGCTCGGTCTCGCCTACGTGGCGAAGCTGCTGAAGGACAGCCTGCCGTCGATCGCACAGGCGCCCCGTGCGCACGACAACGGTTTGCACACGGCAGAAGTGTCCTGCCTGCGCCTGCGCGTGGATGGCGGGGCTGCCCCGGACGCACCGGAGGCCTCGTCCACCGAGGTCGACCTTGCCGCCTCGGTGCTGGGCGTGCTGGCGGCGTCGGGACTGAAGGCGCCGTTCGCCCCGATCGTGCTGATCGCCGGCCATGGCAGCCGGACCCGCAACAACCCGCAGGCGGCCGGACTCGAATGCGGCGCCTGCGGCGGCCATGGTGGCGAGCTGAACGCGCGGCTGCTCGCCTCGCTTCTCAACGATCCGCGGGTACGCCGCGCGCTGCGCGTCCGCGGCCTGCCGATCGAGGATGCCACCTGGTTCATCGCCGGACTGCACGACACGACCACCGATGAATTGTCGTTGTTCGAGGATGCACCCGTCCCCTCGACGCACGCCGATGCGCTCGCGCAACTGCGGATCCGGCTGCGCGATGCCGGTGATGCGGCCCGCGCTCGACGTGCCCCCGGACTGTCGCCGGCGCTCGCCGGCCTGGCGCCGGCCCGGCTGCTGCGCGCGCTGCGGCAGCGAGCCAACGACTGGGCGCAGACCCGTCCGGAATGGGGGCTCGCCGGCAACGCCGCGTTCATCGCCGCGCCGCGCGCGCGCACGGCACACCTCGACCTGCAGGGACGCGTGTTCCTGCATGACTACCACTGGACTGAAGATCCGACCCTGGCCGTGCTGGAACTGGTCATGAGCGCGCCGATGGTGGTCGCGCACTGGATCAACATGCAGTACTACGCATCCACCGTCGACAACGCGCGCTATGGGAGCGGCAACAAGCTCCTGCACAACGTGGTGGGCGGCACCCTCGGGGTGTTCGAGGGAAACGGCGGCGACCTGCGCATCGGCCTGCCCTGGCAGTCGCTGCATGATGGCGAACGGCTGCGCCATGCGCCGCTGCGGCTGCATGTGTTCATCGAAGCGCCCGCGGCGGCGATCGAACAGGTGCTCGGCCGGCAGCCCGGCGTGCGTGCACTGGTCGATAACGGCTGGCTCCATCTGCTCCGGCTGGATGCGCCGGGCCGTCCGCCGCAGCGCTATCGCGGCGGGGGGTGGACCTGCCAGCCCGTCGGCGGTCCGGATTCCACCGGCGATTCCGGGCCGGGTTCCGGGCCGGCCGGAGGTCACACCGCGAGCTGACCGGCGTGAGGTCCCTACGCGCAGGCTTGGCCGCCGCCCGCACCGGCACGAGCGCAACGGTCCGTCCCACAAGCCCCCCACGGCGCGCGCCGCGACCAGGCGTTCGGCGATCGGTCCCCGGCTTCCCCGC
>LNFM01009907.1_pt1 | contig 13616 bp, 12 predicted proteins | sample 596031 | NCBI WGS metagenome assembly LNFM01 (sample SAMN04254537, study PRJNA301005) | activated carbon metagenome | isolation source: dual media filters at the Ann Arbor, Michigan drinking water treatment plant | place: USA: Ann Arbor
TGAGGCGAGCGTGTTGCCGCTTGGGTGTTGACGCCGCTACTGATTTTCCTGCGGATGTGCATTTTTGAACCGAAATCCGGTTCCCTGCTGAGCGCATCGCGCGACGCCCCGTTGGAAGGGCTGCGCGCAACGAGCAACTTCTGGGGAAATATCCCGAGAAACCAAGCCCGCGCGGAGCCAACGGAAGGCGGAGCCGCTGTCGCGCAGGGACGGGCGATCGATCCCGAGGGGGGCGCGTGTTTCTTTAGAACAAACGCGCCCTCGCGCTGTCTCGGCCCCACAGATCGCTCAGCGGTGGCCTGACAGCACGGCCGCGCGGGGCTCGCAATCAATCGCTAGCGCACACGAGCCAATCCAATGGAGCACACCTGGGTCATCCCGATCACGTTCGATGTCTTCAAAGGCGGCGCGCTGGTCCGCTCGGAGATCGTCGCGGAGCCCTTCGTCGTGCTCGGCCGCGATGGCGCGACGCACCTGTGGATCGACGACGACGAGCTGTCTGCGAAGCACGTCATGATCGAGACGACCGCCAACGAAGTCCGTCTCGTCAGCCTCGGGGTCGCGACGTTCGTCAACGGTTTGCCCGTCGAGCGATGCCTGCTCTGCACGGGCGACCAGCTGCGCGTCGGCCAGACGACGATCCGAATCTCCCTCGGTGAACCCGTCGAGTTCGTCGCGAAGAAAGTCGCTTCGTCCGAGCCCGAGCCCGAAGCGATCGTTCCGACGCACTATCGCGAGACGCCGGAGTCCGCGCGACGCTCGGTCATCGGCGATCTGGATCTCCTCGAAGCGCGATCGGCGGTCGATTCGAAGGATCTCGAAGCAGACGCCTCGTCCGTGATCGAGCTCTCGATCGCGTGGAACAACACGCTCCTTCACGTCGCGCACGTCGAGCGCGACGAGTCGTTCGTCCTCTGGAGCAAGCGTCCGAAGCGGATGATCTCGGGCTTCGTCGCGGGTCCGGAGGTGTTGGGAGCGCTGCCCGAGTGCGCGGTCGTCGAGCGTCGCGGCAAGGCGCAGTACTTCGTGGTGTCTCCGGGCGCGAGCGCATCGCTCGAGTTCGACGGCGTCGAAAGGCCCCTCGACGCGCTGATCGCCGAGGGAATCGCGCGACCGTCCGCCGCCGTTGCAGGCGCGTACGAGGTCGAGCTGCGCTCGGACGGTCGCTACACCATGCAGGCTGGCGGGTTCACGGTACGTGCGAAGCGCGTGGCGCGCGCGCGCCGCACGTACGTCGCGCCCACGCGAGACTACGCGTGGAACGGCGCGTTGCTCGCGTCGCTCGTGTTGGTGTTCGGCTTGTTCTTCGCGACGCGCGCCGCGATGGCCAACGACGGCGGCGATCTGGCTCGGGGCACCGAAGAGGATCGCCTGGACCATCTGCGCGGGCTCATCGAGCGGCAACAACGCTGGTCCGATGAGCGCTCGGAGTCGCAGCGACGCGCAGCGCGGCTCGAGCAGGCCATCGACGCGCGCGGCTCGGATCGATTCGGTCCCGAGTCTCGGGTTGGTCAGCGCAAGCCGCGACCATGGCTCATCGATCGACCGCGGGGAAAGGTCGAGCGCTGGCCTCGGCGCGCGTGGTCTGGCGGTTCGTTGGAATCCTCCGCGCCGAGCGCCGCGCCGTTCGGCGCGCTCGTCGATTCGAGCCCGAATTTCGCCGATCCAAGCTCGGCGTTCACCGGGACTCCCGTGGGACTGGGCGCGACCGGCGCTGGCTGGGGCGGGTCTGCGACGTCGAGCAGCGGCGCCGGCTCGTACGGTGCGACCGCGACGAGTCCACGCGTCGGCTTCGAATCGCCTCCGAGGTTGGGCTGTCAGTATCCTCCACGACCGTCGGGCCGCGTCCGCGCGAGGGCGCCGATCGTGACGGGATTGCTCCCGCCCGAGAGCGTCCGTCGCGTTGCGGTTCGCAACAGCGCGCAGCTGCGCTTCTGCTACGAAGCGGGGCTCCGCGCGCGCCCGCGCCTCACCGGTCGCGTCGAGTTGCGGTTCATCATCGGCGGCAACGGGACGGTGCTGGGTTCGACCGTTCACGAGACGAACCTGGAAGATCGAAGCGTCGCGAGCTGCATGGCGCGCGCTGTGCGCACCTGGCAGTTTGCCGCGCCCGACGGTCGAGGCATCGTGACCGTGAACTTCCCCTTCGATCTCGAGCCTCACGAATGATCGCGCGTCGGGTTCGTTGGCCCGCCGCGTGCGACAGGCACACTGTTGTCCGGTGAACGGAGAACGACTCGCGAGCGTGGACGCTGCGTGGCTGCGCATGGACAGCGACGCTCAGCGCATGATGATCACCACGATCTTGCGCTTCGATGGGGTGCTCCCGTTCGCTGAGGTCGAGGCGCTCGTGCGCGCGAGATTGCTCGCGCACAAGCGATTTCGTCAGCGCGTCGTCGAGTCCGCGCTGCCCGGCGTCGGGCCCTCGCGGCGGGAGCGACCCGCCGCTACCTGATCGCGTGCGGAGCCGCGGTGGACGAGCTCGAGCTGCGAGCGCTCGTTCCTGTGTTCTTTCAGGGGTTCGGCGCTGTCGAAGCGCTGGGAAACCACTTCGGGCTCGTCTTCGCCCCGCTGCTCGTCGGCATCGCTGATCCGGTCGCGCGCCTCCGCGCGGTCAAGGCTCGGATGGACGCCCTCAAGGTCTCGTCCGAGGCCATCGTCTCTCTCGAGGTCCTCGCGCTCATGGGCGCGGCGGGGCCGGACGCCGAGCGGCTCGGAATCGACGTGTTCACCCGCGAGGCCAACGTGCGGCTCACCAACGTCGCTGGCCCGGCGTCTCGCCTGCATCTGGCTGGCAAAATGCTGACTGATTTGATTGTGTGGGCTCCTGTCGCAGGGCACGTCGGCGTCGGCGTCTCGACGGTGAGCTACCGCGGCGCCGTGCGGGTCGGCGTGCTCTCGGACGCGCTGCGCGTCCCGGATCCATACGCCATCGCAGCGGGGTGTCACTTGGAGTTCGCGGCGCTCGAGGCGAGCTCGATCGGCGCGTGATCGAGAGCGTGCTGTCGCAGCCACGGGAGGTCGCGATGGAGCGCGCGCTGCGGTGGTATCGTCTCGGCTCGGAGGTCGTGTGTCCCGCAGATCGTTCTCGTCCGTTCGTCGTTGGGTCCCCATCGCCGTCGCGCTCACGATCGGAGCGTGCGCCTCTGACGCTCGAGAGAATCGATTCGCGGCCGGTGCGAGCGCAGCTCCGCCTCGCGCGTCCTCTGCAGGGGGAGCTTCGGTGGGCGATGACGCAGGAACTCGCCCGGAGTCCGCTCCGAGCGTGGCAGACCTCGAGCGCGGCCGTCTCGAGTTCGACCGCCGATGCGCCGTGTGCCACGGCCGCAGAGCCGAGGGAGTCATCGGGCCAAACCTGACCGACGGAGCGTCGATCTCCCGAGCGATGGCAGCGGCGGACTATCGCGCGGTGATCGCTGATGGCGTTCCTTCGCGAGGGATGCCCGGCTGGGCGCAGATCTTCGAGGCTCCGACGATCGACGCGCTGACGAGCTACGTCTGGTCTCTGCGCAACACCAACGCGAGTGGCGGAAAGCCTCCTCAAGGCGACTTTACGCTCCCGTAGTGGGCTCTGTGGATGTGCCCGACGGCGACGGCGGCGAAATCGACCGGGAATCATCTCGGCTTCGGAGCCGCTCTACTTCGTCTGCTGCGACGAGCGACGGCCCCGAGCGATCACGAGGAGGCGCTTCGATCGTGCGCGCGAGATCGATGGGAGCCCGCGGTGACCGCGTCGGGGCCTGATTTCTGCGCGAGCGTGTCCTCTGTGGGCGGCGCCACGCGCGAGAGCCACTCGGTCGCGCAGGACTCCATGGGAGGCGCGTGCAGCTCGTTCGCCAGCCCCCCGAGCACGGTGGTCAGTTCGAACGCCGACGGGCGCACGCGCGGGTCCTTGGCCAGACACCGCAGCACGATCGCGCGCAGCGCCTCGGGGAGCGCCGCGGACATCGCGCGAGGCCGCTCGACGGAGTGCGCCGTGAAGAAGTCTCCTACGCTCTTTGCGGCGAAGGGGCCGCGGCCCTCGAGCAGGCGATAGAGCACCAGCCCGAGCGCGTACACGTCGGTGCGGTCGTCGACAGACGCGGCCGACAGGATCTGCTCGGGCGCCATGTACTCGGGGGTCCCGATGATTTCGTGTGCCGCGGTGAACTGGGCGTCCTCCTCCGAGAGCTTGGCGATGCCGAAGTCGAGCAGCTTCAGTCCCGGCGCGTGACGGGTGATCATCACGTTGGCCGGCTTGATGTCCCGGTGGACCACGCCTGCGGCGTGTGCGACGCGGAGCGTATCCGCGAGGACCTCGCCGAAGCGCATCACCTCGGCGGTCGGCCAGGGTTGCGCGTTCGGGTTGCCGAGGAGCCTCGAGAGCGCGACTCCCGCGACGAGCTCTTGGACTTGAAAGAGCACGCCGCCGGCAGAGACGTCCACGTGCAGCGTGCGCGCGACGCCGGGGTGTTCGATGCGCGCGGCGGCGCGAGACTCCCTGAGAAATCGCTGGAGCGTCGTGGCGTCGAGGCTGTCCTCGTGCTGGATGATCTTCACCGCGACGCGCTCGCCCGTGGCGAGGTCTTCGCCGATGAAGACCGATCCCATTCCTCCTTCGGCGAGCAGCGATAACAGGCGGACTCGCCCGCCGAGCTCGGTCCCTGGCGCGACCGAGGGGCGCTGCTCGGACTCGAGCTTCGCGAGCGCTTCGGCGAGCTCTCTCGAGCGGTCTTGCACGCGCTGCTGCAGCTGCGCCGCGAGCGATTGGACCTGCGCCGCTTTGGAGACGAGCTCGGACGCTTTCTGGTCGATGCGGGTCTCGAGCTCTCGGTTGAGCGTCGAGAGCTCTTCGTGTCTTCGCTCGAGCTCTATCTGGCTCGCGCGAAGGGCGCGCCCGAGCAGGGTGGCCCGCGTGTGTGTGCGAAACAGGATCATCGAGAGAAGAAACCCGACGCTCGTGGCGGTGAGCACGTTCACGCGGTTGCTGAGCAAGAGCGCGGTGTCTCGCTGGGTGAACCCGAGCGCCACCATCGCGCCCACCGTGGTGAGGGCGTAGAGCGCCATCGCGGCCGCCGGGCGCAGGAGGTAGATCGTCGCCACGCCGACGCTGGTGATCACGATGGGGGTGATGTTCGGAGTCACCCACTGATCGGCGGTCGCCAGGGCCGTTCCGAAGCCGAGCACCGTCGCCGCGCTGAACATCGGGAGCCAGGCGCCCATCGCGCCGCGGGCGTGCGCGCGGTTCGAGGCGATCGCGAGCGTCGCGGACACGAGGGCCATCACCGCGTGCCCCGCGAGGATCGCGAAGCGCCAGCGGGGGTGTCGTTGAGCGATCTCTCCCGGCGCGAGCGCGAAGAGCGCGACGTGGGCGAGGTTGACCGCGACGAGCACCGGCGAGCCGACTCGAAGGCGCGCGACGTTGTGCTTCGAGGTCTCCGTCGCGACGCTCTCGTGCTCTTCCCGCCGGGCCGCGAGCCACCGCCACACCTCTCGCTTCGGCGGCTCGCCTTCGATCATTCGCGAAGATCCAAGAGTCCAACGACCAATGCTCACTGTCCAGCATCGTTCGTCGCGCAGCGCGGGACCACGAAGGGCGGCTCTGCCTGGGCGAGGGTGACGAAGGGGTCGGAGTCATCCCCGACGACCAGATCCGACGCGGCAGAGCCCTGCGCGGCCGCTCGCAACGTCGCGCGAACGCCTGTGGCCGAGGTCCCGAAGAACCGAGCGCACCCGATGTCCATGGTCAGGCCACTGCACTCGCTCGACAGCGGGGGCGAAAGCGTCCTCGATTCACACTGGCGCAGCACCCACGCGCGGCTGACCGCGTCCCTACCGTCGAAATGTCCATCGGGCAGCGAGTGCAATACGAGAGACACTCCGCTGAAGTACCTGGGCTGAAACTCGAAGCCTTCGCACTCGCCCACGTAAGGACCGGCCACGATGAGGTCGGGCCGGCGGTCGCCGTCGACGTCGGTCACGTTCGCGCCAGTTGAGATCGCCTCGCCTGCTGGTCGGTAGGTTTCGATCGCTCCGCCTCGCACCGTCAGCAGCTCCGCCGAGAACTCGGTTCGCGCGGTGCCAGCCCGCGCCGTCGACAGGAGGATCTCGGCGACGCCGTCGCCGTCGTAGTCGAACGTGAGCTCGACGTGCTCCCACTTTCGATCGCACTCTCGCCGGTAGACGTCGCGAACGTCGTTTTGCTGGCGGATCATGCGACCGTCCGGAGCGATATAGCCGAGTCGATAGCGAACAGCGTAGGTCCATTGGCGATCCGCGCGGTTCGACGGGTCGCAGCTCGTGAACTCGAGGAGTTCCCACTCGGCGATGTCGAGAAACCATGCGCCGCGGCCGGCGGGATGGCATCGCCCGAGGTCTGCGTGTTCTTCGTCTACGGCGAAGCGGCGGTCCCTCCGTCGCATCCCAGCGATGCGCGCGGCGGTGGCGCGCTCGAGGGCCGCGCAGGCGTTGCGCACTGCGGGAGTCGTGTCCTCGTCGGCGTTTGGAAACTGCGGCGGTCCCGCGTCGTCCGTCGGATTCACGACGAGCGGCGTCGTCGCGTCGCGACAAGACACCGAGCTCGGTGGTGTTGCTGGCGCGCTGTCCATCGTGCTCGCGTCCATCGTCACGACGTCCGTGACTGCGCGGCGAGGGGACGCTGACTGAACTGTGGGTTGGGTTGCCCTGCACGCGCACAGGAGCGCGACGCCGATGATCCACCAACCAGGCTGCATTCTCTCTGCGATGGTATCAGTCCGCGCCCGACTCCAAAGGATACGAACGGGTCGGCACACGGATCGATGCCCGCGGACGAGCGCGGAGGCATCTCGAGAAGCGCCCGTCACGAGCACCACGCGTCCATCGAAGCTGTGATCGGTCATGGGCAGTGACCATTGCGCGGCGCGCCCTCGCTCGCAGACCCGACCCGTGACTCCTCACCAACCACGCTGCGATCGGCTACGCTCTTCGCCGATGCGTCTCGGCCCGAGCGACGCGCCGCGCGCGCTGATCCTCTGTTTGCTCGCGAGCTGCGCGCGGGCGCACGGGCAGGCGCACTCGAACGCCCGCAACCCACCCGCGTCGAGCGATGCACGCGCGGTCGTCGGCGCCGCGGCCGAGAGCCCGGTGTGCGTCGCCTCGGGGGTGCTCGAGCGCGGCCGCGACCGCAGCCCGCGTCGCGACGAGACGCCGCGACACACCGTGCGAGTCGAGGCGTTTTGCATGGACGCAACGTTGGTCACGCGCGCGCAGTTCGCGCGGTTCGTCGCGGCCACGGGCTATCGAACGGACGCCGAGCGACGGACGACGCCGATGGAGTCGCTCGAAGGCTTCGGGGACTGGGAGTGGCAGCGCGTTTTCGACGGTGACTGGCGACGACCGTTCAGCGTCGAAAACGCGGACACGCGACAGTTTCTCGCGGACGACGCGCCTGTGGTGATGGTGTCGTTTCACGACGCCAACGCGTATTGCGCCTGGCGCGGGGGCGCGCTGCCCACAGAGGCCCAGTGGGAGTACGCCATGCGCGCAGGTCGCGCTGGCGAGCGCTATCCGTGGGGAAATTCTCCGACAGACGACGCGGGCGTCCCTCGGTTGAACTACTGGCAAGGCGCGTCTCACGCGCGCAACGATCGACTCGATCCTTACGTCTACGTCTCGCCCGTTCGCGCGTTTGCCCCCAACGCGTGGGGCTTCTACGACCCCGTGGGCAACGTGTGGCAGTGGACCGCGGACCCCTACGAGCTGGACACCTACGCGCGCGCCGCCGGCGCCGGGCGGGACGCAGGCGCTTTCGATGCGAGCGCGACCGACGCTTCTTCGCGCGACGCGGCCATCGTCGTGCAGCGCGTGACGCGCGGCGGCTCGTGGTGGTGCGCTCAGTGTACGTGCCAGGGGTACGGTCTCTGGTATCGCGGGCACAACGACCCGAGCGCAGCGTTTTCGAACCTGGGATTTCGCTGCGCGTATCGCCGGTAGCCGCCCGTCGACGCGCGGACGAGCGGACCGGCGATCGAGCGCGACCGCAACGGAGGCTCGCGGCGATCATCTATCACTCCAACGAGCGTCGAAAGCGCGCAGAGTTGGTCGATGATCGTCGGATCTCTTTCTCGCGTCGCACAACCAACGCGCGCTCTCACCGGGTCACGACCCTGAAGGTATCGCTGCCATGGCTCGCTATGTCACATCGGCAACCACGCCGCTGCCTCCTGCGGAGGCCTTCTCGTACATGGCCGACGTGACTCACTTCGTCGAGTGGGACCCAGGCGTGAAGAGCGTGCGCCGCGTCAGCGGAACGGGCGCGGGCGTCGGAACGGCGTACGACCTCACAGTGCAAGCCGGCACGAAGACAGTGATGCGCTACGAGGTCACTGAGTGCGATGCTCCGCGACGCATCTTGCTCGTCGCTCGCACGCTGTTTCTCACCTCGGTCGACGAGATCAGGGTCGAGCCGTCAGGCAGCGGTTCGATCGTCACGTACGACGCCACGCTGAGGCTCAACGGGCCGCTCGGCGGGTTCGACCCGCTCTTGCGCGTGGCCTTTCGACGCATCGGAGATCGCGCCGCGGCCGGGCTGAAGCGAGTGCTCGCGAGCAAGACGGTGACCCGATGAGCTCGCTCGCCGATGGCGTCGACGCAGCGCTCGAGCTCAGCATCTTTGGCAGCTTCACCCGCGTGGGCTCTGCGCTCCGTCGCAAGCTCGAGCACTGGACGGCGCTCGAAGGCCGAACGATGACCGATCGCGTGGTGGTGATGTCGGGGGGGACCTCGGGCCTCGGACTCGAGGCAGCCCGGTCGTTTGCCAGCATGGGCGCGACCGTCGAGATCATCGCGCGCAACGAGGCGAAGGCCGAAGCGACGTGCGCCGAGCTGCGACGGTCGAGCGGCAACGAGAGGGTGAGCTTCGTCGTCGCGGACACAGGGGACCTCGCGGCCTTGCGACGCGCAGCGGCGGACCTTCTGCGACGGCACCCTGCGATCCACGTGTTGATTCACAACGCTGGGGCGCTCGATGACGCGAGGCAGACGAGCCCCGAAGGCATCGAGCTCACCGTCGCCAGCCAGGTGGTCGGGCCCTTTCTGCTGACAGGGCTTTTGCTTCCTGCGTTGAAGGCCGCGGCCCCGTCGCGCGTGCTGTGGGTCTCGTCGGGAGGAATGTACAGCGAGCCTCTCTCGGTCGACCGACTCGAGATGAGCGCGGACGACTACGACGGCACAACGGCCTACGCGCGCGCCAAGCGCGCGCAGGTCACGCTCGTCGAGCTCTGGGCAAAGAAGCTCGAAGCCGATCGGATCTTCGTTCATGCGATGCATCCGGGCTGGGCGGATACGCCGGGCGTCGCGCGGTCGCTCCCGACGTTTCGGCGCCTCGTCGGTCCCTTGTTGCGCACGCCTCGAGACGGCGCCGACACGCTGGTCTGGTTGGCCGTAGACGACGGCGCGCCGCTCACGCAGAGCGGTCTCTTCTGGCTCGATCGCCGTGCGCGACCGCTGCACAGGCTCTCCTCGACCAGGCGCTCGGATACGCCCGAGGAGCGCGAGCGCCTCTGGCGCTGGGCTGTCGAGAAGAGCGGCTATTCGCCCGCATAGCGCTTGCTGCCATCGTGTCGAGGCGATCAGAGCGCGATCGCTTCTCTCCGCGCATCGCAGACACGGGTGGGCAGCTCCTTCCATTCGACGACCGTGAGGACGAAGCGCGCGTCGATGCGAACGCGGGGCGCTTCGCTTCACGGGCCGGGTCCGCTGTTGCTTGCCTCTTCGACTCGATGCGAATCCCGAGCTTCCTCGTTGCTGCTCTTGTTCTCGCGTCTGGCTCGGTAGCGACTCGTCCGCTGCGAGCCACTTCGCTGGCGCGAACCGTGCGCTTGGTGCTGCGCGCTGCGCGATCGAGGGTGCGGCGTGTCCAGCCGCAGCTCGACATCGAACGAGTCGACCGCAGGCCACATCGCGGTGATCTTCTTCGTCCACGGCTCGCGCTCGTTCCAGATCACGTCCTCGACGAGCGCCGCAGGATCGAGAGGATCCCGTTGGTTTTCCGCGGTTGCGCCATGGTCAGTCCACCGATGCCCTTCGTCCGGGCGAAGCGATAGAGTCCCTTCGCATGGTGTTTCGAGACGACCGCGAGGCGCTCGGCGAGCGCGTGGAAGCGCTGGAGAAAGACCTGTCCGACGCGCGCAAAGAGGTCGCGTTCTTGAAGGGAGGGCCCGAGCCCAACAGCCCCGAGGCGTCGCCCTTCTTCGGCGCACCGCTGCGGGTCGAGCTCGTTCGTGAGCTCCCTGGCGAGATCGTCGAAGAGACCCGAGAGCTCATCGTCGAAGAGCTCCGTCGCCGTTTCGGTCGCAGCGGGCAGGTCTCGATCGTCGGACAGTCACTCTCGTGGAGCATCGAGCCCACGCAAGCGCAGCCGCAGCGTGACCTGATGTTCACCGTGCGCTCTCGCCACGGTCGCACGGTGATCCACGGAAGCGAGCGCAACGGCCAGCTCGCGGGCGGGATCTTCGGCGGGATCTTCGGGAGCCTCGGTCTCGCCGCGAGCACCCTGATCGCGATCTTCGTGGGCAGAGCCTTTGGCCCGCTGCTCGCGGTCTTGGGCGTCCTGTCGGCGCTCGCGCTGCTCTACTTCGTCACGCGAGCGATCTACGTCGGCGTCGCCCGCTCGCGCCGCGGTGAACTCCATCGGGCCCTCGACGCCATCGCGGACATCGCCAAGGATGACCTGCGCGCCGGCGCTTCAGCGAAGGAGACCTCCGGCGGCGAGCGCACGTTCGTCCGGGTCGAGCCTGGCATCGAAGCGAAGGAGACGGCGGACGGCGTCGAGCAGCCCGAAGGCGTCGCGTCGAGCGCTGAGGACGCTGCTGGTCGCGCCGGTCGCTGACAGGCGATCAGAGCGCGATCGCTTCTCTCCGCGCACCGCAGACACGGGTGGGCAGCTCCTTCCAATCGACGAGCGTGAGGACGAAGCGCGCGTCGATGCGAAGGGCGTCTCCCCCTTCGGTACGAACCGAGCCCACGAGCCGTCCCTGCAAACCGTCGATCAACGGCACCATCGTAAGGTCCATCGGAAACCGCTCGCCGTACGCTGGAGTCCACCACTCCACCGCGCCGTTCGCGTCCTGGTGAGCGACCGACCAGGGCATCATTGCTTCTCCAGGCCCCGAGAGCACTTCGACCTGCAAGATGCTCCCGTCCTCGGCATGGACTTGGAAAGTGACGATCCTCGCGCCGTTCGGCAGCGCGCTCACGCCGGAGTATCCGGCAGGGCCGCTGCGGTACACCCTCGAGCGTCCTCCGATCTGTGCGTTTACCGATGCGGTTCCGAGGCCGCGCGGCGAGGTCGGGATGTTCCGCACGTCGTGCAGCAGCGCGAACGTGCCGAGACCGACGTAGGTTTGCGTCGCGAAACCGTCGCGCACCTCGCAGAGACCGAGCGCAGCCCAGCCGACTCCGTCTTTGTGTTCGAACAGGTCGATGCCCGCGCTGTCGCTGCCGTGAGGCAACCTGAGCGTGACCGTTGGTCGTGGCGCGTTCGACTCGAGTCGGTACACGAACCCGTCGATCGCGAAGGGGCCTACGGGGCGCGGCCCATTGCCTGTTCGCACGAACCGAAAGAGAAAGTTCTGCGAGAGCGCGCCGGGCTGGATCGAGACGCTCGCGTCGCACAGCGTGAGCGTTCCGCCCGAAGCGCCGATCCAGCGCTCGACAGAGACTTCGCCGCGCGCGCAGGGGTCGCCGCCATCGCTCATCGGAACGCCCGAGTCCGACGGGGATCGACCGGCATCCAACGGTGGCTGCCTCGCGTCCGACCCGCCGTCGTCCAGCGATTGGCCGCCATCCGACGCCCCTGCGTCGGAAGAGTCGGAGGCCGCGTCTCGAAGCGCGCTCGCGTCCCCCTCGTCCGAAGGACCCTGCACGGGCCCGCAGGCCGCGCTGCTCACCTGAAGCATCGATCCGAAGAGCATTCGTTTGATCATCGTTTGCATCGCATTACCTCTGTGGCAGCGATTCTGGAGACGCGGCCCAAGGTCGGCATTGTTCGCGGACGACAGCGCGTTGAGATTTGCTGCCAATTCGCTACCGTTTCGGTCGTGACGCAGAACCGAACCGTCATGTCTTCGCTGCCTCGCTCGGTGGTCGAGCTCGCCACCGTCGTCGGCCTGGATGGCGCCGCGATCGCCCGAGCCGCGGGAGTGTCCGAGTCCGCGCTGACCGATCCGGACGGACGTGTGCCGATCGAGTGCTACCGCCGGATGTTCGAGCAGCTCGCCGACGAGCCGCGACAGTGGGAGGGGATGCGGCTCATCCTCGGGCTCGATTCGCTCGCGCCGCTCGGAGTCCTCGGGTACGTCCTCGCGAGCTCACCCACGGTGCAGAGCGCGTTCTCGGCGTACGAACGGCACGCAACCGTCATCGGTGAGGTGTTCGAATTCGACGTGCGATCGAGCGCGGCCTCGTTCGTTCTGCGCTTTCGGGTTCCGCACGAGCTGCAGCGGTACGCGCTGTTCAACATGGGCACCGTCGTGCTCAACACCACGGTGGTTCGCATCCTGACGGGAAGCGATCTGGCGCCGAAGCTCATTGAGCTTCCCAACGCGCACGCCGAGCACTTGATCGACCCCTCGACGCTGATCCGCTCGGAGGTTCGCTTCGGCGCGGATCACACAGCGCTGCACTACGAGCCCGCCGTGGCTTCGTTGCCTGTTCGCTCGAGCGATCCGGCGCTCTACTACTTCGTCGAGCGTCACGCGCAGCAGCTGCGCAGCGCCCTCGCGCATCCGACGACGTGGGCCGCGAGGACGCGCCAGGCCCTGCTCGAACGCCTTCGTGGCGCGGCCCCGTCCGCCGACGAGATCGCGCGCGTCCTCGGGACGAGCGCTCGGACCCTGGCGCGTCGGCTCGAAGAAGAAGACCAGACGTTCAAAGATGTGCTCGAGGAGACTCGGCGCGATCTCGCGGTCTCGTATGTCCGAGACCAGAGCCTTCCGCTGGGAGAGGTCGCGTTTTTGCTCGGGTACGGAGAAGTCGCGTCGTTTCACAAGGCGTTTCGGCGATGGACCGGAGTCACCCCAGGCGAGGCGCGCCGAGCCGGGCTGACGTAACGACGCGCAGGGATCGAGCACCAAGACTTCCGCGAAGGAGACCTCCGGCGGCGAGCGCACGTTCGTCCGCGTCGAGCCTGGCGGCGCCGAAGCGAAGGGGGAGCGATCGCTGCGTCGAACCCAAGCGCGTCGGTCTCGAGGTCGGCGACGAGCGTTCCTCGAGCGCAGCGCTTCGCCGTCAATCGCGCGGGGGAAGAAGCGAGAACGCGAACGCCCAGCGACGACCGAAGCCGCCGTCGAGCAGCCGCCCGCTCGCTGCACTCGCGCTCTCGCGAACACGCGCGCAGCGCCGTTGGCACGCGCCGCCTGCACTCTCGAAGATCGCTCTTCGATTCTGCTCGTCAGAGACTCTACCCGTGGACGCTGTGAGGCGACACGGACGCTCGACCGGCGCTGACTTACGGCGATCTCTCGCCGCTCGCTACCTTAGGACCGTTATAGTTACGAAGTACGCTTTCTCTGTACCACCCGCGCGATCGACGGGAGCGCGGACAGTTAGGTCGCCGTCTCGCTCTTCGCAAGGGGCGCGATCGTGACCGCGACCGT
>LNFM01009909.1_pt1 | contig 13616 bp, 16 predicted proteins | sample 596031 | NCBI WGS metagenome assembly LNFM01 (sample SAMN04254537, study PRJNA301005) | activated carbon metagenome | isolation source: dual media filters at the Ann Arbor, Michigan drinking water treatment plant | place: USA: Ann Arbor
ATCTTGCGCCGTTCGCCCACGTGCTCCCCCACAAGCGAGCGCTGGCTACCAGCGCCCTGGAGACGGGTGGACCGGAAAATTCCGATCCGATGTTCTCAGGAAGCGCTGAACCGGTTAACGAGGCATTGAAGAGGCGGAACGTCTCAAAAATTTCGCATAACGGAGCTCGTTGCGATGCCGATTTACGCTCTGGCCGACGCCGATCTCGAGGTTGAGGACGAGAATGCGTACTGGGTCGCGCCGTCGGCCGTCTTGATCGGGCGAATCGTTTTGAAGCGGAATGCGAGCGTCTGGTTTGGCGCGGTGCTACGGGGCGATAACGAGCCGATCATTGTCGGCGAGAACTCGAACGTCCAAGATGGCTCCGTGCTGCACACCGATATGGGCGCGCCGCTGACCATCGGCAAAGACGTCACTATCGGCCACCAGGTCATGCTGCACGGCTGCACCATCGCCGACACCTCGCTCATCGGCATTAAGGCGACGGTGCTGAACCACGCCAGCATCCCAAGCTTCTGCCTTGTCGGCGCGCACGCGCTCGTCACCGAGCGCAAGACGTTCGAACCAGGCTCTCTCATCACGGGCGCGCCCGCGCGCGTGGCGCGCCAGCTCGAGGAACAACAAAAGCAGGTGATCCAGTTCTCTGCGCACCATTACGTGGAGAATTGGCAGCGCTATAAGCGCGACTTGCGGCAAAGCTCCCGCACTTAGGCCTTGTTCCGGACCAAAAGCACGGCATAGCGTTACACACATGACAGACGCGCCCGAACCGCCGCCCGTCGAAGCGAAACCGGAACCACCGGCGCCAGCCGCGCCGTCCGCGCCGCAAGCGCCGCGTCCGCCATGGCTCGTGCCTGCTTTGATCGCTGGCGTGGTGATTATCCTGGCCGGGCTCGGCTATGCGGTCTGGAGTTCGCAAGCGAGTCGCTCGGATGAGCCCGTTGTTGTGGAGCCGTACACGCCCACGACGGAGATGATCAGCGCCAATGAGCGCGTCCGCGGCCATCAAGCGCCAGACGTCGCGAGCCCCGTGCTAGTTGAATTCGGACAAGGCGTGACGTTGAACGTCACGGGCCGCGCCAGCCGCGGCATCGGCAACGATTGGTACGCCGTCAGCTGGAACGACCAAACCGTGTTTGTCCGTACGAGCGACGCAACCACCGGCAGCGGCGCGCCGCCGGAAATGGTCGTGCGCGAACGGCCGCCGCCGGAAGTCATCGAGGAAGAGGAAGAGCAAAAGCCCGGCGAAGACAGCGTAGAGGAGTCGCCGTTCGCTGAGCCTGCGCCGCCGAGCGGCTCGCTCAGCATGGGCGATGTAAACTGGGTGCGGGCGCCGAGCGCGCGTGACTTCGCCCGCTTCTATCCCGACCGCGCCATCGATGCGGGCGTATCGGGCAGCGTCACGCTGGATTGCATTATCGGCGGCGGCGGCCGCTTGGCCTGTTCGGTGGCTGGCGAAAGCCCGGATGGCTACGGCTTTGGCCGCGCAGCCATCAACATCTCGCGCCAGCTCCGCGTTAGCACGAGCTTGAGCGATGGAAGTTCCGCGGCCGGCCGTAACCTCATCCTACCGCTCTCATTCCGCGCTGGCTAAGCGCGGGAACGTTTAGGGCGCGAGCGCGATTGAGCACCTGAGGGTTATCAGGATTTAGCTCAATGAGATTTGCCGCGATCGTCGTGCCGCTTGCTTTGCTCGCGGCGTGTTCCCCGCCCACACAGACTGAGGCGCCTGCGCCCCGTGTTGAGATGAGCGCTCAGGCGCGCTCCACCATGGAGCGTATCAACAGCTCGCGCTTCACAGCGACGATGTCTGAAACCTTCACCGATCGCGCCCGGCCGGAAGATGGCGCCGGCGCCACGCTCGACACTGCAGCAAGCACCCAAACGCCCGCCAATCCCGCAGGCGACGCACCTGTCGCTGCGGAGCCCGCAACGGAGGTTGAGTTCGATGCGGGCCTCGTGCGGATGCAAGTGTTGCTCGACCGCGCGCATTTCTCGCCGGGCGTAATCGACGGTTATGATGGCTCGAACGTCCGCAAAGCTGTCAGCGCTTACCAACATGCGAATGATCTGCCGGTTACGGGGCTCGCGGATGACGCTCTGCTGACGCGCTTGGAGCAGGCCGATGCTTCGCCCGCGATCGTTGCGTACACGATTACTGAGGAAGATATTGCCGGGCCGTTCGTGAACGTGCCGCAAGATCTGGAGGCGATGTCGCGCCTTCAGCAGGTCGGGTACGGCAGCGCTGCTGAAGCCATCGCCGAGAAATTTCACATGGACGAGGATCTGCTGCGCACGCTGAACCCGGGCGCAGATTTTAGCACCGCAGGCGCCGAGATCGTAGTCGCCAATGCTGGCGGCGAGCTGGAGGCCGCTGTTGCGTCGATCGAGATCGACACGCGTGAGCAAGCCGTGCGCGCCTTCGATGCATCAGGAAACCTGCTCGCCTACTATCCCGCCACCGTGGGCTCGAGTGAGGCGCCGTCGCCGACAGGCGAACACAGCGTGCGCGCTGTCGCGTTCGATCCGACCTATCGCTACGATCCCGAGCGTCTGCCGACATTCGGCGAGCGCGATCACGGCGCACTGACGATCGCCGCAGGCCCGAACAATCCGGTTGGCGCGGTTTGGATCGCACTCAGCGCCGATACGTACGGCATCCACGGCGCACCGTTTCCCGAACGCGTGAGCAAGAGCGCCTCGCACGGCTGCGTTCGTCTCACCAACTGGGACGCCATAGAGCTTGGCCGCGCCGTAACAGCTGGCGTGCCCGTGCACTTCGGCGCTGGCGCTGGACTTGCCGAAGCCGAGCGTAGCCGCGGCTGATCACCAGCGGCGCACGCGGCCTGTGTCGACGTGGATGAAGTCTGACGATGCGTAATAGCCGACGCCGCCTGCGTTCATCGCGAGGGCGGCGTCGCGCAATCGCGAGAGTTCTACGCCGCGCACACGAGTATCGACGGCGCGGCCATCCATATGCAGGCTGCGTGTTGCAACGCCGTTCGACGCGGCGGCGAGTTGGGCATTGCTAGCGGGCGATCGGTAGCCGGAGATGATCTGGAATGGGCTGCTCGTGTCCACCGCCACGCGCAACGCACTAAGCTGATCAAGCAAGCGCGGATCAATCTCGTGCACTTCGCCAGAGCGATGATCGCGCATGACGTTATTGATTGCAGCCATCGCGTCGGGGACGTAATTCCCGCGCTCCCAATACGCGTCGGCGAAGGTCTCGCCGGTGTGTGTGTTGAGAAAGGAGAGCAGCCGCGCGTCGCGCATTACCGTCCTCGCAGGCTCGGTCGGCGCCGGTGTGGCGTACGCTGCGGTCACGACTGAAGCGCCGCCCATGCCCACGAGCGCGCCATTGAAAACAGCGCTACCGGCGCCTTTCAAAACACTTCGTCTGTTCATCGCTCACCCAATCACCCGCCGCGCCACGTTTGTGACGCCGCGTTTGGGATAGACTACGGCGCGGGGACGGCAATCGCGTAGCGGGAACTTCAGTCCACGTCAGGGTGTTGCGGTAATATGAAGCGTCCACGGACGATCTTTCCAGGCTTTGCGCTGCTTGCCGTGCTCGCAATCGGCTTTGCGCTCGGCCGTATCGAGCAAGGTGCGCCGTTTGTCGCCGATGCGCAGATCATCGGCGAGCGCGGAACCCGTGCGCCCGCGCCGTCATCGACGCCGACGCCGCAACAAACCTTAGGCGCGCGGTTGATCGTGCCTGTGCGTGGAGTCGTTCGCCGCGATCTGGCGGATACCTGGGGCGATGCGCGCTCCGACGGACGCTCGCACGAAGGCATCGACATCATGGCGCCGAGCGGAACGCCGGTTCTCGCGGTCGCCGATGGCCGGATCGTGAAGTTCTTCGATAGCGTCCGCGGCGGCGTTACGATCTATCAGTTCGATCGCACGGAGCGCTTCGTCTATTACTACGCACACTTGAACGCCCGCGCCGCTGGCCTGGCGGAAGGCGATCAAGTGCGGCAGGGCCAAGTCATCGGGTATGTCGGCACGAGCGGCAACGCGCCTGTGCCGCATCTGCATTTCGAGATTCAGCGTCTGGGTGCGGAGCGCCGCTGGTGGGAGGCGGATGCGATGAACCCGTATCCCTTCCTGATGACCGGCGCGCCGCCGCGTTAGGCGTTTGCCGGCTCAGCGCGAAGCGGGCCGTTCCAGACTTTGCCGATGCGCACGTCCGTCTCCGGGCCGAGGTTGAACCAGGCCAAGCGATCGCGCGTCGCGTCGATCACCACGAAGCGATCGCCGCGCTCCAGCGTTTGTGAAAGCGTGTTGCGGACAACGCCCACTGAAAACTTGGTGCGCACAAGCCAAAGGCCCGGCGCGAGATCGCAGACATGGCCCATGCTCTCGAGCGCTGCCATAAAGCCCATCCACGAGCCCGAGATGATCTCGGCGTGCACGAAAACATTGGCCGCATCGAGTGCTGCGTCATTGCTGGCCTGCGGCGTACGCATGCCGCGCAGTTCGCTGACGCGGCGCGCTTCGGTCCAGCCCGTGTCCGGCTGCGTCGATACCATCGTCGAAGGGCGCACGCGGCCTTCGGCAAGGAAGCGCGCCATCTGCTCCAGCGTGTAAGGCCCGAAAGCCTTGCCGCGAATCTGCACCCACCACGTCGAGGCGGTTGCGATCTTGGAAGTGAGGACGTCCGACACTGCTTTGCTCCGTTTCGCGACGGAGAGGCGACTCGCCCCACCGACGAAAACAGACGCAAGCAATCGCCGTGCCGGAGATGGTTGCTAAGATTGGGTAAGGTTAAACGTCGTTATCGATCGACGGCGCAGCAGGGGCGCTCGTCTGGAAGTCGATGGCAAAGCCGCCCTCGATCAAGCGCGCGACCCGGCCATAGACGTTGCCCACACGCACCCACACGCCAATCAAAGGCGGTGGCCGCTTTGTCTTTATAGATATTCCGGCGAGCGAGAAGTCGCTGACCTCGCCCTCATAGCTTTCACCGGTCTCAAAATCGAGCCGCACGTGATGCGCGCCGTCTCGCAGCACCGGGCGCACTGGCTCTTCGATGCCGAGATCGCGGTTAATCAGCAGCGTCAGCTGCTCGGCCATCTTCTCGCGCTTGTGGGCGGAGAAATCGAAGATCACCGCGACTTCGCCTTCGCCGCAGGTCCGCGCAACCTTGCCGGAAACGCGCCCGATGCCCTCAAGGTAAATCACAACGCGATCGCCAACGGTGGGCAGCGTCGTGGCGACGATCCGAACATCGCCCGGCGAGATATCCGCCGTGCGGCAGTCCAACTCGCGGCCGAACGGATCGAGAAGGCGTCCCGAGACTTCGATCGGCATGCGCCGGAAGCGGCGCCGCTCGCGCAGGCCAACTTGGGCCGCGGCCAGGCGGCGTGCGGCGGAGGCAAGGTCTAGCTTCGGGGCGAGATTGCTCATCGGGCCATTAATGCCCGCTTCACCGTAAAGGATTGCTTAAGCATTGCGGCGAGGTGCTATGAAACGCGCAAGGTGACGGCGCGTCAGTCTCGACCGAACCGGCGTTCGCCGATACCGATACGTCAAAGCCGCCAACCAAGCGGATGCTTAGGGAGTGAAGACCGTGGCCGAACTCGAGAGCGGCGCCCGCTTTGACTACGTAATTATCGGCGGCGGCAGCGCCGGCTGCACGCTGGCTGCGCGGCTAACCGAAGACCCCGATGTCAAAGTCGCGATGCTGGAAGCTGGCGGCAAGAATGATGGCCTGCTGGTGCGCATGCCCGCCGGCGTCGGCCAACTCATCGCCAATAAGGGCCCGTCGAACTGGGGCTTCGAGACGACGCCGCAAAAGCACGTCGACAATCGCAAGCTCTACCAGCCGCGCGGCCGCGGGCTCGGCGGCTCGTCCGCCATCAACGGCATGATCTACATTCGTGGCCACGCGCGCGATTATGATCAATGGCGCCAGATGGGTCTCACCGGCTGGGGCTACGCCGATGTGCTTCCATACTTCAAACGCTCGCAGCATCACGAAGATGGCAGCGATGCGTGGAACGCCGAGGGCGGCCCGCTCTGGGTGTCGCGCGGCCCTCCGGGCGACCCGATCTACAAAGCCTTCATCCAAGCCGGCAAACAAGCGGGCTTCCCGGTCACGCGCGACTTCAACGGCTATCAGCAAGAAGGCGTCGGGCCTTATCACCTCACCATCCGTGACGGCGAACGCTGGAGCGCCAACGCCGCCTATTTGCAGCCCGTCATTGATCGCCCGAACCTCACGGTGATTTCCGGCGCGCACGCGCATCGGATTATCATCGAAAACAAGAAGGCCGTTGGCGTTGAGTTCTCCGGCGGCCCCGGCAAGCCGGCGCAAAGCGTGTTCGCATTGCGCGAAGTGCTCTGCTGCGGCGGCGCGTTCCAATCGCCACAAATCCTGATGCTCTCGGGCATCGGCCCAGCCGACGAATTGCAGAAGCTCGGCATCAAGGTTGAGTCCGATCTCCCGGAAGTCGGGCGCAACCTCCAAGATCACTTGGACGTCTGCATCATCTACGAGATGACCAAGCCGCTCTCGATGTATTCGAAGACGAAGGGCCTAAAGCAGCCAATGATCGGCCTGCAATATCTCTTCGCCAAGCAGGGCCACGGCCGCACCAACCACCTGCACGCTGGCGCCTTCCTGAAAACCCGCGGCGAACTCGATCGTCCGGATATCCAACTCCATCTCGTCAACGCAGTGATGCAGGATCATGCGCGCGTGAAGGCCGATCGCGATGGCTTCACCATCCATGCTTGCCAACTGCGCCCTGAAAGCAAAGGCACGGTGAAGCTGGCTTCGGCCAACCCGTACGAAAATCCGCTGATCGATCCGAACTATCTCGCCGAAGAGGTCGATCGCCGCACCATGCGCGACTCCGTTCGCATCGTTCGCGACATCGTCTCTCAGGATGCGCTGAACCTTTATCGCGGCGCCGAGTTCAAGCCTGGTTCACATATCCGCACCGATGCGGAGATCGACGCTTGGATCCGCCAGAGCGCCGAGACGATCTATCACCCCGTCGGCACCGTCCGCATGGGCGCGGATGCGAAGGCGCCGGTCGATGGCGATCTTCGCGTCCGTGGCATCGAGAACCTCCGCGTCATCGACGCCAGCGTGATGCCGACGCTTATCGGCGGCAACACCAACGCGCCGACGATTATGATCGCCGAAAAGCTCTCCGATCAGTTGCGCGGCAAGCCTGCCTTGCCGCCGCAAGATGCACGGATCGCTGAAGACGAAATGGCGTCGGCCGTCTGATGGCGCCCGCACGCATCGTCGCGATTATCGGCGCGTTGATCGGTCTTTTCGGTTTAGGGCTGCAATACGCGCTGATCTATACCGACATGACCGGCGACGGCATCTCGCCGCTTGCCGCAACGTGGCGCTACTTCGCTTACTTCACCATCATCACGAACTGCTTCGTCACCGCCGTGATGATCCGTGCCGCGCTGACGCCGAATGCGCAGGGCGGCTTGAACGCGCCGCGCATCGAGTTGATGGCGGTGACGGCGATCCTGTTTGTCTGCATCGTCTACAATCTGCTCCTCGCCTCGCGCTGGGATCCGCAGGGCTGGCAGAAGGTGGCTGATGTCACCGTGCACCAAGTCGTGCCTGCGGTTTTCGCGCTCTATTGGTTCCTGCGCCCGCACGGCGCGCTGAAATGGGGCCACGCCGTGTTCGCGGCAATCTACCCGACGCTCTACACCGTGTACGGCCTGACGCGCGGCGCGTTCGATGGCTTCTATCCCTACTACTTTACCGATCCCACGCAGAACTCGATCCCACAACTTGCTGTCACGCTGCTCGGACTGATGATCGCCTTCATCATCGGCGCGGGCGTGTTGTTGGGGGTGAGCAAAGTGCTAGGCAAAAGGGCAGCTACAGCGCCGGATATTGCTGAAATGCGGGGATAGAGTGCTCCGTTATCCAACACGCGCCCAAAGGAGCGCGGGTCTTCAGACCCGCGCTCCTTTATCAGGGCTGCCAAACTATCGGTTGCCCTGGATTCCAGATCGGCCTCCGGCCGTCTGGAATGACGAGCCTTGTTCGCTCTCAGTCGTTCACCACAACCAGCCGCATGCCCTTCGGCACTTTCGCGGACGGCGGATGCAGCGAACCCAATTTCAGCAACTGGATCACATCGCCATCCAAAAACTCTTCGCCGCCCAGAGGCTGGAAGAGACCCAGAAAACGATTGCCGAGCGCGTGATCCACTTTCAGCGGCGTCAATAGGACTTCGGCGCCGAGCGCCTTGCCCGAACCCGTCGTGGCGACAACGCGGATGATCCCGGGCTCACCAGCAGCGGCGCATGCATCAATAAGGGCATTCACCAAGTTGAGATCGGGCGCCAGCATGAGGCGGGAGAAATCATGATCGCGGAGGTCGCGGCCGAAGAGGGCTATCAGATCCTTGCCGAACGTCCGGATCGGCATGCGCCCATCCTTAGTCCGCTCAATAACAAAGAGGCGCTCCAGCACCTGATCGGCGCCGCCCTTCTTGGGCGCAGCGCCAGCGCCAGCCAGCGCACGTCCGTACGCGAGCAATGCCCGTGTATCGGGATGAAAGGTCTCTTCGCCCAGCATTAATCGTAAAACTTCGTCTTAGTGGTCGAGTGCGCCGGTTCCCACGCAAGCCTCAGGCCCAAGCGGCACAAGGGAAATTCGAATTTTTACGGGTCGCTTTCCCGATCGGCGCGAAGGCTGGCCCCTGGTTTGCACCAGCGTTGGCGAGATTAAGGACTTAAGGCCAATGACCGTTCCAGCCCGATACATTCTGGCCGCACTCGCTTTTGGCGTGGCCGCGCTCGGCCTCTTCCTGTTGCCGACGAGCGCTTCTGCCGATCCGGTTCAAACGAGCGGCCGCGGCGGCTGCCATTCTGGCTGCCAGCCGGAACCGCCGCCGCCGTGCTGCACGCGTCCGCCGGTCGTTGTGCCGCCGCCGAACGTGCCGCCGCCGAATATTGTGATCGTCAACGCCGGCGCCCGCGCCTCAGCGCAAGCGAACGCGATGGCGATCGCCGTCGCCAACGTCCGCACCGGCGACACCATCATCCGCTCCAACACCATCGTTGAAGCGGGCGCTCAATCGACCGCAACGGCCGCTGCGTTCTCGGTGACCGAAGGTTCGGTTCAACTCGAGCAAGTCGCCCGCGAGCGCATGCTGCGCCTGCAAGCCATCTGCATGGACGCCACCGGCAACCCGCATCCGGCATCGCAGACGTTTGGCGGCGAAAATGTCGGTGAGAGCTATCGCGGCGAACTCTATCGCTGCATGGCCGGCACCCGCATGCGCTACACGATCGATGGCCGCAGCTATGATTGCGAAGCCGGCCAAGCGCTCTGGTATGAGAACAGCGCTGTCGAGTGCCGCACGCAGATCGCGCGCCGTCAGTGCAACGAACGCTCGCTGCTCCGCCGCTTCGGCGCCGGTGAGAAAGTCATCCGCATCCGCGACACCGAAACCCGCGAAATCATCCGTGAGACCACGTTCAACGGCACGATGATCATGGATGGCGGCGTCGGCCAAGGCGGCTGGTGATCCGCCGCCTCAACTCTTCAACGCTCCAAGTATCTTCTTCCAGGCCATCCCCTCGGCCTGACCCCCGCGCAAGCGGGGGTTTTTCTTTTGAAGCTTATTGCGCCGCTACCGCGATGTTGGTGATGTCCTGACCATCGCAAGCGATGTGAACGCTCGTGATCGCGTTTGGCGCCGGGCCGAAATAGTTCACCGGATGTGCGGTCACGACTTCGGTGACCATGCCGGCCGGTGGGGTCAGCGTAAGCAGCAAGCGCGGCTCAGCCGTATCAGTGGCGTCCGCCGGGTCGCGCGCGAGAGAAACGGAATAGCCAGGGGTGCCGAGATCGACTTCGCCAGCAATTGTCAGAGCCGGTGTCGAACCAGTCGAACGCGAGGCCGTCCAGCCGCGATGCGCAATGATCCCGCACGGGAGCGCAACAGCGGCTTCGGCGGCCACAACTTCAGGAGCGGGCGGTTCTTCGGCTGGCGGAGGCTGGCAGGCGGCCAATGCCGCCGTGGTGAGCAAAACGGCCAAGGCTTGAACGAATTTCATCTCATGCGCCTCCCTGATTTTCGTTGCGTAACACCCACCTTAGGCCCACGCCCTGGACAAGCCTAGGCGCCGCCTCTTATGTCCGCTCCATGACTTCACTCGATGTTCGAAACGCCCGCCCAGATCAGCTCGTCGCCGGTCAGAAGGGCCAATGGGAAATCATCTGCGGCCTGGAAGTCCACGCCCAGGTGACCTCGAACGCCAAGCTCTTCTCCGGCGCAAGCGCCGCTTATGGCGGCGATCCGAACGCCCACGTCTCTCTTGTGGACGCGGCGATGCCCGGCATGCTGCCGGTGATCAACAAGTTCTGCGTTGAGCAAGCGATCCGCACCGGCCTTGGCCTGAATGCCGAGATCAAACGCTGGAGCCGGTTTGACCGGAAGAACTATTTCTATCCCGATCTGCCGCAAGGCTATCAGATCAGCCAATACAAAGATCCGATCGTCGGCGAGGGCGAGATCGAAGTGGAGCCGGACGGCGAAGAGCCGATCACGATCCGCATCGAGCGCCTGCATTTGGAACAAGACGCCGGCAAGTCGATCCACGATTTGAGCCCGAGCGAGACGTTCGTCGATCTCAATCGCGCGGGCGTCGCGTTGATGGAAATCGTTTCTCGTCCTGACATTCGCTCAGCCAAGGAAGCCGCGGCTTACTTCAACAAGCTCCGCTCGATCCTGCGCGCGCTCGGCACCTGCGATGGCAACATGGAAGAAGGATCCATGCGCGCCGACGTGAACGTCTCGGTGCGCAAGGCCGGCACGAAAGAATGGGGCACGCGCTGCGAGATCAAGAACGTCAACTCGACGCGCTTCATGATGCAAGCGATCGAGTACGAAGCGCGCCGCCAAATCGAGATTCTGGAAAGCGGCGGCTCAATCGATCAAGAGACGCGCCTCTTCGATCCCGACAAGGGCGAGACGCGGACGATGCGCTCGAAAGAGGACGCCCACGATTATCGCTACTTCCCAGATCCGGATTTGCTGCCGCTTGAGATCGAAGAAAAGTGGATCGAAGACATCCGCGCTTCGCTGCCGGAATTGCCGGACGCAAAGAAGAAGCGCTTCGCCGCCGAGTACGGCCTCTCGGCTTACGATGCGGGCGTTCTCGCGGGCGATAGCGAAGCTTCAGCTTACTTCGAAACCGTAGCCAAAGGCCGCGATGGCAAAGCCGCCGCGAACTGGGTGACGCAGGAGCTATTCGGCGCGCTGAACAAGAAGGGCGTTGAGTTGAGCGCCTCACCTGTGAAGGCCGAGCAACTCGGCGCGCTGCTCGATCTCATCAAGGACGGCACGATCAACGGCAAGATCGCCAAGGACGTGTTCGCCAAGATGATCGAGACCGGCGATGCGCCAGGCGCGATCGTTGAGCGCGAAGGGCTTCGCCAAGTCACCGATACAGGCGCGATCGAGAAAGCCATCGACGACCTGATGGCCGCGAATGGCGACAAGGTCGCTGACGTGAAGATTAACCCGAAAGCCTTCGGCTGGTGGGTTGGTCAAACCATGAAGGCGACCGGCGGCAAGGCAAACCCTGCGGTCGTGAACGAGATCCTGAAGAAGAAGCTCGGCGTGTAATCAATCCGACCGAGCGGCTTTCGTCGTATACTAGGCTTCAATCGAGAAGCCGTCGGCTTAGCCGATTTCTAGATCGGTGATGCGGTCGCCGATCCCGACGAAACGATAGGTCAGATAGGCTGGGCTGCCGGGGAAATCGCCGGAGACGAGCGCGCGGATTGTCAGCCGTGCGCCGTCCGTTGTGATTTCCTCAGGCGTAACCGTGACGCGATATTTGCGGGTGGTTTCTTCCATCCAAGCGCGAATAGCGGCGTGGCCGTTATAGTCACGTCCCTCGTCGCGCACGTGCGCGTCCTCGGCGAAGGGCGCCAGCATGGCGTCGATATCGTGGGCGTTCTTGGCGGCGAAATAGGCCCCGATCGGATTGGGTAGATCAAGGCTCATTGTTTGCTCCGCGTGTTCCGAGCAAGGGAGATGGGCCTTAGTTCCGCTGAGCGCTAGTGCGCTAGCGCGATGCCGTGGCGGAGCGCATCGTGTACGCGGAGGTCCAGCCGCGCCGCAGGCTTACCGCGCCCGAGCGGCGATCGGCGTATAGCGCGCAACGTGGCCGGCGGCGCCGATGACGGCAGGGCGCTCAAGCTCAGCGCGTAAGTGTGCTTCAAATGCGCCGGCTTGCATGGAGGCGACGCGGTCGCCGCCGGGCATGAAGGCCTGCATCATCACGGCGAACCAGATGTAGAGCATCATGCGCGGCGTCTCCCATTGTGTACACGAGAGCCTCACCGAACATGGTTGCGCCCCGGTTAACAGGCGCGTTTGCGCCCCGGAGTCGGGGAGACCTCCGGGGCGCAGGACACTTTCTACCAACCAGGGAGGGTTATTGGCTGGCGATGATGCCCAAGATCACGCCGGTCGCGATGCCGACGAGCAGCAGATCGCCACGGTCGTCGCGAACGTATTGATAGCCACGCGGCGGATGGCGATAGCCGTAACGGTCATAGTCGCGGACTACGACGTAACGATCGCGGTAGTAGCGCGGAAGCCGTTCGCCACGGCGCCAGCCGCGATAGTCGTATTGGACATCGCGATAGTGCTGCGGCGGCGGGCCGTAGTACCAGCGGCCGTTATAATGATAGCCGTTGTAGCGGCGATCATCCCAGCGGGCGCGGCGATAGTCACGGCGGTCATCGCGGCGATCATCACGCCAGTCACGGCGGTCATCGCGTCGGTCTTCACGCCAATCGCGGCGATCGTCACGACGGTCATCGCGTCGGTCACGTCGGGCGTCGCGACGGTCATCGCGATCTTCCCATCGTTGTGCGGCAGCCTCGCTTGGCAAAGCCAAGGGGGCCGCGAACGTAGCAGCGGCAAGGGCCGCCAAGGTCAGGCGTTTCATACGAGGTCTCCTTCCTGCTTCCCTTGAACGAGTGCGTTCAAAAGAAGGTCCCTCAATCGAGCCTGAGTTTGTCGAGGCTTGGCTGAACTGTGTCTGAATGAATCTGGAACTCCGGTTCAGATTGGATTCAGACCTCAGCAAAGGCGGGCTCTCAAACACTTCTTGAGCATTCGGGCCGTGCTTTACTGCACTGCCTCACAGTGCTGTGATGATCTTGTCAGGACGGCGCCTTCCGCCGCGGATGCTAGCGGGAACGGCGCTGGGCCCCCATCTCGGCTCTGAGCAGTACGAGGGTGCGTGATGACCAAGCCAATCGAAGTCTATTTCTGGCCAACGCCGAATGGCCACAAGATCACGATCGCGCTCGAAGAGATGGGGCTGCCTTACGAGATCAAGCCGGTGAATATCGGCAAGGGCGAGCAGTTCACGCCGGAATTCCTGGCCATCTCACCGAACAATCGCATGCCTGCGATCGTCGATCACGAGGGGCCGGGCGGTGAGCCGATCTCGGTTTTTGAGTCTGGCGCGATCCTGCAGTATCTCGGGCGCAAGAGCGGCCAATTCTATCCGAGAGATGAACGCGCGCGGATCAAGGTCGATGAGTGGCTGATCTGGCAAGTCGCCAATCTCGGGCCGATGGCTGG
>LNFM01009910.1_pt1 | contig 13616 bp, 17 predicted proteins | sample 596031 | NCBI WGS metagenome assembly LNFM01 (sample SAMN04254537, study PRJNA301005) | activated carbon metagenome | isolation source: dual media filters at the Ann Arbor, Michigan drinking water treatment plant | place: USA: Ann Arbor
GAAGCTGTCCACTCATTGGGTATTTTTACAAAATCCCTCAATGAGTCTTGCGAAAGCAAAGCAGTTTGCTTTCTCACTTCTAGCACTGCACTCGTTTCTGAAGCTTATATCTGGGATATTACTAATGAGGTGAAAAGTGTGAAATTGGTATAATGTCAATAAATTAATAGCGTATAATAATAGCTATGAACTTTTTACGTCTGCTCTCACGTTCGGCCGGTATTTGGATTAAAGGTGGGGCTGAACAACACTCTGCCGCCTTTGCGTATTTTATTCCGTTTGCGTTGGCACCACTGTTACTTATCTCTATTACGCTGGTGGGCGTCATTATTGGACGGGCTGATGTGATTGAGCTGCTGTTACGGTGGGGAGGCTACATTGATCCAGCGTTACCGGAATTTATGACCTCGTCTCTGGCTAACTTTGAAGTACTAACCACTACCTACACTGTGCCAGTGCTCGCTCTATTGTTTTTCTCTATCATGATTTTGTTCTCCCTCAATAGTCTCTCCGGTGGTCTACAGCACCTATGGGGAGTAGAGAAACACGGCTTTAAAAATGTGCTGCGTCGGTCAGGTCGATCGATTATGTTCGTTTTGCTATTTCAGGTGTATCTGGTAGCTACGATAATTTGTAACAATATCTTTACGAGCGCCGCCTTGCATTCGGGCTTATTTATTTTTCAAATTTTAGCACCGCTGGTTTTCTTTATGTTTACCAGTCTTTTGATTGCCATTGGGTATGGATTGTTACCACTGTGGGCGCCGAGTTTTAAAGCGCGTCTCTACGGTGCTGCGATTGCAACGTTATTGTTTTTATTTACTCGCACGCTGGTGAGCTTACATGTGGCTACGTCACCATCACCTGATATTTATGGAGCGGCTGGTTTAGTATTTGTGCTTTTGATTTGGATTTACATGTCCGCCTGTATCGTCTACTACGGAGCATCGTTTGCGCTCGCGTACGAACAAAAATATCCTACCAAATAATTTCCGGTCGTCCGTGTTCCTTTAAATAATCATTCGTTTTACTAAAGTGCTTACACCCAAAGAAACCTCGGTACGCCGATAACGGGGAAGGATGTGGGGCAGTGAGGACTAAATGCTTAGTCTCATCAATGAGAGCTCTCTTTTTGATAGCGGGTCCTCCCCAAAGTAAAAACACTACCTGTTCTTTTTGTTCTGAGATGGTAGTAATGACCGCATCGGTAAATTGCTCCCAACCAAACCCTTGGTGTGAAAACGCTTCGTGCGCACGTACGGTGAGTGTTGTGTTCAGTAGCAGCACGCCTTGGTCGGCCCAGTGTTCAAGATTTCCCGTAGGGGGAATTGGTTTTTGTAAATCCGAAGCTAATTCTTTGTAGATATTTACGAGTGATGGAGGAACGTACATGTCATCCGGTACAGAAAACGCCAGTCCGTGTGCTTGTCCTAGGTTGTGATAGGGGTCTTGACCCAAAATTACCACTGAAACTCTATCAAATGGACAATGTTGAAATGCATTAAAAATGAGTTTAGGTGGTGGGAATACAGTAGTCGTAAGGTAGGCTTCCCGGACTTGTTTGGTGAGAGCGGAAAAATAGCCTTTCGTAAATTCTGGTGCAAGCACATTTTTCCAAGATGGTTCCAATTGAACGTTCATAGTAAAAGTATATAACAAAAAAGCTCCCTAGGGGGAGCCTCCGCCAAAGCGGAAATAGAGCCACAACATGATCTTTGTTTTACGCTCAAGTGGAACTCTGGAAAGATCATGCAAAGCCACCCATTTATATTCAGTGATTTCATTTTTGGCCTTGAGACGACCTTTGTGTCGAACGGTGTACAAGGCCACCCTGATTGTTTCGCTCGGGTCATGGCTTGTTCGAAGTATACCCTCGCCCCACTTTTTGCATTCCTGAGTTCCGACTGAAATGTTCAGTTCTTCTCGTAGTTCTCGGATTAGGGCTGCTGTCCATTTTTCATTTCGTTTTCTTGCGCCGCCCGGCAGTTCATACGTATCTGGTTCGTGTATTTTTTTTACCAGTAAAACGTAAGTGATTTTGCGAACTTTTTTGGTTAGCAATCCCCGGGCAATCATTTTGCGACGTTTTGGTGCCAAGGTCTTCTCCTTCTTTTCTGGCAGAAGCGTATCATATTGTGTCAGTGGAGTATACTTATAGGGTATGTTAATTATTGATATCGAAGCTACCGGCACCAATGCCCATAAACATTCTATTGTATCGATTGGTGCTGTTGATTTACAAAATCCAACCAACCGTTTTTATGGTGAGTGTAAAATGTGGGAAGGGGCGCACGTCATGGACGAGGCTCTGGTGGTCAATGGATTTACGGAAACGGAAATTACTGACCCGACTAAACAAACCGAGTCCGAGCTCGTTACCACCTTTATGGAGTGGACGCACGGCTTAGCAAACCGCACACCAGCCGGGCAAAATGTTTCGTTTGATCGAGCGTACCTCGAAGCAGCGTGTATGCGAGCTGGTATTCAATTTGATTTATCGTTTCGTACCATTGATGCGCACACGCTCGGGGTGATGCATATGACGAAACGTGGGCTCATGCCGCCGTTTGATGTTGAGCGCAAACACAGTGCGCTCAATCTTGATGGGGTGATGAACTATTGTGGTATTCCTGATGAGCCAGATCCTCATAATGCGCTTACCGGTGCATTGTCTCACGCCGAAGTAGTGTCACGGTTACTATTTGATAAAAAACTTCTCCCCGAATTTTCACAATTTGAAATCCCGTGGCACAAGTCGTGATGATACAATGAACTAACTATGGTTAAAAAAATGTTAGGTCTTGGAAAAAAGAAAGTTACCAAAAAAGCTAATGCCAATCTCAGTCACTGTCGAATTGTGACTGACTTGCTTGACCCTAAAGGTACTGATGGGGATGCCATTCAATCTTGGCGCGTGTTCCGAATTATGTCCGAGTTCGTCAGTGGTTTTGAGCTGCTTCGTAATCATGGCTTGGCGGTAACATTTTGGGGCAGTGCGCGGATTGAACCCAGCAATCCCTACTACAAAGCTGCCGAAGAACTCGCTGCCAAACTCGCTAAAAAAGGATTTTCAGTTATTTCAGGTGGTGGTCCGGGAATTATGGAGGCATCAAATGTCGGAGCGTTTAAAGTTGGTGGTAAATCAGTTGGTTTAAATATTCAATTGCCATTTGAACAAAAACTTAACCCCTATGTGACTGAGACACTCAGTTTTGATTTCTTTTTCTCACGCAAGGTAATGCTCACCTTTGCGTCTGAAGCCTATGTCTATTTCCCGGGAGGGTTTGGCACACTTGATGAGTTGTTTGAGATTCTCACACTGGTACAAACTAAAAAAATCTCACCATTACCGATTGTGCTCATTGGCTCTGATTTCTGGAATCCGCTTTTAACTTGGTTTGAAAAAGAACTTCTGAAAAAACACAAAGTAATTAGCAAAGAAGATTTAGATTTGTATAAAGTATTTGATTCTATCGAAGAGGCATATAAATATATTCTTAAAAATGTGGATTGCAACAACACACGTCAACTCTAAATATGAAAAACGCACACATTGTTTTTGATATTGGCGGCACCAAAACTCGGGTGGCTATTTCAAGTGATGGTAAGAAGCTCGATGAAGTTGCGAGTTTTCACACCCCGTATAATCCAAAAGAAGGAATTAAGAAAATTATCGAGACTATTACCGAAATAACCCATGGTGTCGAAATTACCACTATTGCCGGTGGGATTCGGGGAGTACTGAGTGAAGAGCAACGGGGGATTGTGCATGATGATGTGCTTGCTGACTGGGTTGATTTTGATGTGATTGAAGCTCTGGGCAAAAAATATTCAGTTCCCATGTACCTCGAAAATGATGCTGCGCTTGCCGGCCTTGGCGAAACTCATTTTGGTGCTGGGGTTGGGGTTGACTTGGTGGTGTACCATACTGTCAGTACTGGGGTCGGGGGCGTACGTATTTCAAACGGTCGCATTGACGCCGCCTCATCGGGGTTTGAGCCTGGACATCAGGTGCTCGATATTGACCGCACCATTTTGGGAGACGATATTGAACCAACATTAGAGAATCTCGTGTCAGGAACCGCCCTTGAAAAGCGCATGGGTGTTAAACCGTACGATATTCCGCAAGAAGATGTGATTTGGGATGAGTTAGCAGGCTATTTAGCCCAAGGTCTCCGCAATACTATTTTGTATTGGTCGCCCGAAGCAATTATTTTAGGCGGTTCGATGATTATTGGTGATCCGAAAATTCCGATAGAATCAATCCGCAAAGCTACGGTTGAGGTTCTCGATAGTTTTGTTGAGTGTCCGTTTATTACGACGGCGAGTTTGGGCGATGAGGCCGGCCTTTACGGCGCTCTAGCCTTAATCAAACAGCACTCCTAGAGAGAAGTTCCAGAAATCGCGAATTTCGTTGTTGCTCTGCACGAAATGACACTCATCGTACAAAAAGTACGCCTCGCGCCATTTCGATTGAGCGCCTAGAACTTCACTCATTTCTGAAACTCCTTTAGACCACTTGAATATTTAAAATTGGAAAAGCGGCACCGGAGTGCCGCTTTTGAAGATTTGAGTGCTACTAAAATAGCTTTCGCAATCGTTTATTCTGAATTAATAGAACAATAAAGCTCATAATTATCACAAGCCCTGTAAGATCAATCCAAATCGAGTCATTTCCTAGAATAATGATAATAAATGAGAACGAACTAGCGAGTAACATGATGACTGCGAGTATTTCCAACCACAGCAATTTAACCCGTAGTTTCTTCCAAATATTCTTTCGTCTCTCAACTTGCTTGGCTCGAAGATACTTTCGTGCCCGATTTCTTTGGGCGGCCTGGTTTAAGACCGCTTCAAGGTGCTTGGAATTAGCAATTCTTCTTTGATGGAAAGCAATTCGACGATAGCTCATCTTGTGCTCCTTGCGAGGTTTTCTAAACCGATACTAGCATAATTTTGCAGACTGTCACATCTGTCGTATAATACCCTCGCTCGAGGAGTTTTCTATTTTTGTACAGCTCTTTGAGAAACTGAAATTTTTATCATTCGCTTAACTTGTAAACACATTTATGTCAGAAAATTCAAATCAAAGCGTTTCACCGATTCGACCGTTAGGAGACCGAGTAATTGTAAGACCGCTCACTGATGCCGAAGCAGGCACTATGTCAGCTTCAGGAATTATCATTCCCGATTCAGCCAAGAAAGAAAAACCGGAACAAGGAATTGTGATTGCGGTAGGGAACGGAAAATGGAATGAAGACGGTGATAAACGAATTGCCATGGAAGTAAAAGTTGGAGACAAGGTTATCTTCTCAAAATACGGTTTTGACGAAGTAAAAGTTGATAGCAAAGAATATTTTATCGTCGGAGAAGCCAGTATCTTAGGTATTTTTACTCAGTAATTAACTAATTAATAATATTATGGCTAAACAAGTAATTTACGGAGAAGAAGTAAAAAAGAAACTACAGCGTGGTGTTGATACGGTAGCGAACGCCGTTAAAGTAACGTTAGGTCCCCGCGGACGTAACGTGATTCTCGACAAAGGCTACGGCGCACCAACGATCACGAACGACGGTGTCTCAATCGCCAAAGAAATCACCCTCAAAGACAAGTTTGAAAACATGGGGGCGGAAATCATCAAAGAAGTAGCTAACAAAACAAATGAACTCGCCGGAGACGGCACCACAACTGCCACCGTCCTTACCCAGGCACTCGTGAGTGAAGGTCTCAAGCAAACCACGATGGGACTAAACTCAATGGCAGTGCGCAATGGTATGGAGCACGCCTCAATTGATGTGGTAGCCGCTCTACGTGCGATGGCAACCCAAATCACCTCTGTTGATGAAATCAAACAAGTCGCTACTATCTCAGCTGAAAGTGCTGAACTCGGAGAAAAAATTGCCGAAACTATCGATCGCGTTGGTAAAGACGGGGTAGTGACAGTAGAAGAGTCACAGAGTTTTGGTATTGAAACAGAACTTACCGAAGGTATGCAATTTGATCGGGGCTACGTGTCACCGTACATGGTAACGAACCCAGAACGAATGGAAGCTGCCTACAAAAACGCTCATATATTAATCACCGACAAGAAGATTTCTTCAGTCCAAGAAATCCTGCCGCTTTTGGAGAAAATTGCCGCGACTGGTAAAAAGGAATTGGTGATTATTGCCGACGACATTGAAGGCGAAGCCCTTGCAACATTTGTGGTAAATAAACTTAAAGGTGGATTCTCAGTATTGGCAGTCAAAGCACCAGGGTACGGTGACCGTAAAAAGGAAGTGCTCGCTGATATCGCAGTCACAACTGGTGGTCAACTCATTACAGATGATGTGGGACTAAAACTAGAAACAGTTGAAATTGCTGATTTAGGAAAGGCTGACCGCGTAGTTTCAACTAAAGACACAACCGTGATTGTCGGTGGAGCCGGTACTAAAGAATCAATTGATAATCGTGTGAAAGCCCTCAAGGCCCAGCTCGAAAACACCACATCAAAATACGATGGTGCTGAAATCGAAAAGCGTATTGCTAAATTAACCGGTGGAGTAGCGGTTATTCGCGTAGGAGCAGCGACTGAAACTGAAATGAAGTACCTTAAACTTAAAATCGAAGACGCGGTAAATGCCACCAAGGCTGCGGTAGAAGAGGGAATTGTGCCTGGTGGTGGAACTAGTCTCGCACGTGCCGCCGCGGTGGTAGAAAAAGATCTGGCCTCGAAAAAAGATTTAAGTGCCGAAGAACTAGTAGGTTACAACATTGTGCTGAAGGCCCTCACCGTACCGCTCCGCCAAATCGCCGACAACACCGGCATGATTGATGGGGCAGTGGTGGTAGACAAGGTTAAGTCAGCGGGCGGAAATGCCGGCTACGATGCTGCCAAGGGGGTAATGGTGGACGACATGATTAAGGCCGGAATTATCGACCCAGTAAAGGTAGAGCGGGCTGCAGTTCAGCACGCCGTATCAGCCGCCGCCATTCTCCTTACATCAGAATGCGCCATTGCCGACGAACCAGAACCAGAAAAGCCAGCCATGCCAGATATGGGTGGAATGGGAGGAGGGATGTACTAGAACAAAATGCGAAAACACCAAAAAGAGCCTACTGGCTCTTTTTGTTTTTAGAATTAAAAAAAGCGGACCATTACGGTCCGCGATCAGGTATCTCTCTTTGGAATTCTGTAGCCCATACCATAGCGAGTTTGAATGAATAGGTGCCGGGCTTTCTTATTGTCCGGGAACAATTTTTTCCGTAATCTTTTAATTATGGTGTCTACAGTTCTGTCTGAAATATCACGCATGTCGCCAAGATAATCTAGGATTTTGTCTCGGGTAATATATGCTCCTGAATTTAGCATGAGAAGTTCAAGCACCTTACATTCATATAGTGACAGATTGACTGTTCTACCAAAAATGTATGCTTTTGAATATGTATAGGTAAGCCCTATTGTTCTACGGCCGAGGACAACATATTCGTCAGAAGATTCTTCGGTGACTAAACACACTCCATTGCAATGCATGATTCCCATCATATCCTCCTGAACTTGTTCGGAAGTAATGTACCAGCAAACGACTATGTGTCAATGGCGAGGGATTATGGTATAATCCTGGTATTAATTATTTGGTAATTATTTTGTTATGACTTGGATTATTTTAGGAGTAGTGGCTGTATTTGCTTTGTATTGTATTTTTACGTACAACCGTTTTGTCGCATTAGTGCAACGCACCAAAGAAGCCTGGGCTGATATTGATGTGCAACTTAAACGTCGCTATGACCTCATTCCGAATTTGATTGAGACGGTAAAGGGCTATGCCGCCCATGAACGAGCAGCGTTAGATGCCGTTACCGAAGCTCGAGCAAAAGCTACCTCAACTCATATTGACGCCGGAGGCATTACGCCAGCTATGATGGAAGCAATGGCTGGAGCAGAAGCTGCTCTGGGTGGGGCATTAGGGAAGTTGATTGCCGTAGCTGAAGCCTACCCAGACCTTAAAGCCAACCAAAACTTCGCACAACTACAAACTGAATTGGCAGACACTGAAAATAAAATCCAGGCAGCTCGCCGTTTCTATAACGGTAATGTACGAGACCTTAAGATTGGTCTACAGTCTTTCCCTGGAAACATTATTGGTTCAATGTTCAAATTTAAAGAGGAACCATTCTTTGAATTACCTGAGAATAGTGTAGAGCGAGAAGTAGTGAAGGTTGCATTCTAAACTGAATATGAAAACTCCTATTATCATTGGAGGACAAAAAATTGGTCGTCTTCGTGCCAGTTTTTTGTTATTTAAAGAATCGTGGCGTTTCCTTAAAGCTGACAAAGAACTCTTACTGGTGCCAATTTTCTCAGCTGTTTTTTCGAGTGTGCTGATAGGGCTTTTAACACTACTCTTAATAACGTTCTCCTCATCATATGACAAGCTATTTACCCAAAATGAAGGGGTAGGGTACCCGGAATACATCTTTATGTTTGCAGTGTATGTCGTGAGCGCGTTTTCACTCGCAATTGCTCAGGCAATAATTGTGCATATTGTGTATGTACGGGCTCACGGCGGGAACGCTACCTTGGGCGATGGAATCATTCGAGCATTTTCCAATTGGGTACCGCTCTTAATTTGGGCTCTTATTACGAGTACAGTTGGCGTGGCGTTGCGATTCATTTCTGAACGCTCGGCTCTGGTAGGTCGGATTGTGGCGGGTTTACTTGGGGCAGCTTGGGCAATTCTGACCTTCTTTGTAGTACCGATTCTGGTGCTGCAAAAGAAAACACCGCTCACTGCAGTATCGACGTCAGCTAACCTGTTTAAGAAAACCTGGGGTGAGACATTGGTTGCAAACGTTACGCTTGGATTAGTGTTTATGTTGGCACATCTCGTTGTGCTGGCGTCATTTGTCGGGCTACTTATTTACGGTGCATCATCGCAAAATGCCATTCTCCTCATTGGCTCAATTGTTGGTGTGTTGGTATGGCTTTTGGTTGCCACGTTAGTCAATTCTGCACTACAAGGAATTCTCAAAACATTACTCTACATTTACGCTGCCGAAGATGTGGTGCCGGAAAACTTTAATCGTGAACTTTTGGAGAGTATGTTAGTGAGTAATACGGCTCAATCAACTGTGCCGCTTACTACACCACAAACATTTGTTACTCCGACTCCAGAAACAAATAACTAATACGTACCATGAAAAAAGTGTACTACAACAAATTGGTTCGTGATGGCATAAAGGAAAAAATTGAACGCTTGGGCGAAGAGTGTTCCGTACGGGTGATAGTGGATGAAGCAGAGTACGAGCAAGAGTTACTTAAAAAAGTTATTGAAGAGGCCAATGCCTTAGCTCACGTGCGCAATCGCGAAGAGTTCCTCAATGAATACTGTGATTTAATGGTGGTGCTTGATGCCCTTACACATAAGCTAGAGATTTCAGAAGCAGAAATCAAACTAGCGATGACTGATAATGTTGCTAAAAAAGGATTATTCAAATACCATCATTTTCTTGAATGGTCAGATGATTCTGGATATAAAAGTAACGAAACACCCCAAGGTCTCAAATGACATTTAATTTTATTACCGCGCTCAAAATTTCCTGCATCACACTGCTCCTCGCAGTGTCTTCGTCAGTACAGGCCGAAGTAATTAATAAATTTGAAGCCGACTACACGGTTCTCGAAAATGGTGATGTATCAGTGGTGGAGACTATAACGTATGATTTTGAAGAGAGTGAACGTCATGGTATTTTCCGTACCATCAAAAATAGCCATCCACAATCACCATCAGCCTGGTACAAAAAACGTACCATTGAACTTGCGGTCACGAGTGTGACCCGAGATGGCCAAGCCGAACCGTATACGGTACAAAAAGGGGGAAGTGCCAGTGAGGTAAAAATTGGTGACCCTGACGCGACCATCACCGGAGAGCAAACCTACGTCATTACCTACACCCTTAGTGGAGCGTTGTCCTACGGGGACGTCGGTTCTGAATTTTACTACAACGCAACCGGGGATGATTGGGAAGTTCCAATAGAGCTTGCGGTCGCGCGGGTAAGTGGGGAGTCGCTCCAAGGTAAATACTACTGTTACCAAGGGTTCGCAGGAGCAACCGACACCTGTACCAACAGTATGAAAGACAATGGCATTGTGACCTTTACCGCTAACAACATTAATCCCGGAGAGCAACTGACGATAGCGACTGAACTCGACGCTACCAAAGTGGGCTATGTGGTACACGAGGAAGTGACCTGGCTGCTCTTTGGGTACGCACTGGCCATTATCTGGATAATTGGTCTATTAATCTACGTCTACCGGTTTCGGTACGCGCATTATGTTCCGAAAACAGTGGTGGCCCAATACGAGCCGTATAAAAACTTCTTGCCAATGTATACCGGGTACCTGTTTGATAACCTGCTCGATCCGCGTGATATTACCGCCGGTATTATGTATTTAGCGGAGCAAGGTTTTATCAAAATTTCCCGCACGGAGAAAAAAGTGTTACTTATTTTTCCAACTACTGACTACACGATTGCATTATTACGACCTCTATCTGAGATACCATCTAAATTTTTAACCAAAGTTTCAGAATTATTATTTACAGACAATGCCACTGTGGGTACAGCAGTTCCGATTTCGTCATTAGCGAGTGAACGAACTAAAAACGCGGAACGGATTATGTACCTCAAGCGTGATTTAGGAGAAGATTTAAAAGTAAATGGATTCCTCGAATCTACGTTTTCATTGCTCTCTGGCAAAATTCCGCGAGTACTCGTGGGATTATTTTTAGTTTTTGGTGGCTTTGTGTTTGTGCCAAGCGGTATTATTTTAGTTGTCATGGTGTTTGCGGCGACCATTGCACTTGGGTTAATTATGCTTATCCCGCGCAAAACAGCCGCGTGGTACGAAGCCAAAAACCATACCGAAGGTTTTAAATTATTCCTCTCAGTCACCGACAAAGAACGATTTGATTTCCATAACGCACCTGAAAAAAGTCCTGAGCTATTTATGCAGTACTTGCCCTATGCGGTTGCATTAGGTGTAGAGGAAAAATGGGCCAAGGTATTCGAAGGGATTACTATCCCACAACCCGACTGGTATGACGGCGGTAACATTGCTGCGTTTAGCGCTGCTTCATTAACCAATGACCTCGGTGCGTTTTCAACGGCACTGTCGACGAATTCAGGAGTGAGTGGGAGTTCAGGGGGAGGGAGTTCGGGAGGGGGTGGAGGAGGTGGGGGCGGGGGCAGCTGGTAGACGGACTTCCACAAACGGCACACTTCTGCGTTGCGCTGCGGCAATTTATTCCTCACCGTACGTTGAGTACGGCTCGAAATAAATTCCTTGCGCGCCTTGAATTGCACTCGTTTCTGAAAGCCCTTAATTGTTTTGCGTGGTAAAATTAAATGTTAATTTTCGATGTTAAAAAAAGAAAACCCCGATCATCTGGGATTTTCCAGATTTCGGGGAATAGATCATAGACCAAGGATATCATTCAGAGCACGCACTTCAGCTGTGGCTGCAGCCATTTTGGCCATCACAGTTGCGACATCTTCCAAACTGGTGTCGTCGTTATAGAGCTGCTCCATATCATTTTGCCGAATATCACCGACATGTTCAGTAAACGAGCCAAAGATACCTGCCACTTCCGCTGGGACTTTGTCTGGGAAATGAATGGCCAGCTTTGCCCTGTAAGCGCCGGGCACAGTGCCAAATTCTCTGATGAAGCGCTCGACTCGCTTTTCCAGCCCTTCGGCCAGTATCTCATCGCGAAATGAACTGAGCATCATATTTGCGACAAGCTGGCGTTGCTCTGCTGATGCTGTCCAAGGCAGTTCGTATGTGTTGCTCATTGTTGCCTCCTACAGGATGAAGTTGTATCTACGATTCTTATTGATTTATATCACAAATTACAATTTAGTCGATAACTATACAGATAATTATGAGTGGTGTTACTTTTATGAGTTATTTAAAAATTGTTGTATAATACAGACCTATGGCACGAACATTGTATACACAGCAGGGGAGTAATATTCGAAAAACATGGCTCTTGATGACGGTATTTTTGGTAATGGTCATTGCCATTTGTTATGCAGTGGCATTTTACCTAGGTAATCCACTTATTCTTTATATTGGGGTTATATTTGCAGTTGGAATGAACGTTACGAGTTACTGGTTTTCGGACAAACTGGTCTTGAGTATGACAAGCGCCAAACCTGTGGCTAAACAGGATGCTCCCGAACTCTATAACATCGTCGAGAACCTCGCGATTACCGCTGGTCTCCCAATGCCAAAAGTCTATATCGTGAATGACCCAGCACCGAATGCCTTTGCTACCGGACGTAACCCAGAACACGCCGTGGTGGCCGTCACCACCGGACTTCTTTCGATACTTGATAGGAATGAACTCGAGGGAGTGGTCGCACACGAAATGGCACACATTGGTAACCGCGATATGTTAGTGATGACGGTGGCGGTAGTGCTGGCTGGATTTGTCGCTATCATTGCTGACTTTTTCTCACGCGCCCTATTTTTTGGTGGCGGTGACCGAGATAACAAAGCTGGTATCCTGTTTCTTATCCTAGGAATTATCGGAATTATTTTGGCACCAATTGCGGCTCAGCTCATGCAGCTAGCGATTTCGCGTCGTCGTGAATATCTCGCTGACGCTACCGGGGCGCTCCTCACGCGATACCCAGAAGGATTGGCTTCAGCACTTGAGAAAATTTCGGGTTATGGTGGTCAAATGAAATCTGCCAGTCACGCTACAGCGCACTTGTTTATTGCAGATCCGTACGGCCCACAAAAACGTTCCATTGGACAAAAAATCGGGGGGTTGTTCCAGACTCATCCGCCAGCTTCTGATAGAATTAAACTATTACGCGAGATGGATGTTTAATATTTAATCTATTTTATATGCCCGAACTAAAATCATTACTCATGCTACTAGCAGTTACTGTAGTAGCCGCTGGAGCAACCTGGTACGTCAAGGAACAAATTTATCAGATGAACCACATCACTGAAACAGTGTCTCCAATTTCAACCGTGACAATCATTGATTCAGAAGCAGAAGCCCCAACCGAAGAGCCTGATACAGTTGTCAATCCGCCTATAGTAAAACCAAAACCACCAATTATCCCGCCATCAAATCCACCAGTTCTTGCTGGTGCGTGTGCGGTAGGTGGGTGTAGTTCACAGTTGTGTGGGGAAGCAGCTGATATGGAAGGGATGGTTACTACCTGTGAGTATCGAGAAGAGTATGCCTGTTACCAAACTGCCAAATGTGAACGCCAGGCTACTGGACAATGTGGCTGGACCCAAACTCCTGAACTTGCGATGTGTCTGAGTGCAAACTCATAATTTCTCTCTCTGAATGACTGCCACGACTGAAACCACAAAAAAAATTCCTTGTCTGTATTGTGGTAATAACCCAATATCGCATCGCATGTCAAAAATTGACTCGGTGCTGTTCCTGACACTTGATCCAATTGGACAGTGGTTTCTCCGTACATGGCCTGGTCGCGCAATTTTATGGGGTGTTGACCGGCTATTTGATGTTTGTCTGTGGCTGGGTACTAAACTAGGGTTGATGTATTTTGTACAGGTACCGGATGAAATTGATTCCGACCGAGGTAA
>LNFM01009912.1_pt1 | contig 13616 bp, 16 predicted proteins | sample 596031 | NCBI WGS metagenome assembly LNFM01 (sample SAMN04254537, study PRJNA301005) | activated carbon metagenome | isolation source: dual media filters at the Ann Arbor, Michigan drinking water treatment plant | place: USA: Ann Arbor
TGATCAAGAACGCAGAAGCGCTTGAGCGGTTCGAGAAAGTGGACACGCTTGTTCTGGATAAGACCGGCACGCTCACCGAAGGCAAACCGGCGGTGATCGCCATCCAAACGGCGCCCAATCAAACGGAATACGATGTACTGCGTCTCGCCGCGAGCCTAGAAAACCAAAGCGAACATCCATTGGCGCAGGCGATCGTCGCAGCCGCAAAGGAGCGTGATCTAGCGCTCGCCGGGGCTTCTGGTTTCGACTCTCCAACGGGGAAGGGCGTTGTTGGTGTCGTGGAAGGGCGCAAGGTTGCGCTGGGTGCAGAAAAATATCTGGCCGAGTTGAAGGTGGACACCGCCGGTCTGCGCGCAAAGGCGGAAGAGCTAAGACGCGAAGGCGCGACAGCAATCTTCTTGAGCGTTGATGGTGTCGCTGCGGCAGTCTTCGGCATAGCTGACCGCATCAAGGCGACAACGCCAGACGCCCTCGCTGCTCTCAAAGCACAAGGTATCCGGCTGGTGATGTTGACCGGCGACAATCGCACGACGGCGGAGGCGGTGGGGCGTACGCTCGGCATCGACACTGTGGAGGCGGAAGTTCTCCCCGAGGACAAGTCCCGCATCGTGGCGCGGTTGAAGGGCGAAGGCCGGATCGTGGCGATGGCCGGAGACGGTGTGAATGACGCGCCCGCCCTTGCTGCGGCCGATGTCGGCATTGCGATGGGCTCTGGAACAGACGTCGCCATCGAAAGCGCTGGTGTGACGCTTCTTCGTGGCGATCTTACTGGCATCGTGCGCGCTCGCGCTATTTCGCGAGCGACCATGAACAACATCCGCCAGAACCTGTTCTTTGCCTTCGCCTACAACGCGGCCGGCGTACCGATCGCCGCTGGCGTCCTCTACCCGCTCACCGGCGATCTCCTGTCGCCGATGATCGCGGCGGCGGCGATGGCGTTGTCCTCGGTTTCGGTGATTGCGAACTCCCTGCGTCTGAACTCTGTCAGGGTCTGATGCCGGCTGTGGATGGGGAGGGCGGTCTCTTTGCGGCCGCCCTCTCTTATTGTTCGGGCGTTTTGGCGGTATGGTCGTGCAATGGACACGGTGGCGACTGGCCGAATTGCGTTCTGGGAAGGCGGCAGCCTTTGGGTGTTCGACGTGCCCACAGGCGCACAGGCGCCAGATCGCATCGCGATGCACTCACACCATGCGTACCAGCTGACTTTTTCGTTGGGTGGTGATTTCGGTCTCCACCTCGAAGACCGCGTCATTAGTGGGCCGTTCGCAATCGTGGCGCCTGACGCGCCTCATGCATTCGAGGCACAAGGGCTAATCTCGTTGCTCTTCATCGAGCCAGAGAGCAGAGCGGGAAGAGTGCTTGCGCAGCTCATGCAAGGCGAGCCAGCGAGTCAGTTGAGCGCTGAGCAAGTGCGAGATGCACCAACGCTCTTCAAGGCGGCGTTTGAGCACCCGAACGATCCAATCAAAGAACTAGTCGCGGCAGGAAGCGAGGTCGCTGCGCGCATCGCCGCTCACGTCCGCACGACCGAACCCGATCGGCGGGTGCGCCAGATTATCAAATGGGCCACCGAGAATTTGGATGGTGCGGTGGCAATGAGCGATGCAGCTCAGGCAGTCGGGCTATCGCCCAGCCGTGCAAGCCATTTGTTCGTGGAGGAAACGGGCTTGCCGTTCCGAACCTACGTCCTGTGGCTACGCTTGGTGCGTGCGGTTGACGCGCATACGCAAGGGGCGAACCTTACCGAGGCCGCGCAGCAGGCGGGTTTTTCCGATTCCGCGCATCTCAGCCGCACGTTCAAGCGGATGTTTGGGCTGCCCGCTGCAGCGCTCGAAATGTCGTAGCTGTTCCGTTCAAGCAGCCGGCAGGCCAGGGGCTTAGGTAGGGCGTGTCCACGACGGACAACACGCAACACCTGATCCCACGGAGACACTAATGTTGAGCGCTTTGAACACCCTCTTCACGAGCATGACCACCCGCGGCTGCGGTTGCAGCGAAAACTGCCGTTGCGGCGATGATTGCCGCTGCAAGTCCGGCCGCTCGTGCGGCGGCCAGTGCGCCTGCGCAGCTTGAAGAAGACGGCCCGGGCCGCGTGCGAGCGGTCCGGGCTGTCGCGCCACTGATCGAAGGGCAAAGTTATGGAAATCGCTATTGGAGCCGTCCTCGCGCTGGCCGCCTGCGGCCTCGGCGTGGCCGCTGGGTTTGAGCGCGACAGAGCCTTCTACCCGGTGATGCTGATCGTCATCGCGTCCTACTACGATCTATTCGCCGTAATCGGCGGAGACGAAAGCGTCCTTGCTATTGAGGTCGCGATCTCGCTTGCCTTCGCTGCCCTTGCGGTGGTCGGTTTTAGAGTGAATCTCTGGCTTGCCGTCGCCGGTTTGCTCGGTCATGCGGGTCTCGACTTCTTTCATGGGCATGTGGTCACCAATCCTGGGCTACCCAGCTGGTGGCCGATGTTCTGCGCGACCTTCGATGCCATCGCCGGCCTCTATTTGGCCTGGCGGCTCGTGTCCAAGCGGATCGACGCAAGCGATCGTCAGAGCTTCGGCAATCGCATTCGCGCTCATGTCGATGTGGAGCTTGCAGCCTCGCAAGCAGCGGAGCGGGCTGGCGATTCGGTGGCGGCCTTTCATTATCTTGAGCGCGCACACGTCTTGGGTCAGCGATCGACTGCGCAGCATGTTCGCGTGCATGTTCGGATGCTCTTGTGGGGAATACGCCATCAGAAGGCGCGCGAAGTACTAGGCCAATTCACCCGTGTGATTGGAGCTGCGACAAAGACGTGGATCGGTCTCATCCCATCGGGAAACACCGGCGGCGCCAACGTGAGCGCGTTCGAGGAGATGGCAATCCCAGAGGATCTCGCCGATTTGATTGATGTCGCACGCTCACCGCGCCTCTGGGTCAACCGACCAATGAGCGAAATGTCGTAGCCGTTCCGTTCAAGGGGTTCGTCGCTCGTGGGCGTAGATCGGATGCACGACGGATAACGCGCAACCGCGCAATTAATCGAGAAGTGACCACAATGCTACGGACCACACTGACCGCCATTGCGGCCCTGGCTCTCCTGCCGATCACTGGCGCGAGCTACGAGGCTATTGCTTCTGCAAGCGACCCTCACAATCACCGTGCACCAGGCGAACTGATCGATGCCGGAGGCTATCGCCTTCATCTGCATTGCACCGGCGCGGGAGTGCCCACCGGGCTTCCACGACATGGAGCAGAAGCGCATCGCGGAGGTGAGGATCGAGGGCGTCGAGGGCAGAGCTCGCGGCGGCGGCCTGTTCGGCCGCGATCAGCTGGGCTTCGGGATCGGCGCTGTAGGCGGGCGCGATGTTTTCGATGGCGGCGTGAACATCGGTCTTGGCGATAGGCGCGTTTTACGGGCAACCCTCCCAGTGCGCCGCGCGTGTAGCGAGCCAACTCGCGGCGCCGTCATCTTCGGCGCTTTGCAGCACTAACCTGAAGTCACGGTACTCGGCGTGATTGGGTTCGGCGAAGCGAGCTTCGAGCACGTGGCCTTCCTCCGCATCGAGCCAAAGCTGGCCGGAGAGACCACCGCTGACCTCGAAGCGCAATGCCTGGCGGCCGCGATGAAGTTCGGTCGCCGCAAAACGCGCATTCGCCCAGCCGAGATTTCGGAAAGGGCTTGCCGCGCCTTCTTCGAGCCAGATTAGCGCAACCGCGAAGCGGAAATCCGCTTGGGGCGGCGGGCGGGCTGCATGGAGAGCATTGAAATCGGCGAGATCGAAATCGTAGAGCATCCAGGGTTCGCCATCGACGGTGACGCCAGCATCAATATCCGCGGCGGGGACGCGGGCGTGGAGGCGCCGTGACTCGGGATTGTATATCAGCCACGCGAATGACTCTTGGGCGAGATCGCGACCAAGCCTACCGCCGACTATTTCGCGAGGCTGCCGGCTCATCGGATCGAGCTCAGCGGTAACGAATGCAGCGTTGGTGCAGTGAGAAACCATCTTGCCAACTTCGAGCCGCGTTTCGCTCGCGCGATAATGGTAGATGTGTTCCGGTTCGGATCCGTCCTGGTTGGATCGCAGGTAATGATAGAAGCGCCCGACAGACGCAGGTTCCGGTTGCGGCGTGGATACACACGCGGTCAAAGCGAGGGCGGCGAGAATTGATCTGAGCATGTGCTTAAGATGCGGTTCGCGCGTGCTTGGATGCACAAATGGTGGCGATGTCTTGGGAGGCCTCGTCGCAAGCGACACTCCTTATCGCCGGCACGGCCGATTAATGCCGCGACTTCCATGGGCCACCCGCTTGTCAATGAAGCATTAGCCGTATCCGCTCGGCGGGACACCTCTGGAACCCGGCGGAATGCAGTTAGATTTACATCTTCTTTTCCCACGTACGCGCACCGTGCGGATTGCCTGAGCTCCGGCCAGGCCCAGTGAAGAATAACGAGCACAGTTATGAGCGCAGCGACCAACACGCTTGAGTCGGATGGCTTGCAGCAATTTCTGGCACTTGAAGCCGATGCGGTAAACGCAGTGACGAGACGAATTTATGCGGCCAAGGGCGCGTTGTTCGAACAATACGGCGATGCGGGCGAGGCTGCTTGCCGTGAGGATCTTGCGTTTCATCTGGAGTTTTTGCGGCCTGTTCTGCAGTTCGGATCACAGGCGCCGATGACCGATTACCTCTGCTGGCAAGCGCGCGTGCTTGCCGCGCCCGGGCTTTCTTCGGATCAGTTGAAAGCGTCGCTGGCGGAGTTGGGGCAGTATTATCTCCGGCGCATGGCGCCGCCCAACGGGGCCATCGTCAGCGATGCCATGAAGGCGGCTTGGACGCATTTCCAGGCAGCCAGAAGTGAGCGCCCCTGGCGCGGGCGCCCATTGAGCACTGGCCTGAGGCGGCCGTCTTCGAGGCAGCGCTTCTTGCCGGCAATCAAACCGAGGCGTTGTCCGTCATGGACAAGTGTATTGACGCCGGTGGAAGCCTTGTCGATTTCGAAGGGCGCGTCATCCAGCCGTCGCTCTATAGCATCGGCGAAAAATGGCAGGTGGGCGAGGTCACGGTTGCCCAAGAGCACATGGCGTCCGCGATTGTGCAGGCGGTGATGACGGCCGGGCTGCTACGTTCGCCGCCGCCCGTCTTGATCGGCAAGCGCGTCCTGCTGGCCTGCGTCGCCGGCAACCACCACGCCATTGGCCTGCGGATGGTGTGTGACGCATTCCAACTCGCGGGATGGGATGTGCAGTATCTGGGCGCCGACGTCCCAACCGAGTCGCTGCTTGATCAGGTAGCCAAATGGAAACCGGACCTTCTGGCGCTCTCGGCGTCATTTGCGCAGCATTTGGCGACTGTCAAAGATGTGATCACGTAAGCACGTATACGCTTCCAGGATGAAAGGCCCGCGGTGATCGTGGGCGGGCTGGCAATCAATCGCTTTACGCCGCTCGCCGAGGAGGTGGGCGCCGACGCCCATAGTCCTGATGCAGCAGCGGCGGTGCGCCGCGCTACGCTCTCGTTGGCGGCTTAGTCCGATGCATTGGTACGCCGCCGAACTTGAGCCGCTGCTGTCGGTTGTCGCCGCAACCATCGATAAGGATGGAACGCTGGTTGAAGCCAATGCGGGCTTTCTCAAGCTCATCAATGATCCTGCGCCGACGGCAATTGGCATGTGCGTCTCCAAGCTTTTCATTGCACCAGATTTTGTCTCGCTCGCCGACGCGGAGGGCGGTGACGGTGCTGAAATCTATCAAGGGCTGCTTACGATCGGCGACGCTGAGGGGCGCACGCGATCTCTGCATGCCCGCGTATGGCGCCGCGCCGGACAGGTGCGCGTCTTGGCGGAATACGACGTTGAGGAGTTAGAGCGGCTGAGCCGCGCCATGTTCGACTTGAACCATGAGTACGCCAATGCTCAGCTCGATTTAGCCCAGACGAATTTGAGGCTCCGTCAGCGCGAGGCCGAGATCATAGCGTTGTCCTTGACCGACCCGCTTACCGGCGCAGGCAATCGTCGAGCGCTGGAAAAGGCGTTGGCGCTCGAAACAACGCGCGCCGCGCGCACGGGGACAAGTCTCTGCGCGGTGATGGCGGACCTCGATCACTTCAAGCGGATCAACGATACTTTTGGCCACGACGTCGGAGACAACGTATTGGCCGCGTTTGCGGATCTATTGCGTCGGAAGACGCGCGGGACCGACGTTGTAGCTCGGTTCGGCGGCGAAGAGTTCGTCGTGCTGATGCCTCACACCGACCTCGAGCGCGCAACAGATAGCGCAGAACGGATCAGAGAGGCGCTGGAGTCCGTTCGGTTCGAGCCAGTACCGGGAGCAGTCACAGTAAGCATGGGCGTGGCGGAGCTGGCGGCGGATGAGCCCGGTGAGGCTCTCCTTCGACGGGCCGATAAGGCGCTCTACGAGGCTAAGCAATCCGGGCGCAATCGTGTCGTTACGAGCGCGACGGTGGATGCATGCGGTACGGCGCTGGAATCTGACGCTCTGACACGGCTGCGCCATGAGGACAATTTGTGAGTAGTTCGGTTCGATGCCGCACCGACAGGGAAAGCCCGGCGCCTCAGAAGGTTAACAGGCTGCTTTTCCTCCCCCGAAGAAGCTTGCAGCCTCGCCTTAGGGGGCGACTCCTCCGCCGCCCGTGGGAGTCGCCCGCCTTTTGGAGAGCCGTCATGACAGACATCTCAACTGGCCGCCGCGATGAGTTTGGTTTCCTCACGCCCCGCGTTGCTAAGGACGCACAGCCCACGCCCATACTCTGGACGGCGGTTCTAATGGTGGCGACCTGGGTCGGCGCCTGCTCGCTCTCGCTGGCGATGGCCTTTGGCGCATTCGGCTAATTCACCGGAACTGTTCGGCGCGATCGGCGTTAGCCTCTGGAAGGCTGAACCCCGCCCCAGCCTCCTCATCTACGAAAGCGGCCCGCTCCTACCAGGCGGGCCGCAATTGCGTCTGGCGGCGCAAATGGGAACTGCCTCCGTTTTGACACGTTCACGCCTCGGAGGGCTGAATGCGGGCGGACGATATGATGCAGGTTCTAGCAATGGCTGGGTTCGCGTTCACTGTAACGGCGCTCATCTTGTTCGTGCTCATCCAGTCGCTTGACGCCTAAGCCATCTGCTTAAGTGGCGTTCGCGCTTCCCACGCCGTCCTGGCGTTGGCCTCGCGCTCTCACGACTGTGCAGAGCCGCACCAGCTGCACCGTGCTGGATCTGGTCTAAGTGGGTCTCAGCGCCCCAGCGCTTAAGCGCAGTATCTATTGTCACCTTGGCCACGTTATCGCACATCCCGTGAGGCGTCGGGCTTGTCTCGCAGATGCGCTGTCCTGGCGCCGCTCCGGCTTCTTCTAGACTGTCTTCCATTGGCGCCTAAGAGACTGCCCCGCGCGCCATCGAGAGGCTGGGTTGCCGGTCGATGTGCAAATCGCTTGTCGTTATGGCGACGCTTCAGCCCGTGAAAGGTTTCGCGTGTGTGGTTGGTTTGGAAGTGAACGTCGGCTCCAGCTGACTACGCCTCGACAGCTCAGACACGTCCCGTCGGCGCGAACAGTGAATCAGCCTCTGAGGCGCCGCGTGCGAAGATATTCGGCCCTTCCCGTGGGCATGTGGAACAAGCCATACGCCGCGGATCAGCTGCATCAGCGACGCGAACTACACAGTCGGGCCTTTCCTGTGATCTGCGCAGGCTTAGGTGATGACTGCGTTGCTGCTGAAGAGGCGGGTACTTCCCAAGCTGGAGAACGAACATGACACGAACTGTCACTCGCCTTTACGATAATCGCAACGACGCCTTAGAGGCTGCGCACGAACTTGAGCGCATGGGCATCAAATCTGACGACGTCAGCGTCATCGCAAGTAACAAGGATGGATGGTACGATGGTGATGGCAAGCGCGAGATCAAGGACAAAGATCGCAATGGCCGCGACGATGCCGGAGATGGCCTGGCAAAGGGCGCCGCTACTGGCGGCTTGTTGGGCGCCGGTGCTGGGCTCCTAGCTGGGCTCGGCCTTATCGCCATCCCCGGCATCGGCCCCGTGGTTGCCGCTGGGTGGATCGCCACCACATTGGCGGGCGCCGCCACCGGCGCAGTCGCTGGCGGCGCCGTTGGCGGTTTGGTTGGCGTTTTGACGGATGCTGGCGTGCCGGAAGAAGAAGCGCACGTTTATAGTGAGGGCGTGCGGCGTGGTGGAACACTATTGACGGTTCGCGTCGACGACGACCGCGCTTCGAATGTGGAGGCCGCGCTCGATCGATATCGGCCAACTGATATGCGCTCGCGCGGACAAGAATATCGCAAGGACGGTTGGACGCGCTTCGACCCGGACACACCCCCTCCCATGTAACGCTGATCGCGAACGGCTTGGCGAATTCGCCGAGCCGTTCGCATCATAGCTCCGCAGTGAGGCAGCCGAGACATCCGACTCTGAAGTCCTGATCAGGGTCGTGAGCAAAGCGGCCGCTTTCGGCGAGATCAGGCCGGTCGGCCGTCGCTGACGTGAGAGTCGCGAATTGAGCGACTTGGCCTGTCGTGATGTGCACTGGGAGGCGGGCCATGGGCCCGGCCGCGTCGGATTCCTGGCAACAGCGCAATCATTGGCTGCTGAGGTGACCCCCGCACAAGTCGCGTCGCATCGAAGGAGGTGAGCTAGAGACCCGCCCGCCCGACGGGCGTACACTCAGCACGATGCGGCTCAAATTTGATCCCATGTCGATGGAGGAGCTTGCCCGACTTACTTCGGCGCAGCGCCTAGTGCGCCGTGCAAAGCTGGACGCCTTTGCTGACTATCTCGACGGGCTTCCTGAGATTGCACCTGGATATTGGCGAGTGCTGGAGGAGATAATGAAACTGCAATCAAACAAGTGGCCGAAAATGGCCGAGGCGCCCGAAAATAAGACGAGGCCCTGCCGGTCACACTCGCGACGACAGGTTAGCGTAGAGTGCGGCGTGCGACAGGCATCATGGGCAATGAGGCGAGCCGCTTTGCTTGGGCGGAGCCGTGCCAAAACAAAAACCGTCCAACGACGTCCGGGGTTTTTGAAATCGCTGTAAAGGAAGGCAGATGCCTTGGTTTGAGATCATTTATTCTGAGGATGCGATGAGCAGGCCGTTGTGCTCCAACAAGGTGATGGCCCGCGACCGCGGTGAAGCTGCCGCCGCAGCGATGAGCGGCCTTCCCAACGCTCAGGCGAAGCACGGAGTGAAGTGCTATCGCGTCGTCGATGGAATTGGTTTTGTGGTGGCCCGGGGACCAAAACGATCGCCCGCTGGATAGACGGATAAAGCCGAGCTTGCCCGCGAACGACGCTTTTCGGCGAGAGCGCGCCGCTCAAAAGGGTGGGGCGCTGGCGGCAAGATTGGAGCGGATAGGACACTCGATCAATTTGAGCGATGGCGTATTAGCGGCCCTACGCGGACGATCCTCTGTTCGACAGGGCGCCAGTAATCCGGCAGAGTGCTCCAACAACCAAGTAGGAATAGCCTATGAGGCAAGCACACTGCGCCGCCGCATTCTTCATGATCATGGCCTTGGCGGGGTGTTCGAGCGCGTCGCCGACGCCAGACGCCGTCGCGGATGAGGTCAAGGCGGCTATCGCGATCCAGGTGAACGCCTACGCAGCTCGCGACTTGGACGCGATGATGAGCGTGATGGCGCCGGACTACGTCTGGATCAGCAGCGGTCAGCCGAACGTGAGCGGCGAGGAAAGCGTGCGCGCAGGCGTCGCGGCTCAATTGGCCGACCCAGCCCTGGCACTTAGCGTTTCGAACGAGACCGCGGAGGTGGCCATGTCCGGCGACATGGCCGTCTACCACTCGATCTATTCGTACACGTACACCGACGCGGAGACCCAAACTCCGACCACACAAACCGGCAATTGGGTCGCAGTCTTCCAGCGCCAGGAAGACGGTTCGATGAAGCTCGCGCGCGATCTAATCGTCGCCTTGCCGGACGCCGACGAATAGCGGCCGCGGACACGCGGCTGCTTTCGCGAGATCGCGCCGAATGAATGGCAAGGGCTCGAGAGGCAGATGTCGGATTGATCGGACTGATCAACCCTGGCGCGTTTGCGCGTGGCCGCCCATTTCGCGATAAGCGCTGCGTTCACAACCATTATGGAGCGAGTGATGGCGAAAGCGCCAAAGAGAAAGCCTTGGACGTCTGAAGACGTGAAAACCTTGAAGAAGCTGGCTCGGCAGAAGACCGGTGCGGACAAGATTGCGAAGGCCCTGAAGCGCACGCCGGCAGCGGTTCGGAATAGGGCAGTGATCGAGCAGATATCGCTTAGCACGCGCTAGGCAAGTCTAGTGGCGGTGACAGCATTGTTGCCGCCACATAGTCGCGCTGAGCGGCAGTTATCGGCGAAACCGCACCGTTGCTCCGGGCGCTAAGCGATTGACTGCCTTGCAGCGAGTAGGCCGGTCATTCAAATTTGCTCGCTGGCTTAAGGTGGCCCATTGCAGACAGCCATTTGTCTCTCACGCCGCCAGCGGCTCGGTCCCGCCCGAAGGGGTTGAGCGCAAGGGAAACACTACTCTGACTGTTGTTCCGGTGATTTCCACGAGCGAGGGGGCAATGGTCCCGCCTAATTGGCGCACAAAGATCGCCACGTAGTCTGAGCCCCGCGTCTTGGGCGCCTTTTTGTAATCTGCATCCTTCTCTTTTATGCCTTCGCCGTTGTCAGAGACGCATAATTCAAGGTCACTGCCGGCTTGCACGACGCAGAGCACGACCTTGCCCGCGCCATCTGGAAACGCGTGTTTGATCGCGTTAGTCGCCAGTTCGTTGACCAGAAGCCCGAACGGTACGGCGCGCTCAGAATCCAACTCCAGCGGCTCGGATCTGACCTCTATTGTGATGCTGGAGGCGCTTCCGAGCAGGCTGGTCGACAAGTTCTTGGCGATTTCTGCCAGGTAGGCGTCCACGGCGATGGTCCGACCGCGGCACGATTGCGAAATCAGATCGTACAATTTAGCGATGGCGCCGATCCGCGTTTGCATTGCCTGATAGCCCGGCAGACACACCGGCCCCGTCAAGCGAGATTCATAAGCGATCAGGCCGACGATGATCTGCAAGTTGTTCTTGATCCGGTGCGAGATTTCATTGGTGAGTGTGATGGCGTCGCGCTCGCGCTGCTTGCGGTCGGTAATGTCCTCGAACACCAGCAACATGCGGTGGGCATGATTGCCTGGTTGGGAGACTTTGCGTGCACTCAAATTAAAAACCCGCCGGCCAAGCGCTGGAAAAACGTCCTCGATCTCGAAATTCTCAATTGGCTTGTTCTCCGGCAGCACCTTTTCCATCAAGTGCCGCAGTGCTGGCACATCCCATTGTTGCTGCAACAGCTCGGCGAGACGCCGTCCGTGGACCTCAGCCTGCGTGATACCGAAAATGGTCAAGAACGCCTTGCTCGCAGTGACAATCGTCATGTCGTCTTCGAGCACGACCATGGGGTCGCGAATGGTGTCAACTATGCTCTGTGTCAGCTGCCAGTTGCGTTTGCTCTCCTTGCGAGCCTTGCGCTCTTCGCTGACGTCCTCAATGGCGAGCAAGATGTAGCCGTCATGGCCGCCGCCGCGCAAAGTTTTTCGCGCGTTGACCAGCATGGTGCGCTGGCCGATGGTCGGGAAATCATGCTCGACCTCGAAGCCTTCCACTGCCGCGCGGTGCGGGATGACGCTCTCCAGCAGATTGCGCAGCGCTGGGATATCCCACTGTCGGTTGCCGAGGCTGAATATCAGAAAGCCTTCCGTTTGAAGCGCACTTGTGTGGAATGTCTGATAGAAGGCGCGATTGGCGGATTGGACAATGAGGTTTTGGTCGAGAATAATGAGTGCGCTGGGGACAGTTTCGACAATGTCGGCCACAGCAATCTCGGGCTCAAGCATGTCGTTTCGTTCAGGTGTCGGCGGTTTCACGTCGCGAGCATTTCCACGACAGAGTCGTGAAGCTGGGTTTGCGAATATGGCTTGCCCAAGCACTGCGCGCCGTCCACGAACAGCGCTTTCATCTTGTCGGTCAGAAAATTTCCGGTCGTGTAGAGTACTTTCAAGTGTGGCCGAAGCGCGATCGCCTGGTGGGCAAGACTGCAGCCGCCAAGAACCGCGTCCTTGAGATAGATATCGGTGAACATCGCATCGATGGGCTGTGGCGACCGCAAGAGTTTAAGGGCCTCCTCTTCATCACTAGCCGACAACGTCTCGTGTCCCCAATCTTGCATCAGCATTTCCGCAACCATGCAGATCATCATATCGTCCTCAACGATGAGAATCACCGCCATCTGAAACTCATTTCTTTGAACAACAGCCCGCAGCTTGAGCTTCGATGATTTTGTCGCTGCGTTCGAAAGTTCTTCTTGGCGTTCGCAGCTTGGCTAGATGGACGCCGACTTTGCTCAACAATCTGTACGCTATCGCACACTGTGCTCCGTTCATGACTTCAGGGCTCGAACTTTGGCTCAGGCGATCGCGCTGGCATAAGCTCCAGAACCGTGCTCTGTGCTGCGTGGCAAGGAGCCGACATGCGATGTCCGTACTCAGCTTAGCCGACCACCTCGATATGGAAATCTTTCTCGAGCACGTGCTTCAACTCCACAAGGAAAGGGCGCTGTCCACCAAGGAAGCAAAGGCGTATCTGACTGGCTTCATCGATGAAGTGGATCAGCAGATTGGTCGCGCCGGAGCGAATATGAAGGCCCTCTCGATTCTTATCTCCCAAGAGGAGGGGGCAGGATAGAAGCCAAGTGGAAGGCGATGCGGCTGTCTTCGGCGATCGCGCGCCGGTCTCCCCGAAGTGTGATCAATGTCGCGTGTTGAGCGCGCCCGTCATTCGAAGAGAATTGCGCGGGGGCAGCGCGTGGCGTCGGCAGCCCCAGCGCGTGCATTCTTTGGAGGTGCTCCAAGTTTAGCGCGCGCCGCGTAGCAGCCGCTGCAAGCTCACGCCGTCGAACGGGTCTTCTGTCGTATCTATTATCAGAAGACCACGGCCGCGGACCCGTAGCAGCGCGGCGGTGTTCTCGACCGAGGGTGCATTGTACCCATCCGATACGTCATGCCGCTCTCCCGCGAGTTCGACATCGGCCCAGGGAACCGCGGTACGCGTGCGCCCGAATGTCGAAAGCGTTTCCAGAACGAGTCCGTCTTGAGATGCTTGGAGTGCAGTGACGTAGCAACGAAGATACCATTCCATACCGAGCGCGCAGAGCGCGAAGATCAGCGCCATGATGGCCCCCACGATCCATGAGTTGGGATCGGGCCCGTTCCAATAGACGAAGAACGCCAGCGAGACGAAGCCGAGCGTCCCCGCCCAGAAGAGCATCTGCAAAAAGCGCACGCGCAACGCGCGAGTGTTGCGATAGAGCGGTGTCATCGGCCGCTCAGGTGTCACGGCGCGCGGCGTTGCGCAACAGTGTCCCTTTGGTGGGGCGCGCAAGGACAAGCGAAAGCCAAGGTCCGCACTCGGCGATCGTGAGCCCTTCGTTCACTTGAGAAAGAATGGCCGACTCGACGCGAACCGGCCATTCCATGCGGGTCAGAGGTCAACGCCTTCTGAGATGGCTATCGCATCATCCACTTCGACGCCAAGATAGCGAACCGTGCTTTCAAGCTTGGAGTGCCCGAGTAGCAACTGGACGG
>LNFM01009915.1_pt1 | contig 13614 bp, 13 predicted proteins | sample 596031 | NCBI WGS metagenome assembly LNFM01 (sample SAMN04254537, study PRJNA301005) | activated carbon metagenome | isolation source: dual media filters at the Ann Arbor, Michigan drinking water treatment plant | place: USA: Ann Arbor
TCACCAAGAACGGCGTCGAACATCCCGTGCCGCTCACGACCCGAGCACTCGCTATCCTGAAACAGACGCAGCTCGGCTCTTACAATAGCTGGAGCCAGCCGAAGGCTAGGCTCGATAAACGATCAGGTGTTACGGATTGGACGTTGCACGATCTCCGCCGAACCTTCGCGACAATTCATGCTTCTATCGGCACGCCGCCACATATCACCGACCGACTGCTTAATCACCTGTCCGGGAGCCGCACGCTCAGCCCCATCGCCAAGATTTACAATCGGTACTCCTATCTCAAGGAGATGCGAATGGCGCTGGAGAAATACGAGCATCATCTCTTCAAGAGCGTCATGAAGAAATAGGTTCGTAGCTGGATTTTGATGTTCCTAGCGGTCAGCTGCCGCTTTCAGATTGAAAAGCCGTGGTCCATCCAAAGATTTCAATGGCCATGTCGACTCTTCGTGCAATGTTCCGGTGGTGGAAGATCAAATACTTACTTCGCAGTCGACATGAGTTTACGAGACCAATGTTAGCCGCCTTGCAATGTCAGCACTAAGGCTTCGTCGAGAGCTTCAACGGGCGCCTGCGCGACGAGCTATTGAACGAGACGATCTTCCGGGACTGACGCATTCCCGCGAGTTGCTTGCCGACTGGCAGAACGACCACAACGGTGGGCGCCCCTCACGAGCCTCGACGGGCTCACGCCGAACGAGTTTGCAAGCCCACACCGGACCATAACCAGAACGGACTCCAATTTTGAGCGAGTACCTTCCGGGGGCAAAGTCAGCACTGGCCGAAGGTTCAGCAGCGATAGCGTTGGCTCCGGCGGAGAGAATTCCTCAGCACCTCAAAGGCCGGACGGTGCCCATCCGGCATCGAAAAAGGTCAAGCTCCCCATTCGCGGTCGAGCGATAGTGGCCCACAAACCCGCGCGGAACGTCGGATTGGCGCATCTCAGTCCGTTCGCGCGTTGCGTTTAGATCGCCTTACTAAGGGCATTGCTGATGCGTCTCGCTTCCACGTAGAGTAACAGCTCATCCTCCTGCGTGATGACGCGCGCGTGCATCGTACAGATTCGAATCGGCAGTAAGCGCTGCAGCGATTCTCGAATATCCTGCTCGCGGCCGAACACAGGCTTGAACACCTCCCGCCAGTTGTCACCCCTCTGGATGATTTGCACGTAGTCGGTGAAGTCAGCATAAGCGATCAGGGACTGGGCGGCACTTCCCAAGTTGGTCTCCTTGCGCTGCTTGTCCGCCCATTGCTCGTACATGCCGTTCGGCAATCGATGCCTTGGCCAATCTGGCCCGTGCAGTTCCGTCATGAGCGCCTCGATGCACCTGCGCAGCAGGTGTTCAAGGCGCTGCAGCCAGTCATGCGCTTTGTTTGTACGTGCGAACCCCGCCTCGAGTTCGTCATCGTCGTGTGTGTGCACGGGCTCGCCGTAGAGCGCGACAAGATCCGGCGGCATGGGACCAAGCTCGGCCAGCTCGAGCCCACGCGCGAACGCCGGCGCCGGAAACTCGGTCAGGGCGAAATCCAGCCCAAGCTGCGCATATAATCCCGCGCGTTCGATGGAGTCGTCGAAGATGGCAGGCGGCCAATCGATCTTGTCGCGCCAGTCACCAAGTGCACCCCGAAGCAACGAAGACAGCTCCTCGGTGAATGGCGGGAGTACTTTGACAGCGTGCCCCATGGCCTGCAGGTCGGCAAAACCGCGGAGCGATCGCATCGGCAGGTCGCGATCGATCCATGGCGTGCGAACCGCCTCCATGGCACGCGCCAGGGTGCCGGAGCTGTCGATCTGCTGCAGATATGTGCTGAGCCTCGGCGTGCTGCCAGCAATTGTTCGATGGATCTCCTCTAGCACCGGCATACGAAATTGTGCCTGCAGCGTCGATGCGATTTGACTGATCTTCTCCAGCTCTCCTAGCGCGTGAATGCGCTTCAGATCCTCGACCGGGCCGAGGAGGCGCCTCGACATCTCCTGATAACGGGCTGCGGCCTGGGAGAGCTCTTGAAAGCCGGAAGCGGCGATGATCCGCTTCGTTTGCTCCTCATGCCTTGAAAGCGTGTGCATGAGGTTTGTCACGGCTGGGCTCATCGCCAGCTCCTGCATGGCCTTTGCGGCAGGCGACAGCGCCGTCATCTGCACGGCCAGCGCCCTGATCACGTCCTCCTTTGGCTCTCGAGCATCGTCGATCATCTTTGGGTCCTCTCAAAGTCGGCCCGAGCGGAAGCGGGTGATCTCCGCCGTCACGAAATCCCGCGACAGATTGGCGATGCTGAAGCGCTCGAAAAGCGATGAGACGAGCGGATAGACGATCTCGTCGAGTGTCTGTTCGATCTTCCCAGCCGGAACGACCGTCTCCAGCATGGCTTCGTCGCTCCGCGCTGGCGTCTCGTCCAGAAAGTAGGTGTGCCCTTGCAGAGACCGCAGCGTCCGCCCCAGAAGCCCGGTGTAGAGGGCGCGAAAGCGAACGCTTACCTCGGCGTTTGGCGCGCCCAGCACCTCGGCCATGCGGGCAGCATGCAAGAGACCTTCGGCCACCCGCCAGACCGGCAACGTGGTGTCGAAGATCGTCCCCGGGGAGACGGCCTCTTGCGAATCTTCCTGATATCCCCGCATAACAAAAAAACGACCACTTGGTGCTGCCCGCCAGAAATCGCAGTGCGCTGCGTCGGCGAAGTTGCGCTCCACGCCCGTCTCGGGTGGCTTTACCCAGCACTCTATCACCCCGTCGATCTCACGCGGCGCCAGCTCAGGCCGGTTCAAGCTGACGAACAACGGCCAGCCCGTAAGGCGGATTTTCGATCTTTGAATGATCTCTTCGAGCGCAGAGAGAGATGGCTCGCGCAGCTCTCCGTCGAGGGCATAGTCGAAGCGGAACCACCCTTTGGGAAAGCGTCCCGGGGATTCCGCCGGCAGCTTTGCCGTGAGACTGCGCCAGCGAGTGAACGCCTCTTTCACGAAGACCTCCTGCGCATTTTCCTTTCCTTGTTCCTCGATGAGGCCAACGACGCGCAGTATGTCGAACGCCTTCGCCAATGAGAGCGTCCGTTCACCGCGATCGAACGCGACGATAGTGGGGACGCTGACACTGGCGAGGGCGGCGTGCTCTCGTTGCGTGAGCTTTTCCGCTTTGCGACGCCGCAAAGCCTCATCCACCAGGGCCTGCCAGTTCAGCGGCGCTATTGTTCCAGTATTCTCAGGCATGCGTTGTCCACGATCTGGGAGTAGCGATGAATCAAGCCGTCCGGCGGTTCGCCCGGCGGTGGCGTAATCATCGCCCTTGCGGCGGCGACACTTCGTCTGAGGCTCGCGAATGCCGTTTGGATGGCCCCGCGGGGAATCCCAATGCTCTGTCCGAATTCCTCGAACAGGCGCCGATTGAGCGTGTCGAGCTGGCGCTTTTCTCCGGCGATGGCGAGGCCGAAGACTTGATCGAGCTGGTCATACAGTGCAGTGTTGACGATATCGTAAGCCGGAGAGAGGCGCAGTCCGGTATCTGTCTCAAGCAGAGAGAAGTTCTGGAGGTGCGCATCGCAGTTCCCGACGAGCGCGCAGACAATGAGCCGCCGGAAGAAGCGAAGCCGGTCGATTTCTGGCCGCGATGAGTGCTCCGCGATGACGCGAGCAGCCTCCTCATAACTTGCATCGTACTTGCCGAGATGGTCACGCCCGCGGGGCTTGCAGAGGATCTGTGCGAAGTCTTCGAGCCGCAGCTTCGCGCCGTCCGTCGTCCGGTCGAAACGCGTGACGATCAGAGCGCCCTCGTCAACGACGGCGACGCTTGCCGTGGTGAACTCCGTCACCTCTGTCCGCCCCAGGACCGCCTGGCACCATCGAAGACTGAGGAGCTCGTTGCGGACGAGGTCGGCGTGCCGCTCTGAATTGAATTTGGCAATGTAAGGCGCTGGACCGCCCGGGCCGGCAGGCGCGTGCGTGCCATCGTCGGCTCGGACCACAAGCAGCTTCCTTTGCACGCCGGATAGGGTCCGCCCGGGATTTGCGGTCGCCTCCGTTATCTCGGCGGGCGGATCGTCCCCTTCGTGCGGCCGGATCCCGATGGCACCGATGCAATCGGCTCCGTAACGTAAGAGGAGCCCGAAGTCGTCTTGCTGCTGGATACGGGCAGATCGTGCCTGTTGCTGGCGGAGCCACCCTTCGGGGCCGAGGTTTTCGAAGAAGGGATGAAGGCCTCTGGACCAGTCGTGCTCACGGCGGACGATAGGGAAACAGCAGGCAATCTGCTGCTGCCAGGCGGGAGCATAGGTAAAACGGGTCCCTCCCCCGGCCGTTTCCTCGAGGATGCCGGCCGGTAGATCTTTGAAGTGGACCCGAGCTCGCCTATAATCGGTCAAGTAAGCCTTCCTATACTTGGTTGTGATGGCATTTTAGACGGCCAAAGAGGAGCCATAGTTATTATATGTGGCCGTCACGCAGAGACAAGTAAATCATATGTGACTATATATTACAATCAACCACATAAAGGAAGTCCTAACTTATCATTTTGGTGCCTTAATGCCCAGGAGCAAGCCTGAGATCAATCTCAGCTTCCTTCGATGCCGCTTTCGGGCGCTCTTCGCCGCCAGCAAAGCCAAGACGGCGTCGCCGAGCGAGGGGCTGCAATCCTCTACGCGACCCTGAGCCGAATCGCATCATCCACATTCGCCATAGGCTCGATTTGACATTGTCAGATATATCTACGAGTATATCTGACATGGAGATTCGGCCATGAGCGACGGACCCTTCAAGAGCCCGCTGAGCAAGAAGTGCTGGCAACCGGTTGCGGATCGGGCTGCCAACGCAAGTTTCTCGATCGAGGAACTCCGAGAGGCCGTCCCGGCGGCTCTCGCAGGAGAGTTCGGGGAGCTTCCGGGAAGTCTCAAGCGGAGATTGGAGCGCGCATTCCTGGCCGACGAGGGGGAAAGGCTCATCGGGATTCAGGAAAGCGGCGAGATGGAGCAGCTACGCGCTGAGGCGGCAGGACACGCATCGGCCATGCTGGCTCTCGACTGCATCGAAGACGCGGTGGGGCGAGGTCTGCAGGGGCCCGAGGCACTAATCGTCGGCACGGCAGAGGCATTCGAGCAATTTTACAATGAGAATGCGCGCTCGATCGAGGAGCATGCGCAGCGCGATCGCCTGGACGCGGCAGTCACCCAGGGCATTCGCAAGCGCCTAGAAGAAGCCGCCCCGTCGCTGCCTGAGCTTGATGCGATCGCACGTCAACTCTGGAAGCTTACGCCAGAGCGCGTGTCGCTTACGCCGCCGAAGCACCGAGAACTGGATGAGGTCGGGCCTCCGCTCGCTGGTGCCCCCGATGAGTGAGCCGGCTCAGCTGCCGCTGCGACGCATCGAGGCGGTCGAGCAGGGGCTCGCGCCGCGCGAGGGCTATGCGCCGTGCGTCATCGGCGTCACCGTCGATCTCGATCCACGGAAGCTCGCCACCTACTGCTTTGGCGCGTGGGAGCCATTGCTCTATGATGCCCTGCTGGTGTCGGCGGTTGTGGAATACTGCGATCGGATATCTCAGCGGCCAGCCCGCGGGTGGGGCCGTCACTTTGACGTTATCGTGCCGGTTGACAATCCGAGACGCTGGGAGGACCCACTCGTCAAAAGTGCTCTCGTCGATGCGCTGCGAAAGCTGACGGGCGACCGCTGGGAGTTCAGCTTCGTTAGCCGGCGCACGCCTTACCCTGCAATCCTTCAGGCCACTCTTCAGTGGCCTCAGACTTCCTCGATCGTCATGCCCTTCAGTGACGGGATGGACTCCCGCGCTGCCGCCACGCTGCTGCGGCATGAGCCCTTGGTACTCGTGCGCCTCGGCAAGAAACAGATCGATCAACCGAAGATGAGCGGGCGCAGGCTGGCCTTTACGACAGTTCCGTACAAGGTACCGGGCCGTGACTTTCCAGAGACGAGCGGGAGGTCTCGTGGCTTCAAGTTCGCCATGGTCGGAGCGCTTGCAGCCTATCTCTCCCGGGCCACGCGGATTGCTGTGCCGGAGAGCGGCCAAGGCGCGCTCGGTCCAATCTTCGTCGGTCACCACGATGGCGACTACCGATCCCATCCCGTGTTCCTGCGCAAGATGGAGCGCTTTGTTCGTGCGCTGCTGAGCCACGAGATTGCCTATGAGTTTCCACGCCTGTGGCACACGAAAGGGCAGACGCTGCGCGCAGCTATCGCCGCGACGACGGATACGGCTTGGCGGGAGACCCGCTCCTGTTGGCAGCCCAGCACGCAAATGGCGTTGCCTGGCGAGCGACGCCAATGTGGATTCTGCGCGGCCTGCCTGCTGCGCCGGCTGAGCGTCCACGCGGCTGGCGAAAGCGAGGACGCGGACGTCTATATGCTGGAGGATCTTTCGGCACCGACGCTCGCGGCCGGGATGGCCGCCGGCTACAATCTGACCAAGCTTGGTGAGGCGCAGCAGGGTTATGCGGTCGCCGGTGCTCTCCACTTGGATCACTTGGCCGCCCTTTCAGCGGCGCGGAACAAGCCGCACTATTTCGGACGCCAGATGCGCGAGCTCGCCCAGGCATTAAATGCGCCCGTGGGAGATGTCGAACGGCGCGCGCGGGAGATGCTGGCCGAGCACGAGGCGGAATGGCGGGCCTTCCTGCGTGCGCTCGCGCCAGCATCCTTTATTCGTCAGCGGAGCATGGTGGTATCATGAGTTCCCCGCTCGATAAGCTCAAGCCGCACGACGTGGGGGAGCGCCTGCGCATCGCACGTGAGGCTACGAAGCTGACGCAACAACAGGCCGCCGACGCGATCAGCGTGGCGCGCACGACGTTGGTGGCGATCGAGCAAGGTCAGCGAAAGGTGAAACTGAATGAGGTGCGCGCGCTGGCGCGCATCTATCGCACCTCGGTCAACGCGCTGCTGCGCGTGGAGGCCGTGCACGCGGACCTCATGCCGCGCTTTCGCAAGCTGACGAGCAGCTTTCCCTTGGCCGTTGACGAGGCGGCGCGTCTTCTCAATGATCTCGCCCGGGCCGAGGTGGAACTTGAGAACCTTCTCGGCGTGCAAAGAGTGCGGAACTATCCGCCTGAACGAACCATCCTTCCCGGAGATGTACGGATCCAGGCAGAGCAGGATGCGCTGGATCTGCGTCAGCGCATCGGCCTCGGTACCGGTCCCATTCAGGACCTGGTCGCGCTGCTTGAGCTGCAGCTCGGCGTGCGTGTGTACATTCGCAAGCTCCCAGCCGAGATCTCCGGCCTGTTTGCCTTCGATGAGGCGACGGGCGCCTGCATATTGCTCAACGCAAACCATCCGCGACCGCGGCGGAACGCGACCGCGAGCCACGAGCTGGCGCACCTCGTGACGCGCCAGCCGGCCGAGGTTCTCGACACGACGACGAGGGAGGACAGCAGGGAGGAGCGATATGCTCAGGCGTTCTCGCGTGGTTTCATAATGCCAGCGCGGGCCGTGATGGAGCAGTTCAGGGAGATCACCGCCGGCGCCGCGAACCTCAGTCGGCGGCACGTCATCGAGCTTGCGCACTTCTTCGGCGTGTCACGCGAAGCACTGGTCTGGCGGCTCGAGGAGCTGCAGCTCGTGAGCGCCGGCGCGTGGGCTTGGTTCGAGAAGAACGATGGCATCACCGACCAGCAGGAGCGGGAGGTACTGGGTGACCGGCGCGTCGACGACCCTCAGAAGGAGGAGGCTCGGCAGCCGACGACGATCAGGCTCGCGCTGCTCGCGACGGCGGCGTGGAAGCGCGGACTGCTCAGCGAGGGACAGCTAGCGCATTTGCTCAAGCTCGATCGGGTGGAGCTGCGTCGTCTGATAGAGGATGGCTCATCGGGAGGGAGCGATGGCGATGACGCCCCCGAGTTGCTGGCCTGATCGCAATGTGCCGATCATCATGGACGCGAGCGCTGTGATCAATCTCAACGGTACCGGGGTCGCTCGAGAGATTCTGAGCGCGCTGCGCCACGACATGGTTGTCGCCGAAGAGGTGATCTATGAGCTCGAGGATGGCACCCGCAATGGGCGGCGTGACGCGGCACGCCTCGAAGAACTCATTGCAGCCGGGTTGGTGCGCCGCGCGCTGTTGGGGGAGGCCGGCAAGCCGATCTTTGAGCGGCTGACGATCGGCGCTTCTGTCGAGACCCTGGAGGATGGCGAGGCGGCGACGATAGCGCTGGCTGTCGAGTTGAGCGGTGCCGCGATCGTCGATGAGAGCAAAGGCCGACGCATCTGCGGGCTGAGGCAGCTCAACGTCCCTCTGATCACCAGCGTCGAGATGCTCGCTCACGCCGACGTGCAGGCGGACCTTGGTGATCGCCTGGCTGTAGCGGTCTTCGCCGCGCTCACGCAGGCGCGCATGCAAGTTCTGCCTCAATATCAAGGGTGGGTGATCGAACTTCTAGGTGGGGAGAGGGCCGCTCTTTGCACAAGTCTTCCGCGACGCTTGCGCGGCTCATGAGCTGTGATCGCGGGCTGGAAGGCCTTTGGCGCCACCGGAATGACTTCTGTCGCCTGCGGGCCACGCTCGTTGGCGGCGGTTCATTGATACGTTATGTGATGCTCGGAAAGAGAGTCCATTTTGAATAGACGGCGGCTTATTGGGCTTTTCAGATCGTATTTGGATGACAGGCGGACAGGTTGTCCCTGTCCGGGCGGCGCCTCAGCCGCCGGGCGAATTTAGCAAGCAAGCAAGCAAGGAACAGACCCGTGGCAGCGATCAATAGGGAGACAACAGGCGCTTGGGTGATCCATCACGGCCGCAAGCTGGTCCTGGACGCTAACGGCGCCGCGGAATTCTCGGCCATCGACGAGGCGGCCAAGGCTGCGACCCTTCTCGGCAAGCTTGGCGAGACGCAACAGGTCGAGCTGCCGATGAAGGAGGTTCAGGCGATCGCCATTGCGTCGGGCCTCAATCCGCGCCACGAGCTGACCGGTCTGCTTCAGGTGCTCGAGAACAAGCGACTGATCGAGCGGTCTTCCGATGAGGTCTCCGTCCTTGGTGTCACAACTCGCGGCTCCTTGGGGCATGCCGCCGATATGTATCGTGACGCTGGGCCGAGCCCCCTCGAGGAGGCCTCCATCAGCCTGGCCGAGACGGCGTCGGAGGCGCCCGTCCGGCGCTCTGATGTTGCCGAGAAGATCGGCGATGAGCACAGGCTCACGAGGAGCCAGGTGGGTGATTTCCTTAATCGGGCTGAGAGCATCGGATTTGTCGACAAGGAAGGAGCTGGGGACGATCGCCTGCTCTTCAATGGCAATCTCTTCCGCCGGGATTCTGTGACCAAAACACAGAAGGTGCTGACGTCGCTGAGCGCGACGGATCATCAGCGTGTCGCGGATGTAGTCGCGCAGCTTTCGCAGAGCGGCTGTCTGGCCGCCAGCCATGTAGAGCTGGTGCTCTCGAAGCCACTTTTTGAGAAGCTGGTCGCGGCCGGGGTCTACGACCTCAATCAAGTGGCAAATGAGCAGGGCACTCATGTCTACGTCACGGCACCTTCGGCATTTCACAAGTTCGTCGATCCCATGGTCGATGATTGTTTCGACATGGCGAAGTCCCTTGTCGCGGCGCTCACCTACGGCATGAACGCGCGATCGGCTTACCAGGGTCGCATTGGCCAGTTACCGGCACTCTTGAACAGACTGATCGGGGGGAGCGAGATCGGCCCTGCTACGGCCATTGGAGAAGATTATCGGGTGCTGGAAGTGAGCCGGGTGGTGAAGATCCGTCCTGACGCACAACATCCGGGCAGGTTCTACATGCGGCTCCTGAAGACGGAAGTTGGCCAGCTGGCGCTTCAGGTCTTGACGCAGGGCAATGCTTACGCCCAGTCGCTCACGACCCTGCCCGGTGCGCCGATGTCCGGCTATGTTGGGCCAGAAGAAAGTCGAACCAGCGTTCGTAGGGTGCAGTCTCAATTGAGCAAGCGGACTACACGGGATCTTCTCGAGACAGTTCGTGGCGGACGGGCGCTGCGATGAACGACAAGGTCTTTACGCCCAAAGGCGCGGCCCTTGAAGAGGTGCTGCGCGCTTATTTCCTGCGCGCCGGCTTTTTCGTTATACGCGGCGTCCCTTTTCGCTTTGCCGAGGAAGATTTGACGGACGTTGATCTTTGGCTGTACGAGCGGCCTACCGGCACGTCGCGCCGGGTCCAGATTTGCGACGTCAAGTACAAGCAACGCCCGAAGGCGGTGGAGCGCATTTTCTGGACGAGCGGGCTCGCCGATGCCCTCGACGTCGACGGCGCATATGTCGCCACGACGGATAAGCGTCGCAGCCTGCGCTCGGTCGCCGAGAAGCTCGATGTGCAGTTGATCGACGGAGCTGACATTCAGCGGATCCAAAGCAGCCAGACGATCCTCTATGCGGACAGGATCAGCGACGAGCAGCTGATCCTGGAGCTCCAAGCTGTCGACAAGGAGGCGCGCAACAAGGGCCTGCAGGATGCGAGGATCGATATCCTGTCGGCCTTGTCGGAAGGATTCGGCGCGGCTTCTGCCGTCAGGACCTTGGAGGGATTCCGCCGTCTCGCCGCGGCGGTTGTCAGCTACCATCCCGATTCCAAGGCGGCGCGCGCATCTGGCCGGCTCGCCTATCTTGCTGCTGCCATTGCCTGCGAAAGCCTCGACTATGTCAGTGTCGGTGCCGCATTTCGCACGATAGATGAGCGGCGCGAACTGATCCTCAATGCGGTCCGCCTCGGTGCCTTGAGCAGCGAGGACGGCCAACAGGCGCTGAAGCTCGCCATCGGTCTTATCGAGAAATACGCGCCGGGGGGCAAGGCGGCAGCCAGTGCAGTGGAAGCCGGTTTGAAGCGTGATCTTGAAAAAATCCCGGCCGAGATCGTCGCGGATCAGGCAGTTCGATTGCTCAAGTCCGACCAGTTGTTCATCACCGGCCGTGAACTCGAGATGGCGAGTTATCATGTTTCATTGCCATCGTTCGATGGTCTGAGTATCCCAACAAAGTCGATGCTTGGTGCGCTGCTTGACTATGCTGAGGTCGATCGAGAACGCTTCGCTAAGGCCTGGAAGGCGGACGCGGCGGCCATGTTGCCGCAGGAGATGACAACTGGCAACGACGTCGTTGGCGGGACACAACCCAATCTGTTTGGCGATGGGTGATGGCGGCCAGCCCATAAGCGGCGCGTTGGGGGCGGGAGAGATCGGGCGCGGGCTCCTGATGTCCGATGACAGCCGAATGGCTGAGCGGACTGCGCAAACGCGCTCTCCAGGCTGACCAATGCCTGCTTGTTCGGCGACCAAGCTTCGGCCGCGACCTGCAGCTCAGGACCGCGATCCTTTTGCGCATTCGCACGACGTACCGAACGGCGTACTCGAGGGCGTGACGGAACTCAGCCTCAAGGGTCCTGACGCGCACGCTGACAATGATCGAGGAAATTCAACGGCGTTGTCGACCAGAGACCGACCGATTGCTTGGTGCAGAGTCGACGCAACCGACCTAAAAATGAGCTAAGCTATTGATTTATTGGCGCTCCCTACGGGAGTCGAACCCGTCTTTTCAGATTGAAAAGCGGAACAAAATGCAATGCTTTCAAGGGCCGTGTCGACTCTTCATGCAATGTTCCGGTGATGGAGGAACAAATGCTTACGTCGCAGTCGACATGAGTTTACAAGACCAAAGTAGGCGCCTTACGATGTCAGCTCTAAGGCAGCGCAACAAGCTGGTGTGTAGTGGATCGTTCTTTGACGGCGAGTGCTCGTGTAAAGAGCACGCGCCGCAGCCGCTGCACCCTTTCTCTTCTTTTCGCGGCAACGATCGCAACCCGAAAGGGCGGAGACGGCCGCAACGCTGGTGTAGGATCGCTCCCAATCACGCATAGACAAAAAAACTCCTCAGGCGCAGATTACTAACGCAGCAGAGGAGGCCAGACGTGATAAAAGAAGACATTGGCCCCCTAAGTGGGCAATCCAAACTGTGCCGGGCGGAACCATCCAGGTGGGTTGCGCAACACAATTTTCTGGATGCCAAGAGGACGTTGGTGCGTAGATTTCGGCATAGTATTTTTCGATCTTATCGATCACACATATTTGCGCTAGTTATTCTGCTGACCCATGGTGTCAGCGTGACCAGTGCTGCTGAGCCTGAAGTCCGGCGCGTGTCGATCATCGAGCATGGCATCTATTCATCAGAACCGACAGGCATCGCGGCGGCTATTGGGACCTTAGGAATTGTCCGGCAGGTACGTAATCCAAAATTGGTTGCTAACACCACCCTTATTCCGGGTCGGCGGTCAGTTCGATTTGGCGTTCGCTACGAAGTGCACGGGGTGCCACCCGGCGCAGAAGCCGAACTGAAGTTGATTACGCGATTTCCTTCAGACCAACTCGGAAAATCACTCCATCCGCCGAGCGAATACATGATGCGGCTAAAAATTGGATCAACGGCATATCGAGAGTTTATCTTCGATAGTGACCACGAAGTAATTCCAGGAGAATGGACGTTTGAGTTCTGGTACGGCTCAAGGAAGATAGGTGCGCAGAAATTCTGTGTTTACGAAGCCGATCCTAGCCGGCCATCAGGACGTGCTGGGTGTTCAGCTGCTATCGCACTTTCCTTGAATAGCCGCCCATAGCCACATTGCTTGGGCGATCAAAGATATCAACCGATCTGCTGCGTTCTGCAGTAAGTGGTGCTCCGCTCCCACGTAGCGGGCGATGTCGCCGGCCAACCGCTTCTTGCCGACCTCGAGGAACTCCTTGGACCAGCGATAGTAGAGGTTCTGGGCGATGCCTTCCTTGCGGCAGAATTCGGCGATGCTGTCCTCGCGGCGCAGGCCATCGAGGACGATGCGGATCTTCTCCTCGGCCGAGAAGTGTCGCCTAGTGGCTCGCCGGATGTCCCTGACCGTCTCCTCCGCGCTCTGCGGAGCCTGCTTGTCTCGCTGTCTCATCGTGTCCCCCTCGGGGTGACGATGAGCCGGAAACCATCTCTTACGCAATCAGCTCAATATGTCCGTAGGTCCTGACGGGGAACACCGAGGCGCAAGCGCTGATCGAGGCGCATCGTACGTCGCCGCCCGTGCTCGCGCCGATGGTGATCGATGCGGTTCAGCCCTCGTCGACGCCCGCAGCGGCGATACCGACCGAGCCCGCCACGATCGAGATCAGCATTGGGGCGGCGACCGTGCGCATCCTCGGCGCGGCGGACGCGAAGACGCTCGCCATCGTGCTGAGGGCGCTGAGGGCGCTCGCATGATCGTGCCGCCGACCAACGTGCGCGTGCTGATCGCGACGAAGCCTGTGGACTTTCGCAAGGGCATGGACGGGCTCGCGGCGATGATCGCGGCCGAGTTGAAGCTGGAGCCCTACTCGGGGGTGATCTACGTGTTCCGCTCGAAGCGCGCCGACCGCGTGAAGCTGCTATTCTGGGACGGCACGGGGAATGCTCGAGATTGAGGGTTCCCTGCGCAATGATCTGGCCGTCGCTGCACTTCTGTACTCGCTCATAATAGAGCTGCACGTTTCAATCACCCAAGTGTGGTCAGCCCATCCATTAGCGTGGCCAACACCCAGTCGTGCGGCAGGCAAAATGTGAACTCTGGCAATCTTTCAACGCACTGACCATTGCCGCAGCCTTCGTGGGCCTAGGCGAACCAGTAAAGGTGCGCCACGTCC
>LNFM01009919.1_pt1 | contig 13613 bp, 13 predicted proteins | sample 596031 | NCBI WGS metagenome assembly LNFM01 (sample SAMN04254537, study PRJNA301005) | activated carbon metagenome | isolation source: dual media filters at the Ann Arbor, Michigan drinking water treatment plant | place: USA: Ann Arbor
GTTGCATTGAAGATCCACTTTGGTTGCAGTCGGCTGAAGAAATTCATAAAGTAAGCCCTGATTATGGCTTAGCTAAAAATATGGGTAAAGTTTATGCCAAGAACGGAAACATGGATAAAGCAGAGGCCCTTTTTAGTGAAGCGATAACGCTCGCTTCTAATAATCAGGACAAAGCGGAAACATATATATTACAGGGAGATATTCAGGCTCAGAAAGGAAATAAATCCGCGGCAAGAGAATCATACCGTAAATCCCTGGCGGCTGATCCTGCCAGCAAATCTGGTAACGAAAAAATAGGTGACTTATACATGGGTTCGTTTAAGGATTGTGCAAAAGGCGGAAGTTTGGCTGAGGATAGATTGGTTTATATCGCAGCGTATGAAATGTATGCCAAGGCCGGGGATCAACAGAAAATGAATGCTGCCCGTGCTCAATTCCCTTCCGTTACAGAGTTGTTTGAGCTTAACTGGAAAGAAGGCGAAAGCAAATCCATCTCATGTTGGGTTGGTGAAACCGTAGTGTTGAAAACAAGAGGTAAAGAATAATTGGAAATTAGTACTTCATAGAAGGCTGGCTGCTAGGCTGGCCTTCTTTTTTTATGATGATGGTAAATTCATTTTTTTCACATGCGATTCTTAGGCAACCCTGGCTGCTAATATTATTGGCGATGTTTCTTGCACGATGCAATAACCAAGAGACAGCCAAACCTATTTTATATGAGGGTCCCTTAAGTGAGGGAGAAAATATTACCATGCATTACTCCGAAAAAGATATCGTTAAAGTGATGCTAAAGGCAAAAAAGATTTTTGAATTTCAAAATGGTGACCGCGAATTTCCTGAAGGAATTTATATGGAGTTCTATGACGAATTCGGAAAATTAAATTCCACCCTGCAGGCCAACAGCGCCTACTTTTTTAAGGAAGAAAATAAGTGGCGTGGCCGCGGCAAAGTAGAAGTGATTAACACAGCCAAACAAGAGCAATTAAACACCGAAGAGTTATTCTGGAAGCCAGATACCAAGAAAATCTTCACCGATAAATTTGTTACGATCAAACTTCAAAATGAAGTAATCTACGGTACTGGGCTGGATGCTGCACAGGATCTCTCAACTTATCAAATCAAAAATCCAGAAGGAGAATTTGTTGTAGAAGATTAATCATTCTCAATTCAAGTGTTCTAAACTCCCACTCATGAAGCTCATCGATATTCTCTTACTTTCTCTGGCCGCATTTTTTATCATTATAGCCATATATGAAATTATGACAGTAGGTATTGGTCAGGCTTATTGGCTGGTGATGATGGCCGTGATGCTTTTTTTCATTTACACCTACCGCAAAAAAAGATAAGGCGTTTTTGAACATTTTTAGGGCCTAAATGCCTGATTGCCAAAGTCTAATTAATTAGATCATTATTAAATCTCCCCTTTGTCTAATTGATATAACCGGTTAAATTTGCGGTTCTTTAAACAAAAGGGCGGGCTTTTGGCGAGCAACGTCCTGAGAAAAGGCAGTAACTATTCAAATTTTATAAATTTCTCTTATGGCATTGATTGGAACGTTGAGGAACAAGATGACCAAGTGGGTGGTGGGTTTTGTAGCCGTGGCTATTTCGGCCTTTATTTTGAACGACTTATTTGGAAACGGCCCTACGGCTGTCTTTGGAAATGAAAATACCGTTGGCAAGATAGCAGGTACTACCATTTCGCTGGAAGAATACCAGGCAGCCGTGCAGGAGCGCGAAAACAATTATATTCTCAACTTTGGTCGCCAGCCTGGCGATAAGGAAAGGCCCTTATTGCAACAACAAGCCTGGGATCTTTTAATTGCTCAAAAAGCGATTATGCCCGAATTCGAAAAGGTGGGCGTGCGCGTAACTACCGATGAGATCTGGGATATGATTCAGGGAAAAAACATTGATGAAAATGTGAAATCTTCCTTCTTAGATTCTGCTGGAAATTTCGATCGTAAAAGATTATTGGACTACATCAATCAATTTAATGTTCCCGCTCCTATTGATCCACAGGCATTGGCTGGATGGCAAGAAGCAAAATACCGCTGGAGCACATTTCAGCGTGACTTAGGCCTAGGCCGCGAACGTCTGAAATATGAAAACCTGCTGATCAAAACCAACTACGTTACAGAAGCTGAGGCCGAGAGAGATTATCATACACAGAATGATGTAGCCGAGGCAAAATATCTATACGTTCCTTTCTTCGTTGTCTCCGATTCGTCTATTTCTGTTTCAGATAGTGACCTTAGGGCTTATTACAACCGCACGAAAGAGAAATACAAAGCAGAACAAACCCGTAGCCTTAGCTATGTTGCCTTCTCCATACAGGCATCGGCCACAGACTCTTTACAAATCCGCGAAGAACTTCAGAAGTTAGCCGCTGATTTTAAAACCGTAACTGAAGACTCTGTATTCGCAGCTAATAATACCGATGGAACGCAACCATTCACTAAGTATTATGCCGCTACTTTACCTACCGTATTAAGTGCACAGAAAGACAATTTAATTACTGGGGCAGTATTCGGTCCTTATTTAGATGGAGCCACCTACAAAGTCTCCAAAGTGGTGAAGATCGGTTCCGATACTGTGGGCAATGCCAAAGCAAGTCATATTCTAATTCGTTGGGACGATGAGACTGACGCGGCTAAAAGCGTAGCAAAAGAAAAAGCACGAAAAATTCTGTCTGAAATTAAGGCGGGAGCTTCGTTTGCTGATAAAGCCCGGGAACATGGCACTGATGGCACCGCCTCCCAAGGTGGAGATTTAGGTTGGTTTACATCAGGACAAATGGTAAAACCTTTTGAAGATGCAGTATTCAACGCAAAGAAAACTGGTGTTCTTAATGATGTGGTTGAAACTCAATTTGGCTATCATATCCTTGAAGTTACCGGGGTGGCCGATTATACTGCCTATACCGTGGCCACCATCGAGCTTGCTATAACACCCAGTGACGAAACGCAAAACGAAGCTTTCCTGAAAGCTCAGACTTTTGCCAGTGATCTTTCAGGCGTAGAAGAATTTACAGAAAGAGCAAAAGCCGAGGGCCTGATGGTGATGACAGCAAATGATTTAAAGACCGCTGACCGCAGAATCAATAATCTGGGTGATGCGCGCGTATTGATTTCCTGGCTCTTCCGCGATGCTAAGATTGGTAAAGTTTCTGAAGTCTATGACCTTGATGATGATTATGTAGTAGCCGTAATGACAGGAGAAATGGAAGAAGGATTCCGCTCTTTTGATGATGTGAAGGAGGAGATCTTACCTGCCGTGCGTAATGAATTGAAGGCAAAACAGATCATTGAAAAACTGACTGCACAAACTGGCTCACTTGAAGATATGGCCAAAGTGTTTGGTACCGATGCATCGGTTAATTCATCCAGCGATGTCAAACTAAATTCTAATACTCTGCCGAGTGTTGGTCTAGACCCGATTGCTGTTGGGAAAGTCTTTTCGCTTGAGAATGGCAAACGTTCAGCCCCTTTTGCAGGAGAAAATGGAGTTTTGGTAGTAGAGTTGCAAAACAAAACTATTGCTCCGGCCGTTGGCAATTATACGATGTTCAAAAATCAATTACTTCAAGGGCTAAACGGAAGGGCTGGATATGGCATTTCAGAAGCTTTAAAGCAAGGAGCCAATATTCAGGACAAACGTTACAAGTATTTTTAATCGGGAACATTAATATGACGAGCGTCCCGGATTCACATTCGGGACGTTTTTATTTCTATGGATCAACAATGGTTTGATAGATTCCGCGACCAGCTCGACAACCATTATGCATGGCCAGCTTTATACACGTTTAAGTTTATTGTTCCCAAAGGCAAAGAGGGAGAAGTGAAGGTGCTGTTTCCCAATCATGTGTCTACAGAAAAGCCTTCTAAAAATGGAAATTATACGAGTGTGACACTAACGATGATGATGCCCTCCAGCGAAGCAGTTATTAAAATCTATTATTCGGTGTCTGCCATAGAAGGGCTAATAGCTTTATAAATGAACCCCGAATGGCTTCGTGGGTTCTGTTCTTTCTTTTCTACCTTTAGCATACATTTCAAATTATAATTATGTGGACAGAAGAGAATAATCGTCTGAAGAAAACTTTTACATTCAAAAACTTTAACCAGGCTTTTGGATTCATGACTAAAGTTGCGTTAGTCGCAGAAAAAATGGACCATCATCCTTATTGGACTAATCTTTATAATGTGGTGACTTTCGAACTTTCTACACACGATGCCGGGGATACTGTTACCGAAAAAGACAATAAACTAGCCAAAGCGATCGATCTACTCGTATAAGTTTGGAAGCGGCAAAGACATCTTTATACCTAGTTCCAACCCCGATAGGCAATCTGGGAGATATTACTATCCGGGCGCTGGATGTTTTAAAATCTGTTGATACCATACTGGCAGAAGATACCCGAACCTCTGGCTTCCTATTAAAACACTATCAGATTTCGAAACCACTTCAAAGCTTTCATATTTTTAATGAGCACAAAACGCTGGCCGGCCTTATTACCCGTATGCAACAAGGTGAAGTAATGGCTTTAATCAGTGATGCGGGTACTCCAGGAATTTCTGATCCGGGTTTTCTGCTGGTTCGCGAGGCTTTGAAAGCTGGTTTGTTAATTGATTGCCTTCCCGGTGCAACTGCACTTATACCAGCACTCGTTAAATCTGGCTTCCCCACTGATCGTTTTGTATTTGAAGGCTTTCTTCCTCATAAAAAAGGAAGGCAAACCATGCTGAAAAAATTGGCAGACGAAGAGCGTACCATGGTTCTTTACGAATCGCCACATCGTTTAATAAAAACACTAGAACAGATTATTGAATTCTTAGGGCCGGAGCGTCAGGTTTCCGTTTCACGAGAGCTCACAAAACTTCATGAAGAAACCCGAACCGGCCCTGTATTAGAAGTACTGGCACATTTTAAACAGAAAGAGGTAAAAGGAGAAATTGTAATTGTGGTCGATGGCAAAAAAGAATAATTCAACCCATATCAGTGTGTGGATTCTTTTCGCAGCCGCCACACTACTGCTTTCGGCTGGGTGGTTGATGAAATCATTTCCTGTTTTAATCTTTATTGGTATCGCCCCCTTATTTGCTATTTCTGATATAGCCAAGGATAAAGAAACACCTTGGAATCATCTCGAATTAATCTTACTCTCATTAGCGCTATCTCTTTTTTGTGCAAGCGTTTTAGATACTTCGCAATTAATTGTGGTCTTGGCCCAGGCCATCGTATTAGCTTTAGCATTTGCAGGATATGCTTTCTCCTATCAAAGCCTAGGAAGCAGGCTAGGAAAATTTACCATTATATTTTTCTGGCTTGGGTTGGAGTATCTCATGTTGAAAATCCGTTGGCGAAGTGATTTTTACTTCCTTGCTGATTCGCTCGAACTACAGTCATCGTGGTGGAAGTGGAACGCTGAAATAGGCTATTTAGGCATTTCAGTCTGGGTGCTGGTTGTCAATCTGATTTTTTACCTGGCCTTTTTAAAATCCTCAGCAATAAATTGGTATCTCGTTGTTCTTGCCGTTTTGCTTGTTGCCGGGCCAGTTGTTTATTCTATCGCTTATTTACATGAACCAGGATTGAACCGTGAGCAAATGACTGCGTTATATAGTAATGGCACTGGAGCAATCAGCAAAAACTATAAAGACAGAGGCGAACTAATTGCTCGCACGGCTGCCTGGGTTTCTGTTCTTGTTATACTTTTAGCGTTTGTTAAAAACAAAATTAAAAAGAAATGAATCTTGCCGCGTTAGAAAAAAATGTAATCGAATTGTGTCTGGAAGTGGGCGAATTCATTAACCTGGAAAGCATGGGGTTTGACCTTTCGAAGATTGAACAGAAGGGCAGCTTCAGTAATCTCGTTTCTTATGTTGACAAAGAATCAGAAAAAAAACTCGTTGCCCGATTAAGTGAATTGTTACCGGGATCAGGCTTTCTTGCCGAAGAAGGCACCGAATTGGTAGGAACAAATGAATATCAATGGATTATCGATCCCCTGGATGGAACCACAAATTATCTACATGGCTTACCGCTCTATGCCATCAGCATCGGATTGCAGAAAAACGATCGTACAGTTCTGGGTGTTGTATACGATATAAGTCACAAAGAATGTTTTCATTCGATTGAAGGAGGACCTGCCTATTGCAATCAAACCGAAATTCACATTTCGTCTATCACTAAATTAGAAGAGAGTTTGCTGGCTACTGGATTCCCGTATTATCACTCCGATAAAAAAGAGGACTACCTGGAAATAATTAAAATTTTTTTAGAAAAAACCCATGGCATTCGCAGACTAGGCAGTGCGGCCATTGATCTTGCTTATGTAGCCAGTGGAAGGCTTGACGGTTTTTTTGAATATAGTTTAAAGCCTTGGGATGTTGCCGGTGGTGCATTTCTTGTTCAACAAGCCGGAGGCATGGTTACTGACTTTCGAGGTGGAAGCAATTATCTTCATGGAGGCGAATTATGTGCAGGCGGTCAAATCCATTCTCAAATGCTTGCTGTAGTCCGTGAGAAGTGGTTTGTCTGATAACTTTATTACTCTGATTTCAATGACTGTGCAGGATTAACAAGAGCAGCTTTTAAAGACCGGTATCCTATGGTGATAAATGCAATTAAAAACGTTACCGAAAGTCCTATCACAAATACAGAAGGCCCAACACTAATTTTATAAGCAAATTGATCAAGATACTGCTTCGCAAAAAACCAACCAATCGGAGCTGCCATACAAAAACCAATAGCAATCAAGACGACAAACTCTTTCGAGAACAGTAATAATATACTTTCTACCGATGCCCCTAACACTTTGCGGACTCCAATTTCTTTTGTCTTCTGATTGGCCATAAACGTTGCCAATCCAAAAAGCCCAAGACAGCCAATGGCAATCGCAAGCGAAGAGAAGATAGTCAACATTACTGAAGCTCGTTGCTCACCCCTATAGAAGTTGCGAATTGACTCGTCCATAAACTGATACTCAAAAATTGACTCCGGGTAAGTTGCCTCCCAAAGTTTCTGAATTTCAGGCAAGGATGCTTGAAATGACTGCGGACTTATCCGTAACGATAAGGTTTGGTAGCGGTCCATTCGGTTGAGCAAAACCGTAGGTTCAATTTCATTCCCTAACGACATCGTATGAAAGTTCTCCACTACCCCTGCTACCGGCACAACCTTTCTCATAACTCGAATTCTTTTGCCAATAATATCTTCCGGATTCTCAAAACCAGCTACTTCAGCAAATTTACGGTTCACCAATACACTCCTCGCAGTATCCAAATCCTCAATGTTCTCCCCAACTATTAATTTTAGCTCGAAAAGATCCAGATAATTTCCATCGACAGGTTTATACTGAGTATCCTTTCTCATATCATCACTCTCACCCTCTAAGGTAAAACCTGTACCCATAATATTTTGAGATGAAGGTGGCGAAAAACACAAGCTATATCTTTCAACACCGGCTAATTGAGAAAGCTGGTTTGCCAATGTTTTCATTTTGCTTGTTCCTGTCGAGTCTGAACCAGGTCTTTCTTGTTCAGGAATTGGTAGTGTAACAATCGCATCCTTTTTAAATCCTAAATCTTTATTGCGGAAATAATTCATCTGAGAAATGATCACAATTGTGAGTATTACCAAAAGCTGTGAGATAAAAAACTGAACTACCACCAGGCCCTGACGTAAGCGTAAGCCTGATGAATTACGGGCCGAGATTTGATTCTTCAACGCCACCACAGGTTTAAATGCAGAAATAACAAGTGCCGGGTAAAGTCCGGAAAGAAAGGAAACCAGGAAAAAAATAACCGTGATAAATACGACAAGCCCCGGGTTGCTAAACAGACTTAAGGTAAGAGGAACCTCCAAAAATGAACTAAGGTAACCCAACGACATCTGGGCAAACCCAAGGGAGAACAATACCGCCAGAAAAGTGACCAGGCTTGTTTCTCCCAAAAATTGCCAGATCAATTGCGCGCGAGAACTGCCCAAGGACTTTCTGATACCAACTTCTTTAGATCTCTTGACGGCCTCAGCAGTGGCGAGATTAATAAAATTGATACTGGCTGTTGAAATCAGGAATAATGCGATAACACCCAAGGCGATCAGGTTGGCTTTGCTTACCGTGTTATAGTTATAGTTGCCAAACCTCTCATCAAAATGTAAGTCTGAAAGTGGAGTGATAATAAATTGTGTGTCGTCTAAATTGTTCTCCGTGTGGTGCTTTTTAATAAAAGAAGGCATCTGTTTCTCAATAGTAGAAATAGACTCTGACTCCTTTAATAAAAAATAGCAGTTTTCATCGCTCCAGATACTTCCCCAACCCTTTTCCTCATTATCCTTACGTATAGTTTCATACGATAGAAAAAGATTGATGGGCATATCGGTATTAATCTGAGCATCGGCTACAACCGCTCCAATTTTAAATTCACGATCACCATACTTGAGTACTTCACCCAGCACATCTTCTCGACCAAAATATTTTTTTGCCAGTGACTTACTGATTACGGATTCGTTTGGCTCATCCAATGATTTTTCTACATCGCCACTGATTAATTGTCGATCAAAAATCCGGAAGTAATTGGATTCGCTATAGGCTACCCCAGCAGGTTCAGAGAATTTTTTAAATTCTCCATTGGGTTGTGGTATTAATACAAGGGCTTCAGCATTGTATTGTGTAAACAGAACCTCTTCTGCTTGTGGAAAGTCAATTCGGAAGGCTGGTGGCAATACAGACGGAATACCAGGTGTATAATTTAATCCACCATCATTTCCTTTTGAGGCTGTCGTAACCCGATAAATACGATCATACTTACTTTGAAATTTATCAAAACTGAGATGGTATTGAAGTAAAAGAAAAAGAAGAATGCTTCCCGTGACGCCTAAGGTAAGGCCAGCTACATTTAAAATGGCTGTTGACTTTTGGTGCAATAAATTGCGATAGGCAGTGACTAAATAGTTCTTAATCATATAAATGGCATTAAATAAAAAGAAGTCTGATCCGGCAATAAGTTCATTACGCTTCACGTCTTCTAATTCGGAATACCATACTATATTGATGCCATGACCAAAATCGTGGATTTCAATGAAGTTCTGGATGCCTTAGGAGAACAGTTGTTCAAATTCGGAGCTATTCGTCCGATAACGGACGAATCATTTTGTTCCACAGGTTGTTCATAAGATAAAGCAAGCTTAACTTTACTTTCATGCTTCAGCAAGTCATTATTCTGGTTCTCTTTATTGGCGCAGGGATTTATCTGGCAAGGATGGTGATTCGTTCTTTCAATGCCAAAAATGCATGTGAAAGTGGCTGTGGAAAATGTGGAGCCATTGATCTTCAAAAAATTGAAAATGATATAAAAGCCAAAGGGCTTTAAGATTCTGCCCACACCTTAGTTCCTTCCGTGCAGTTCCGGCACATTTCAATCTCATTACGCGATCGTAAAATAGAAGCCCGAAAAGAATTATACTTTTCGCTTCGCCAGATTTCTTTAAAGGATTGTTTTTGCAAGTCGCCCATTACGTAATGGGCATCTTTATCAAAACAACAGGGTACAATCTTACCATCCCAGGTGATCACACAACTCTGCCACATCTTCCAGCAATGGCTGAGTAATTCATTTTTTATCGTGTATGTACCATCCGCTTCCCTTCGATAGCGTGAATATTTATCATTCGTGGGGATTAATTCCGAACCATTCTTGTAGTCGTAGATCTGAGCTGTTTTTAATGCCACATGATCAACGCCAATCTCACGTGCCAAACGGTTTACTTCGTCAATCTGATGTTCATTGGGCTTTACCACCAAAAACTGAAACACCACAAAAGGTGTTAGTGATTTTAATTCCTTCTTCCAACGAATAATATTTTTAGCACCTTCAATTACTTTATCAAGTTTGCCTCCAACCCGATACGCTTCGTACGTATCTTGCGTGGTGCCGTCAATAGAAATAATCAATCTGTCCAATCCCGATTGGATGGTCTTCTTTGCCATCTCTTCATTTAAGTAATGTGCATTGGTTGAAGTGGCTGTATAAATTTTTTGTGAAGATGCATACTGCACCAACTCCAAAAACTGAGGATGCAGATACGGCTCGCCTTGAAAATAAAAAGTGAGATAAGAAAGGGTTGAAGCTAGTTCATCAATGGTTCTCTTAAATAAATCTGCCTGAAGCATGCCAGTAGGCCGTGTAAAAGAGCGTAATCCAGAGGGGCACTCCGGACACCGAAGATTGCAGGATGTTGTCGGTTCTATGGCTATACTCATGGGCATTGCCCAGTGTGAAGGTTTTCCAGAGAAGCGTGAATAGTGGTAACTGGCAAGCGTACGCGCTGCATTGTACGCACGCTCAGGCGTTGATCTTTGAATCAAATTCCAGGTATCCCTTGCATTACCTCTCAATGCATCCATAAGTTCAAAATTACCGTTTGGAATTCGTTTGTCTTATCTTTCGGTCTAATTATTTGGTTCATGAATAAAGGGATACTTATCGTCCTTCTCGTGATTTCAGGAGAATGTTTTGCTCAAGGATATCAGTTGTCGGAGCAAGCCGAGATTTCGGTTATAACTTGCGGACCCTATCAGGGAGAATTGTACTCTGCCTTTGGCCACAGTGCTATTCGGGTATATGACCCCGCTAATCAAACTGACCTGGCATTTAATTGGGGTGTTTTTGATTTCGATCAGCCAAATTTCTATTTAAATTTTGCCCGTGGCTTTTTATACTATAAGCTGGGCGTTTATTCATATCCTCATTTCCGAGATCATTACATCTCTTACAACCGGTACGTACATGAACAGGTATTGGATTTAAACTCCTTTCAAAAGCAAAAATTATTCGAGTACCTCGAATGGAATGCACAACCTGAGAATGTAAACTACCGCTATGATTATTTTTACAATAACTGTGCTACTAAAGTTCGGGATGTGTTGGTGGAAGTTTTTAAAGATAGTGTAACCTTCGATGGTTCGTATGTAACTACTGACTATACAATCCGTGATCTTACGGACATCTATCTCAAACATCAGCCCTGGGGGGATTTGGGAATAGATATCTGCCTGGGGTTACCCATGGATAAACGGGCCACGCCCTATGAATACATGTATCTGCCTGATTATATAGAATCAGGATTTGATCATGCCACATTGAATAACCAACCAATAGTAAAAAATAAAATAATTGCCTATCAATCCATGCCGGAAGAAATACCTTCAAGCATACTTCATCCCTGGGTTGTTTTTGGGTTGTTGCTTATCGTCACCGCTACTATCTCTCTTTACGACTGGAAGCGAAAGAAACTTTCCAAATGGTTTGATATTACTTTGTTTTCCATCGTGGGTTGGGTAGGTGTTTTACTCTTGTTACTATGGATTGCTACTGACCATCAAGCTGCTGCAAAAAATTTTAATCTACTCTGGGCATTTCCCTTGCATGCCTTAGCTGCGATTGTTTTGATTAAAAAGGGCCCTCAACCTCTCTTGTCCAAATACTTTTTAGGAATAGCAATTATTTTAGTGGCGACTCTTGTATTCTGGTTTTTCCTTCCTCAACAACTAAATGTCTTTCTACTTCCTGTTGTTGCCGCTTTGCTGATCAGAAGCTGGGTGATTTCAAAATTGATAAAACATAATTGATTTAACTGGCAAAAAAATAGCCATCCTCTCGAATGGCTATCTCAATTTACTTTTCAGAATATTACAGATGGATAGGCCGATTGGCAGTAGCGGCCAAACAAGCTTCCTTCACAGCCTCCATGTAGGTAGGATGTGCATGACTCATCCGAGACACATCTTCTGCAGAAGCGCGGTATTCCATGGCCACTACACCGGCTGCAATCATATCAGCAGCACGGGCACCAATTATGTGTACACCTAAAATTTCGTCCGTGTTTTTATCGGCCAGAATTTTAACCAGGCCATCCAAATCCATAGAAGCTCTTGCACGACCCAACGCTTTGTAAGGGAAGTTTCCTACTTTATACGCTTTTCCCTGCTCCTTCAATTGTTCCTCGGTAAAGCCTACACTAGCAACTTCAGGCCAGGTATAAACCACACCGGGAATAAGATTGTAATTAATATGAGGTTTTTGTCCTGCAAGCTGTTCTGCCACCATTACACCTTCTTCTTCGGCTTTGTGTGCAAGCATAGCACCGCGCACTACATCGCCAATAGCATAAATGGTATCCACTTTTGTTTTCAAATGATCATCTACAGGAATTTTACCCTTATCAAGTTCAATAGCTATTTTATCCAGACCGAGTCCTTCTGTGTAAGGTCTTCTTCCAATACTTACTAAACAATAGTCGCCTTTTAACTCAATCGCGTTACCTCCATTTTTAGGTTCAGCCTTTACAACAACTTCCTTTCCTTTATTCTCAACTGCAGTCACTTTATGGCCGAGAAATATTTCCATACCTAATTTCTTAGCCACCTTAGTCAACTCCTTACCCATCGTACTATCCATGGTTGGGATTAGGTTATCCAAAAATTCAACCACCGTAACTTTTGCTCCGATGCGTGCATAGACAGAACCTAACTCCATCCCAATTACTCCACCACCAATCACAATCAAATGCTTTGGAATTTCCTTTAGCTCAAGTGCCTCGGTGCTGGAAATAATTCTCTTCTTATCAAATGGTGCAAAAGGAAGTGGCGTAGGCTTGGAACCTGTTGCAATGATTACTTTCTCGGTAGTGATCTGAGTTTCCTTTCCATCCTTACCTGTAATTTTAATTGTATTCTTATCAATAAAAGAGCCAACACCCGTGTGTACCTCAATTTTATTCTTCTTCATTAAGAACGCTATACCATCTACATTGGATTTTACTACACCCGCCTTGCGCTTAATCATCTGCGCAATGTTTGCCTTGGGCTCGCTGATGTCAATACCATGTTCTTTAAAGGTATGTGCTGCATTGTGATAATGTTCTGACGAATCCAGCAATGCCTTGGAAGGAATACAACCTACGTTGAGACAAGTGCCTCCAAGTGTATCATACTTTTCGATGATGGCTGTTTTAAAACCAAGTTGCGCGCAGCGAATTGCTGCAACATATCCACCAGGACCAGAACCAATAACCGTAACGTTGTATTGCATAAACTAAATCTTATTTTATTAATTGCCTTCAAAGTCCTCCTCTCCCCAGGAGAGGAGGACTTAGTAGGTGAGGTTAAACACCGAGGATCAAACGTCCCGGATCTTCCAACAATTCTTTTAATCTTACGAGGAAACTCACCGACTCACGGCCATCTACAATGCGATGATCGTAGGATAAAGCGAGATACATAATCGGGCGAATCACAATTTCTCCTTTTTGTACCACAGCCCGCTCCACAATATTGTGCATACCCAATATCGCTGACTGCGGAGGATTTAAGATCGGAGTGGAAAGCATAGATCCAAACACACCACCATTCGTAATAGAGAATGTTCCGCCTTGCATTTCATCAATCGAAAGTTTCCCATCGCGGCCTTTGGTCGCCAGGCGAACCACCTCTGCTTCAATCTGATCAAAGGACAGTGACTCTGCATTGCGAATCACCGGCACTACCAACCCACGAGGAGTTGAAACTGCAATGGATACATCGCAATAGTCATGATATATTATTTCGT
>LNFM01017361.1_pt1 | contig 13613 bp, 14 predicted proteins | sample 596031 | NCBI WGS metagenome assembly LNFM01 (sample SAMN04254537, study PRJNA301005) | activated carbon metagenome | isolation source: dual media filters at the Ann Arbor, Michigan drinking water treatment plant | place: USA: Ann Arbor
TTTTAACGATCAACCCACCCGATTTTTAAAAGGAGTCAATCATGAGATTAACAACAAAAGGCAGATTTGCGGTAACAGCATTATTAGATCTTGCTCTACAACAAAGCAACCATCCTGTGACGTTGGCAGATATCAGTCAGCGGCAAAAAATATCACTATCTTATTTGGAACAGTTGTTCGCAAAATTGCGTCAATCTGAACTTGTAGATAGTGTGCGTGGACCGGGGGGGGGTTATTGCCTTGCAAAAGATTTAGATAAAGTCTCGGTAGCAGACATTATTCTTGCTGTTGATGAGCCCATTGATGCGACACAGTGTGGCGGCAAAGAGAATTGCCATAACGATGGAAAATGTATGACTCACGACTTGTGGGCGAAATTAAACGATCTTATTTTTGAATACCTTGGCGCTGTAACACTCAAGGAGCTTGTTGACAATCAAATAAATCAACAAAGCGATGGCATCATCCCGCTTCTTGATATGCGCGAAACAAACGCTGCATAAATAAAGTGTTCGCCGGTTAAAAATCTCGATTTTTGGAGATATCATCTTAAGTACTTTACAAGTTTTTATACTGAACAATTTAATCTGACTTGTGTCTCATTTATTTTGTGATAGTGAATGTAAAGAGTACGTCTGATCATATGGATCAGACAATGTATAAGCACCTTGATAATTTTATCTAAATTGAGAATTCTTCATTGAATTAATGTTATGCCAATTACCTTAACTGAAAATGCCGCAAAGCATATCCAACAGCAACTTGCAAAACGAGGCAAAGGGCTGGCGCTACGAGTTGGAATTAAAAAATCAGGTTGTTCAGGATTCTCATATATGTTTGACTATGCGGATGAAATCAAATCAGATGATCAATTATTTGAATCCCATGAAACCAAAGTAGTCGTGGATACAAGCAGCTTACCCTATATAGATGGCTCTCGAATTGACTTTACCCAGGAAGGCCTCAATAGCTCGTTCAAGTTTATCAATCCTAATATCGATAACACATGCGGCTGTGGCGATAGTTTTAGCGTGAAAGAACCTACTAAGATTTGACCCATAGTCATAGTAGTTTCAAATGAATTTTTTCTCTTTACAAATGACCTGACTTGACTGTTAAGTAATTTAAAATATCTGCTTTAAAACTAAAGATACTAAAATAAAGGAACAAACCAAATGAGCGCAGTACTGCAAAGTCTGGTTAATCAACCGTATAAACATGGCTTCGTTACTGAGATTGAATCTGATATCGCACCCAAAGGACTAAACGAAGATATCATCCGATTAATTTCAACTAAAAAGAATGAACCCGAATGGCTCTTGTCATTTCGCCTAAAAGCCTATCAGAAATGGCTAACGATGACTGAGCCAAAGTGGCAGAATGTGCATTATCCAAAAATTGATTTTCAGTCAATCAGCTACTATTCAGCACCCAAGCCAAAGCAAAAACTCGCCAGTATGGATGAAGTTGATCCTGAATTGCTGCGCACATTTGAGAAGCTCGGTGTACCCATGCACGAACGCGCAGCACTTGCGGGTGTCGCTGTTGATGTCATCTTTGATAGTGTTTCAGTGGCCACTACCTATAAGGAAAAACTTGCTGAAGTAGGTATTATTTTCTGCTCCATCTCAGAGGCAGTACAAAATCACCCGGAGCTAATCCAGAAATATCTAGGCTCTGTCGTTCCTGTAGGTGATAACTACTTTGCAGCTTTGAATTCTGCAGTATTTACAGATGGATCTTTCTGTTTCATACCCAAAGGTGTTAAATGCCCAATGGATTTGTCCACCTATTTCCGTATTAACACAGAAGGCTCCGGGCAATTTGAAAGAACCTTGATCATTGCTGAAGAAGGCGCTTCTGTTTGCTACCTTGAGGGGTGCACTGCCCCCCGATTTGATACAAACCAATTGCATGCAGCAGTTGTTGAATTGATCGCATTAGATAATGCAGATATTAAGTATTCAACAGTTCAGAACTGGTATGCCGGGGATGAGAATGGCGTGGGCGGGATATACAATTTTGTAACCAAACGTGGCCTGGCAAAAGGTGTTAATTCAAGAATTTCCTGGACACAGGTAGAAACCGGCTCTGCAATTACCTGGAAATACCCATCTTGTATTTTACGCGGGGATAATTCTGTCGGTGAATTTTATTCCGTTGCAGTCACTAACAATTACCAACAAGCTGATACCGGCACCAAGATGATTCATCTCGGAAAAAATACACGCAGCACAATTGTCAGCAAAGGTATCTCAGCGGGCCATTCCAACAGCAGCTATCGCGGTCTGGTACGCATCACGCCAACTGCAGAGGGTGCACGCAACTACTCGCAATGTGACTCCATGCTGATTGGTGATCAATCGGGTGCACATACTTTTCCCTACATACAAGTACATAACAACAGCGCAATCGTTGAGCATGAAGCTTCTACTTCTAAAATTGGTGAAGATCAGCTTTTTTACTTCTCACAACGCGGCATTGATGCCGAAGAAGCGGTTTCAATGATTATCAACGGGTTTTGTAAGGATGTGTTTCAGCAATTGCCGATGGAGTTCGCCGTTGAAGCCACAAAACTTCTGAGCTTCAAGCTGGAGGGAAGTGTCGGATGATTGATAAAAACAGCAGAACCATTCTTTCTGTTCAAGGATTACACGCCCGTATTAACGGCACCGAGATTCTAAAAGGCATTGACCTTACTGTTAAGAGCGGGGAAATACATGCCATTATGGGTTTAAATGGATCAGGCAAAAGTACCTTTGCAAAAGTGTTAGCTGGTCATTCAGCTTATGAAATCACCGGCGGCTCAGTTCAGTTTGAAGACAATAACTTATTAGAGCTGCCACCTGAAGAGCGCGCTCGTGCCGGATTATTCCTGGCTTTCCAATATCCGATCGAAATTCCGGGTGTTGCTAATACACAGTTTCTTCGCCTCGCTTACAATACTGTACAAACAAAACGTGGTAAAGAAGAACTGGATCCTCTTGAATTTGATGATTTTGTGCGTGAAAAAATGAAATTACTGGAAATGAATCCTGATTTCTTAGATCGCAGCGTTAATGAAGGTTTCTCAGGCGGCGAGAAGAAACGTAACGAAATTTTACAAATGGCATTATTAGAACCCACACTGAGTATTCTGGATGAAACAGATTCCGGACTTGACATCGACGCACTTAAAACGGTGGCCAATGGTGTCAATCAAATTGCCAATAAAGACAATGCAACGATTCTGGTCACGCATTATCAACGTTTGTTAGATTATATCGTGCCTGATTTTGTACATGTCATGCAAGCAGGGCGCATCGTCATGACGGGAGGTAAAGAACTGGCATTGGAGCTGGAAACACGTGGTTATGATTGGGTGAATGCAAACAAATCGGCTACCGGAGTAATCGCATGAGTGATCTCGCCAGCACGGACTATCTCGGATGCCTGCTAAAATCTTGGCCGATCAAATCGACCGAATCGTTATCGTGGTTGAATCAATTACGCGCTCAAGCAATTGATCGTATCAGTACGCAGAAATTACCAACCCGGCGGGATGAGGAATGGCGTTTTACGGATATATCTCCTCTAGTCCACCTACCCTATCAACCGTCACAACCGGAATGCAATCTGCATGCGCATGACATTGAGCATTTGACCTTGAAGGAAGCAAAAAACCGTCTGGTGTTTGTTGATGGTCATTATTCTTCAAATTTATCGACCATTATTGACGCTACGGCGCTGGTGATAGGAAATCTGCCGGAATTTGTAGCTACGCACGCATCGACGTTGGAATCGCACTTGGGCCAACACGTTCAATTTGAGAATAACGTATTTGCAGCACTCAACACAGCCTTCCTACGTGATGGCGCGCTGATCATTGTCCCAAAAAATATCGCCATTGCGGAACCAATCCATTTGCTGTTTATTGCAACTCAAAAGGAAGTAACCAGTTATCCGCGTTGTTTAGTGATTGGTGAAGCAGGAAGCAATTTAACACTTATTGAGGATTATGTAGCGCTTCAACAAGCAACTTATATTACCAACTCAGTCACAGAAATCAGCTTGGCTGCCAATGCACAGGCCAAACATATTCGAATCCAGCGTGAAAGTATGCAGGCTTTTCATTTGGCAAACTGTGCAGTGTCTCTCGCCCACGCGAGTAATTATCAATCAACCAGTATTTCCCTAGGATCGCAGATTTCCCGCTATAACCTGAATGTCCGGTTAACTGATGAAGCCGCGGAATGCGTCGTTGATGGATTAACTTTGATTTCAGATCGTCAACTTGCAGATACGCATACCTGCATAGACCATATAAAACCCAACGGCACCAGCCGCCAACTTCACAAATGTATTGTCGATGATGCCGCACACGCTGTGTTTAATGGAAAAATTATAGTACACCCTCATGCGCAGCAGACGAACTCATCGCAATCCAGTCGCAACTTGTTACTCAGCAAGATGGCGCAAGTAGACACCAAACCGCAACTGGAAATTTTTGCCGATGATGTCAAATGCACGCACGGCGCGACAGTCGGACAATTGGATCAAGAAGAGATTTTTTATCTGGAAAGCCGTGGCTTATCAGAAAAAGCTGCACGCAATCTATTGACCTATGCATTTGGTGCAGAAATCATTAGCCGTATTCCTGTCACTTCGCTCAGGCAGCAATTGGAACAGGCAGTTCTTAATCAGACTCAAAGTAACTAATCATGAACTCAGCCACAAACTCCCTAGAACCTGAAATTGCCTCCAATTTTGATGCGGAAAAGATTCGCGCAGATTTTCCAATTCTGAAGCTTAAAATAGACGGCAAGCCGCTTGTATATCTCGACAATGCAGCATCCAGTCAAATGCCGCAGCAAGTCATTGATCGCTTGGTACGCTATCAGACTACGCAACATGCGAATATTAATCGCGCTGTTCATTATCTATCCGAAGTTGCCACAATGGAGTATCACAACGCGCGTTGCAAACTCCAGCAGTTCGTCAACGCACGCGAGGATCGAGAAGTTATCTTTACCAGCGGCACAACCGATTCCATTAATCTAGTCATGCACGGCTATGGGCGCAAGTTTATCAAGGCTGGCGATGAAATCATTCTGACCACTTTGGAGCATCATTCCAATATCGTCCCCTGGCAAATGCTCGCCAACGAGAAAGGCGCAAAAATTCGTGTCGTTCCAGTCAATGGTAAGGGTGAACTGGAAGTTAATGAATATGAAAAGCTGTTTAACGAACGCACCAAGTTTGTTGGTTTAATTCACGTATCGAATGCACTCGGCACTATCAATCCCATCAAGCACATGATTGATTTTGCGCATCAACATGGCGTTCCAGTTCTGATTGATGGCGCACAAGCGGCTCAGCATATCATTATTGATGTACAAGCACTCGATTGCGATTTTTATGCCTTTTCTGCGCATAAACTTTGCGGTCCAACCGGTGTGGGCATACTGCAACCCTTTAAAGGCGGTGGCGATATGATTGCTTCCGTTACTTTTGAAGAAACACTCTACAATACTATTCCACACAAATTTGAGGCAGGCACCCCGCCTATTGCCGCCGCAATTGGTTTTGGCGCTGCCATTGATTATTTGACGGCTATTGGTATCGAACCTATCGCCGCGTATGAATTATCTTTACTTAACTATGCGACCGAGTGTTTAAATGATATTCCAGGTCTCACGATTATTGGCACAGCGGCAGAAAAAACAGCTGTACTTTCTTTTACGCTCGACGGTATCCATCCTCATGATATCGGCACGATTCTCAATCAGGATGGTATCGCAATTCGCACTGGACATCACTGTGCACAGCCCGTGATGCAACGGTTTAATGTACCGGCTACTTCCCGTGCTTCATTTGCCTTCTACAATAAAAAAACAGAAGTAGATGCCTTAGTCTCTGGCATTAAGAATGTCCAAAAGGTTTTTTTATAATGCACACCAACTCACTGTATCAGGAAGTCATACTTGACCATAACAGAAAGCCACGTAATTATGGCAAACTGGATCACGCTAACCATCAGGCAGTTGGCCACAATCCCTTATGTGGCGATCGTTTGGATATTACACTTCAACTAGAGAGTGATCAGATCACTGACATTGCTTTTCAAGGTGAGTCCTGCGCAATTTGCAAGGCTTCCGCCTCGATGATGACAGCAGCTGTTAAGGGAAAATCTCGTTTAGATGCAGAAACACTCATTCATGAGTTTCGTGAATTAGCGACTGGGAAATTGGATATTACTCACCCGCATCACCTTGGACGCCTGACGGTTTTTTCTGGCATACGTGATCTGCCAACACGCGTTAAATGTGCAATCCTACCGTGGCATACCCTGCATGCCGCGCTGAATTCAATAGCCAGCACATCAACAGAAGCAAATCATGATTCAGCGCACGCGGTATCGAGTAAATCCTAGTTTGATTTAGTAGCACGCAAAGTTAGATCGCATATAGGTTGGTTCAATTTGACTCTGCCGCAATCCTCAACATGCTCAAATAATTTTCCTGAATAATAATTGCATACTCAGTATTGATAAAAAATTAAAATGCCAAAAATTGCTGATATCGAAGGAACACCTAACAAAAATGCTTTGAAATTTATCCTCAAAGAACCACTGACCTGGGGGATTGCGCGATCGTACGATAATGCTGAAGCCGCCAAAGATGATTCCCTAGCTGCCGCATTATTCGATATCGATCATGTTACAAATGTTTTTTATATCGATCATTGGATTACGGTTACCCAAGATGGAGAGGCTAATTGGCAAGACTTGGCACGTGAAATTGCCGCCCCTATCCGGGCAGCACCCGCCGCCTCGGCGCAGTCTGCCGAAACGGTATCCGCTGCCAGCAATGTACTCGCTGATTTAAGCCTTGAAGATCAGTTGCGCCTGGAAAAAATCAATGTCTTACTGGATGAGGAAGTACGACCGTACCTGCAACACGATGGCGGCGATTTACATATTTTAGGGCTCGAAGGCAATATCTTGCGTATCCACTACCAGGGCGCTTGTGGCACTTGCCCTAGCTCCATTTCCGGTACGCTGAGGGGAATTGAAAATATGTTAAAAACCATCGAACCGGATATACAAGTGATTGCCAGCTGACAACCCAATAGAAAAGAGAAAAGGTGGCTAACGCTACCTTTTCTAATTCGATCATACATCAAACACGCTTTCTGAATTCATTGTTGTGTGGATCAATTTCAATTTTGTCACCAATTTCTACAAAAGCAGCTACTGGAATCTCAAACCCTGTCCCAACCAAACGTGCTGGCTTCATGATCTTACCCGTTGTATCTCCTCTTACTGCGGGTTCGGTGTATTCAACTTCGCGCACAATCGTGTTAGGTAATTCAACGGATATGGCTTTATCCTCATAAAAAGTTACCTGACAAACATCTTCCATACCATCGATCAGATAATTCAAAACATCCGGCATGTTGTCAGCTTCCACTTCAACCTGGTTATAGTCGGCATCCATAAAAACGTATAGCGGGTCTGCAAAATAGCTATAGGTACACTCCTTTCGATCAAGAACAACCAAATCGAATTTTTCATCTGCTTTATATACGGTCTCCATCGTGGTGCTGGAAAACAAATTTTTTAGTTTCATTTTAACCACAGATGCATTACGGCCAGACTTGGTAAATTCTGCCCGCTGCACAACCATGGGATCATTACCAACCATCACGACATTACCTGAGCGAAGTTCCATTGCCGTTTTCATATTTCAAATTCCAAAATTAAGTTATAAGCAAGATTGATGTTGTTTTAAAGCAGCAAACATCAAATTCATAAACGATAAATTATAGCCGATTTTCAGCAAACTTCACCAGACTGGATGCTAAATCAACTTGTTCAAATAATTGTCTAACCCAGCTCTTATTGTGTTGCGTAATAGATTCTCGAAAAAATAAGAAGTTCAACCAGATAGCACTGTTTATCTCGTACTTTCCATTCCAGCAGGCCCCTATCTCACGAACTGCATCTGCCATATCTTCAGGCATATTTGCGGTATATAGATCAAGAAACGCATCCAACTTCTTCCAATGCGCGCCTTCTGCTTGAGGGTAAATATTCCAAATAAATGGGCTGCCTGCCCATTGCGCGCGCACAAAAGAATCTTCTCCGCGTACAAAATTAAAATCACAACTCCAAAGTAACCGGTCATAATCAGTCTGCTCCATAAATGGAATAATCTGGACAGTTAATCGCCCATGCTGAATCAACTTCCCGGTCTGTGATGATGAATTGTTTAGTAGAGATGCTATGCTTCCAGCCGCACTCCCCTCTGGCACAATTAACAAAACCGGCTTTGAAGATTCAAACAATATTCGAATAAGTTTAGTAACCGGCGCAGTGTCATAACAAAACAGTGAAATTCGTATCTCACCCGGTTTCCGCGCTAACAAACCTTTACGCTGTAAAAATTCACACTCTGCTATTGTGCTAAAAGCACTTCTTTGCGCGATTAAATTCTTTTCGCGCAATAACCCGCCAGTACCTTGCACAAATCCAGGGAAAAAGAATGTTTTGATTAAAGGAAGGCTTGGGTGTGGCGATGGCAAGCCATGACATTGAGTTACCCAAGGTTCAGCACTGAGATATTCCAGATTAATCCAAACCGGTTGTTTTTTTCTTTGTAACAATGCCGCCACATAAACATCAGGCAATTCACAAGCGAATGCTTCGATCACAACTTCAGCTGGCATAATTTCGGCGGGCATGCATTGCCAATGACAGATTTCAATGCCCTGTACTACTTGCCGTTGAATCTCTGGATTAACATCCGGTGCTATACAAGAAAAACTGGCCAGATCGTCAACCCAAAGCCGTACTGTTTGATGATGATCCTGTGTTAATTGCCGTGCCAGACGCCAACACACGCCAATGTCACCAAAGTTATCGATAATCGTACAAAAAATATCCCACCGGCGTTGCATAGCATTCTAAGGAGATGACGTTAGCGATTGGTTACTTTAACCAAAAGCGAAAGAGTTACGATGTTCTGGAAAGTCAAACTTAGCAGCAAAATTAGCCTATTGTACGTTTCCTTTAAGAATACTATTTTTCTGCTGTTCAAGTTCCTGTTCCGTAAGTATGCCTTTGTCTCTTAATTGCTCCAAGCGCTCTAGTGCTGTAATTTGATCATGTTGCTGCGATTCTGCCTTAGGGATACAAGAACCCGGTTCATTGGGTACAAAAGTTGGTGCTTTTGTTAATCCGAGAAATTTTCCAATTTTCGAGAGTAATATTTTAATTAGAAGCCATAATTTTGGTAAAAACCAAATCGAAAAACCAAGGAAAAAAATAAACAAAACAAGGAAGATCTCCGGATGTTTTAATGCTGCCCACATTCCTGAGAGCACTAGCAAATCGCCTCCAATGGAGGCCGACCAATTCGTAAATGGCTCGGGGGATGTATTAATCAACAACCGCGTACCTGTCTTGGTCGCGTGGCTCGTTGCAGCTACGCCACCTCCTAAAATACCTGCTGCAATCTCGAGCGCTGGCGTCACGTCGCCAACTGCACCCGCTGCCAGCATGGCACCAGCCGGAATACGAACAAAGGTTTGTATGGAATCCCACACGGAATCCATACCTGGTATCTTATCCATAAAAAATTCTATGAAATACATCACACCGGCTGCCGCAATCACCAATGGATCTTCCAATACCGATAATTCGGCAGGCAAATCGATATGACCTGTTGAGCCGCCCCAGCCTAGGACCAGCAACACCGCATACAGATTGATGCCACTTGCCCAGGAAGCACCCATCATTAATGCAATAGTTGCTAATAGCGTTTCATAATTTTCCATATTCCAATTTGATTATTAAAAGAATTAACTATTTAATCTCGAATACATTGCCTCATTAGGTCATAACGGTCTTTGTACATCAAGGCATTATCAAACATCCACTCCACGAATCAGAAGAATCGGAATATGCGCTGTTCGTACCACGCCTTCCGCAATACTACCCATTAACATACGGCTAAAACCAGATCGGCCATGCGTTCCGATAATGATCAAATCTGCCCGATTATTCTTAGCTTCCGTAGCAATAACGCTGGCAATACGTTCCCCCTGCGTTTCAAGCAATTTTATTTCGGCTGCGACTCCGGCCTGTTTAAGTCTCTTTTGCGCTTGTGCCAGTATTTTTTCACCAATTCCTCTCATGGATTGGATTAGCTCCGCATAGTTTAGATAATCCTCATTGTCGAAATACCAGATATCTTCTAATACATGTATCACTTCCACTTGTGCATTTTGCTGTTGTGCAAATTTAATGGCTTCATCCAATGCTCGCTCAGATGTAGCACTGCCATCAATCGGTACTAAAATTCGCTGATACATGACACCCTCACATAAATAATGCGCTCAAGAACTTCGTTGAAAGAAAAAATCTCTTAGCAGACTTCAAATTGACATATCTTTGTCCAATACTGTCGAGTATGATAGAAAAATTACAATAATTCCTACAAATCATTACTACGATAATAATGAATTGATTTATCATCTAATACAACCTCCAAGTTCACAATATTTACGCGTCGCTTAATTGTTTAGAAAATTAAATAATTCTTGAGTACATTTTGTTTTTTTCAACCTTCTCTGTTTTTCAACTTAATTAATCGGATTATAAAAGATTCAATGAAAATTTTTTTCATTGATGATCTCATTAAAATCAACCCAATCTAACATTTTAATTTTATACGCCGATACGAATATACTGAGAAATACTACCCGAAAAACAATATGCAGAATTGCCCAAGGTTAGAGAATAACAAAATGAAAAATTTATTGTTGCAAGCCATATCATTTTATCCATTAAAAATTTCTATCGTGTCATTGAATCAATTGATATTTTGCTTATTTGCGCTGAATTTGGCAGGGTGTGTTTCGCAGGAACCAACTCCCATTCAAATTACTGAACCTATACCGGTGACAGTATCCCAGGATGAAGGCTTGAAGAATGAGATCGTACGCTTGGAGAAAATGATTGCTGAAAAAGATGAATTGATTAAAAGTCAGCAAATGCGTCAACAAAGTCAAGCGCAGGTACTACGAGAAGTCAATAAAGAAGCTACTCGTACACAAGTAAAACTACATAGATTAGCTACAAAACCAAGCACCGCCTCTGCAATTGCAGAAATCGAAGTGGCTTTAGAACACCTGAAGCAAGTTAAAATTTCTGCAGCAGATCAAATATTGCAGATTCAGGTACAACATTTAGTAGAAACTGCATCTATATCTTATGAAAAAGATCAATATGCCCAGGCAATGAATCATATTTCACAAGCCAAGCATCTGATTAGTTTGATAACTAACTCTGATCGCAAGAGAACATCCATTGAAAATAATTCCCTGCTCGTATTTCATACGCCGATAAAATTACGCGCCAAGGTAAATGTCAATTTGCGCAAAGAACCCAATACCCGTTCGCCAATACTAGCTACCTTGAAAAAAGGTGCTCCGCTGACAGCGAATGCCGGTCTTGGTTCGTGGCTTCGAGTTCAGACTGAAGGCAATCAAGGTTGGATTCTTAGCACATCGCTTGAAATAGAGGAATAACCACAGTTCATAACTGCACTTATATTGTGCCATTGGACTGTGGTGGTTGCATGCAATAAACTTGGTCGCGTCCAGCATGCTTGGCTTCATACAGCGCACTATCGACCCTGGAAAGCAGAGAAGTTACGGATTTATCCTGAGACTCACTTTGAATAACTCCAATACTGAGTGTCACTTGGAGTATTTTATCTAATGTACTGCAGTACACATCGGCCACATGCGTTCGGATACGCTCCGCTGTCTTCATCGCTTCATCGACATTCGCTTCAGTTAAAATGATCACAAACTCGTCACCACCATAACGCGCGGCAAAATCAACATTGCGAATGCATTGTGAAATATTTTTTGCTATCGCAGCTATCACCTCATCACCGACAACATGACCGAGACTGTCATTGAGTGTCTTGAAATTGTCGATATCAATCATGAGTACAGCAAAAGGGCGCCGTGTCCGTTCATATCGAGCCAATTGCTCGCTAATAATCGAGTTCAGCTTGCTGCGATTATATAGCCCAGTCAGACTATCAGTTGCCGATAGCGTTTCCAACAGCTGATTTTTTTGCTGCATGGCAACACTGGCCGCAGTAATTTCAGCTTGACTCTGACGCAACTTTCCGGTCATCTGGTTAAACATGCGCGTCAATTGGCCAAGCTCATCACGCCGTGTATTAGTTAATTCAACGTTAAGATCGCCCTTTACAATCTTCTCAGTCGCATCAATTAATTTTTGTAAAGGAGCCACGATGGCATGGCTCATCCGAAAAGCGATTGTAGTAACGACAAAGATAATGATACTGATCAGACCAATGTAAAGATCACGTTGCTGCTCCCAAGCCGCATAAATCAATTTATGACTTCTGTTGGCGATTATTGTTATAGGCGGTTTCTCGGACATATAAGCCAAACCCACTACATTTTCTTGCCGAGGTCCATGAAATACTTCAAGTTCCCCTGGGTTATCCTGCAATCGTCTTAATGCACCAGGCTCAAGCGATGCTGGAGTATCTGTATTGATAATCGAAACATCACTGGCCAACATGATCAATCCATCTTTATCTAATAGAAGTACATCACCAGGCGGTGACTTTACTTTATCTTTTAAACTTGGCTGAATATTGCGTAAATCAAACGTTACAATTAGTGCGCCTAAGATAAAATCATCCACCGATAACACAGGAACCGAAATACTCAGTATCGCCGTTGCATAATTCGCATTCCATTGCGGCGGCCCAACAACATCCCCTTGAATGGATGCATCTTGCGGCCAATTTTGAGAAAGTGCCACTGGAAAAGGTGAATCCACGTTGCTGGCAATTATTTCACCTTCGATATCGACTACTGTTAGTTCCAATACTGTTTCCAATCGCTTATGCACAGACTTCAAATAGATCTCTAATGCTTTTTGCTGTTTGATGAATTTATTTTTCTGAGGCTGAGATCCTGAAGACAGTCCTTCAATAAGAATTTTAGACGTTGCAAGTTCGCGAACAACAAGAATTTGCTCTTTAATCCATAAATCTAATTCCCGGTTGGCATAATTTGTCAAGGCACGCAACTCTCGGGTTACATTCTCACTGATCATCGTTTCATTCTGCTGAAACGATAATATACCCAATCCCAGTGAAGGAATCAGCGTGGCTAGCATTGAAAAAACGATAATTTTACTTTTTATACTTTTCAATATATTTTGATAAGGACTATAAAAGGTTATGCGATATGCAACGCTACGGGCTGTTTGTCCGGGTAATTGCTCATTTGATAACCCTGCCACAACCTGCTTGCAATAAATGAGGCAATTGCATTGGCATGTTGCTGCAAATTCGGATCGCCAAGTTCTTCGGTAGTTTGCCGGAAAAGATAAAGCCAGCGTTCAAACAACTCTGCGGTGAGCTCAGGAAGTGCGATATGTTTCGGCATAGGCGCACCGCGGAATCGGCTGGTGCCACGTAACTGAGCAGACCAGAAATTGATCATTTGTACAAAATGAGCATCCCAATCGATCACATGCGCTTCAAAAATAGGGCCCAGTGAAGGATCAT
>LNFM01011840.1_pt1 | contig 13610 bp, 16 predicted proteins | sample 596031 | NCBI WGS metagenome assembly LNFM01 (sample SAMN04254537, study PRJNA301005) | activated carbon metagenome | isolation source: dual media filters at the Ann Arbor, Michigan drinking water treatment plant | place: USA: Ann Arbor
GGCAGTTCCTCTTTGTTAGTGGGTTCGCTTGGGTCAGTATGCGCCATATAATAGAAAAAATCGGGTTTGGCTGAAGAATCTTTCTAATCAGGTCGAGTATTGCGTTACTGCACATCCTAACCGTAATCTTCCCTCAGCAAAGACGAAACAGCCTGTTGAACAGGCTGTTTCGTTAAATAGACATTTAGTTGCACTGACCGTTTTTATCCTGTTTTGTATCACTTATGTTGTTTAGTTCCTAATTTAGCGTAATAAAATTACTTTCTTAGTGCGGATTCCTCATTTCGACAATCGCCGTACGGATTAGTTATTAATGAAGTTATTACGCTACTCGACGTGTACTTATTCCCATAGTCAATTGCCAATAATTTGTACATTGGTAAATTGACTACTTAAATTTCTTGCATTTACAGGCTTTTGTAGGGGTAGTGTCAATATCGAAATGATAATTGCGGCCGCTGTCACGCTTGCCGCTGTTGAAAAACAACTTTCTAAAATCTTCCTTTTTTTCTCGTTTTTTTCAGTTGCTAGATTGCTTGCTGCAATCACTTCTAATCTGTCTCTTTTGATGTAGTCAGCCAAAACTATACAAGTGTCAACGCTTAAGCATCTTTCCTTGTTTTTAGCCATGTTTATGTATCTTGTTGTAATTCCTAGTATTTCTGCAAGTTTTCTTTGTGTTCCTGCTTTTTTTTCTGCTTCTTCGATGTAGTTTTTCATATCCATAGTGCAATTCTCCTATTGACTAAGAACAAATTGTTCTGATATTGTTCGGAACACTTTGTTCTGTCTGATTGATAGTTAATCATATAGTTCAAGTTTCCATAAGTCAAACGGGGGTATTAATGAATTCTTTTCTCGAAGCAATAAAACAAGCCACCAACAACAGCCAATTTCCAGAACTCGGCGACGCGTGGCGCAACTATCACCCCAATTCAGTTTTATCAGACAGTGACTATTCAGATTTAACCGACACAAACGAGCAACAGTAACAAAGGTTCTGTGTAGAGCGACGAGCGCAGCGAGCGAGCGAAACACAGAACCATCATTTCTTAAATCTAACAAGGAGCAAAAAACCATGAAAACACAAGTACTCGGAGTCAAAAGAATGTCAGGTACCGCCAAAGAATCAGGAAACCCCTTTGATATGGGCGCGCTTTTAGTGATTGTCCCTATCGAAAATGTCTCAAACGCAAAATTTAGCGTTCAAGGATACGGTTATGAAGTTGGTGAAATGATTTTAGACCCGGAATGCATCAAGCAATTTGAGCATTTCAAATTTCCTTGCGCTTTGGAACTTGAAATGGAAATGGTCAATTATCGGGGAAAAATTTCACAGTTGGTTACCGGCACTTCGACACCTGCGCCGGTCAAGTCAGTTTCCAACGGCTAGTAACACTACGCCGTTCACTGCCAAATTGGCAGTAATTTAACTCTGTGACCATTATTAACTCTTAAATTTAAACGAGCATGGCTAATGAAATCTTCATCGATTGGATCACCATTTCTCAGTTACATACAGAATCGGAACCGTTCCCAGTTTACACCGGCGGAATCAATGTTGACTACGACCCCCTTGGAAATGCTCGTTTTGAAAGAGTTCGCCCCGCGTCTTTTCCAGGCTCTTTCGAAACAAGCCTACGTATCAAAAGTGACGGTCGCCATATATCACTCAGTGGAAACGTGGGCCGGTTTTGTCGCAAAGACAACCTGTTCAATTGTGGATGGCAAGAGACCCTTAGAAAATGCAATAGAGTTCTCGTATCTCGAAGCCTACCAGCTTTTAATTCCGGAAAAGCTTCACATGCAATTGGTGAATCAGGGACACCATCGGCGCGAGTATCTCGTATCGACCTCACCGCCAACTTTGCGACGGGTTCAGAATCACAAGCAAGACACCTTATTCGGTGGCTCGCAACTCGGTCTGTTTCCAGGATGAAAAAAGGCCGGGCAGGGGATGAGTCTGTATGGTGGGTCAATTCTCGGCACATGCTCAAAGCCTACATTAAACACATTGAAATGCTAAAGCATGGTTGCAGCCCGGATGATCCGGTCTATCTCTGGTGTAAAGAACAAGGAGTGGTAAGAGTGGAAATCGAACTTAAACGCAGATTACTAGCAGATTTGAACATGGTTGAAATCGATGATATCAATGATAACAAGCTTATTCAGGTCTTTCACGAACAGACGGAAATTTTTAACGCAGTAGACCGTAGCGACGAACCCGATATTTTAGACTCAATTCCAACAAAAATACGTATGCATGCAGCCGCTTGGATGGCTGGTCATGATCTTCGTCAATTAATGCCTGAACGTACTTTTTACCGTCATGCAAAAGCACTTCGTGAATATGGAATTGATATCAGCGAAACCCGCAATGTTGAGAAGTTTCCCGTAAAGGTTCGCATCATTGAAATGAAGCCCTTGTCAATGCCTGACTGGTACAGCCTACAAGACGATATCCCGCATTTGAAGGTAGTAGGGGAGTGATTCCAGCCCATACGCTCTATTTGGGGCGTATGGGGTGCAATTCCGCACCATTTAACTTAAAGGAATAAAAAAATGTTCTCAAAAGCAAAAACAACTTTAATGCTCGCTTTGGTTGCTCTTTTCCCTTCTTTGGCATTCGCTGCTGTTCCTGCTGATGTTTCAACGGCAATCACTGGCGCCGGTACTGATATCGCCACATTGGGCGCTGCTGTAATCGTGGTTATGGTAGGTATCAAGGTTTGGAAATGGATACAGCGGGTTCTGTAATCTGATTTTCAAATATTCAAACTAAAGGGGGATTCGTTCCCCTTTATTATTTTCAGGGGTTCAAAATGGGTTACAGATTCCAAAATATTTGTTACGAAACCAAACAAGAATTTTTAAATGTCTTTGCTCAAAACTGCCAAGGTTCAGGCGGTTCGGGTGGTTTAGGCTCTTATTATGCCAAGTGTTCCGCAAACACTGACACTATAACTATACAAGGTTATGGTCTTAGTAATGGCACTGCATATACACCTTTTGAAATCACACCTCAGTTAATCGAGTGTTCTGCAAACTTTACCGATGCTGTAGATCTTGGGTGGAAGCTTGCCCTTATTCTTGTTGCTGCCTTTGCTGCTCGTGTTCTTATTAAAGTTCTGGGGTAAAAAAATGGAAATCTGGATTTATCAACTATCTTATCTAATTACTTTCTTGGTGGCGCTATGGCTTATTTTCTCAGCTTAATATTATTATTGTTGGTACCAGTCGCGCATGCAGAAATCTGGACGGGATCGGGTCCATCACCAGCCGGTTATACCGATTTAGCCGGATGGGTAAAAGATGGCAACGGTGTTTCATCACGCGCATTCAGTCATGATTCTAATGGTGTTCGGTCTGCGCCTACGAATAGCACAATATCTGTGACTTCTCGAGTCAATGCAAATACTTCAAAGGGTCTCGTGCCATTTGATATTGTTAAAACTGCAACGGTAGATACTTCTAGAGTAGGAAAAGCAGTTGGAAAATTAGCAGTACTTGGCGGGCCTGTTGGTTTGACATTGGGCGCTGTATCTCTTGTATGCGAGTTAACAACAATTTGCAATGATGCCGGTCAATGGATGTTTGGCGAAACAGTTACCGAAGTTACTGAGCTAAGCTGTGCGAGTGTTGGTTCTGGTACTGTCACATTTGAATCATTTGGTAATTATCATAAATACAAACGGGTGCCTAGCCCTTCATGTGGTATACCTACCCCGGAAGGTTGGGGCGCTGTTACTTTTTGTTCGCCTTCTTTAACTCCTTCTTGTTCTTTCGGCGATGACTTGATCAAAGAAAATTCAGGCTCTCCAGTGCCCCAAGTTCAGGAAAGAGCGCCAGCTACTGCCGATACTTTCGCAGACAATGAGGCGCTCTTGAATGATGATCGCTTCGTCCCCGAATTGGTCGCAAAGGGTGCTGATGTACCAACGGGCGTTCCAACTCTTACCGCAGATCAGAAAAGGCAGTTAGGCGTAGATTCCGAACCAACAAAGGATTCGAGCGGAAATATAACAGGGCGAAAGGACACAATAACAAGCATCGAGCCGGTAGATATGGGCACAACAGACAAGCCGGGTCTGATTATGCTTAAAGAGTCAAAAACAACTATTATTTACGACAACAGCAATACAGAAATCAGTACCAGTACTTCAACCAGCTATACAAATCAGCCGCAAACTGCAACACCTGAGCCGCCACAATACACGATTACTTTTGATGACGTCGAAAATGTCAACCTTCCAACTTATAGCATCCCAAATACTTATAATTCAATAAGTTGGGGTTCGGGTACATGTCCGGCAGACATAGATGTTAGCTTAACCGCTATGACTGTAACTATTCCCACTTCTCCGGCTTGCGGAGTTGCCGAAATGATTCATCCATTTGTTTTACTTTTCGCATCAATAACAAGTATTTACATTATTTCAGGAGTAGGCAGCCGTAACGCCTAAACACTATGTTCAATATACTTATTCCATTAGGTGCCTTTCTCTCTGCAAGCATGGGTTATCTCGCCATACGTGCGGCCATGGGCTTGGGTATCGGTCTAATCACATATGGTTCTGTGGGAATTGTTCTCGAGACGCTCTTTTCTTTAGCTCAGGGACACTACAACAATATTCCGGTTTTTGCTTTGCAGCTTATCAATCTTTCCGGCTTCGGGCAGGCAATGGGCATGGTCGCGGCTGCTGTCGGCTTTCGTGCAACATTCATGCTAATGGCTAAATTAGGAGTAATACCAAAATGAGCATAACACTAGTGACAGGCAAGCCGGGTACAGGAAAAACTGTATTCGCTATTTCAACATTTCTTAAGCAAAATTTAGAGAAAAACAGAATTGTCTATACGCTGGGCATTCCAGATCTGAAGTTTCCGCATATCGAACTTACCAAAGAAGATTTAAACAAATGGAACGAACGGGAACCAATAGAAGGCCGTCCCGGTGTTTACGAATTAACAACATTACAGGAGGATTCGCTAGTTATCATAGATGAAGCTGCGGACGTTTGGCCATCTGTTCATTTAAAGGTAATTCCTGAGTTTTTGCAGTACTTAAGAAAGCACAGAAAACATGCGCTTGATTTTCTGCTAATAACTCAAGACCCTCATTTCTTGCATCCTCATGTATTGCTTAATGTGGATCGTCATATTCATTTGATGACCGATTGGAGGGGAACAAAGAGTTATGAATGGCCTGAGTTCTGCCAGAATCCTATATTGCCAAGTAATCAGAACAGGGCGGTTTCAAAGTCTTATAAACTGGATAAAACAGTATTCAGTCAATTCTATTCTGCTACTAAGCATCTCGAAAAGCCAAAACGTGCTATTCCGAAAATGGTCTTTTTGGCCATTGCTATGTTATTCATTGTTCCCGCATTCGCCGCATATGCTTATAACCAGATTATCGCAAAAGTTGACAGTTATACTGTAACTGCCGAAAGTGCAATATCTGATATTGAAAATGAAGCTTCTTCAACTGTTGCATCTTTACAAGATCCCTTAGCAGTACAAACAGTCACTTCACAGCCGGTTCAATCCCTTTCTATGGTTTCTGACTTTGTCGATTGGGGGCAGGTTGCAGCATGTTTATCTAATAAGACTAATTGCGTATGTTATGGCCACAAAGCGCAACGGCTTAATATAAATCCGGATACTTGCAATTCAGCAATTCTTTATGGCTGGGTTATTAATAAATCTTAATTGTTACCACCGGCTGGGATCGCAGAAAAACATAAAATAAACCCCTTTATTTTTTTAGGGGGGTTTACAAAATCAGCTTAATATGTTCACCTCGAAGCCTATTTCTTCAAGAGTCGTTATTACACTATCCAATGATTTAAATACCCTTGCTTCTTTTTTTCTTGCGTCTTCAAGTCTGCTTTTATTGGTTCCATCGCTTAATGATAAATACCATCCTTTCCCTAAAATCTCCCGTTCTATCTCGTATTTGGTTAGATAACCTAATTCAAAGTCTCTTTTTGCTAAGCTTAATGTTGTCATTTTCTTTCCTTTTGTTATGTTCTAAAGTCTTATTGTAACAACAAAAAAGAATAATGTCAAGCACTAAATAGAACTTGTCTTTACAAAAAACCAGTAGAAAATCTCAAAATGAGGCTTCGAGGCTTTGCGTAGCAAAACGTAGGAGTTATTGAGTTTTCGTAAACGGGTCTCAGCTCTGCGGCAGCTTTAAACCGACCAGCTCCCGATTCAAACCCCCCACACTACAAAACGGGTTTATATTTCTGTTTGTCTGCCGTTAAACTGCGGGTTATTTACACCTGGTGTTTTCCTTGACCAACTTTTCAACGCTTAATAATCTTTATTGGCATATCCGGTACAACCGCAACAAATCGATTAAACGCCGGTATTACCGGTATGCCGCAGACGAAAAAAAACGCCTGATTGATTCAGGCGTTGATGCGGAAGAATTGCGGCTTTACTGTCGGGCGCTCAGTGGAAGGTTAAATCACCCCGCTGAAAAACGCCTTGCAGCTTATCGAAAAAATTTGAAATAAAGTCGCTTTTTCTTCTTTCCTTCTTCCTGCGGCAATTGCCAATAATTTGTATTATGTTAAATGGTAAAAATAGTGTTATTAATAATTAATTACTTACAAAATGGTCTTTTCGGTAACGTTCGAGCCTTCTCTCAGCGTGTGAATTTAGCCGGTTACTAAGTGCGCGACATAAAAGCCGAACTTCTTCAGCATCAACGCCTGATTCAATCAGGCGTTTTTTTTCCTTCAGTACATACCTGTAATATTTGCGTTTGACTGATTTGTTGCGAGTGTAACGAATATGCCAATAAAGATCATTTAGCTTAGAAAACATATTTAGTGGAAAAATAGAATTTAGCGGCAGGTAAAACGAAAAATAAACCTGGTTATTATTATGGCGGTAACTGGTGAATAAACTCCATGTTATTATTTGGTATAGATCACTAATAATTAGTTGATTATGATAAAAAAAACAATAGATAAAAAAATAATTAATCAAATAACCGAATGCTAGATCTATTATCCAAAATCATTTAATGTGTACAAAAAATAAACAAATTTCTTATAAATATAATATGAAACAACTGCCATTATACAAATACCTACCATTAAAATATGCTGAAGATTTAGTTATCAAAGGCATAATTAAACTGGGAACACTTTATGAGTATCAGGATACAAATCTCCATGGAAATGAGATAGGTGATCAAGAAGAAGGAAATCTTGAGGAATGGGTTTTTTTTAATAAAAGTAATGTAACAAATAAAGATCTAACAGAGTTTGAAAGACGGCAAATCTATATTTCTGACGATACAATAGGTAATTCATTTATAAATTGCAGGATTATTTGTAGAAATAAAACTATTGATTCATATATTTTCTCAACATCACGGTTTTTTAATGTTGAGCTTATGAGGAAATTGAGCAGGAACTTAACAGAGAAATATGATGCTTGTGTAAAAATTCACGACCCGCAAAAATTCATTCAAACTATATCTGAATCTGATGAATTTAAAAAATATGGGAATTACATAGGAATAGGACTATGCCACTACAGAGACCGCTCAATTCATCACAGCAAAATTGATTCTATGCCCCATCCTATTTTAATTAAAGAACCGAAATACGAATATCAAGGCGAAGTAAGAGTAGTTTGGGAATCAAAAAGCACAGAAAGGATAAACTCAAAGATATTAAAGATACCAGAATTAACCAATTATTGTGAATTGTTTTATGTAGATAAACAAAGCACACAAAATGATTTACCAATAATAACTAAATTGAATTTTAAGAATGATGTTGTAAAAATGGACTTACCCTTTTATCACAAATGCAATTTTAGTAACTCACAGATCATATATATTGCCAAAGACATGATTAATCTAGATAAGCTTAAATTTTTCAAATGCGAATTTCATAGTTGTAAATTCGGTCTCGTAGGTGAACCGGAAGAAATTATAGATTATAAGAAATTCATGTCTCATAATTTTGGATATAACTTTTCACATGGTAACAAGTTTATCCGTCTCAGTGAGCATAAAGGATAAAAAACATCAAATACTTGCATAGCAAAATGAGGAAGTCAGGATAAGGATAAACCGTAAGGGATCGGGTAGCATGCCCCCTCTCGACTTCGTGGTCATGCCATTCGCACCAGTCGGCGGCGCGACCCTTGGAAGCTATACAGGTTAAATGCCGCCCGCTAATGTGTGATATTTTTCAAAGAAGGATTACAAAATTATTCAGTATCAAGTATGGAATGTGCTAACTCCGAAATTATCTTTCTAACTGCGGGACGAGCTAGTCATATTTTTCTGAAACTCATCTGGATTAAAAAAGATAGCTCTAACTGTCCAATTTCCATTTGGTTGAAGTTCTTTGGTAGTCTTTGCACCCTCACTCTGAAAGTCATTTACTACTTCATCAACTTCATCATTTGGAATATCCGTTAACGCACGTTCTTTCTGCATAGGTAACATAGATAACTCCTAAATTTAAAGTTCAAGATCTGCTACAGCCTGTTTTCTAGCCTCAGTGAACGCTTTATTTCTCAGAAAAAAAGTTATTGATTCTGGATCAATTCCGCTCATTTTTAACCATTGCTTCAATCGATTTTCGTTAAGTCTATTTACAATCCCGTTAGGTTTCCAGAATTTTCGGAGAAGTTCGATTTCACTCGTCTCCGGTGTGAAGCCTCCACGGAGTTCATCAAAGAAATGACGTTCGTCTTTAAAATCACTTGGTGCATACAAAACCTTGTGATTAAAATTCAGAGTGATGAAAAAGCATACTACCAAGAAAACTGGAAAAAACATAACGTACCAAACAAAAGTACTTTGCACTGCACCTGTAAGTATAGGCAAAACCGCGGTTGCAGCCATTTCCGCGAGACCAGCAAAAATAGCTATCATAGTAAGTGGATTTTTCACTTGCTGAAGTGATTCTTTGATTACCATGTTTCAGTAGCCCTTATATTCAGTACCCAACGCAGCAGATAAATATTATATATCTAATCACTTGTAATTTATAACTAACGTTTCGAAGTTCATTTTAACCTAGAAATACCATTGGAATGTTTGATTTACTTGGCTTCCAGCCTCAATGTTCTGACATCAAGTTGCAGGGCTTGCACGAAGAAGCTTTGTACATGACGTTCGGATGTTGTTTAGTTTATGATTACCTTCCTGCTCTTCCGGGTCTAATGGGGTGCGTTCTGTCCAGGTGCTGAGCTTGGCAATGGATAGTTTGATATGCGGTAATTTTAAATCCGAAATAAGGCAAACATAGACAACGCGCCCCTGCTCGTCCACAACTGGCTTAATGTACGACCAAACCACGTGATTTTTCCCATAATGCTCCTGCTGCTTGGTTCAATTACTTTTAAGATTAAGGGCACTTCTAAAAATCCAAATTTCGTCACAACACTTTGTTACTCTAAAAAAATGTTTCCTTACATATCATGCATATGCTGCGTAACCATTTTTTTCTCGTGCCTCGGTTTGTTTAGAACTTTGAATTTTTAGAAGTGCCCTTAACGATAAGATGCATCGATAACTGTCAAATAAATTGATAAAAGTGATTGAAATTGTGCAACAGGAAGTGCAATCTGTTGCGAAAGTTCTATTTCTATCTTTCGAGAAAACTATTGCAGGAGCGTCTATGCGTTCTTACCGATTAGGCTATTTTCCGGGTTTGCTAGCCCAGTCCGCGAATTATTTCCTTGTATGCATGCTGGCATGGGTCAGCATTCCGGCGGCTCATGCTGAGGACACCGCGTGCGAAGCAACCGGTGCAACACGCATTTGGGTCTCCCCTCTCAATCCTAAGATCGATGAGCCGGTCAAGATCATGGTCGTGTCCACGGATGGTCCGGCATCTGAATTGATATTAATCGACAGTCAAGGCCAGCGTATATCGCTGCAATCCCGCCGCCGCGGTGGTCCGCCTTGGAGTCTGATCGCCGGATTGGAAAGACTTAACGCGGGGCAATATCGTATAGAAACAAATCGGGATGGTAAGCTTATTGCCTGCCATACGCTTACCCTAGGTGGAGGATCAGGTCAGCAGGAAAGACCCCAAGCCTGGAATCATGCCACCGAAGCATTTTATTCCGCCTGGATCGAAGCATTATTTGGCGCGCCGCCCGAGGAAAACCTCGCTTTCAATTCCCTGGAACCGCTCCTGCGCAACACCGAACGCAACTTTCTGCATAACTTTCTCGGCATCAACGAAGATAATAATTTGCCGCTAACCCCAGATTGCGCTGACCTGCCTTACACCTTGCGGGCTTATTTTGCCTGGAAGACCGGTCTGCCAATTGCCTTCCGCGCCTGCGGACGTGGCTCGGCCAAAGCGCCACCGTATTGCGCCACGCCCACCATCATGACCGAATTTACCCGTGGCATCAGTTCGCAGGCTAATTTTAAGAAATTCAACAGACGGTTGGTAGACACCGTTCATTCCGGCTCGGCGCGCACTGGGCTTGCCGATGAATCCACCGATCTATATCCGATTTCGCTTAGTCGCGAAACACTGTGGCCGGGAACGGTCTATGCCGATCCCTACGGGCATATTTTGGTGCTGGTCGAGTGGGTGCCGCAGACAGTCGATCGCCCTGGTATGTTACTGGCCGTCGATGCGCAACCCGACAACTCGGTCGCGCGCAAGCGAATCTGGGAAGGTACGCTGCTGTTTGCCAATACCGAAAACGCAGGGCCGGGTTTCAAGGCTTTCCGGCCTTTGATCTCCACGCCCCCGGGCAAGTGGCGGACACTCGCCAATGACGAGCTAATCGATCACCCTGAATTCACTTCTTTTTCACTGGAGCAAGATTACCTCACGCCCGATGATTTCTACGCCGCGCTTGCCAAGCTCATCAACCCTAGCGGCCTTGATCCCGTGCAAGTTTACGAAGCGACGTTGACGGCCTTGGTCGAGCAAATAGAGACGCGCGTCAATTCCGTGGACAATGGCGAAGCGTATTTCCGCAAAAACCCGCGCAGCGTCATCTCCATGCCCAGCGGCGCAGCAATTTTTCAAACTCTCGGCCCCTGGGAGGATTATTCCACGCCTTCTCGCGATATGCGCCTGATCATTGCAATCAACGTGCTAAACGGTTTGCCCGAGAAAATCGTGCGCCACCCCGAATTGTTCGTGCTGAAGGACAAAACCCCCGAAGAAGCCAAGGCCGAGATTGAGCAATACCACTCAAAACGCATCCAGGAACAAAGCCTCCACTACACACGCACGGACGGCAGTTCATGGGAGCTTTCCGTGGCCGAGGTATTGGCACGCAAACCGGCCTATGAAATGGCTTATAACCCGAACGACTGTGCCGAAATACGCTGGGGTGCGAAGCCGGATACGGAAGAATATGCCACCTGCCGCCGCAATGCACCGACGGAACAACGCGCGAAAATGGAACAATACCGGGTTTGGTTTCGTGAAGTGCGAAGGCCGGTGCAATGAATGTGTCTGCGGAATGCAAGGCAGTGTAGATTGATTTTTTGCTTGAGGAAGCGCAATTCATTGGTGTGAGTAATAACATAATATAGTACTATTTCTTTTAGGGGCACCTCTAAAAATCCAAATTACGTCACAACACTTTGTTGCTCACAAAAAATGTTTCCTTACATATCAATTATATGCTGCGTCACCATTTTTTGCTCGCGCCTCGTTTTGTTTGGAACTAGATAAGGGACATGCTGTGAGAATTATTACTTTGCTTTTAATTGTTTTGGGCTTACTGGGTTTTCTGACTTCATGCGCACAGACTAATCGTATTCCGACAGATACACAGGAAGCTATTCTGCGAGCCACAACGCGTTGCGACCATGAAGCATTGGTTAAACATTATGAGGCTGCTGCCAGGGAAATGCAGGCAAAGGTAAAAGAACATAAGAAAATGCTTGAATCCTATGGAACAGTTACTTTTAACTATGGAAAAGATGGACTAGCATTGCAGTCCCATTGTGAAAACTTAATTAACTTATACGAACAAGCTGTAAAAGCTAATAAGGATATGGCGAACTCTCATAGAACCATGGCCGCTGAGATTAAATGATTTAAGCGCCTTCTTGTTATATATCTGGAGTGTGCCGCCGACCGAAGCGACTGGGCACGCTGCCCGATCCTTAACTCGGTTTATCTTTAACCTGCACTTTTCAATTTTTTCTGCTTGAACTTGCTACTTTCAAAACCCAATTACATTAACAATTTGCTATGAACCAGAATAAAAAGATAAAAGTATTATTTGTCTGCATGGGCAATATTTGCCGGTCACCAACAGCCGATGCAGTTTTTCGACACATAGTCAAAGAAGCCTGTGTTGATCACATGATCCACGTGGATTCTGCGGGCACGCATGCGTATCACATTGGTAATCCACCGGATCACCGCGCCCAGAACACAGCACTGCAACGCGGCTATAAAATGCATGATTTACGGGCTCGTGCAGTTCAACCAAATGATTTTGAGGAATTTGACTACATTCTTGCAATGGATAAGGAAAATCTTTCTTTACTGCAACAGCGAAGTCCTCAGCAACATATCAATAAAATTCAATTATTCATGCAATACAGTACGCAAGTTAATCCGGATGTCGAGGTGCCTGATCCGTACTTCGGCGGGAATCAAGGTTTTGAACTGGTATTGGATATGGTTGAGGAAGTTCGCAATAATAAAAAGGAAACATTCTGATGAAAACAAGAGCCGCTGTTGCTTGGAAATCCGGTCAGCCGTTAACCATTGAAGAAGTTGATCTGGAAGGCCCGAAATCCGGTGAAGTATTAGTAGAAATCAAAGCTACCGGCATTTGCCATACCGATTATTACACGCTTTCCGGTGCCGATCCGGAAGGTTTATTTCCTGCCATTCTCGGTCATGAAGGCGCCGGTGTGGTGGTGGATGTTGGTCCCAACGTCAAATCGTTACGCAAAGGCGATCATGTCATTCCGCTCTACACGCCGGAATGCCGAGAATGTAAATTCTGTCTTTCCAAAAAAACTAATCTGTGTCAGGCAATCCGCAGCACGCAAGGACGCGGTGTGATGCCGGACAGTACCTCGCGTTTTTCTCTGGATGGAAAACCGCTGTTTCATTATATGGGGACATCGACTTTCTCCAATTACACCGTTGTGCCGGAAATCGCGCTGGCGAAAATTCGCAAGGATGCGCCATTTGATAAGGTTTGCTATATCGGCTGCGGCGTGACGACAGGCATCGGCGCGGTGATTTATACCGCCAAGGTGGAAGCAGGCGCCAATGTCGCGGTTTTCGGTTTGGGCGGCATCGGGCTGAATGTGATACAAGGCGCGCGCATGGTCGGTGCCGACAAAATTATCGGTATTGATATCAATCCGCAACGCGAAGCCATGGCACGCAAATTCGGTATGACGCATTTCATCAATCCGAATGATGTGCCTAATATCGTCGATGCCGTGGTGCAATTGACTGATGGCGGCGCCGATTACAGTTTTGAGTGTATCGGTAATACCAAAGTCATGCGCCATGCTTTGGAATGTACGCACAAAGGCTGGGGCCGCAGTATTATCATCGGCGTGGCGGAGGCTGGCGCTGAAATCAGCACCCGTCCTTTCCAATTGG
>LNFM01009922.1_pt1 | contig 13609 bp, 12 predicted proteins | sample 596031 | NCBI WGS metagenome assembly LNFM01 (sample SAMN04254537, study PRJNA301005) | activated carbon metagenome | isolation source: dual media filters at the Ann Arbor, Michigan drinking water treatment plant | place: USA: Ann Arbor
GGCGTACCAGGACTACACGAAGAAGGCCAAGGTCTCTGAAGTGGTGCTGGCGGCGAGCTCGGCGCGCACTTGCGTCACGGAGATCGTGCAGTCGACGGGCGCCACCAGCCTGGACAGCTGCGCGAGCTCGTTCACCGCCACGAAGTACGTGTCGGCCCTGACCGTCGACGCGGGTTCGGGTGTGATCACCGTCACTGGCAACTCGGCCTCTACGGCGCTCGGCGAAGCGGTTTCGGTCGTTCTGACCCCGACCATTTCCGGCAACGCGATCACAACTTGGGTGTGCAGCGGCAACCCCACCCGGCTCATGCCTGGCTCCTGCCGCGGCAGCTGATTCTTGAGTCGACATCGCTAGTTGGCGAAAGAACTGGGGCCGATGGGCCCCAGTTTTCTTTGCGAACGCTTATCACCTAGCGTTCAAGATCGAAGTCGCGCAGCGACCTGTTGCCGCAGCATCTCTGCCTAAACAAGATGACCGCCATGCCAGCTGTTTACCTGGACCAGGTTCCTCTCGCCGTGAGTTCCCCCGTCGAGCCCGTGAGCACGGCGCTGCCTGAAGCGACGATTGCGGGCGCCGGGATCGAGCTCTCGATCCTGATGCCCTGCCTGAACGAGGCTCGAACCTTGGGACGGTGTATCGCCAAAGCGCGACATTTCCTCGACAGCCGCGGGATCCGTGGTGAGGTTGTGGTGGCTGATAACGGTTCCACCGACGGCTCGCAAGTGCTGGCGCAGCGCGCTGGCGCGCGCGTGGTCGAGGTGTCGGCGAGAGGCTATGGCGCTGCGCTCATTGCTGGAATCGAGGCGGCCAGGGGCCGCTACATCATCATGGGCGACTCCGATGACAGCTACGATTTCGGCGGACTGGACCCGTTTGTCCGGGAGCTGAGGCAGGGTCAGCAATTGGTGGTCGGCAATCGCTTTCGCGGAGGCATTGGGCACGGGGCCATGCCTTTTCTCCATCGTTATCTCGGGAATCCCGTGCTCAGTTTTCTCGGCCGGCGCTTCTTTGGCGGGCCTTTGGGAGACTTCCATTGCGGACTGCGAGGCTTTGAACGCGCCGCCATACGCCGGCTGCGGCTGGTAACACCAGGTATGGAGTTCGCCAGCGAGATGATCGTGAAGAGCCTGCAAGCGGGCCTGCGCATCAGCGAGGTTCCCACCACCCTGCAGAAAGACGGGCGCGACCGCCCGCCACACCTGAACACTTGGCGAGACGGCTGGCGCCACCTGCGCTACTTGCTGCTGTACTCGCCGCGCTGGCTCTTCCTCTACCCTGGCGCGCTCCTCGCCACGCTGGGATTGTTGCAGCTGGGCGCGTCGCAGATCTGGCAGCAGGGGCAGTTGCCCTGGCCGCTGGGTATTCACACCCAACTGTTCGCCATGGCAGCAGCCGTGCTGGGATATCAGACCCTGCTTTTTGCCATGGGGGCGGTGCTCGCGCGACACCTGGCCGGTCTGGACGCCCCGCACCCGCGGGAGCAGTGGGCTCGCCGCATGACGAGCAGCCTGCTGCTGCCGCTGGGCGGTGCGATGGCCACCGTCGTTGGAGCCTCGATGTGCGTGGCGCTGGCCCTGGACTGGGGAGCTTCCAATTTCGGCAGCCTGAATCCAGAGGTCGAGATGCGCCGCATCATTCCCGGTGTCGGCTTGCTCATCGGCGGCACGCAATCGTTGCTGGCCAGCATGTACTTCGCAGCCCTGCGCAGCGCTTTCGATTCGGCCCGTCGTCTGGGTGAACACCGCGGCGCATGAACCGGGCGCTCTGGTTCGAGGTCTCGGTCCTCACCGTGCTGGCCGCAGTACTGGCGGCGGGGGGAATCCTGGTCGACGGTGAGTGGGCCTGGAGCTGGGACGCGCTCAATCACCACATCTACCTCGGCCTGATTGCACAGTCGCCACGCTGGGATCTCGACGTATTGGCTGCAAGTGTGCAGGGCTATCAGTACCCGTATCTCTACTGGCCCGTGTATTGGCTGAGTACCCTGCCCATCAGCGGCGCGCAGGCCGGGGCCGCGTGGTCGGCATTTCAGGCCGCGATGATCTTGCCGCCGGTTTGGCTGGCCACGTGTTACCTGTTGCCGACGCAGGGCAGCCCAGTACAGGCCGTGTTCGAGCGCGTGACCGCATGCGTGCTGGCCTGTTCAAGCATCGTCTTGCTGGCAGGCGTAGGCACCACATCCAACGACCCCATGGCCAGCGTGCCTCTGTTGTGGGCCTTTGCACTGATGGCTGCTCCCCAGCCCACGAGTGAAGCGCGTGCCGCGCTGGCCGCCGCGTTGTGGGGAGTGAGTACGGCTTTCAAGTGGTCCAACGGCCTGGCCTTGCCTTTGCTTCTGTTTTGGTGGTGGCGCAACGAACGTCCGCATCTGGCTTGGCGACGCGGTGCGCTCATGAGCTTGGCGGCACCCGGTGGCTTTGCGTTGGCCTATGCACCCTGGGGCTGGCAGCTGTGGCAGCAGACCGGAAACCCCTTCCACCCGTTGTTCTCGGGCCTGTTCGGTGCTTGACGCTCGCTTCATTCCCGACACGTGGCATGACGTTGTGCTGCGGCCCCTCTTCATGGCCGACCCAGTCAACGGCATGTACGTTGAGATCGCGGCGCCGGACGTGCGTTTTGCCGCCCTGGCACTGCTGCTGGCCGTAGTGTTCTTGCGCCGCGGAAGCCAGCCTGCGTTTGCCAGGCACCAGGTGCTGGCACTCGTTGCGCTGGCGGTTTGTTTCTATGTCTGGATCCTGGTTTCCGGCAACGGCCGCTACTTCATCTGGGGGCTGCTGTTCGTAGGCCCCATGGTCGTGATGGTGGCGCGGCAGCTCCCGGCCACCCAAGCGATGCGCAACACCGTCATCCTCGGGGTTCTGGCGCTGCAGGGTGTGGGCGTCTGGCTGAACTTCGTGCCCAACATGTGGAGCCTGCGACCCTGGCGTGACGGTCCGGGCTTCGCACTGCAGGCTTCGCCCCTTCGAGACGAGCCGGCGATCTTTCTCACGGTAGGGTCCATCTCCTACTCTGCTCTGGTGCCCCAACTGCATCCGGAGTCGCGTTGGGCCAATATCACCGGCCAAGTCGAGATACGTCCCGGTGTGCGCGAATACCCGGCACTGCTTGCGATGTTGGACAGCACGTTGCCGAAGTACATGGTGGCGCGCGCCAACTCCCTGGTCATCGGACCCGACAAACAGCCGCTGCCCAAGGTGCGGCAGTCCATTGTTGGCGTACTGGCGCGGCACGAAATGGTTTTGGCAGCGCCCCAGTGCGAGTACCTGCGCAGCGGTGACGCCGTGCAGGCGTTTCGCCGCGACCCCAGCACGGCAGTCGAAGAGGGCTTCTGGTTCTGCCCTGTGCGACGCACGGGCGCAGCAGCGGCCACTGTGTCCTTGCCCACCGCCCCGGTAGCGCCCGAATTCGACGAGGTTTTCGCCCAAATTGAACAGCGCTGCCCGCGCATCTTTGCGCCCAACTGGGCGAAGTCGCGGGCGATTGAAGGTGCCGTGCAGCGCGCCTATGGCATGTCCGACACCAGCCTGTTTGTCGACCTTTCCGGCGTGGTGTATTTCAAGAACACGCGTGCGCTGAATCCAAGCGTCATCGGCACCGCCGAGCAGGTGCGCAGTGGCCACTTTACGTTGGACTGCGCGCGCATCCCGGGGCGCTATGCGCCGCCCTGGGCGCGCAGCTGAATGCGGCGCCACGCTTGCGGCGAAGCAAGCCTTCATCCTCTAGCAACAGATGCCTGACAGCGTGAGCCACCATGCCATCATCGGCTCCGCCCTGGGAGCCCGCTTCCTTGACGGGCACGACCCGTCGATCCGCTTGCGCTGCCCAGTCTGCTGCCAGCCTGTGGCGCCTGTGGCATTCGGCTGGCGCTGCCACACCGAAGCTGCCCACACCTACACCGAGGTCGAAGGCGTGCCGCTGCTGCTGCACCCGGAACGCAGCGTCTTCCGTGCCGAGGACTTCAGGCCCCGTGCGCGCACAACCTTCAAGGATCCATCACGCTGGGCGCTGCGTCTCGGCCAACTGCTGCCTTCCCCCAGCCGGGACGTCTCGGCCGACGCCTGCCGACAGCGCCTGGCCGCGCTGCTCGCGGCGCGACCTGCCGGGCGCCGGCGTGTGCTTGTCATTGGTTGCGGCGACGGCACGGCGGGTTATGGGGAACTCGCTGCCGTTGATGGCGCGGAGTGGCTGGAAACTGACGTCTCGTTGGCCGGGCGCGCGCGCGTTGTCTGCGACGCATCCGACCTGCCATTCGAAGATGGCCAGTTTGATCTCGTCATCTGCATCGCGGTGCTCGAACACGTGCTCGAGCCTCAGCGATGCGTGGACGAGGTGCACCGTGTGCTGCGGGCCGACGGCATGGTCTACGCCACCACGCCCTTCATGCAGCAGGTGCACATGGGGGAGTACGACTTCACGCGCTACACACGCTCGGGACACCGCTGGTTGTTCAGGTGCTTCGAGGAAGTCGACAGCGGCATGGCCACAGGGCCGACCAGCGTGTTTGTCTGGACGGTCGAGTACTTCGCGATGTCGTGGCTGTCCTCCGTCACCGCGCGCCGCCTCGCGAAGGGCCTGACGCGTCTGTTGCTGGGGTGGCTGACCGTGCTCGACCGCCCGCTGGCCCGGCGCGCAGCCGCCAACGATGCTGCCGGCGGTTTCTATTTCATCGGCCGCCGCGCCGATGCCGCCACGGTGACCGCGCGGGAGATGATCAGCTACTACCGCGGCGCCGACGCGTTGAAGTGAAGCGGCAACGGCCCCACCCATGCGCACCGTCCTCGTGACTCACTACTACCCGGCGCATGGCGGCGGCGTCGAGAAGGTGGCGGCGCAGCTGGCCGCGCGCATCGCGGCCAGCGGCGTCGAACTGGTCTGGTGCGCCAGCGACACCGATGAAGCGCCCGACTTGCCCGGCGTGCATTGCGAGCCCATGCGCAGCTTCAATGGCATCGAGCGCTGGAGTGGGTTCCCCTACCCGCTGTGGTCGACGTCTTCGTTGGGGCGGCTGGCCGCCCTGGTCCGCGCTGCGGAGGCCGTGCATGTGCATGACGCCATCTATGCCAGCAGCCTGGTAGCGGCTGCGCTGGCTTGCCGGCATGGCAAACGCCTGATCGTCACCCAGCACATTGGCCAGGTGCCACTGCCTGCGTTCTTGCGCCCGGTGCTCGGAGCCGCGAATCGACTCGGCGCCCGCCGCGTGCTGGCGCGGGCCGACGCCGTGGCATTCATCAGCCCGGCGGTGCGGCAGTACTTCGAGACTCTCGTCAGCACGCAAGGCCACTTTCACGACGTCGCCAACGGGGTCGACCACGGGATCTTCCACCCAGCCGACGGCACGCCGCAGAGCCATCGCGCCGCGCTCGGCTTCGACCCCGGGCGCCCGCTCTTCGTCTTCGTTGGGCGCTTCGTTGCGAAGAAGCGCTTGCCCTTGGTTCGCGAAATGGCGGCGGCGCGGCCCGATTGGCAGTGGTGCGTGATCGGCCAGGGCCCGGAGCAACCCGGCGCCTGGGGTCTGCCCAACGTGCGCGTGCTGCCGCCGATGGCACAGCCGGACTTGGCGGCCTACTACCAGGCGGCCGACCTGCTGGTACTACCGAGCGAGGGCGAGGGCTTTCCCCTCGTGGTGCAGGAGGCGATGGCGTGTGGTCTGCCGGCCTGCATCACGGCCGAGGTGGCGGCGGGCTCGCACATGCCTGCAGCGCTGTGGATCGAAATGCCCGAGCGGCGCGGAGAGACCGGGCGATTGGGGGCGGAGGCCCTGGATGCCTGGTTGGCACGGACTGCAGAACGGCGTTTGGCCCAGCGCGAGGCCTGTCAGGCCTTTGCGCGCCGTAGTTGGAGCTGGGACGCCGCCGCTCGGATCCACCTCGGCTGGCTGCGTGGAGGCGCGCCTTGAGAGAAGTCGCTGCGTCGGAACCTGCGCTGGACCGAGCATTGGCCCGCAGCCTGTTTGTCGTGGCGGTCTTTGCTGCCCTGGCAGGTGCGGCGCGGGTGGGCCAGGACTCGGTCATCGCCTGGCGATACGGCTCAGGCGCAACGGCCGACGCTTACTACTATGTCCTCAGTCTTGTAAGTTGGCCAGTTGCGGTGGCAACGTCGACACTGACCCTTCTGGTGGCGCCGGTTGAAGCAGCGATGCGCACACAGAGGCCCGGCGTTGCCGGACAGTTTCGCGGCGAACTGCTGGGGGCGATGCTGCTGATGGCAGTTGCCTTGACGCCCTTGGCTTGGTGGTCGGTTTCAGCGCTCGTGGGGGGGCGGATCATTGCGCTTCAGCCCAGCGTTGCGACCCAAGCATCTCTGGGCGTAGCCGGGCTGATTTGGGCCGTTCCCGTGGGCGTGGTCGGCGCCCTGCTTTCGGCATGGTTGGTGTCAGCGGGCAGGCGCTCGCTGACCTTGATCGAGGCCATGCCGCCCCTGATGTTGATCCTGGCGCTGACGGTCTTGCCCGGCCAGTGGCTGTATTGGGGAACGACACTGGGCGTCGTACTCCAGGTGATCGCCATGGGCCTAGTCTTGAATTTCACCGATGCGCTCCCGAAGCCACGATTCGGGTTGCGCGCCGCAGCCTGGACGGGATTTTCCCGTGGTGCTGTGATGCTCTTGCTGAGCCAGGCACTGTTCACGCTGGTCCCGCTTGTTGACCCGCTATTTGCCGCGGGGATGGCCGAGAGCGCGGTGGCGACGATCAGCTATGCGAACCGGCTGGTTTTGGGTGTACAGGGTCTCGTGGGGCTCGCGCTTCAGCGCACCAGCCTGCCGCTCATGTCCAGGTGGATGGCGCAGGATCCTGTGGCTGCCTGCCGAGTCGCTTTGCGTTGGGCTTTGCTCGCTGCGGGCGGCGGCGCGGTGCTCGGGCTGGCGATTTCCCTGTGCGCCGATACGCTTGTGTCGCTTCTTTACGAGCGGGGCCTTTTCACCACGGATGATCGTGTGCAGGTCGCGCAGCTGCTGCGCTATGGGATGCTGCAGCTGCCCAGCTTCATGGGCGGCTTGGTCCTGGTGGCGGCGTTGGCTTCGGCAGGGGCAAGACGCGCTCTTGCGCTCGTCGCTGTGCTCGGCCTTGCAACCAAGCTGTTGGTGAGCTTCGCGCTCGCAGAGTCAAACGGGGCAGTCGGATTGATGCTGGCCACTGCCGCGATGTACCTCGTCACGGCCGTGGTCGCCTGCATTGCGCTTGTGAAGTGGCGGCCGGCGTGATGCGCCCACCTGAGGCGCCAGCCCGGGTCATGCTCTTCGTGCCGTCGCTCGCTGGCGGCGGCACTGAGCGAGCGTTCGTGTTTCTGGCCAATGGTCTGGCCTCGGCGGGCATTGAGGTTCACCTCGTCGTGATCCAGGCCACCGGCCCCTACCTTTGCAGCCTGAGTGACAAGGTGAAGCTTGTCGATCTGCAGCAGACCTCGGTGTCTCGAGCCGTGCCTGGCCTGATCAGGCAACTTCGCCGCGTGTGCCCAACCGCGCTGTTGGCAGGAATGAGCCATGCCAATGTGGTGGCTGCGATTGCTCATCGATTGTCCGGATCTCGGGCTCGACTGGTGCTGAGCGAACACGCTCACCTGTCTTCGGTCTTGCACCAGTACAGAGACATCCAGACGCGCGTAACGCAGTTGCTGATGCGAATTACCTACCCGTGGGCGCACGCCTTGGTTTCCGTCTCGGAAGGAGTGAAGTCCGACTTGCGGCACCACGTTCGTATTCAAGAAGACCGCTCACTCGTCATCTACAACCCGGTCGTGGACTCTGGCCTGGTTACCAAGTCCTTGATGGCACCGTCACACCCGTGGCTCTTGGCCGCAGACGTACCGGTTGTCCTTGCCGTGGGGCGGTTGACGCCCCAGAAGGACTTTTCTAACTTGCTCGAGGCCTTCGCCCTGCTCAGAAGAACCCGAGAGGTTCGGTTGCTGATCCTCGGCGAGGGCGAACTGCGCGCGGATCTCCTGAGGCAAGGACAGCGTCTGGGCATCTCTCGCGACCTCAGCCTGCCTGGGTTCGAGGTCAATCCATATGCGGCCATGCGCGCTGCGCAGCTCTTCGTGCTGTCTTCGGCCTTCGAAGGTATGTCCTATGTGCTTGTCGAGGCAATGGCCTGCGGCACGCGGGTGGTCAGCACGGACTGCCCCAGCGGCCCCTCGGAAGTCCTGGAAGCTGGGCGCTGGGGTTCTCTAGTGCCGGTCGGCGATCCGCAGGCTTTGGCGGCTGCCATCTGTCGTACGCTCGATGACCCTGCGCCGCCTGACGTGCGAGCCCGGGCTGCGGAGTTCTCCGTCGAGCGCGCTGTCAGCGCCTACGCGCGAGTGCTCGGGCTGTCGCAACTTGTCGCGACGGGGTTCAACACCCCCCGATGGTGAACACACCCTGGTCGGTCATTTCCGGTGCTCGTGCCCTGCCTGAGCAAGCTCGCCAAAACGGGCCAGTGCTTCAGCCACTTGGTCCCTGCTCCACAAACACATTTGCCGTTCGGGGTAGGGCTCAATCCAGTCGTCTATTGCGGCGAGTGGCATCTTCGAGAAGTTGTACGGCTCCGAGAAGAGGTCTATGAGCCGGCCCTCGCCCGTGCTGATGTCCCTGTTCCGGAAACTGCCGGGCGGTGTGTGCGTGGTGGTCAGAAGGTAAGCGATTTCGGATCGAACGAAGTTCTCTAGCATCAACTTCGTGTCCACATACGAGAAGTGGAAGAGGCAATCGCGACAGATCAAAAGATCTGCTCTTGGAAGTTGATCTCGAATCAAGTCCATGTGAACGAAGGAAACTCGTTCTGTCGAAAACTCCTTGGTGTTTGCTTCGACGATAGGTTTGACGATGTCGCCACCGATGTAGTGCACATCCACCTCAGCCAGTACGTGCCTCATCCAGTGGAAGTCGCCGCACGGCGCGTCGAGAAGCACCTTGACTCCCCATCGTTCAATCAACTTGGGCAGTTCGATGCGGAGATTCCGCGTCGCATCCAGCGTTGACCCTGGGCCGCTGATGCTCTCGGAACTTCCCCAGTGGTTGTTCCTGTAGATCCAGGAGAAGCGGTCTTCCACCGAATCGACCTTGAGGACAGTCTTGCTGAAATACAACTCCTTCAATCGCCTGAAGGGGTAGGTGCCAATCCTCGCCACGGTGCCCGGCAGTCCGTCGCGCCTGAGCGATTCCATCAGGACGTTCAAAGGTGAAGTCATGGGCTAAGTCCTGGTGGGCGAATCGCGGCAGTCGGGTTGCAAGGCACTTCGCGTGAAGTGCTCTTTTCGTGCTGGGCGAGCACCGGGCAACGAAGTCCGCACATGGTTACCCCTGCACGCGCTCGAACACAAACTCATTGCAGGCGCCGGTACTACCCGCGGTCGTCAGCTCTCGCAACAGGAAGCCGCGTGCGGCGAAGAAGCGGAACACCTGCTCGGGCCGCGCCACCTCGAAGGGGTATCCGCCCAGCCAGTCGAGCATGTCGTGCCACAAGGACATGCCGCGGTCGAGCGGGCCCAGGCCGGTCAGGCGTCGGTAGATCCAGCGCAGGCCGATGAAATAGGGTGTGTAGGCCGCGATCAGCAGCCATCGCGCCAGTGCGTTTCGGTTGTAGATGCGCTTCACCGCCGTCCACCATCGGCTGATCCCGCCCTGGTCGTTGTAGATCGCGATGAACAGCCTTCCGCCCGGCTTCACCAGAGCGCCGACGTGATCCATCGCCGCCCACTGCTGACCGGTGTGGTGCAGCACACCCCAGCTGTAGACGATGTCGAAGCTGCCCAGCGTTACCAGGAAGGCCGGGTCGAGCACGGAACCTTCACTAACGTGCCAGAGCGCGTCGTCTGTGGCTTCGCCGCTCGACTCGCGGTGACGACGCCGCAATTCCTGTGTGCAGGCCACCGACTGTGGATCGAAATCAAAACTGCAGACCTGTGCGCCGAGGCGCCGCGCGGCCAGGCTGAACAGGCCGCTACCCGAGCCGGCGTCCAGGAAGCGCAGGCCCTGCAACGTACGCAGGCCGAGCATCTGCTGCAACGATTGTTCGGCAGCCTGGATGCGGCTCTCGTCGAGGTGGCCCAGAAAGTGCGACCAGTTGGCCCCGAAACCAAATCGTTCGCCAGCCGCCGTCTCTGCGCCATGGCTGGCCGCAGGGGTGGATTCAATGGCCGTTTTCATGGCGCGATTCTCCTCGGGTGTGCGCGCCTCCGCGCCAGGCCTCGAACATCAGCACTGGCCACAGCCTGTAGCCCCAGTCATTGCGGCCTGCCAGGTGTTCGGCCCAGAGGCGGCGCACAGGTGCAGGGTCGATGAACCCGGCCTCACGCAGGCGGGTCTCGGACAGCAGTGTTTCCGCCCAGTCTCGCAGGGGTCCGCGCAGCCAGGCGTGAATGGGGATGCCGAAGCCCTTTTTGGGCCGTTCAATCAGAGCGCGCGGCACATAGCGATCAAGTACTTCACGAAGCAGCCACTTGCCGCGGCCGTCGCGCATCTTCTGGTGCAGCGGCAGCTGCAGCGCAAACTCAACAATGCGGTGGTCCAGCAGAGGTACGCGAGTTTCCAGCGAGGCCGCCATAGCTGCGCGGTCCACCTTGACCAGGATGTCGTCGGGCAGGTAGGTACGTAGGTCCAGCAGCATCATGCGCATCTCGAAGTCGGCCAGTGGTGGAGGGCTATCGCTGAAAGCCGTGGCGTGTTCGTTGGCGCCGACCACCGGGCCGCCAGTTTCCGGCCAGAACTGCACCAGTTGCAGGTAGAGCGCGTCGTCGCTGCGCAACGAGAGCACGGTAGCAAGCTTGCGCAGGCGGTCGGCCCGGTCGCCCTCGCGCAGCTCTCTCGGCAGCAGTGGCGACACCGGTGCCAGCAGCGCAGCCCACAGCTCCGCGGGCAAGGCACGCAGCGCCATGCCCAGGCTGCGCCGAAGACTCAGCGGGACCGCTGCCATGCGCTGCGCCCAGCGGTAACGGTCGTAGCCTCCAAAGAGTTCGTCGCCAGCGTCACCCGAAAGCGCCACCTTGACGTCGCGGCGCGCCATCTGGCTGACCAGGAAGGTGGGGATCTGCGAGGCGTCCGCGAAGGGCTCGCAGTACATGGTGGTAAGTCGCGGGATGACGTCCTGCGCTTCGGCCGTACTGAGCACCAGCTCGGTGTGCTGTGTGCCCAGGTGACGCGCCACCGCACGGGCTTCAGCCGACTCATCGAGCCCTGCCTCGGGCACGCCGATGGTGAAGCTGCGTACGGGCTGGCTCGACATGGCTTGCATCACCGCCACGATGGTGGACGAGTCGATACCGCCTGAGAGGAAAGCGCCCAGCGGGACATCGGCCAGGCATTGGCCTTCCAGCGATTGGCGCAGCAGCCGGTCCAGGCTCTCCACGGCTTCGGCGTCGCTCAACACCAGTGGTGTCTTTGCGCCGGCCAGGGCCACGGCCTGAACCGACCACCAGGTCTCTGGGGCGCGCTCGGCATCTTGCGGCCGCACCAAACGCAGCATGCTGCCCGGTGGCAGTTTGCGCACACCGCTGTGTATGCACCAGGGCGCCGGCACATAGCCTTGACGCAGCAACAGTGCCAGAGCGCCGCGGTCAATATCGCCGCGGTAGTTCGGGTGCGCCTGCAGGGCCTTCAGTTCAGACCCAAACAGCAGTACGCCGCCCTGTACGCCGTAGTAAAGCGGCTTCTCTCCCAGACGGTCGCGCACCAGGGTCAGTGCGCGTTCGAGGCGATCCCACAAAGCGATGGCGAACATGCCCACCACGCGCTGTAGTGTCGTGGCCAAGCCCCATGCGCAGATGGCGGCCAGCAGCGTTTCGGTGTCCGAGTGTCCGCGCCATGCGGGCGCCTGCCCTTGAGCTTGAAGCTGTTGGCGCAATGCGCCGTGGTTGTAGATCTCACCATTGAAGCTGAGTACCCAGCGGCCGTCGGCGCTCTGCATGGGCTGGCTTCCGGCCGCTGAGAGATCGACGATGGCCAGTCGGCGGTGGGCCAGCGCAATGCCGGCTTCGGCGTCCAGCCACTCGTCGTGACCATCGGGGCCGCGGTGGGCCAGGCGCTGGCCCATGGCCTTCGCGACAAGCGCCGCATCGGCGGGTAGCGGCCCAGGGGTCAGGAAGCCGGCGATGCCGCACATGGCCTAGGTTCTCGGCCGCAGCGGGGCGCGTTGTTCAGCGCAGAGGTCGGCGTACAGCGCGAGATGCCGTGCGGCGACCGTCTCCAGCGAAAACTCGGCCAGCACACGCGCCCGCGCCTGGGTGCCCAGGACCCGGCGGCCCGTGGCGCCCAGGTCTACCATCGCCAGCATCGCGGCGGCCAGCGCCTCGGGCACTGCAGGTGGCACCACCCGACCGCTGTTGCCTACGATGCGTGCGGAGTCGCCGACATCGGTCACCACGCAGGGAAGGGCGCAGCTCATGGCTTCACCGATAGCGTTGGAAAACGCTTCGGCTCGCGACGAGGACACAGCGACGTCAAGCCCCGCCATCACGCCAGCCACGTCATGGCGTTCGCCCAGCAGATGCACGCGCGCGCCCAATCCAGCCGCAGCGATCTCGCGTGTCAGTGCCGAATTGCTGATGTCGACACCGGTCCCGGCGAGCACGAAGTGCGCTCCCGGCCGCGCCGTCAGCACACGCTGGGCCGCCTGCATGAAGCCGCTGTGATCTTTGATTGGGTGGTGTCGCGCCATGAGGCCGAAGACCACTTCGCTGTCGCTCGCGCCCCAGGCGGTTCGCCAAAGCGCACGCGCCCCTGCATCGGGTGCGAAGGCTGCGGTGTCGAATCCATTGGGCAGATGCTCCGCGCGTCGCACGTCGAATCCGAAGTCTCGATGCTGGTGCAGGCTGGTGTGTGAATTGAAGAGCAGCCGATCTGGCCGTGAAGAGCCTGCGCGCCCCAGGTAGATGGCTGCCTGCGCAAATGCATTCTCGCCGTGCAGCGAGGGCAGCGACTGCCGTATGCCCCACAACAGCGGAATGCGCCCGCCCATGGCCATTTGTGCACAACTGGCGCCCAGGTTGCCGTGGTACATCCAGCCGTGCAGCACATCGGGACGCCATGCCCTGGCGAGTCGCCCCAGACGTACGGCGCCATTCAGAATCGGCAAGCCACCCAGGAAGTTGAGTACCTCTACCGTGGCGCCAGTGGCGCGCATGGCCTCCGTCAGCGAGCCACCGGGCAGCATGGCCACAACGTGTTGCTCTACCCCCGACAGTGCGGGTGCACCGAGAAGCTTGAGAAGCATGCGTTCGGCGCCCCCGACGCCCAACGCCGTGATGACGTGCAGCACCCGCATGCATCGATTCTCATCGAAAGCGAAGCTTCCAAGCCGGGGTGTCGCAGCGCTGACAATCGGCGTTCCGTTGTCCGAGTCGCCCGCGTGTTGCGGGTCCTGGCGCATGGCCGAAACAGCAAATACACCGAACGACACAACGCTCGATGCGCAAAGCAAGCCTCCGCCCCACTTGCTGGGCGCGCCGGCTGAAGGTCGGTCTGAACGTTTCGAAGCCGATGGCGATACTTCTACCGCAACCATGATCGCTGCCGTGGCGGCCTGTGTATCGGCCGCCGCCGCCCCCTCCCTCCTCGCCTACAGCCTCAGCCCCTCCCCCACCTACCTGAACCAGGCCCTGGCCTTCGTCTTGTGGGCGGTGTTTGTGTGGCTCACGG
>LNFM01009924.1_pt1 | contig 13608 bp, 10 predicted proteins | sample 596031 | NCBI WGS metagenome assembly LNFM01 (sample SAMN04254537, study PRJNA301005) | activated carbon metagenome | isolation source: dual media filters at the Ann Arbor, Michigan drinking water treatment plant | place: USA: Ann Arbor
GCCTGGACCGCGCCGGCATCAAGCTTCAGGACGTCGACTACGTCGCCTTCTACGACAAGCCGTTCCTGAAGTTCGAGCGCCTGCTCGAGACCTACCTCGCCTACGCGCCGCGCGGCTTCAATTCCTTCCGCATGGCCATGCCGTTGTGGCTGAAAGAGAAGCTTTTCCAGAAGGTGCTGCTGCGCGACGAGATGAAGAAGTGGGAGCCGGACTTCGACTGGCAGAAGCGCCTGCTGTTCGGCGAGCATCACCAGAGTCACGCCGCTTCGGCCTTCTTCCCCTCGCCCTATGAAGAGGCGGCCGTGCTCTGCATGGACGGCGTCGGCGAGTGGGCGACGACGTCGCTTGCCATGGGAAGCGGCAACAAGCTCGAGATGCTACGCGAGATTCACTTCCCGCACTCGATCGGGCTCCTCTACTCGGCCTTCACCTACTACACCGGCTTCAAGGTCAACTCGGGCGAATACAAGGTCATGGGTCTCGCGCCCTATGGCGAGCCCAAGTTCAAGAACCTGATCCTCGACAAGATCGTCGACCTCAAGGAAGACGGCACCTTCCGCCTCGACCAGAGCTATTTCGACTATTGCACCGGCCTGCGCATGACGAACGACAAGTTCGGCGCGCTGTTCGGCGGCGCGCGTCGCACGCCCGAGGAACAGCTGACGCAGCATCACATGGATCTGGCGGCGTCGATCCAGGCCGTCACCGAGGAGATCGTGATCCGCCTCGGCCGGTCGGTAAAGAAGGAAACCGGCGTCAAGAACATCTGCCTCGCGGGCGGCGTCGCGCTGAACTGCGTGGCCAACGGCAAGCTGCTGCGCGAGAACATCTTCGACGGCATCTGGGTGCAGCCGGCGGCGGGCGATGCCGGCGGGGCGGTCGGCGCGGCCTATGCCGCCTATCACGGCTTCCTCGGCCAGCCGCGCAAGCTCAACGGTCATATGGATGGCATGGCCGGCTCCTATCTCGGCCCGGACTTCACCGACGACGAGATCGCCGAGCGCCTCACGGCCGTGGGCGCCAAATTCTCGCGCCTCACGCGCGAGGAGATGATCGACCAGACCGCCCAGGCGCTGGCCGACGACAAGGCGGTCGGCTGGATGCAGGGCCGCATGGAGTTCGGTCCCCGCTCGCTCGGCGCCCGGTCGATCCTGGGCGATGCCCGCTCGCCCTCGATGCAGAAGACGCTGAACCTCAAGGTCAAGTACCGCGAGTCGTTCCGTCCCTTCGCGCCGGCGGTGCTGCGCGAGGACGTCGACAAGTATTTCGAGTTCCATACCGACAGTCCCTACATGCTGATGGTCGCGCCGGTCGTCGAACAGCGCCGCCGCAAGATGACCGCGGAGGAAGAGAAGCTGTTCGGCATCGAGAAGCTGAACGTGCCCCGCTCCGACATTCCGGCCGTCACGCACGTCGACTATTCGGGCCGCATCCAGACGGTCCACGCGGAGACCAACAAGCCGTTCTACGATCTGATCTCGGCCTTCAAGGCGAAGACGGGCAGCTCGGTGATCGTGAACACCTCGTTCAACGTGCGCGGCGAGCCGATCGTCTGCACGCCGGAGGATGCGTGGCGCTGCTTCATGGGCAGCGAGATCGAGGTGCTGGTGGTCGGCAACTGTCTGCTGCGCAAGGAAGACCAGGATCCGGCGCTCAAGCTCGACTACAAGAACGCCTTCGAGCTCGACTAGCGCGCTCTCCATGGGCGCCCCCCTCATGCGAGCCATCGTCTGTGATCGCCTCGGCGATCCTTCCGTTCTCCATATCGAGGAACGCCCGATCCCTCACGCCGGACCTGGCGAGATCGTCGTTCAGGTCGGCGCCGCTTCGGTTAATTTCCCCGACGTGCTGATGGTGGCCGGCGGCTACCAGCACAAGCCGGAGCTGCCCTTCGTGCCCGGCATGGAAGGCGCGGGGACGATCCATGCGCTCGGCGACGGCGTCACCAGCTGGAAGGTCGGCGACCGCGTGATCTTCGGCGTGCGGCCCGGGGCCTTCGCCGAATACGTGAAGCTGAAGGCCGGCGGCAATCTCATGCGCCTGCCGGAGGGCTGGTCGTTCGCCGAGGGCTCGGGCTTCAGGGTCGCCGCACAGACGGCCTATCACTCGCTGGTTCATCGCGCAGCGCTGAAGAAGGGCGAAGTGCTGCTCGTTCATGGCGCGTCGGGCGGCGTCGGCCTGGCGGCGGTTCAACTGGGCAAGCATCTCGGCGCGCGGGTCATCGCGACCGGCAGCGACGATGGCCGCCTGGCTGTCGTGCGGGAGAACGGTGCGGACGAGGTCGTGAACTACCGCACCGGCGACTTCGTCGCGGCCGTGAAGGAGATGACGAACGGCAAGGGCTGCGACGTGATCTACGATCCGGTCGGCGGGGAGGTCCTCGAGAAGTCGGTGCGGGCTGCCGCCTATGGCGCGCGGCTGCTGGTGGTGGGCTTCACCTCGGGTGGGCCGAGCAAGCTCATGTCTAACCACATCCTGATCAAGGGCCTGTCGGTCCTGGGCGTGCGCGCCGGCGAGACCATTCTGCGCCTCTCGCCCGAGCTCGGCCGCGACTATGTCGAGGAACTGCCGCGGCTCGCGGCGCTGGGCGTCATGCGCCCGCACGTCTCGCACCGCTTCCCGATGGAACGGGCCGCCGAGGCCTTCCGCGTGCTGATGGACCGCAAGGTCGTGGGCAAGGTCGCGATCGAGATGACGTCGGCTTAACAAAACCCGTCGTCTCGACTGGAGCGCGCAGCGCGGAGTGGAGAGACCTTCTCTCCACCTAATGTCGGCGATTCTGGGATAAAAGGTCCACTACGCCTCGTGGAGTTTACTCCGAGGTACTCGAGGGGCGAGGCTCCGGTCGAGACGACGGGGCTTTATCTACCGCGCGTAGAAGATCGTCACCTTGCGGTCGATCTCGGAGGCATTGTCGCTGCCGAAGCTCATGTTCCCGAAGGCTTCGGGGTCGGCCACGATGGTGATGTTCTTCGCCGGATAGCCGTCGCGGATCATCTCGGCGGCGACCGCCTGGGCCCGCGCCCGCGCGAGCTTCTCGTTGTAGGCCTTGTCGCCCAGCTTGTCGGTGTGGCCGATCAGGCAGATGGCCGACACCTGGCGATCCTTCGCGGTCTTCACCGCCTGGGCGATCGCCGGCTTCTCGGCCGGCGGCACCTGGGAGCTGTTGAGGGCGAACAGGATTCGGACCGGCTGCGGCTGGCTGCTGCCGCCGCCGCGCGGGCAGGTGCCGACCGTCTGTGCGAAGGACGGTGCCGCGGCGAACAGCAGGCCGGCGGCGATGAGGACACCGATCTTCTTCATTTGAGTTCTTCCTTGAGAGCCAATTCGACGAAGGGGAGGCGATCGTTGCCGAAGAACATCATCTTGTCCACGAAGCAGGTGGGCGCGCCGAACACGCCGCGCGCGACCGCCTCCTCTGTGGTGGCCTTGAGCCGGTCCTTGACGTCCTGATCCTGAATGCGGGCCCCGAACTTCGGTGCATCGAGGCCGGCCGCGGTCAACACGGCCGCCACCTCCTTCATGTCGTTGAGGTTGCGGCCCTCGACCCACATCGCCTTGAAGACCGCCGGATGATAGCGCTCGAACAGGCCATCCAGCTGGGCGGCCGCGGCGCCGCGCATCAGCGCCAGCGTGTTCACCGGAAAGAAGGGATTGCGCTGGAACGGCACGCCGTAGTGGCGCGCCCACATCGGCATGTCGAAGCCGCTCCACGCGGACTTCTGCGCCAGCTCGGCCGGGGAATGATTGCCGGTCGCCTTGAACACGCCACCCAGCAGCATCGGCTTGCGCACCAGGGTCGCGCCCGTGCGCCGCGCGATCGCCTCGACCTGCGTGTCGGCCAGGTAGCTGTAGGGGCTGCCATAGTCGAAGTAGAATTCCAGCGTGCGGGCCATGCGTTCCTCCTTGCTTGTAGCAAGCCTGCGCCGCTTCTAGCTTTGCGACAAGAAAGTTCGGGGAGGGATTGCATGAGCCGCGTTGCAGACAAGGTCGTGCTGGTGACGGGCGCCGGATCGGGCATCGGCCGTGCGTCGGCGAAGCTGCTGGCAGCGGAGGGCGCCACGGTGATCGTGACCGACGTCAACCGCGCGGGCGGTTTGGAGACGGTTCAACAGATAGGGGGCAAGGCGCGCTTCGAGGAACAGGACACGTCGAAGGAAGTCGACTGGAAGCGCATCATCGACGACATCCTGGCGCGCGAAGGCCGGTTGAACGGGCTGGTCAACAATGCCGGCATCGCCGGACCGTTTCCCTCTTCCTTCGAGGGCGAGAGCCTCGATCAGTGGCGCCGCATCCTGTCGATCAACGTCGAGGGCGTGTTCCTCGGCTGCAAGTACGGCGTGCCGGCGCTGCGCTCCTCGGGCGGCGGCTCGATCGTGAACATGTCGTCGCTGGCAGCCTTCCTCGGCACGCCCGATCTCTCGGCCTACGGCGCCAGCAAGGGTGCGGTCCGCCAGTTCACCAAGACCGTGGCGATGGACTGCGCGCGCAAGGGCTACAAGGTGCGCTGCAATTCGGTCCATCCCGGCATCATCATGACGCCGATGGGGGAGCACATCCTGCCGAGCGAGAAGGCGCGCGAGCGCACGCGCCAGCGCGTGCCGATCGGCCATTTCGGCACACCGGAGGACATCGCCTACGGCGTGCTCTACCTGATTTCGGACGAGTCCCGCTTCATGACCGGCGCCGAACTGGTGATCGACGGCGGCATGAATGCAATTTAGGCAGCTCCGCGAAGCGGAGCTGCCGGCGGCGTATAGCGCTGCAGGGAGCGCAGCGACCGAAGCGCGGGCGCCGCGCCGTGCAGAAAAGATAGAGGTGCGCCATTCCGACCGTGCGGGCTCTCGCGCTTGATTACAAGCGCTGCCGCCCGCCGGCGCGCTTAAGCGCGCCTACTTGATATTCACCTGGTGGGTGAACTTGTCGCCGTCGCTGATCGTGATCTGCTGGAAGCCCAGCAGCTTCAGCAGGTCGAAGAAGTTCGCGTCCTCGGCGATCGTGCGCTCCTGGAAGAACGGCGACAGGCGCGACATCGTGGTCATGTTGGCGAGGATCGCACGCGCCCGGAAGATCGTGCTCATCTCGCCCGGCTGCAGGCCGACGATGATCATCTTGTCCGCCTTCTCGCCCTTCACGAAGACGGCGTAGGGAACGCGATAGGCCGACTGGATCGTGCCCTGCGACACGACCGTGGCGAACTGCACGCGCTGGGCGCGCTCGGCGCCGGCGATCGTCTGCATCGGCGAGGTGTAGGTCTCGACCGCGGTCGGCTTCGGATAGTAGTAGCCGACATAGCGGTCCTCGTCGGCCTTCGGGGTCGCCGCGGCGGCCGCCGGCTTGGGCTGCTGTTGCTGCGCGAGCGCCGGAAGCGCGCCGAAGGCGACGAGGACGGCCAGGCTGGCTGCGAACCGATTGATCATGAGTGTTTCCCCAAAGTCTGATGCTGCAGTGGCGACGGGCTAAAACAACGTATAGCCGCCATCGATAACGAAGTCGCGGCCCGTCGTATAGCCGGTCGCGCCGCTCGCCAGATAGACGGCAAGCGGGCCGAAATCCGCGCCGGTGCCCCAGCGGCGGGCCGGGATGCGCGGCAGGACGTTGCCCGCGAACTTCGGGTTGGCCACGGCATTGGCCGTCATCTCGGTCTCGATCCAGCCCGGCAGGATCGAGTTCACCGTGATCTTGTAGCGCGCGAGCTCGACGGCGAGCGCGCGCACCATGGCGGTGACGCCACCCTTGCTGGCGCCGTAGTGACTGGAGCGAGCCGCGCCTTCGATGGCCGCCGTGCTGGCCATCGCCACCAGCGAACCGCCCTGGCCGCGTTCGACCATGTGCTTGGCGGCCGCACGGAACGTGAAGAAAACGCCATCGAGGTTGATCTGCAGCACGCGGCGCCATTCGGCGTAGTCCATCTCGAGGATCGAGCCCTTGCCGCGGCCCGAGACGCCGGCATTGGCGACGCAATTGTCGACATGGCCCATCACCTTCACCGTCTCGGCGAAGGCCGCTTCGACCTGCTTCTCGTTGCCGACATCGACGATCTGGGCGTGGACCTTGCCGCCATGCTTCCGGAGCTGCTCGACGGCCGCGTCGTTCTTCTCCTTGCGCGTGCCCCAGATGCAGACGCCGGCGCCCGCCTGGGCCATCGCGTCGGCCATGCCGAGGCCGATGCCGCCGTTACCGCCGGTTACCAGCGCCACCTTGCCCGTCAGATCGAAGCCCTTGTAGGCCATGCGTTTCTCCCAAACCAAAACCGGGCGGGATCAAAGCCCGCCCGGTCTCTATCGTCAATTGATCTTGGATCTCAGCGCGGGGTCGACTCCGGCGGCGGCCAGGCGCCCGCATAGGGCTTGCGCAGCGCCCGTTCGACCATGTCGAGGCGATCCTGGCCGTAGAACATGTCGCCATCGACGAAATAGGTCGGGGATCCGAAGACCGAGCGGCGGATCGCCTCGTCCGTATTGGCCTGGTAGATCGTCTTCACCTCGGGCGAGAGGGCAAGATCGAGCAGCGGCACTGGATCGACGCCCGCATCTCGCCCGATCGCAGCCAGGGTGTTGCGGTCGGCCAGATCGGCGTCGTCCCGCCAGTGCGCTTCCAGCATCGCATGTGCCAGCCCATCGATCTCGATGCCGCGCACCAGCCCTGCGATCAGCATGCAGTTGGGCAGCGTGATGTCGTTGGCGTGATGGGTGGGGATCCGGCCCAGCCACGGCGCACCGCGCTCCTCGCTCCAGCGCTCGATCTCGCGGCCGAAGTAATATGCAGCGTGCGCCCTGGTGCGACGGCCGAAAGGTACGGCACCCCCTTCGGCCACGACGCGACGCAGGTCCACCGGCCTGTGCGCGATCCGCCGGCCGGCCGCCGTCACAATCGCCCTGAAGCGCTTCGAACCGAGATAGGCGAACGCGGAGTGTGCCGCATAGAAATACTCGACTTCCTTCACGCTCTCTCCCCATGGCTGCCGGGGCATCCTAGCGGGAGAGAGCGCACGGAAAGAAGGGCTCAATTCAAGCGGTCGCTTTCGACGAGTACAATCTCGGCATCCGCGAGCGCGACGATCTCGATCTCATCCTGGTCGACCACGGCCACGCCATCGCGGGCATTTGCCGTAACGACCTTGCCGTCGCTGCCGCGCACCTCGATCTTCCCCTTGGCCGGCACGAGATAGGTCGGTTTGCCGTTCAGCGTCTGGCGGGTCGACTGGCCCGCCTTCAGCGTGCCGGCCATCAGCGAACCGTCGGCATAGAGCGGGATCGCCCCGTCATCGCCGCGCCCGGAGGCCAGCGGCACCAGCTTGCCGTCACGCGCGTCGGCGGGGAACTGCACGGTCTCCCAGCGTGCCGGCACGCCCTGCTTGTTGGGAATGATCCAGATCTGGAACAGCTCGGTCTCGGCCTGCTCCATGTTGTACTCGGCGTGCTGGATGCCGTTGCCCGCGCTCATCACCTGGATCTGACCCGCCTCGGTCCGCCCCTCGTTACCAAGATGATCCTTGTGCGTGATCGCGCCCTTGATGACGTAGGTCACGATTTCCATGTCGCGGTGGGGATGCGGCGGGAAGCCCGACTGCGGTGCGATCCGGTCGTTGTTCCACACGCGCAGCGAACCCCAGTGGACGCGGTCCTGGTTGCGGTAGTCGGCGAAGCTGAAATGGAAGTTCGCCTTGAGCCAGCCGTGGTCCGACTTGCCCAATTTATCGAAGGGTCTGAGCTCGATCATGATGTTCTCCTTGCTGGTCCCAAAAATGGCGTAACAGCGAGGAGGATCAAGTTTCTGCTTGGTAAGTGGGCTGAGCGAAGCTCAGCCCCAGGAGCGGCAGGACATTGCCTTGGCAATGTCCGGGAGCGTCGAAGGCAGAACGATCGTCGGAGCTTCATGACCCCATCGCCCTCGTAAGACGAGGGCACTTCACCTTTGCGGACTCTGCAAAGGGGAAGAGCTCTGATCTCGAATCTTATCTTCCCTCGCGCCACCAGGCGCTGGCGATGGCCATCAGGAAAGCCAATGCCACCAGGATGCCGGGCAGCAGCGGCAGCTGGTTGATGCCGGCGACCGTGTAGCCCTCGTTGCGGCGCAGCCCGATCCAGTCGGAGCCGCCGGCGGCGCGGCCGGGGCGGACGGTGCGGATGTCGGGCTCGGACTGGTCGGAAATCCACATAAGGCCGCCGCCGGTACCCTCGACCAGCGGCTTCAGCTTCGCGTCGGTCGCGCGCACGTCGGAGAATTCCAGCGGATCGGGGCTGCCGACGGCGGCGACGGCGCGCATGGTGCCGTCGTCGAAGCGGTAGAGGCCGGGCTTGTCGACATCGACAACGGCGAGGCCGAGGCCCGGCGCGGTCTGGCGCAGGTCGAGCGTGCGGGTGGCGCCGCCCGGCGAGGTCATGGTGACCTGCGGGAAGGTGGTGGCCAGCGTGCGGCGCGTGATCTCGATGCGGCCGCCGACGGCGGTGGCGCGCAGCGCCTCTTCCTCGAGATCCGGCTCCTTCATCAACCAATGCGCGACACGGCGCACCAGCTCGGGCTGCGGGCCGCCGCCGTCGATGCCGCGATTCCACAGCCACAGGTGATCGGACAGAAGCTGCGCCACGCGGCCTTCGCCGACCCGGTCGAGAACCACCAGCGGCTTCTCGTCCGCGCCGGCCAGCACGGCATTGCCACGCTCGGTGCGCGAGGTGATGAGGCGGAACCAGCGGCCCCACTCGGGCTCCTTGTTGGGGTCGCCGGCCTGCGGCAGGTTCGCCGTCACCGGATGGCGCTGGCCGATCTCGGTGACCTTGGGCTTGAAGCCGGTCTCCACCACGTCGCCGGTCGGCGCGGCGGGCAGGATGGCGCCCAGCGGCGTGCGGTATAGCGAGCGTTGGGTCGCGAACACGGGGCCGACCGAGACGAGCAGCGCACCGCCGCCCCTTACGTATTCGGTGATGTTGCGGAAGTAATCGCGCGTGATCAGGTTCCCCGACTCGTAGCGGTCGAAGATGATCAGGTCGAATTCCTTCAGCTTCTGCTCGAACAGCTCGCGCATCGGGAAGACGATCAGGGACAGTTCGCGCACCGGCGTGAAGTCGTCCTTCTGCGGCGTGCGCAGGATGGTGAAGTGCACGAGATCGACCGCAGGGTCGCTCTTCAAAAGGTTCCGCCACGCCCGCTCGCCCTGGTAGGGCTCGCCGGACACCAGCAGGACGCGCAAGCGGTCGCGCACGCCGTTGATGGTGAAGAGGGCGCGATTGTTGTCGAGGGTGAGTTCGCTCGGGCCGGGGCCGACTTCCAGCTCGACGACGTTGGCGCCGGGATTGCCGACGGTGATCGGCAGCTCGACCGAGCGGCCGACCGGCACGTCGATGCGCTTCACGACCTCGCCGCCTACGGACAGCGTCACCGGCGCAGTCCCGCCCGAGGGATCATCGATCCGGAACTTGGTCGTTACCTCGCGGCCGACCACGCCGTAGCGCGGCGACTGCTTGAGCACGATCAGCCGGTCGCGCTCGTTCTTGCGGCCGGCGATCAGCGCGTGCACCGGCGCGCCGCCCAGTTCCGGCGGCACGCCGGCCGGCACGTCATGCACCTGACCGTCGCTCAGCAGCACCACGCCCGCCAGGCGTTCCTGCGGGATTTCGATCAGCGCCGAGCGCATCGTGTCGATCAGGCGCGTGCCGCCCGGCCGTTCGCTGCCGAGCTGGATCTGCGACGGCGGCAGCACGACCTCGCGCACTTCGAGCCCGTCCTGCTGGCCGAGCTTGCGCTTCAGGCTCTCGCGCGCGGCCTGGACCTGCTGGCGCCGCTCGCCGATCGCCATGGAATCGCTGTCGTCGACGACGACGAGCGCCACGTCGGCGATGGGCTTGCGCTGCTCCTCGATCAGGGAAGGATTGGCCAGCGCCGCCAGCACGACGACGAGCGAACCGAGCCGCCAGATCGTGCCGCGGGCGCCGGCGCGCAGGCCGAGCAGCACCAGCACCAGGCCGACGGCGCCCAGCACGGCCAGCACCGTCCAGGGCAGCAGCGGATCGAAGGCGACCGAGACGGCCGATGTCATGTTCATCGCCTCAACCTCTGCATGATGTCCTGCAGGTGAACCTGGTCGTCCTTGTAGTTGCCGGTCAGCGCATGCATCACGAGGTTGACGCCGAAGCGATAGGACATCTCGCGCTGTGTCTCGCCGCCTGGCGTCACCGGCATCAGGCCGCGGCCCCGCTGGTCGACGGCCCAGGCGCCGGCATAGTCGTTGGAGCCGATCAGGATAGTCGTCACGCCGTCATTGACGCGGCCGGTTCCCGACTCGATCCAGAGCTTTCCGCCCTGCCAGCGGCCGGGCATGTCCGAGAGGAGATAGAAGGCCTTGCTGAGCACGTGGTTCGGCGGCATGGCGACCAACGGCGGCGTCTCGACGCCGGCCAGCAGGCGCTTGAGGTCGGGATTGCCGCCGGCCGGACGGTCGAAGCTCATCTGCTGGTCGCGCGTATCGATGAAGATGATGCCGCCGGTCCGCAGGTAGCGGTCGAGCGCGGCCTGGGCGCGCGGCGACAGGGCCGGCTGGGTCGAGGTCACGGGCCAGTAGATCAGCGCATAGAGGCGCGGCTCGTCGCGCTCGAGATCGAGGCCGACCGGATCGGCGGGCTCGACCGAAGTACGGCTGCGCAGGATTTCGCTCAACCCTTCGAGGCCGGCCTTGCTGATGTCGTCGACTTCCTTGTCGCCGGTGACGATGTAGGCGAGGCGGATGTCGAGCGAGCCCTTCAGCGCCTGCTCGTCGGTGAGCGGCGGCGGACCCGGCCGGGCCGGCGCGGTTGCCGCTGTGCCGGGCTGTGGCGGCGGGGGCTGCTGCGCCTGCAGGTCGGGGGCGCCGCTGAAGGCCAGGGCAGCCAGCAGGACAGCGGCCGGCGCGGCGCGTCCGAACCGGACGGCCTTCGGCAGCAGGCCGCGCAGCCACAGGGAGATCAGCAGGTCGGCCAGCAGCAGGAGGAGCGCCGCCAGCAGAAACCAGCGTGACAGGTCGGTCTCGCCGGCCTCGGACAACCGATCGGTGGCGATGCCGCCCGGCAGCACCAGCGGCTTGGGCGCCGCGATGCGGCCGCCGATGTTGAAGGCCACCTGGGCGTTCTCGTCGCCATAGAGGCCCGGCGGGGAGGAGGGCCGGGGCTGGAAGGTCTCGGCGGCATCGGCTGGCAGCATCTGGATGCCGGCGGGGGGCGCACCGAGGCGGCCGAACCCGTCGAGGGTACGCCACGGCTTCAGCGCCTTGTTGACGCCGTCGCCCGCGACGCCGCGCGAAAGCGTGACCAGCCGTTGCAGCATGTTCACGAACAGGCCCGACAGGGACAGGTTGCTCCAGCCGGTATTGGCGGTGGTGTGGATCAGCACGAGATAACCCTGACCGCGCTTCTCGGCGGTGACCAGCGGCGTGCCGTCGGCCAGACGCGCCCAGGTCTTGTCGGCGAGGTCGGGCGTCGGTTCCGCCAGCACCTGCTGGGAGATGCGCACGTCCTTCGGCACCGGGATGCCGAGGAAGGGGCTGTTGGGCGGGAACTCGGCCAGCGCGCTCGGCTGGCCCCAGCTCATGATGCCGCCCAGCGCGCGGTCGCCCAGGCGCAGCGGGGTCGGCACGAGATTGTCAGCGCCGGCGGCGAGGTTGGGGCCGGCGAAACGCACGGCAATGCCGCCGCGCTCGATCCACTTAGCGATCTCCTCGCGGTCGTTGGCCGACGGCGTGGAACCATCGGGGATCAGCAGCACCGCAGTGTTGCGCGTCAGCACCGCTTCACGGTCGCCGATGCTCAGGCTGACATAGGGATCGAGGGCGCGCTCGAGGAAGTAGATTTCCTGCAGCAGCGGCTGGTTGCCCGCCGTGGCGCGCTCGCCGAGGATCGCCACGGGGCGGCGGCGATGGCGCTCGTCGAGCAGGATCGTGCTGCCGGCCCCGCCCTGGGCCTCGATGTCGAGGCGGGCCATGCGGTTGCGCAGCTCGGCCGGAATGGAGAGCACACCTTCGCCCTGGGTGGCGGTCGCGGCGAAGTCGAGATCGATCCGGGCCACGACGCGGCCCTGCTCGTCGGAGGCCTGGATCGCGGCCTTGCGCGGACCGTCGGCGGCGGGACGCAGCGCCCGCACCTTGAGGTCGCGGCCTTCGGCGGCCGGCGGCAGGAGCAGCAGCGGGGTCGTGGCCTGGTCGGGCAGCAACACCTGCAACCCGTCGAAGCGGCGCAGGCGCTCGGCAAGACGCGTGGCGCCCTCGTCGTCGAGACCGTCGCTCAGCCAGACCGCATAGGCGCCGGCGTCGAGTTGCATCTGGTCGATGGCGGTTGCGGCCGCCGCGCGATCGGTCGGCCAGGGCTTGGGCCGGAAGGCACGCAACAGGGTGCGCGCCTCGTCAGGACGCATTGCGCCGCGCCGTGTGGCGGGCGCATCGAGCGGCGCCGGCGCGGTGCCGACCAGCACGACCGGGCGATTGGCGCGTTCGGCGCGCTGGATCAGCCGCTCGGCATGGGCTGTACGCGTCGCCCAGCCCGGGGCACTCGACCAGCCATCGTCGATCACCAGCAGAAGCGGACCGCGGCCCGGCAGCTCGGCCTGCGGGTTCAGGAGCGGGCGCGCGACCGCCAGGATTAGCGCCGTCGCCAGCAGGAGCCGCAGCAGCAGCAGCCACCACGGCATCTTCATCGGAGTCTGCTCGGGCGGCTCCAGCCCGACCAGCAGGCGGATCGCCGGGAAGCGCACGAGTTTGGGCAGCGGCGGGATCAGCCGCAGCAGGAAATAGATCGCCGGCAGGGCCACCAGCAGGGCCAGCATGCCGGGAGCAGCGAAGGCGAATGCGCCGAGACTCAGCATGCGGTCAGGCCAGGTTCAGCCGGCCCATGTCGGCCATGGCGAGGTAAAGCGACAAGAGCACGGTCTGGGGCGACCGGTCGGTGCGATGGAGATGCACGGTCCAGTTCGCGGGCCGCGCGAGACGCTGCAGCCCTTCCTTCTGGGCCGCGAGACGAGCGCCGTAGGCCGAGCGGACGGCTTCGACGCGGCGGATCGTGTGCTGGCCCTCGGATTCGAGGCCCTCGAACTTCACATGACCGTCGAACGGCAGCTCTTCCTCGGCGGGATCGAGGACCTGCACGAGGTGGCCGCGCACGCCGACGCTGGCGTAGTAGCGGACGATCTCCCCGATCTTCTCCAGCGGATCGAGCCAGTCGGACACGAGCACGATCGTGCCATGCGCAGGTAGCGGCACCATCGGCGGCAAGCTGGCGGGTGTGCGGGTCGTGTCGCGCGACTCGTCGAGGAGGGTCTCGGCGACGCGGCGCACGGCGACCCGGCCGGAGGCGGGGCGCATGCCGCCGCCCAGGATGGCGACGCGCTCGCCGGCATCGGCCAGCAGGCTGGCCACCGCCAGCGTGATCAATTCGGCGCGCAACGCCTTGGTGTCGGCGTTCTTGAGCGAAGCGTATTGCATGGAGGGCGAGGCGTCGCGCCACAGCCAGATACTGGCCGCGGCCTCCCATTCCGTCTCGCGCACGAAGAGATTGCGGCTGCGCGCGCTCTGGCGCCAGTCGATCTGGCTCGCGCTGTCGCCGTCGCGATAGGGCCGGTACTGCCAGAAGGCATCGCCCTGGCCGACGC
>LNFM01022915.1_pt1 | contig 13606 bp, 14 predicted proteins | sample 596031 | NCBI WGS metagenome assembly LNFM01 (sample SAMN04254537, study PRJNA301005) | activated carbon metagenome | isolation source: dual media filters at the Ann Arbor, Michigan drinking water treatment plant | place: USA: Ann Arbor
ACACGCTCTTGGCTTCGTTGGCGGTTTCGGCATCCACCTTGGCCTGGCGCAGTTGCTCGGCGAATTCGCGGTCTTCGGTGATGTCCTGCACCGCACCGATCAAGCGGGCGGGTTTGCCGTCCTGGCTGTCGACGTGGCCGCTGAGCCGCATCCAGCGCTCGCGCCCGCGCGCCGTCACCAGCGGCAGCTCGACGTCCCACGGCTTGCCCGTCTGTATCGCCGTCTCCAGCGCCGAGCGCAACAAGGTGCGGGCAAACGGGAGGTAGAAGTCCAGCGCCTGCTCGGCGGTGGGCTCGTACCCGGGGTCCACCTCGTGGATGCGGCGGGTCTGGGCGGTCCAGACCATGGTCCCGCTGCGCAGGTCGAGCTCCCAGCCACCCACGCCGGCGATGTGAGAGGCGCGATCCAGAAAGGCCTCGCTGCGCACGAGCTGGTCGTTGAGCGACTGCAGGGCCAGCTCGCGATCCTGCAGACGGGTGGTCATGGCGTCGAATCGCTGCGAGAGCTGGCCGAGTTCGTCGCCGCTGCGGTAGCCGGTGCGTGCGGTGAGGTCACCCGACTTCACCAGCTCGGCCACCGTGGTGAGTTCTGCAATCGGCCGCAACACGCGCTTGAGAAGCAGCCAGGCCATGAACAGGGTGAGCGCGAGCAACAGCGCCAGGGTGACCAGATCGAGCACGCCGTGCTTGCTCTCCGCCTGGCGGCGGCGCTCGCCCAGGCTCCAGCTGAGGTCGAAAGCGCCGTCGCTGATGCGGCGGGTCTCGTTGACCAGTTGGTCGGCGATGAGTTCGCGTCGCACGGTGAGGTCGGTGGCGTCTGCGCCCATGACCGTCGCAAGACCGGCAAACAGGGATGGCAAGGTGGCGGTGACCGCGCGCAGCCCGCTGGCCTCTTCGGCCTGGGCATCGCCCACGGCGGCGTAGGCATCGATGGCGACGGTGAGCTCCGCGTGCAGCGTGTTCCACTGCCGGGCCGCACGCGGGTTGTCGTGCAGCATGAAGTCCTGCGTGAGCACCAGGAGCCCGGCGGCGTCGCGCGCCATCACCTCCACCGCCTGCTGCTGCAGGTCCAGCCGCGCGGCGTTCCGGATGTCGTGCGAGATCAGCAGCAGCCGGCTGCTGGAGAGCGCCAGCGCCAGCGCCACGCAGATGAGCAGCAGCGGACGCAGCTTCATGAGGCGCTCATTTGATGACAGTCACGGCGCGGCGGTCGATCGATCGCAGCGGCGCGTCACGCACCATGTCGAGGTAGTTGGGCATGGCTTTGTTCACCACCAGGCCTTCGCGCATCGCCCAGCGCGACTCCGACTCCAGCGTGGTGATCAGCGCCTGGTCCAGCACCAGCCGGAACTCGTAGTCGCTCCACATGGTCTTGAGCTCCGAGGGTTCGATGCGCAGCCGGGCGCTCAGCATGGTGCGCGCGGCATGGGGCTGCTGGCGCATGAGCACCAGGGCGCGCTCCAGCGCCCGCAACACCTTGCGCAGATCGCCGTCGTCCAGGCCCACCTGCGCCACCAGGTTCATGGTCACGGTGTAGAGCGGCGGCACATGCAGTTGCACCGACTTGTCACCCAGCAGTTCGAGCGCGCGCGGGCCGTGCGGGTTGTACAGGCCCGCCACATCGACCTCGCCCGCCGCGAGTTGCTCGGGCGCGCGGACCGGGTCCAGCGCCACCAGCGTGAGGTCTTGCGGCTTCAGCCCGCTGAAGGTGAGGAAGTTGTCGGTGAAGAAGTGGGCACTGGTGCCCCGGATGAAGCCCAGCCGCTTGCCTTTGAGGTCGGCAGCGCTGCGGATGGCGCGGTCACCGCGCGCAATGATCCGGTTGCCGCCGCGCGACGTGGCCATGGTGGCCACGATGCTGAAGGACTTGCCGGCGTGCGCGGCCATCACCATCGGCGTGTCGGCCACGGTGGCCAGGGCAGCTTCTCCGTCGGTGAGGTGCTGCAGGCAGCGCCGGCCATTGACGCAGGCAATCACCCGGACATCCAGGCCTTCGGCAGCGAAGAAGCCCGCCTCGTCGGCCACCAGCGCGGGCGAAAACGCCGGCAGATCGGAAATCGCGATGGCCAAGGGCGCGGCACAGGCCGCCGTTGCCACCAGCGCGCCCAGGGCACCCAGCAGCCATCGTGTGGTCGGTGAAATCGGCATGCAAGGTCCTGTGGGGCCCAGGAATCGAACACTGGCGCCCGGTTGGTGTCGTTCAATGGTGACCGGCTGGCCAAAACGCAACGGCGCGAAAAGCGCCCGGTTTGTGGCCTTCCTGCCGAGACCAGGCCGGTTGATCCGACCAGCGAGGCGAACCGTTTAGCACTACTTTTTTCCTGCTGGCCCGGGGCGCAATGCCCCCAGGCTTCGTTGCGCGGGGAAACCCTTCCTTGACACGGCGTCCGACGCGCGCCGATCATCCAACCGTCCAAGAGTTCCGTCGCCGTCAGGCGCCGGGCCGGGTGTGGTGCACCGATCAGTGCGGCACGCTTCTTTCACGCGGTTCACGAGTGCTCCCCCTTGACCCGATCCACGTCCACCACCTCCCAACGACTCGCGCACCATGACCTGGTGGCGGGCAGCACCGAGTCGGCACTGGCCACGCTCGTCTACCGCAGCCGCTGCGTCACGCCGCTGGACGACTCCGCCCTGCAGCAGTTGGTGGAGTCCGCGCTGCAGCGCAACGCCTCCGAGTCGGTCACGGGTCTGCTGATTTACGACGGCGGACGCTTCCTGCAGTGGCTTGAAGGCCCGGCCGAGAGCGTCGAGCGCATCTGGCAGTCGATCCGCATCGACCGCCGCCACACCGATGTGGAGATCCTGGGCCACATGCCCACCACGGTGCGCTGTTTCCCCGACTGGGGCATGAAGCTGGGCGACCGCGACCCGAGCGAACGCCCCGACGCCGCCAACGACGCCCGCATGAGCCCGCCGCACAACCTGCTGGAGTTGCTGCGCAGCCAGCAAGGTGTGCCGCATGCGCTGGCCAACAGCGTGTGGGACAACGCCCCGCCGCAACCCGAGTTCGAACACGAGTTCGCCCGGCTGGACCAAGAGATCCTCAAACGCGTGGTGGATTCCACCGTGCTGCCTCAGGTCACGCCTCGCTATGGCGTCGAGCAGCCGGTTCGCGTCCAGGCCCGCGACCCACGCATGGCCAGCCTGGCCCGCCTGCTGGTGGCGGCCGATCCGGCCGAAGCGTTCGCCTTGCTGGACGTCCTGCACGCCGAAGCCGGCTCCCTGCGCGCCTCGTGCATGTGGGTCTCCGAACCGGTGGCGCGCGACCTCGGCGACCTCTGGGCTGCCGACGAAGTCTCCGAATTCGATGTGACGCTGGGGCTGGGCCGCCTGCAGCAGTCGTTCCGCAAGCTGTGCCTCGAAGCCGACCACAACGAGCGCCCGCAAGAGCGTTTGCGCGGCTGCATCCTGATCGCGCCGCTGCCGGGTGAGCAGCACCTGATGGTGCGCGGTGTTCGACGCCGAAATGATGTGGCGTGAAGGCTGGGACACGCACTGCGAGTTTCCGGCCGACAACGCCGCCCTGATCCAGCTGGTCAAGCGCGACTGGTTCGATGTGGTGGACCTGTCGCTGAGCCTGGCTTTCAAGCGCGAAGACTGGATGCCGCGCATGGCCGCCACCATCGCCGCCGTGCGCAGCGCATCGCGCAACCCCAAGCTGGTGGTGGTGGTGCGCGGGCGCGTGTTCTTCGATCACGACGAACCGCTGCCCGATCTGATCCACAGCGTGGGCGCCGACGGCGCCAGCACCGCAGCGGTGCTGGTGGTGCCGTCTTTTCAGCGCTCGGTGTCCAGCGGCTGAAGCCGCGTCAGCGGCAGCCCGGCCAGGTCCTGATCGCGGCCTTGCACCACCAGCCAGCGCACCGGGTGCGCCCACTGAGACGATGACCGCGCCAGCTGCGCCAACACTTCTCTTGAAGCCGGCTCGGGCCAGCCGATCGCCACCATGAGCGTGGCGCGGCGCGGGCGGAACCGCGCGAGCGCCTCGCGCACAGCCGGCTCGTCCACCACGTAGCCGCAGTCCCACGGGTCCGACACGCGGCGCGGGCGCCACCACGCCGCGTCGCAGGCTTTCACGCGCAGGCGCAGCGAGAGGCCCGCCAGCGCGCCGCCGGCTGCGAGCAACTGATGGCTGCCGTCGAGGTGGCGGCTGAAGGCTTCGACCAACGCAGCGTCAGGGCTGCCGGGCTCGGCCGTCCACACCGCCGCCGACAGGCGGGTCTGCGGGCCGGGCCCGCCATCGGCGCCATCCATGCACCAGCGCTGCAGCGGCGCCCACCGCGCTTGCTGCCCGGCTGTGGGTGCCTGCAGCGGCGGGCTGGCCTGGCCAGGCGGTGCCACGCGCAAGGCCGCGCCGTCAAAACGGGCGAGCAGCGTGGTCAGCTGGCGGCGGGGCCGGGCTTCAGCCACGCGGCACCTGCGCCAGAAAGAACCGCAACATCTCGGCCGAGGCATCGGGGCCGGCGTTGTCGGTGTACGAGCCTGCGGCATCACCGCCCGACCAGGCATGACCGGCACCGTGCACGGTCCACCGCTCCACGATCACCCGGCCGCCGGCATCGGTGTGCATTTCGCGGGTATAGCGGCGCCCGCCGGGTGCGGTGCCGGTGTCGCTGCGGGTTTGCAGCGAGGGCGCCGCCCGGTGGGCATGCGCGGCGATGTGCGCGCCGTTGCTGTGCTGCACGGTGTGGTCGCGGTCGCCGTGGAACACGATGGTCGGCACGGTCTGTGTGGCACGGCGCGAACCAGACGCGGTGCCCGCCACGCCACGCCCCTTCATGGCGGCCAGGGCCGAGGGAATGTCGTGCGCGGCGGCGAACGGCAGGCCCGAGTGCGCGCCCACGGCGGCGAACAGGTCGGGCCAGGTTTCGCCCAACACCACCGCCATGGCCGCACCGGCCGAGAGCCCGGCCACGTACACGCGCTGCGCATCCACCGCTTGCTCGTCCATGACGGCGCGCACCATGGCGGCGATGAGCGCGGGCTCCCCGCCCTCGCGCACCTGGTCTTGCGGGCGAAACCAGTTCCAGCAGCGCGAGGTGTTGGCCCCGGCCGATTGCTCGGGGTAGAGCACCAGAAAACCGTGTTGGTCGGCCAGGCGGTTCATCTGCGTGCCGGCGGCAAAGTCGTCGGCCGACTGGGTGCAGCCGTGCAGCATCACCACCAGCGGCAGCGGGCGGTTCGTGTCGCTGGCTTGCGCCGCAGGTCGGTAGAGCTTGTAGTCGCGCGCGCCAGCCGCGTGCTGCAGCGTGCGGCGCACGAACTGACCGGTTTGCGGGCCAGCCGGCGGGGCGGCGATGTCGCGAGCCACCACGTCGATCACGTCGGTGTGGGCTGGCGTGGTGGGCGTCACGGCGGACCCACCCCCCAGGCCGGCCGAGGCCAGCGCGCGGCGAATGGTGTCGGTCACGCCTTTGAGCGGGCCGCTCTGGGTGTCGAGCCCGGCCTGCGCAAGCGCCTGGGCGATGGTGTCGTTGATGTTCATGGCCAGGCTGGGTGGACGGGGTGTTTTCAAAAGGATGTGTTTCGTCAAAAGGAGGAAGGATTCAAACCATGCGCGGCGCCAGCGCGCGGCGCACCGCCGGGCTGGCGTGGAAGGCACCGAGCACCGAGACGGATTCGATGGCGGCCAGCGCCAGCTCGGGCGTGACGTCGTCGTCGATCCGGGCCAGCCCGACCACCTGGATGCGCAGGCGCTCACCAGCGGCCACGGCACGCTCCAGCTCGGCGCGGGTGAGGTGCTGCAGGCCGAGGGTGAGCGTCTTGCGGGCCACGGTGTGTTTGAGCGTGTCGGCGTGGGTGGCGAGCAGGTTGCGGACCGCCGTGCGCACCAGGTCCGAGCGGTTGGAATAAAAGCCTTCCTGCACCAGCAGGTCGACCTGGCCCAGATCGACCACGCCCAGGTTGATGGTCATCTTTTCCGAATCGCCCACCCGGGGGCGCACATCGAGCTGTCGGTTTGTCATTGTTTTACCATCCACATGGATTCCATATGGATGGCATTTAAGCATGAATCGTTGGATTTCAAGGGCGTTCCCGCCGAACAACGCGGGGGTGTGCTGGCGAACAGCGCCATACTCGGCGCGCCCCCAAACTCCCGGCCGTGACCATGACAACACCTGCCACTCCCGCTTCACCGCCCGCATCGGCGGCCCCTGTTGAATCCACCTCCAGCGAGCCGCAGGCGCTTTCGCCGCTGGCCACACCGGCGGTCTCGGCACCGCTCACGCTGCGGCTGATGCTGGCCGCGGTGACGGTGGCGTTTTTCTGGATCCTGCTGCCCTTCTTCGGCACCATCCTCTGGGGCGCCATCATTGCCCTGATGTTCGATGAACCACCGCCACACGCGCGCGGCACTGGTCACCATGGGCGCTGCGCTGATGGTGGTGGTGCTGCCGGCGGTGCTGGTGGTGATCTCGCTGGCGCGCGAGGCCACCCAGATGTACGCCCGCATCCAGTCGGGCGAGGTGAATCCGGCGCTGATGCTGCGAGGTCTGTTCAATGCCCTGCCCGATGGACTGATCCAGTTGCTCGGGCGTTTTGGCCTGGGCAACTTCGACCGGGTGCAACGCAAGTTCAACGCGGTGCTCACGCAGGGCAGCGAGCTCATCGCGACCCACACCTTCAACCTCGGCCAGGACGCCTTCACGCTGCTGATCAGCGTGTTCATCACCCTGTACCTGGCGTTTTTCCTCACCCGCGACGGCGCCAGCATCGTGCGCAGCATCCGCATGGCGATTCCACTGCCGCCCGACCACAAGCAGGAGCTGCTGGAGCGCTTTGGCACCGTGCTGCGCGCCACCGTCAAAGGCAATCTGGTGGTGGCGCTGGTGCAGGGCTCGCTGGGCGGACTGGCGTTCTGGGTGCTGGGTGTCAACGGAGCGCTGCTGTGGGCGGTGTTGATGGCCGCGCTCTCGCTGCTGCCCGCCGTGGGCGCGGGTCTGGTGTGGCTGCCGGTGGCGCTCTACCTGTTTGCCGTGGACCAGGTCTGGCAGGGCGCTGCGCTGGTGGCCTGGGGCGTGCTGGTGATCGGCCTGGCCGACAACGTGCTGCGCCCGCTGCTGGTGGGCAAGGACACCGGCATGCCCGATTATCTGGTGCTGATCACCACGCTGGGCGGCATTGCGGTGATGGGCATCAACGGCTTTGTGATCGGGCCGACCATCGCAGCCATGTTTGTCGCGGTGTGGCACATCCAGACCACCACGCGGCCGACCATCCCGCCGCACAAGCCCCCGGAGCCGGCGGCGCCGGAAGTTCCTCCGGTCGATCCAGCGGCGCCCTGAGTCACGGGCTCAGCCCAACCCGTCCAGCTCCTGCAGCAGTCGCTCACGCACGGCGAGCATGCCCCGGTAGTGCGCCACGGCGTCCGTCATGGAGTGCAGCGCCTCGCGCAGCTCGGCCGCGCGCCCGGGCTGCACCGCCAGCACATCCAACAGCCCGCAGACCATCACGCGGATGAAGAACACGCCACGCTTGAGCGCGGGCAGTGGCAGCGTGGTCTGGCGTTCGACGCGAAAGTTCACCTGATCGAGCAGCCGGCCCGAGGGCGAGTGCCCGGCCTGGCGCAGCGCGTCTTCCCACCGGGTGCGGCGGGTGTCGGGGTGTTGTGACAGGTCGGCGCCGGGCGTGAGCAGCCATACATGGCGCAGCATCGAGGCCTTGCGAAACGCCATGTCGACGATGCCGTGGGCACCGGCCTGCAGCAGGCTGTTGTCGGCCACCGGCGCGTGGATGGCGGAGAAGTCCAGGCCCAGCTTCTCCACCGGGTTCCAGTTCGACGGAAAACACACCGCGAGAAAACGCGTTCGCATGCCCGCCGGCTCGTCGTGCAGCACCACGAAGTCTTCCTGCATGCCGCCGACCAGCGCCTCTGGCGTGGCGCCGAGCGATGGCCTGCAACACGGCCGGCTCCGCCTCGCCGGGCAAGGCGTTCGGCCCCAGCCCGCGCAGCACGGCGGCCTTGTCTGCGGCGTATTGCGCAGCCAGCGCATCGCGCACGAAAAGCGGCGGCCCCTCGGGGGCAACAGGCAGCCGCTTGAGCCCGGGGTGCATGCGAAACGGGCTGGACACAGTCCAGGGCATGGCATGGGCAGGCGTCAAGGCGGGCATGGTGCACCGATCTTCGCGCAGACCTGCGCGGCCCATGGCGCCACTTTCTGCCCACCATGCAGTCCATGACAAACACCCGCCTGACAACGCTTGCGGCCCTGGTCGCCTGGTTCGGCGTGCTGCTGCGCCACATCTGGAACCCGCAAGGCCTGCAATGGCTGGCCGACGTGACACTGCACTGCGCCACGCCCCTGCTGTGTCTGGTGCACTGGTGGTTCGCCGTGCCACCTGCGCGCATGGCCTGGCGCGCTCCGCTGGCCTGGGCTGCCTGGCCGCTGGCGTATCTGGTGTATGCGCTGCTGCGCGGTGCGTGGCTGCAGAGCTACCCGTACCCGTTCATCGACGTGACGGCGCTCGGCTATGCGCAGACCTTGCTGAACTCGGTGGGCCTGTTGGTGGTCTTTTTGCTGCTGGGCGGCGCGCTGGTGGCCATCGGCCGCGCGCGCGCGGGCTGGAGGTGTCTACACCGCCGGCGCGCTGAGCAGGCTCTGCACCAGCGGGTGCTGCACCTTGCGCGCGGTGCCGATGGCGTAGAAGTGCTCGCGCACGCCGTCGCACGCGCCGATCCACTGCAGGCCATAGCCTTTGGACAGCTTCTCGCGCATGCGCTCGGAGGCCGGGAACACGCCCATGCCCGATGAGCCAAAGGTGGCCAGCAGCGCGCTGTCTTCAAACTCGCCCACCACGCGCGGCAGCACGCCGTGACCCTCGAACCACTGGTCGATGCGCAGGCGCACCGAGGCGTGGGCCGTGGGCAGCAGCACCGGCACGTTGGTCAGGCTCTGAGGAAAGTCCTGCCTGGCCTGGGCCAGCCACGCCTTGGGCGCGTACCAGCCCAGGGCCGACGAGCCCAGCGCATGGCTGTAGAGCCGCAGGTTGGGGTTGGCCGGGGCGGGGCGGTCGGCCAGCACCACGTCGAGCCGGTGCAGCGCGAGTTCGGCGAGCAGGTCGTCGAACTCGCCTTCGTGACACAAGAGGCGCAGGTTGGGCTCGGTGAGCGCGGGCTCCAGCAGGTCGCGCACGGCCAGCTTGGGCAGGCCGTCGGAGATGCCGACCACCAGGCGCACCTCGCTGGCACGCGTGGCGTCGCGCACGGCGGCGGGCAGCTGCTCCCCAAGGTGAAAGATCTGCTCGGCCACCTGCAGTGCGGCCTGCCCGGCTTCGGTGAGCGCCAGGCCGCGCCCGGCGGGCTTGAACAACGCATGACCGAGCGACTGCTCCAGGAGACGCACCTGTGCGCTCACGGTCTGAACCGCCAACCCCAGGCGCTCCGCCGCGTGCGACATGCCGCCTTCTTTGGCCGTGACCCAGAAGTAGTAGAGGTGCTTGTAGTTGAGTTCCGTGTTCATTGTTCGACTTTTGGAGATGAAACTGCAGTGATTTTCTGCTTTTTAAGAAGTGATTGCACACCTAAGCTCGCGCTTTTCGTCAGGAGATCACCATGCGCACCTATCCCTCCAACAGCCCCCAGGCTGCCGCCCGCCTGCTGGCCATGGCCCTGGTGGCCGATGGCAACTACGCGCTGAGCGAGATCAAGGCGCTGGACCGGCTGGACGCCGCGCGCAAGTTGGGCCTGCCGCCGCAAGACCTCAAGGCCGTGATTGAAACCTTTTGCGAAGACCTGCTGCTCGGCGCCCACGGCGAATGGCTGGGCTCGTCGCAGCTCGATGCCGCCACCCGTCAGGCTCTGCTGGCCGAGGTGAGCGACCCCGCCCTGCGCACGAAAATCATCGCCTTGTGCGAAGCTGTCGTGGCTGCCGACGGTCACCTGGCCGACGGTGAAACCGCGATGCTCGACAGCCTCACGCGCGCCTGGCGCCAGATGCCCGGCAGCCACCGAACCACCGAAGGAGCCTTGTCATGAAAACCATCATCTGGGGCGTGTTCGCCTTTCTCACGGTGTGCTGGACCGCGCTGGTCGCGCTGTCGGTGCAACTCACCCACTGGCTGGTGGGCGCCGCGGGCTCGGGCCAGGCCACATCGGCCGCCACGGCAGTGGGCGAGTGGCCGGTGCCGGCCTGGGCCGCCTTGTGGGTGGACCCGGCGTGGATCCAGTCCTTGCAGTTGATGTGGCTGGGCCTCGTGCAGTGGCTGGGCCAGGTGGCGCCGTCGAGCGACGGCGTCATGGCCTGGATCACGCCGTTGCTGTGGACCGGCTGGGGCCTGGGCATGTTGTGCCTGCTGGTGCCCGCGATCGGCCTGCACTGGATGGTGGGCCGCTTGAACAAGCCCGCCGCGCTGCGCAACGTGCCTGCGCAGGGCCGCGCTTGAGCGAGCGGCTCGCGCACTCGCTGCGCCGCGCAGCCCACGCGCACGCGGCCAGCGCGAACTCGCCGTCGGCCAACCCGGCCCATCTTCGCCTCAACCTGGCCGAGCTGCTGCACCTGCACGGCGACAGTTCGACCGCCGTGGTGCTGATGCTCATGGCGCTGCTGACCGTGATGCCGATTGCCGGCGCCGGCACGGTGCTCAGCCTGGGCATCCTGGCCATCGCCTGGGGCTGGGCGCGCGGGCGCGACTCGGTGGACCTGCCCAGCCGCCTCGGGGCCCTGAGCCTGAACGAACGCTGGAGCGGGCGCTGCCTGCACGGCCTGGCATGGCTGTACGAGCAGGCCAACCGCTGGCTGCGGCCACGTTGGTCGGTCTGGAGCCACAGCGCCACGCGCTGGGGCTGGGGCGTGTGGATCGCCCTGATGGCGGCGGTGATCTTCCTGCCCTTGCCGCTGGGCAACGTGCTGCCCAGCCTGAGCCTGATCCTGCTGAGCCTGGGCTGGATGTTCCGCGACGGCATCGCGCTCGCGGTCTCTGCGCTGACGGGTTGTGCGGCCATCGCCTACACCGCGTCGTTGGCCCACCTGCTGGTGCAACTGGTGGACCGCGCCCGGGGCTGGCTGCCCGTCTGACCCCCGCTGCGGCGGTGTGAAGTGCCGCAGGTGCGGCGCCTAGAATCGGCGCACACCCACCGGACCCACCGCTTGACGCCTGCCGCCACCACCGCCCGCCCCGCCGAGACCTGCCCGCTGTACGTGGACCTGGACGGCACGCTCACGCCCAGCGACACGCTGTACGCGGCGCAACCCGCTGAACCTGCTGCGCCTCATCGGTTGGCTGCTGCTGGGCAAAGCCGGCTTCAAACTCAAGCTGGCCAACGCCGTGCGCCCCGACCCGGCGCGCCTGCCCTACCACGAACGTTTTGTGCAGTACCTGCGCGAAGAGCGCGCCCGAGGTCGCAGCCTGGTGCTGGCCAGCGCCGCCGACTCGCGCATCGTGCGCGAGGTGGCGGCGCACCTGAAGCTGTTCGACGACACCCTGGGCACCAACGCCCGCGCCGACGGCTTGAACCTCAGCCGCGGCAACAAGCGCGACGCGATCGCAGCGCATGCGCAGGCGCGCGGCCACAGCAGTTGGGCCTACGCCGGCAACAGCAGCGACGACATCGCGGTGTGGCAAGGCAGCGCGCAAGCGGTGGCGGTGAATGCGCCGGCCAGCGTCATCAGCGAGCTGCAGAAGGTGCACCCGCAGGCGCGCGTGTTCGAACGCGAACCGCTGCGCTTGAAGACCGTGCTGCGCGCGATCCGCTTGAAGCAATGGTCCAAGAACGCGCTGCTGTTCATTCCGCTGCTTGCCTCGCACCGGCTCGACCCGCACCTCTGGGCGCTGGTGTTGATGGCGTTTGTGGCTTTCGGTTTGTGCGCGTCGGCCACCTACCTGTTCAACGACCTGCTGGACCTGCCCAACGACCGCGCGCACCGCCTCAAGCGCCACCGCCCGCTGGCCGCGGCCACCATCAGCATCCCGCTGGCGGTGGTGCTGGGCTGCGTGATGCTGGTGCTGGCCTTTGTGCTGGCCTGGGCGGTGTCGCCCGCCTTTGCCGCCATGCTGCTGGTCTACACCGTGACCACGCTGGCCTATTCGCTGGTGCTCAAACGCCTGGCGCTCATCGACGTGCTGGTGCTCTCGGGCCTGTACACCTTGCGCATCGGCGCGGGCGCGGTGGCGGCGCAGGTGGATCTGTCCAACTGGCTGGCCGCGATCTCGATCTTTTTGTTTCTCAGCCTGGCGCTGGTCAAACGCTGCGCCGAACTGGAAGAGCTCGACGACGAACGCACCACGCTGGCGCCGGGCCGGGGCTACCAGCCGCGCGATCTGTCGTCGCTGCGCGCCATGGGCATGGCCAGCGGGTTCCTGGCAGTGATGGTGCTGGCCCTGTACATCGACAGCCAGAACAGCGACATGCTCTACGCCAAACCCGAATGGCTCTGGGCTGCGGCGCCCGTGCTGTTGTTGTGGGTCATGCGCATCTGGCTCAAGACCGGGCGGCGCGAGTTGCACGGCGAAGACCCGCTGCAGTTCGCCTTGAAAGACCCCTTCAGCTGGATGACGCTGCTGGCCATGGGCGGCATTGGCCTCTCAGCCACCATCGGACTCTGAAGCCCCATGAAATCCATCGCCATCGGTCTTGCCGTCTTCTGCGTGCTGCTGTCCTCGGCCGCACAAATCGCCATGAAACGCGGCATGGGCGCACCCGGCGGCGCCGACGTGGGCGCCACCTATGTGCACGCGCTCACCAGTCCCATGGTGTGGCTGGGTCTGGCGCTGTATGGCGCGAGCGCCGTGCTCTGGCTGTGGGTGCTCTCGCGGCTGGACGTGAGCCTGGCCTACCCGCTGGTGAGCCTGGGTTTTGTGGTGACCATGGCGCTGGGTGTGCTGTGGCTGGGCGAGCCGTTTTCGTGGCTGCGCGTGGCCGGCTGCACGCTGATCGTGGTGGGCGTGTCGCTGCTCGCGCTCGACGCCTGAGAGAGCATTGATGCGCGCCTCTGAATTCTCCGCACACGCCAGCCGCCAGGTCTTCTGGTCGGCATTCGTCTTCACGCTCGTTCTGAAAATCGTCCTCGCTGCGGGCTTTCCGTTCACCGGCGACGAAGCCTTTTTCTACCAGTGGGGCGTGTTCCCGGCCTGGGGCTACTCCGACCACCCGCCCCTGGTGGGCTGGCTGCTCGCGGTGCTGCGCCAGGTCAGCGAACACCCGCTCGTGCTGCGCAGCTTCACGCTGATCGTCACCAGCGTGATCGCGCTGGGCATCGTCGATGCATTGCGCCGGTGGTTGCCCGACGAGCAGGAGTCCAGCGCCTGGCTGGCCGGTGCGGTGTACCTGGCCATGCCGTGGAGCTGGCTGTTCGTGCTGGTGACCACCGACACACCGCTGATCTTCTTCATGGCGCTCTCGGCCTGGGCCTACCTGCGGGCCGACACCAGTGCCACACGCAGCGTGCCTTGGTACGCGCTGGCGGGCTTGCTCCTGGGTTTGGCATTTCTCTCCAAATACTTCGCGGCGCTGCTGGGTTTTGCGTATGCGGTGCACTGCTTCGGCTGGCGGCGCGAGCGCTGGTGGGCGCCCTTCCTGATCTTCGCGCTGGCCCTGCCCTCGATCGCGCTCAACGTGGCCTTCAACGCCACGCACGGCTGGACCAACGTGATGTTCAACGTGTTCA
>LNFM01009925.1_pt1 | contig 13605 bp, 12 predicted proteins | sample 596031 | NCBI WGS metagenome assembly LNFM01 (sample SAMN04254537, study PRJNA301005) | activated carbon metagenome | isolation source: dual media filters at the Ann Arbor, Michigan drinking water treatment plant | place: USA: Ann Arbor
ACCTTCTGGCCGATGGGACCTGCGTCGGCGGCACTTCCCACTGCGACGATTTCACCCGAGCATTCCAGTCCGAACACGGGTGTCTGGCCCGGCGGCGGGGAGCCGCGCTTCCGCTGGTTGGTATCGTGCGGGTTCACGCCCGCCCACGCCACCCGGATCAACACCTCCCCGGGCCCCGGCGTCGGCACCGGTAGCGTCTCCAGACGCAAGACGTCCGGCCCGCCGGGCCCGGACTGCGTCACAGCGCGCATGGTTGATGGGTGGCTCATGGTCGTCCCGTCTCTGAGAGTGCCGTGTCTGTTGAAACACGGTTTCGTTCTGTCTATGGTCAACCCTCACCGCCGCCGGTCACGGTTGTCAAGGATCGGCACCATTTCACTGTCCCTGCTTCCCTGTCTTGGAAGTGCGGTTGGAAGTGGGGGACCTCCTTAAAGCGTCTTACAGAGAGGATACGCAAGGCATGAAGCCGGCGCCATTCACCTACCACGACCCCAAGACGGCGGCGGAAGCTGCCGAGCTGCTCGGGCGTCTCGAGAACGCCCGCGTCCTCGCCGGCGGCCAGTCGCTCATGCCGATGATGAATTTCCGCTACGTCATGCCGGACCACATCGTCGACATCAACGGTATCACGGACCTGTCATATATCCGCGTCGCCGGTAGCAACCTGTCGTTCGGCGCGATGACGCGTCAGCGCGACATCGAGTTCTCCGAGGATGTGAAGGCGGCATGCCCGATCATCACCGAGGCGCTCTCCTGGGTCGGCCATCGCCAGACCCGCAACCGCGGCACCATCGGCGGCTCGATCTGCCACATGGACCCTTCCGCCGAGCTTTGCGCCGTAACCGCGCTGCTGGACGGCACACTGACCGCGACGTCGAAAACCGGCGACCGCAAGATCCCGATGGCCGAGTTCGGCCAGGGCTTCATGTCGACGGCGCTGACCGAAGGCGAAATGCTGACCGACATCACGGTAGCACTCTGGCCCAAGGGCTCGGGCTATGCCTACGAGGAATTCGCACGCCGTCATGGCGACTTCGCGATCGCGGCTTCGGGCTGCCTCGTCGAGGTGATCGGCGGCGTCATAAAGCGGGCCTCGATCGTGGTTTCCGGCGTTCGTCCGAACCCAGTCCGACTGACCGCGGCAGAGAAGGCGCTCGTCGGCCAGAAGCCGACCGACAAGCTCGCCGAGGACGTGGCGGTGGAAGCCGGCAAGATCGATGCGATGGAGGACGCCTACGTGACGGCAGACTATCGCAAGCATTTGGGACAAGTGATGGTGAAGCGCGCCCTGAAGCGGGCCTTTGCACGCGCAACGGGAGCGACGGCATAACATGACGGACAAGCGCAAGATCAAGCTGAAGGTCAACGGCAAGGAATACGAGCGGGAGGTCGAAACACGGCTCCTGCTATCGGACTTCATTCGGCACGAGCTGAGGCTCACCGGCACGCACGTCGGCTGCGAGCACGGCGTCTGCGGCGCATGCACGATACACTTCGACGGCCGCACGGCGCGTTCCTGCCTGATGCTGGCGGTGCAGGCGAATGGCCACGAGCTGTATACGGTCGAGAGCCTCGCCAACGCCGACGGCAGCCTCAATCCGCTGCAGGAAGCGATGCGGGACAATCACGGCCTGCAGTGCGGCTACTGCACGCCCGGCGTCCTGATGACGCTGACGGAGCATCTGCGCGACATCCCCGATACGGACGAGCCCAAGGTGCGCGAGGCGCTCTCGGGCCATCTCTGCCGCTGCACCGGCTATCAGGGCATCGTCGACGCCGCCCTCGACGCCGCCGGCCGTTACAAGAAGTCCGGCACGCGTCCTTGAACCGTAGGTTGGGTTAGCGCGAAGCGCGTAACCCGGCGCTCAATTCCCACTGTGTCCCCGGGCGGAGCAAGCCGATCGCAGATCGGATTGCGCAGACCCGGGGCCTTGCCGAGCTCAGCAGAATACCAACGGCGAGCGGCGACAGCTTGCACGAGCGGTTCGGGGCAAGATCCCGGCTGTCGGCTGACGCCTCGGCCGGGAAAGCGAGGGGAGAGGTGGTATCACGGTTTGAGTGAGGCGCGCCTCCACCTCACTTGATCGCCATGATCTCCTTGAGGCGATTGCCGATCCTCGGGTCGGCCGCATATTCTGCGCCGAGCTTCTCGACGATGCGCTGGCTGTCGGCGCCGGTCACGAACTCGTAGTCGGCCTTCATCATCGCCGGGATCGTCCGGCGGGCTTCCGGATCTTCCATGCCGTCGGCGACGGCCTTGCGCAGCACCTCGACGACCGCAGCGGGCGTCTTCGGCGGCAGCACGAAGCTGTAGTGCACGGCCATCGAGCCGACGACGCTGCGATAGGCGGCGAAATCACTGCTCTTCAGCGCGGCCGGGTTCACGTCGCCGATCACCTCGACCATCGTCGGCACGTTAGGTAGCTGAGCGTTTCGCTTGAACTCGCCCGCAGCCGTCAACTCGCCGCGCTGCAGGAGCGCGTCATAGAGACCTTCTTTGACGATCGAGTCGCGCCGCGCGAGATAGGTCGTGTGGCTGACATTGGCGAGGCTCGCCTCGCCGCGTGCGACGGCGAGTATGGCTTCGGCCTGGCCGGGATAGCCGGTGACCACCTTGTAAGTCGCCCCGATCATGTCGAGGAACATGCGATTGGCGGCGTCTGTCGTCGAGCCGGTGCCGAGACTGGCGAGCACCAGCGGCAGCGCCGGCTTCAGGAGGTCGCGCGGAGCTTTCAGCCCGAGATCGTTGCGCGCGATCAGCACCTGCGTCGCCGACACCGCGCCCAGCAGTTGGAACTTCGCCGGTTCGAACTGGATCCCGGCGCCCTGCATCAGCCCTTGCGTGACGAAACCGAACATAACGCCGACCGTCAAACCATCGGCTTTGGCGACGTTGTATATATAGTTCGCGGCGACCGCGCCGACCGCACCCGGGCGGTTCTCGATCACCAGCGTCGGCTTGCCCGGAATGTGCTTGGCGATGAACGGCGCGAATTGCCTAGCCACGGTGTCGGTGGGGCCGCTCGCCGTACTGGCGACGACGAACCGGACGGTCTGGCCTGCGAAACTCGTCTGCGCGTGTGTGGGGGCAATCGAACCCCATGCAGCGACGGCGAGGCCGGCGAGAACGAGGGTACGCCGCGAGAGCGTGGAGTTAGTCCTTAGCATGTTTCGTCCCGATCTTGATTTTCGTGCGCAGGAATACTGACGAGTATTGTGGTCGTCCCGGCACGTGTTGCCGGGACCCAGAGTGCCGCTTACTCGAACGTTGGCGATCTCGGTGCACTGGATCCCGGTGACGAGCACCGGGATGAAAATGTTCCAGCGGAGTGGCTGGGTTGGAGGGAACTCACCGCACCTTGAACACCAGCTTGCCGCGCAAGTGACGCCCCTGGCTCACCCGGTGTGCTTCCTGCGCGTCCTTCAGGTCGTACAGCTTGACCTCCGGCACGTGGACCGCGCCGATCGACGCCAGATGGATGATGCGTTCCAGATGCGGCCGGTCGCGGCCAACGGCCGGTCGCAGTGACGCGACGTCGCCACGTTCCGGTATGGGCGCCTTCGTTCCCGATGCGATGAACGCCGCGCGCCCGCCGGGCTTGAGCACGGCGAACGACTTCTGCGTGACCTCGCCGCCGACGGTGTCGAAAACCGCGTCCACGCCCGACACGACTTTGGTGAAGTCCTGCGCGCGGTAGTCGATTACTTCGTCCGCGCCGAGCTTCTTCACGTAGTCGTGGTTGGCCGCGCTCGCCGTCGTGATCACGAGTGCGCCGAGATGCTTGGCAAGCTCGATCGCGAAGCCTGCGACGCCCCCCGCACCGCCGTGGATCAGGATCGTCTCGCCCTTCCTCAGCTTCAGCGTATCCTCGACCGAGATCAGCGCCGTCAGACCGATCAGCGCCAGCGCTGCCGCATCGACGTGGCTGACGTTGCCGGGCTTCTTCGCGCAGAGGGCCGCACGTGTCGAAACCTTCTCGCAGTAGGTACCTTCCTGCTCGCGCGAGAGCACGCCGAACACCGCGTCACCCTTGACGAGATCCGTCACGCCGGGGCCGACCTCGGATACCACGCCCGAGAAGTCGCGGCCGAGGATGTAGGGAAAGTAAGGCACCTCGCCATAGGTCCCGCCCTGGCGCACTTTCCAGTCCGCGCCGTTTATGCTGGCGGCATGAATATCGACGACGACGCGGCCTTCGCTTGCTTCGGGATCGGGGAAGTCGCCGTAAGTGAGCACTTCCGGCCCGCCGTTCTTCTCGATGTAGACAGCTTTCATCGCTCAATTCTCCGGCCAGAATGTATCTTCGATCATGTGGGCGTAACCCCACGGGCAGACCGTCGGGAAGACCTCGAGGTCTAGGCCCGTTTCCTGAGCCGCCTCGATGCAGGCAGATTCGAACGCGTCTCCCTCCAGGCGCAGAAGTCCCTGTCATGGAGCGACGGGGTCTTTGGACTGGAAACCTGCATCTCGATCTCCTGACGCCAATCTGGCTCCAGCTGGCGCCCCTGCGCCGCGTCGGGCGACACTATAGCGCAAAACGGCCATGCCCGGCAGGGTGTTGCATTGTCGGTGGCAATCCTGACAATCCATCGAAACCGCGAATTCGGGGAAGGGGACGAGACGATGGCTGACAAAGCAGGCAAGGCGCAGGGCGGCGGCTGGTTCGGACAGGCCGTGAAGCGCAAGGAAGACGCGGCCCTGCTCGCCGGCAAAGGCAAATTCGTCGACGACCTCGATCCCGCCGGCGCGTTTCATGCAGCCTTTGCCCGCTCGCCTCACGCCCACGCGCGCATCGTCTCCATCGACACCTCGAAAGCCCTGGGTCTTCCCGGCGTACACGCCGTCTGGACGTGGAAGGACCTTCCCGACGTGATGCGCGAGCAGCGTCTGCCGCTCTACGTGCCGAACCCCGCGATCAAGCAGATCCGCATGCAGCACATGCTGGCCAAGGACGAGGCCTGCATCGTCGGCGAGCCCGTTGCCATGGTACTCGCCGACAGCCGATATATCGCCGAGGACGCAGCCGGTCTCGTCGAAATCGAGTGGGACGTGCTGGAGCCCGTCGCCGACGTCCGCCATGCCCTCGACAACCCGAAACTCACCGCGCATGTCGGCGCATCCGACAACATCGTCGCGCGCGTGCCGATGAAGTACGGCGATATCGACGCGGCGTTTGCGAAGGCGCCGCACGTCTTCAAGGATCGCCTCTTCCAGCATCGCGGCGGCCCTTTCTTCATCGAGACGCGCGGCCTCATCGCGCGCTTCGACGAGGTCTCGGGCTCGCTCACCGCCCACGTCGCGTGCCAGGGCGCGCACCGCCTGAAGCGCGCGTTCATGGATATGCTGGAACTCGGCGACGATCAGGTCCGCGTCATCGCGCCGGAAGTCGGCGGCGGCTTCGGCCCCAAGGGCGCGTTCTATTGCGAGTACGGCGCGGTTGCCGCTGCCGCGCAGGCGTTCGGCCGCCCGGTGAAGTGGATCGAAGACCGCCGCGAGAATTTCTACGTCACGCATCAGGAGCGTGACCAGTGGTGGGATCTCGAGATCGCCGTCGACAACGACGGTAAGCTGCTCGGCCTGCGCGGCCGCCTCGTGCACGACAACGGCGCCTACATCCCGTGGGGCCTCGTGCTGCCGTGGATCGCCGCGACGACCGTGCCCGGCCCCTACGTGCTGCCGGCTTACGATCTCGATCTCACCGTGATGTACACGAACAAAACCTCGTGTACCCCGGTGCGCGGAGCGGGCCGTCCACAGGCCGTGTTCGCGATGGAACGCATGATGGACCTCGTCGCGGAAAAGCTCGGCATCGATCGGGCCGAGCTACGCCGCCGCAACTTCATTCAGCCCGAACAGATGCCCTACAAGGTCGGCATCGTGTTCCGCGACGGCCGCCCCGTGACCTACGACAGTGGCAACTATCCCGAATGCCAGCGTGCCGCCCTTGAATGTATAGACTGGGAGAGCTTCCCCGCCCGCCAGAAGGCAGCGCTCGCCAAGGGCCGCTACATCGGCGTCTCCGTCTCGAACGCGGTCGAAGGCACCGGCCTCGGCCCCTATGAAGGCGCGACCGTCCGCATCTCGACGACCGGCAAGGTGACACTGACGACTGGGGCGACGCCGCACGGTCAAGGCCACAAAACCGCTTTCGCGCAAGTCGTCGCCGACCAGCTCGGTGTGTCTTTCGAGGACGTGACTGTCGTGACGGGAGATACCGGAGGCATCGCGCTGGGCATGGGCACGTTCGCTTCGCGTTCGGCTGTCAACGCCGGCAATTCGGCGCATCTCGCCGCGATCGAGGTGGCGACGAAGGTCAAGAAAGTCGCCTCCGAAATGATGGAGGTCGCGGAAGGAGATCTCGAACTGAAGGACGGCGCGGTCGTCGTGAAAGGCGCGCCGGGTATGAAAAAGACATTCCGCGAGGTCGCCAATCTCGCGATCGGCATGTACGGCTTCTCGATGCCCGCGCACCGCGATCCCGGCCTCGAAGCGACCGTCTACTTCAAGCCGGATCAATCCACGTATGCTTCGAGCTGCCATGTCGCCGAAGTCGAAGTGGATATCGAGACCGGCCACATCGAAATCACCCGCTTCATCGTCAGCCACGACTGTGGCCGCGTCATTAATCCGCTGATCGTGCATGGCCAGGTGGTCGGCGGCGTCGCGCACGGCCTCGGCAACGCGCTACTCGAACGCCTCGTCCACGACGCCAACGCCACACCCGTCTCGACATCGTTCGCCGAGTACCTGATGCCGATGGCGACCGACATGCCCAACCGTGTCGAGCTGCTCCACACCGAGACGCCGTCGCCGCTCAATCCACTCGGCGTGAAGGGCGCCGGCGAAGGCGGCACGATCGCTGCCATCGCGGCAATCGTCGGCGCCGTCGAGAACGCATTGTCGCCCTTCAAGGTCCGCATTTCCGAAACCCCGCTCAGTCCGCAGCGCGTCGTGGAGTTGGTGCAGCAAGCAAGAAGTGAAATACGATAACCTCACCTCTACTCTTGCGTTCCCGGCCGAAGCGCGCGAGCGCGAAGAGCCGGGATGTTGCCCCCAAGTTATCGCCGAGGACATCTCATGAGCACCGTCGCCACTGCCCCCCAGCTCGACCCCGAGCACATCGCCGTCGTCGAGCCCGTGAAGGGCTCCGACATTCCTGTGCACTTGATGTATGTCGAGATGATCGACGGCGTTTATGCGCCCATCGGCTTGCGTAAGCCTGGAGGCGATGGCCCGTTTCCAATCGTCCTGTTCGCAGCCGGCAATGGCGGCGGCGGCATGGCCGTCGTCCGCGACTTCACGCAGAACCGCAGCTGGACGCAGGAGGAGTTTCTGCGCGCGGGCTACGCGGTCGCTTGGCTGCGCTATCGCGCCGAGGTCGACTATGCCTATGACAAGATCGGACCGCTGGTCGAGGATATCCGCCAGCGCCGCCAGCTCCTCAATCGCGGCCCCCTCGAATACGAAGACGTGATCTCGATCGTCAAATACCTGAAGACCGTGCCCTTCATCGACGCAAATCGCATCGGCTACGTCGGCATGAGTCACGGCGGCGAGATGGCTTTCAAAATGGCGTCGGAGTACCAGGGCATTCGCGCCTACGTCGCCAACGAACCGGCCGCGCACGAGTTCCTGCGACTGCGTCCCGATACGTCAGCGCACGTCGATCCGAAGACGGGACTGCTCAACATCGAGAAGATGCTGATGCGCGAGCCCGAGAAGGTCCGCCCGCGCATAACCGAGGAAATCGCGCTGGCTCGTATCGCGCCGATCACGACGCCGATCTTCGTGCAGGGCCGCGACCGCGACGAGCTGCAGGGGATCTTCCGTGTCTGCTACGACCTGCTCCACGAAACCGGCAAGGCGACACGGTGGGAAAGCTACGACCACGACGAGCACGGGTTCATATATGTGGCTCGCGATGTCGATGGCGCCTACCGCCCCGACGCGATCCAGCGGAAGGTGGTCGCCGATTCCATCATGTTCTTCCGCGAGCACATGGGCTAGGTAGGGCAACGCTCGCGACCCCCACGGCACCGCTCGGATGACCCTCCCGTCTGCCACGAGAGACGACCTCGCCGACCTGCTCGCCCGCGTGGCGCGGCAGGATAAGGCTGCGTTCGCGGATCTCTACAAGTCGACGTCGGCGAAACTCTATGGCGTCATCTTGCGTATCTCTCGTCGGCCAGCAGTTGCGCAGGAGTTGCTGCAGGACGTTTACATCAGGATCTGGCAGCGGGCGGGCGACTTCGACCGGTCGCGCTCCTCCCCGATCACGTGGATGGCCACGATCGCGCGCAACCGGGCGCTCGACGAGATCAGGCTGAAAGCGGCGGTTTCGGTGGAGGATACCCCCGAAGCCTTCGAGGTGCCCGATCCCGCAAGGTCGCCGGCCGAATGGGCGGAGCTTGCCGACGATGCGCGCCGACTGGAGCATTGCCTCGCCGGTCTCGAAGCCGAGAAGCGTGATATCATTCGCCTCGCGTATGCTGCGGGTCTGTCGCGTGAGGAACTGGCGGAACGCTACGGCCGGCCCGTGGCGACGATCAAGACGTGGATACATCGCGGCCTGAAGCAGCTGAAGGATTGCCTGGGCTCATGACGGAGCTGGACGACATCGATGGCCTCGCTGCCGAGTACGTGCTGGGCACGCTCGATGCTGCCGAGCGCGCCATGGTCGCCGCACGCCGCCAGCGCGAGCCGGCCCTCGAGGCCGCGATTCTCGATTGGGAAAAGCGCCTTGCGGGTCTGAATGTCGACGTGCTGCCGGTCGCTCCGCCGGACGCGGTGTGGCAGGGGATACAGCAACGTCTCACGGCGGCGCACGCGCCGCTGCAACCCAGCGCGAACTCGGCACAAGTCGTCACACTCGAACGCCGCGTCACGATGTGGCGGCGCACCGCGATGGCCGCGTCTGCGTTGGCCGCATCCCTGCTCCTGGCGATCGGCGTGCGCGAATTCGCCTTTCCGCCGAAGGAAGCGACGTTCGTCGGCGTGTTCCAGAAGGACGACGTTTCGCCGGCTTTCATGCTGTCGATCGATATCGTGGAGCGCCGCATCACGATCCGCCAGGTCGCAGCGCCGAGCGAGCCTGGCAAGACCTACCAGCTCTGGATCGCCTCGGATCGCATCGGGCCCGCCCCGCAATCGCTCGGTCTGATCGAAGCGCGGGAGGTGACGAAGACGCTGCCGTTCGAAACTGCGCTGCTGCGACAGGCGACGTTCGGCATCAGCCTAGAGGATGCCGGCGGCTCGCGCACGGGCCGACCCGCCGCCAATGCGCTGCATACGAAGCTGTTCGAAGCGACGCCCTGATCCACGTCTCGAGCTTTCACGCATCCGTGATCGCGTTTCTGAAACTTCGATCGATCTGCTCCGTAGCTCAGCTGTGCCGGTGATGAAACCGGCAGCTCACCAGTAGCTCCCGAGGAGAGATCATCATGATGTCGACAACCCTTCGCTCAGCCGTTGCAATCGGCGCCCTGTTTGCCGCCAACGCCGCGAGCGCCGCCACCATCGCCGCCTTGCAGGACGGCAAGACAATCGCCTGGATAGATTCCACCTCGAAGAAGGTCACGGGGTCCGTCGATCTCGCAGGCGGCGCGCGCCTCGTCGGCATCGACGTCCGGCCGAGTGACGGCAAGCTCTATGGCCTCACCGCCGACGGAGCGATCGTCGTCATCGACCACAAGACCGGCAAGTGGGAGAAGAAGAGCCAGCTCACCGAAAAGCTGTCGGACGGTGCGAGCTATTCGGTCGATTTCAATCCTGTCGCCGATCGCATGCGCATCATCGGCTCGGACGGCACGAGCCTGCGCGTCAACGTCGACGACGGAAAAGCCGCGGTCGACGGCAAGCTGAAGTACTCGGACGCCGACACCGCGAAGGGCAAGCAGCCGATGGTGACGGCCGCCGCCTACACCAACAGCTTTGCCGGCACCAAGGAAACCACGCTGTATGACATCGACACGTCCGCCGGCACGCTGCTGCGTCAGGTCCCGCCCAACGACGGCATCCTCAACACCATCGGCTCGCTCGGCGTGAAGATCTCGACGCCGATCGCCTTCGATATCCTAGCCGACGGCAAGGGCGGCAACACCGGCTGGCTGCTCGCTGGCGGCGCCCTGCATATCGTCGATCTGTCGACCGGCGCTGCCAAGGCCACCGGTTCCATCGCCGGCCTGAAGGGCAAGATCGTGGACATTGCCATCTTGCCGTGACGCGCCCTTCTGCCGAGCCGTACATGGCACGCAGGACCCGCCCCCATCGCGCTTCCCGCGATAGGGGCGGGTATCGTTGTTCCCAAGTGGAGCAGGAAGAGAACGGGCCGTTCCGGCTGTCCGTTTTGACTACCTGTTCCCGCCGTGCGAAGGGGCTTGAAACGAAGTAGCACGAGGACGACGCTCCATGCTCCCTGGCACGCTCTCCCACATCAAGGTGTTGGACATCACGACGTTCCTGTCGGGCCCCTACGCGACGCAGGTGCTGGGCGATATGGGTGCGGAGGTCATCAAGATCGAGCAGATCACCGGCGACGACACGCGAAAGCTGCCGCCCAACTTCATCGCCGGAGATAGTGCCTACTTCCACTCGATCAATCGCAACAAGAAGAGCGTGTCGGTCAACATGCGCGACAAGGCGGGCCAGGACCTTGTGCGCCGCCTCGCGATGAAATGCGACGTACTGATCGAGAACATGCGCCCCGGCGGCCTCGCGAAGTACGGCCTGGGCTACGACGCGTTGTCGGCTCTGCACCCGAAGCTCGTCTACGCGTCCATCTCGGGCTTCGGCCAGGACGGGCCTTATCGAGACCAGCCGGCGTACGACATGGTCGTGCAGGCGCTGTCGGGCGGCATGAGCCTGACCGGCGAGCCCGATGGCCGCCCCGTGCGCTCAGGCATTCCGATCGGCGATCTGGCGGCTGGGCTTTACTCTGTGATCGGCATCACCTCGGCGCTGGAGGCGCGGCATCGCACCGGCAAGGGCCAATACATCGACGTCAGCATGCTCGACTGCCAGGTCGCGATGCTGTGCTATCAGGCAGCGTACTATCTCGCGTCACAGAAGGTGCCGGGCCCGCAGGGGCGCGCGCACGATTCCATTCCGACCTATCGCGCGTTCACGGCGGGCGACGACCTCGACTTCGTTATCTGCGCCAACACCGATCGCATGTGGCGCTCGCTCTGCGATGTGATCGACCGACCCGACCTGCGCGAAGACGAGCGACTGGCAACGCGCTCGGGCCGTTACGACAATCGCTTCGAGATCTGGGAGGTGCTGGAAGCCGCGTTCAAAGCAAAACCCGCGGACGCGTGGGTGGAGGCGTTCCGCAAGGCGGAGGTGCCGGTCGGCGTCGTCAATCCGCTCGACCGTTCGCTTTCCGATCCTCAGGTTCTCGCGCGCAGTATGGTGCTCGACATCCCCGGCCCCGATGGCACGCATCTCAAGGTGGCGGGGAACCCTCTGAAGATGTCCGGCAACACGAACGTCGAAAACCGCTTCCCGCCAAAGCTCGGCCAGGACACCCGTGATGTTCTCGCCACCGAATTGGGCCTCTCGGCCGACGACATCGACGCGCTGTCCAAGTCGGGCGTCGTGAAGGTGGTGTAGGCGTTACTTCGTCACCTTATCCGCGAACTCGCGCAGGAACGCCGCATACTCGCGCGGCGCTTCGACCGGCGACAGATGGCCCGCTCCCTTGCACATGCGATAGCTGCAGTTCGGGATCGCTTTCGACATCGCCTCGACTTCGGCCGGTGCGCTCGACTGATCGTGCTCGCCCGCGATCGCCAGCGCTGGCACCTTCAGCGACTTCAAACGCTCGGCGTAGCCCAAACCCTTGATCGCGCGCCACGACCACGCATGCACGATCGGATCGGCGTTCATCAGCCAGTCGTAGGCTTGCTGAACGTGCTCGGGATGCGCGCGCTTGTAGTCCTCGTTGAACCAGCGGTTCAGCGTCGTCCAGACCGGACCGGACATGCCGTTCTCAGCCGCCGCCGCGCGCGCTTCCATGACTTCGCGGATCTTTTCGTTACGGAGATAGCCGGTGTTCGAGATGAAGATGCCGTGCAGGATTTCGGGCGCCTTCACGCCGACGCCCTGCGCGATCTGCCCGCCCATCGAGCAGCCGCCGACGATCGCCTTGCCGCCGCCTACTGCACGGATCATCTCGATCACATCATCCGACAGATCGTCCATGTCGAAGGCTGTTCCCGGCACGTCGCTCTCGCCATGGCCGCGCACTTCCATCGCGATACAGCGGTAGCTGCCCTCGAGCTCCGCGATCACGCCGTCCCACATCTCCTTGAGACAGCCGATGGCGGGGATGAGCACGATCGTCGGGCCGTGTCCCCGCGTCTTGTAGCCGATCGACAATCCGTTCTTCAGTCGGAAACGCATGGGAACTCCTCCATGAAGGCGTCAGACCATCCGGATCTGACGCCAAGGCAACCGATTTGTGATGATTGCAGGTCATCACGATAGCGTCGTTCAAGGTGTCAGACCCGCAGGGTCTGACACCGCGCCTTCACCACTTCACGCCGGCATCGCCCGGCATCAGAGCCGACACGCCGCCATCGACGAACACGGCCGTACCGTTGATGAAGCTGGCGTCGTCGGAAGCGAGGAAGCAGATCACCTTGGCCATGTCGGCGGGAACGCCGGGGCGGTTGCCGCACAGGTTGGGCGTCGGCCGCGACGGATCGAAATCGTCCTTGCCGACCGGAGAGCCGATCTTGTTGGGCACGGCCAGAACCACGCGGATGTTGTGCGGTGAAAGCTGGATCGCCATCGACTTCGTCAGGTTCGTCACGCCGCCCTTCGCGGCGGTATAGGCAAGCGCGTTCGAGCGCCCATAAAAGCCCGAGGTGGAGCCGAGATTGACGATCACGCCGCCCGAGTTCTGCTTGATCATCTGGCGCGCTGCGGCGCGGCCCATGATGAATGGCGACGTCAGCGTCACCTGCATCACGCGGTTCCATTCCTCCAGCGTGATGTCCATGATCTTCTTGTTGTCGGAGATCGCGACGTTGTTGACGAGGATGTCGACGCGTCCGAGCTTGGCTGTGACCTCGGCCACCAGCTTATCGCATGCAGGCTCGTCGGCGACGTTTGCGACGAACGCTTCGGCCACGCCCTTCTCAGCGCGGATCGAGGCGGCGACCGCTTCCGCGCGTGCCTTGTCGAGGTCGACGATGGCGACTTTCGCGCCCTCCTTTGCGAACAGCCGTGCGGTGTCTTCGCCGATGTTTCGGCCCGCGCCCGTGATGATCGCGACCTTATCCTTGAGCTTCATGCGTTTCCTCCGGAAGAGTGGGAATTGGGAATAGGGAATAAGGATTGGCGAATTGGGAGTAGGAATTTGGAGAGGGCGCAGTGCTTCCAACGCACATGAGCAGGGCAATTGGCGCATCCAGCGCGCAAGCCCTACTCTCCACTCACTATTCCCCACCCTCCCTCACTTCAACAGTGCCTTCATCTTTTCCTGGTCGATCGACTTCATCAACTGATCGACGTGGGCGGCGAGCGGCATCGGCAGCTTGATCTCTTGAGCAAGTTCCAGCGCCACGTCCATGTCCTTCTCCGCCCACTTGCCTGTGGAC
>LNFM01011329.1_pt1 | contig 13605 bp, 16 predicted proteins | sample 596031 | NCBI WGS metagenome assembly LNFM01 (sample SAMN04254537, study PRJNA301005) | activated carbon metagenome | isolation source: dual media filters at the Ann Arbor, Michigan drinking water treatment plant | place: USA: Ann Arbor
AACCACAGCGCGGCGAGGCCGATATGTACATAGGCCGTCGCGCCCGCCGCCGCGCCGAGCACGAGGCCGAGCCACAGCATCAGATAGGGAATCCAGGCGGTGCGGCTGCCGCCCGTCAGCGCGCCGGTGATACGCTGGCCCATCTTGACCAGCGTTCCGGTCATGTAGGTCAGCCCGATGGTCACCTCGCCGTCGCGCTCGAAGATGGCGTTTTCGGCGCCCATGGCGAGCGCGATGGCGGCGATGGCGGCGATGCCGTGGCCATACAGATCGAGCGCAGCGCCCGCGGCCAGCAGCGCCGAGACCATCAGCAGCACGACCGGCCGCCGTCCGGCCGGGCCGGCGAGATGACCGGTCAGCGAGCCGAGCACGACGCCCGCGACGAAGACTGCGATCAGCCCGCCCGCGATCAGGGCGTCGCGCGCGTTCTCCGCGAGGCCGACCGCAAGCCGCGTCGAGTTTCCGCTCATGAAGGAAATGAAGAAGCCGCCGAGCTTCAGGAAGCCCAGCGCGTCGACAAAACCCGCCAGCGCCGCGAGCCCGACCGCGTAGGCCTGCACCCGCCGTTCATATTGCAGCATCGCTCCCCCGCCCTCCGGGCAAGGATAGCCCGCGCGAGGGCGCTGTCCAGCGCGCCCGCCACGCGGCGGATGCTGGGCGCGGGCCGCGAGGCTAGATCAGGTCGAGGAAGAAGATCGCCAGTATCAGCATGGTGAGGACGAGGCTGGCAACGGCCAGGCCGCCAAGGAATTTGTCGTCCGGATCGGGTTGGCGCAGTTCGGTCACGCCGCAATATTGCCGCGAAATCCGCGAACGCGGATTACATATGTTAGTCCCCGGATGCGCCTGCGCCGCTGCGCCCCGGCACGGGGGGAGACGCATTCTCTCGGGCGCGCGCCCGCCTCGCCCGCGTGCGGGAGAGGCCGAGTCGCGAAGCGACCGGGAGAGGGGATTGCTTCACAAGAAATAGCACGCAACGAAGTGACACGAGCTAGCCTCTGGCGAGCCGGGGCAGCGCCCCGGCGTCGGCAGAGGCTATGCCACCCTTATCGGGTGGCACCCGACCAAACTCCGACTCCTGTGGTTTTGAGAATCGGGCAATCCTCTCCGCATGAACGCCCACAACACCATCGGCAGCCTGATTGATCACGGCTACGGCTTGAACGCCTATTGCTACAACACAGCCTGCCGACACCATGCCGAACTTCGTCTCATCGAACTGGCCCGCAAACTCGGTCGCGGCCACAGCTCAATGCACAATGATCTGGCTCCCAAGCTGGTTTGCACGAAATGCCGAGGCCGCAGCGCTGGCCTGAGATTGCGTGCGCCGAGGACGTGAAAACTACCATTGACTTTATTCCTATATCGTGCTACACGGGGCGTGCTTTCAATCACGGAGGGCGCGGTCATGAGGCGTTCTGGTTGCGGATTGGAAGTGCGGTGGCCGGTCGAGGGTTCGCAGCCCGAAACCGGAGGCCCAAGGCCGATGGTCCTGCTCCCCCCTGCGGGGGCGCGAGGCCTCCCTTGGTGACCTGATGTGGGACCCGTACCAACGGGACACGCAATGTCCTCCAGGGGCCCTCGGCAGCAAGCCTCACACACCGCGCGCGGGACGTCGTGAGAACGACTCCCCGAGGTGAGTACAAACTGGTTCGGTGCTTCTCTGCACTTCACCGAACCGCCGAGGGAGCGGTCAATCTCCCCGCGTCCCGCGCGCCCCTCCAAAGGGGCTTCGATTTGGGTCGTCGAGCTTCCAAACACGGAAGCGGATGTCGCGCGCCTATATCTCTGCTGAAAATCCGCCCTATAACCTCGCCCTATGACCCTCACCGAAAAACAGAAAATGCTCGCGGGCGAGCTGTACAATGCAAACGACCCGGAGCTTCAGGCCGATCTGAAACACGCGCATCAGTGGATGGCGCGCTACAACGCCATGCTGGCGGCGACGTCCGAGGAGCGCCGCGCCGTTCTGCGCGAGCTGTTCAAGGCTGTCGGCCACGGCGCGACCATCCGCCCGCCCTTCCATTGCGACTACGGCTTCAACATCAGCCTCGGCCACGGCGTCTTTCTCAACTTCAACTGCGTGATCCTCGACGTGGTGGCGGTGACGATCGGCGACCACACGCAGATCGGCCCCGGCGTGCAGATCCTGACCGCCGACCATCCGCGCGATCCGGAGGTGCGGAAATCCGGCCTCGAGAACGGGCGCGAAATTCATATCGGGAAAAATGTCTGGATCGGTGGCGGGGCCATCATCCTGCCCGGGGTCACGGTCGGCGACGACGCCATCATCGCGGCCGGAGCTGTCGTTACAAAGGACGTCGCGCCCGGCACAACGGTCGCGGGCGTTCCGGCGAAGCCGGTGCGCGCGGGCTAGCGGTCATGCGCGACGCAGGCGGCAGGTCTGCGGCCACCGCTGCCTTATGACAGAACCAAAACGCCCCGGTCGCATTGTACCTGTTGTTTGGAACGAGGCTTGCGATGGTTTCCCTTGGCAATATTCTGATGCTCGCGGTGACCCTGGCGCTCGCGGTTGTCGTCGCGACATCCGCGCCGTCGCAAAGCGGCGGCATGACCGTCATCGCCACCGTCGTCCCCGCGTAATCGGGAAACGCCGGCCGAGACCCCGTGGATCAGCCTGACGGCTTGTGGCCGATGGCGGCGCTTGCGGCGCGGTCCGCCGCCTCGTCGCGGATGTCGTCTTCGGCCTCGGGATTGGGCTGGCGTTCCTTCGTGCCGCTCTTGTCCTGGCCCAGCGCCTTTTCGCGTTCGCGCCGCGCCGTGTCCGCTGCGTGGCCCTCGTTTTCTTCCGTCATCGCGGGTCCTCCAAAGGAAAAGCCCGCCCGCATGCGCGGAGCGGGCTGTCATTTCTGCGGCGGTCACACCGCGTCGAGAAGCTCGTCTACTTCCTTGCGGGCGCGGTCCTTCTCATAGCCGTAGCGGGCCTGCAGCTTGCCTTCGAGCTGTTCGCGGTTGCCTTCAATGACGTCGAGATCGTCGTCGGTAAGTTCGCCCCACTTCGCCTGGATCTTGCCGCGCATCTCTTTCAGTTTTCCGGAAATCCTGTCGCTGTCCATGTCGGTTCTCCCTTGTCTGCTGGAAGAACAACACCGCGCTGCCCGAATGGTTCTGTCACAGAGGTTCGGTTTCAATGGTCCCTGGCCGGTTTTCGCGCAAATTGATCCGGTAATTACTTGCCGATCGCACGAAAACCGCGCGCTGCATGGAACCGTTCTTGCCGCATTCGACTCACAGAATAGGCAAAAGAGGATGCGGCGGTGTTTCGGGTAGCAGAAAGCGTTGTTCTCGCGGCGTGGGTGTTTGCGGTCTTCGCAGCACCCGCCCTCGCACAGCCGCGACCGACCGAAGCGCAGTTGCAGAGCGCGCGCGAGCGCTTGCAGCAAGCAATGGAAGACAGGAGCTTTGGGCCCGCGACCTACGACAGGAATCCTGTGCCCGATTTCGCGGTACCGGAACGTGCACCTTACGTTCTGCCGCATGCCCCGCCGCTGGCCCCTGCGGCGTCCGCTGCGCTCTCGCCGGATGCCCCGGCCGCAGAAGATCCGCCACCCGCCGAGCCGGCAACGGCGGAGATAGCGCCGGAACAATCTCCGCCGGTAAAAAAATCCGCGCCTCCGCTGCAGAGCGGACGCGCCGCCGCCGCCGAGCCGCGCAAACCTCCGGCGGCACGGAAAAAGCCGGCCGCGCCGCGCATCACGCTGCCCGACGCATTGCGGCCCTGACCCCGCCGCCACGCAATCAATCCTCGCATCGTCGGGAACGCTCGCGCCGCGTCGTCATTGAGTCTCCGGCATGACGGAGATGCAAAGATGCTGACGAAGTTTATTGCGGGATGCGTGGTGCTGACTTTCGTCGGCGCCACACAGGCCGATGCCCTGGGCCTTGGACTCGGCGGCAAGCGCGGCGGCAAGAGCACAAGCACATCGTCTTCATCCGCGTCCTCATCCAAGCGTGACGGTGTTTCGGCGGGCGTGTCGGTGGGCCGCCGCGGCATATCGGCAGACGTTTCGGTGGGACGGAATGTGTCGGCGGGCGCTTCGCTCGGCGCGGGCGGCGTATCCGCGTCGGCCAACGCCGGGAGCGTCAATACGGGAGCGTCGGTTTCGCGCGGCGGCCTGTCGGCGACCGTCGGCGCAGCTGGCACTGGCCTTTCCGTCAGCGCGGGATCGTCCCAGTCGGCCGCACCGGCCGACGCATCGCAGGCGGCCGCCATCGATGCGCCCTCGCGCGGCCTCGCTGCGCCTGCCCTGCCGCTCTGGCTGTTGCCACTGCCGGAGCGCGACGGTGCCCGATGCCCGGCCCGCGCCGACTGCGAGAGGGTAACTCTCGGATCGGGAGCGGCGGCGGACATGGGCGCGCCGGGCACGCCGGATTTCGATGTCCGCGAAGGAACGCCTGAACCTATCGTACAGGCATGTCGTGTCGCCGCCGCCACGGCCGCGCGTGAATACGCCGCGCTGTCGGTGACCGCTGCAAGCGCCGGCCGCATATCCGCGACAGCAGACGGCGGCGTGATCGCTCCCGTCACCGTTCGTATCCTCTACCCGGGCAAAGGCGGGGCCACCCTGATCCGGCAGGCGCAGGTGCGATGCGCGATGAACGGCAACGGCCGGGTTACGGCGCTCGTGTGACATGACATACGAACGCCGCCGCCCTTGGCCGGCGGCGGCGTAAAATACCGGGAAGCGATCAGCGTTCGGTGCCGTCTTCCCGTGCCTCGTCCTGCTGCATCTGTCGCGCTTCGAGAGCGGCCTCGTCGCTCGCCGCGCCGTGCTTCTCGGCAAGGGCTTCCGCCTCATCGACGGAAATGCCCGTCGCCACCGCAAGCTCGCGAACCGGATAGTCCTCGCCGCCCTCGATCAGGCTGCGGTCAGACTTGGCTTTTTCCGGGTTCGTTTTCTGGCCCATCGGCAGACTCCTTCTCTTTGCAGAAGGGACAACGGCCCGGCGGCAACGAAGGTTCCGCCAGCAGCGAAAGCCGGCGAAAGGCGCTGGGCTATTGCGCGGGGTTGTATTCCGGCGGCGGCGAGGAGGGCGTCGCATCCATCGGCTCCGGCTCATGTCCGAGTATGTACGATATCATCGCAAACGCGATCTCGCGCTCGCCCATGATGACGCGGCTGGCGCCGGCCTTTTCCAGATACTCGACCTCGGCGTCGGAATGCGCCCGGGCAATGATGTCGAGATCGGGGTTCTCGGCGCGCGCATGCTCGATCAGGTTCCCGGCCTCGAACGGACTCGGAATGGCCGAGACGAACCAGTTCGCTTCCTTGAGATTGGTCGCCGCCAGCATGCCGCGTTCGGCGGCATTGCCCGACAGCGCGGGAATGCCGCGCTTTCTCAGATGCTCGACCGCTTCCGGCCGTTCATCCGTCACCACCATCGGGATACCGGCATGCTGCAGCGCATCGACGACGATCTTGCCGACCCGTCCATACCCGATGACGACGGCGTGCTTCGTCAGCGTCATGTCCGGCACGGCGGTGTTGGCGACATCGGAGACAGGCGGGCCGGGCTTGTCCTCGTCGGCCGGCACGCTCTCGTCGGCCGAGACCTTTGGCTCGCTCTTCGGATAGTAGCGCTGCAGCAGCGTGAACAGGAATGGATTGAGCAGGATCGAGAGGATGGCGCCGGCGAGAATGAGGTCGCGGCCTTCGGTCGGCAGCAGAGCAAGCGACACGCCGAGCGCGGCAAGGATGAAGGCGAATTCGCCTATCTGCGCCAGCGAGACCGAAATCGTCAGCGCCGTCTTGTGCGTATAGCCGAACAGCCGGACGATGCCGTAGGCCGCGAGCGATTTGCCGAGCACGATGATGAACACGGTTCCGATCACCGCAAACGGGCTGGTCACCAGGATGCTCGGGTCGAACAGCATGCCCACCGAAACGAAGAACAGCACCGCGAACGCATCGCGCAGCGGCAGCGTTTCCTGCGCCGCCTGATGCGACAGCTGGCTTTCCGCCAGAATCATGCCGGCGAAGAATGCGCCGAGCGCGAACGAGACGCCGAACAGCTGCGCCGAGCCGAAGGCGATGCCGAGCGCGATCGCCAGCACCGCGAGGCGGAAAAGCTCGCGTGAGCCCGTATGGGCAATGTAATGCAGCGCCCAGGGTACGACGCGGCGGCCGACCACGATCATCAGCGCGACAAAGGCCAGAACCTTGAGGCCCGTGAAAGCCAGCGTCTGCCACAGGCTGAGCGGGCCGAGCACGCCGACAAGGCCGGCGAGTTCATGGACCTCGGTATCGCCCGCGCGGCCGCCCATCAGCGTCGAGAGCGCCGGCAGCAACACCAGCGTCAGTACCATTGCGAGGTCTTCGACGATCAGCCAGCCGACGGCGATACGCCCGCGTTCGGTTTCGAGCAGGCGATTGTCCTGCATCGCCTTGAGCAGCACGACGGTCGAGGCCGTCGACAGGCACAGCCCGAGGACGATGCCGGCGCTGACGCCCCACCCCATCGCCCACCCAAGACCCATGCCGAGAAGCGTGGCGCAGCCGATCTGCACCACGGCGCCCGGCACCGCGATCGCCCGCACGGAAATCAGGTCCTTCAGCGAGAAATGCAGCCCGACGCCGAACATCAGCAGGATGACGCCGATCTCCGCCAGTTCCATCGCCAGTTCCTGATCGGCGACGAAGCCCGGCGTGAACGGTCCGATCAGAACGCCGGCGAGCAGATAGCCGGCGATCGGCGGCAGTCTCAACCGGTGCGCAATGGTGCCGAAAATGAACGCAATGCCGAGCCCGGCGACGATGGTGGCAATGAGCGGCGTGTTGTGCATCGGACTCCTGAAAAAGTTAGGGGTTCCTCAACTTACATGCCTGGAGAGCGCTTGCGGAAGCACCGATTTGCGTGGACGCGCAAAATTCGCGGGCGATCTCGGGCGATGCGGCGGCGCGCCCGGTGTCATCGCGTAAGTACCTGGCAGAAAGACGCGGCTGCCGGCATCGGCCGTGCGCCCGCCGGCCTACTCGCCTTCGCCGAACTTGTCGCTCAGAAGCTCTTCCAGAGCATCGAGGCATTCGCGCGCCTCATAGCCCTTGGCGGTGACGCGGATCATCGAGCCGGGCCCCGCCGCCAGCATCATCAGTCCCATGATCGAGGTACCGCCGACCGTATCGCTGCCCTTCTGAACCGTGACATGCGTCTGGTAGAGCTCGACCGTCTGGACGAACTTCGCCGAAGCGCGGGCATGCAGGCCGCGCTTGTTGGTGATCATGATGTCCCGGGTGATGGTGCCGCCGGTCGCAGGTTTTCCCGGCCGGCCGTACTGCTCGATCATTTGCCGGCCAGAACGCGGCTGGCGACGGAAATGTATTTCCGTCCCGCGTCCTGGGCCTGGGCCACGGCTTCGGTAAGGCCGACTTCGTCGCGCACGGATGCGAGCTTGATCAGCATCGGCAGGTTGATGCCCGCGACGACCTCGATCTTGCGGCCGTTCATGCAGGAAATGGCGAGGTTCGACGGGGTGCCGCCGAACATGTCGGTGCACACCACGACGCCCTCGCCGCTGTCGGCGCGCGCGCACGCATCCATGATGTCCTGGCGGCGATTTTCCATATCGTCGTCAGGACCGATGGTGATGGTCTCTATCTGCTGCTGGGGACCCACGACATGCTCGAGCGCAGAACGGAACTCGCATGCTAGATTACCGTGGGTCACGAGGACTATGCCGATCATCAGCTCCTCAGGACGTCCGATATATGTCGGGACGCCGGACGCGGCTTCAAGGGCGCTCAGTCTTTCCATCAAATCTTACAGATGCAAGGGGCATTTCCGATTCGAGCTTGGCATTAGACTGGCCAATTAGAATTAATAATACCTCTAAACCGTTTTCCGGTGTGAGCGCGAAGGCTCGCGGCAATATGACGCCCTGAAGGCTTGTCGTTGACTGTTTGATGTCCGGCATGCGGGGGATTTCCCCCTGTTCCGTCAGATCGATAGCAAGGCCGACCGGCGCCTGTTCCACATACGGCACCCGCACAATTCCGAGGCCCCGCACCTCGATCAGCCCCTTCAGCCCGTCCGGGGCCGCTGCGAAAACTTTGCCGTCCGTGACGCCAAGAGCCACCCGGTCGTCGGCGACGAGCCGGGCCTCGAAGCCATGGGCCGGGGCCGCGAGGAGAATCTTGTGCGCGAGGCGTGACTTGCCCGCGCCCGAAGGCCCGCGGATCAGGACACCCGTGCCGTTCACCGCGACACAGCTGGCGTGGATCGTGGTCACCGCGCGGCCGGCAGCCTGACGACAAAGCGCGCGCCGAGAATTTCCGGCGCGCCGTCCCGGCCCTTGTGCGCGGGCGAGGTGCGGTTCTCGGCCCGCACCGTGCCGCCATGCGCCTCGACGATCTGCTTGGAGATCGACAGGCCGAGGCCGGAATTCTGGCCGAAGCCCTCAACCGGCCGGTCGGTGTAGAACCGCTCGAAGATTTTCTCGACCGCGTCGGGGCGTATGCCCGGGCCGTCGTCCTCGACCTCGACTTCGATCGCGTCCTTGAGGCGGCGCACCTTGACGCGCACCTGCCCGCCCGCGGGCGTGAACGACAGCGCGTTGTCGATCAGATTGGTGAACACCTGGCCGAGCCTCAGGTCGTGGCCTTTCAGCTTCAGCTTGCCCCGCGCGCCCTCGGCGATGTCGAGCACGACGGCGGCGTGCTCGCCGTTCACCTCGTTCTGGGTGCGGGTGATTGTCTCAAGCATGGTGCCGATGTCGACCGGATCGAGATCGTCGCGCTGCAGTTCGGCGTCGAGCCGCGAGGCATCGGAGATGTCGGAGATCAGCCGGTCGAGACGCCGGACATCGTGCTGGATGATCGCGAGCAGGCGCTTTCGTGCATCGTCGGTCTTGGCCAGCGGCAGGGTCTCGACCGCCGAACGCAGGCTTGTCAGCGGGTTCTTCAGCTCGTGCGCGACATCGGCGGCGAAGCGCTCGATCGCCTCCATGCGGCTGTAGAGCGAATCCGTCATGTCGCGGAACGCCGTCGACAGATGCCCGATCTCGTCATTACGATCGGAGAAGTCCGGCAATTCGGCGCGCGAGTGCATGCGGTAGCGCACGCGCTCGGCCGCGCTCGCGAGCCGCTTCAGCGGGCCTGCTATCGTCGACGACAGGAACAGCGACAGGATCAGCATCACCGCCGCGGCAACAAGGAACACGCGCACGATGGCGAGGCGCTCGGCCTGCACGATCTTGTCGATGTCGCCGCCGAGCGTCGACAGCAGAAGCGCGCCCTGCGGCGTGCGGAAACGCTGGATCGGCACCGCGACGGACACGATCATCTCGCTCTGCTTGTTGCGGCGCACGACCGATGTCGGCGTACCGGCAAGCGCCGCCTTCACTTCCGGATAGTCGCCGCCCGTCAGTTCCTCATAGGTCGGAAGATCGCGCGGAAAAACCCACGCCTGCACCTTGTCGACGAGGCGATCGAGCAAAGGCTTGCTTCTTTCGACCTGCGGCGGCGGCAGGTCGAGGCGGAGAATGTCGCCCGGCCCGTACAGGCTCTGGCTGTCGAGCAGAAGCTGGCCTCCTGAATCGTAAATACGCGCGCGGGTGCGCGTCGGCGTGATCAGGCGGCGCAGGATCGGCGCCACGCGCTCGGGATTGATCGGGAACTCCAGGCTGTCGAGCTGCGGCTCCGGACCCGGTCCCAGCATTTCGGAGGGCGAGATGTTCATCAGCTTGTCGGGATCGACCCACAGCGAATCCGAATCCGACGTCGCGGTCGCCGATGCCGCGATGGCCCCGGCCATGATCTCGCCCTGGATGGTCAGGCTGGCGATGCGCGCGTCGATCAGCCCGGCGCGGAACTGGTTGAGATAGAGAATGCCCGACACCAGCGCGACGAGGCCCGCAAGATTCAGCACGACGATGCGCCGCGTCAGGCTGGAGAAGCCGAACCGGCGCGGGCGCCGCCGCGGCCGTGCGGTGGCGGCCGCGGGAGTTGCGTTTGTCTGTGCGGACAGGTGTTCTGCTTCCACGCTCATGCGGCGGGAAAATGCGCCAATGGGTAAGCCCGCGTCAAATCACGCGGGCCGGTCGGGGGCGGGCATGCCCCCGGGGCGCTCACATTTCCTTGAAGCGGTAGCCGACGCCATACAGCGTCTCGATCATGTCGAAGCTGTCGTCGGTCGCCTTGAACTTCTTGCGGAGGCGCTTGATGTGGCTGTCGATGGTGCGGTCGTCGACATAGACCTGGTCGTCATAGGCCGCGTCCATCAGGGCGTTGCGGCTTTTGACGACGCCCGGACGCGTCGCCAGCGCCTGCAGGATCAGGAACTCGGTGACGGTCAGCGTCACCGGCTCGCCCTTCCAGGTGCAGGTGTGGCGTTCCGAATCCATCACGAGATTGCCGCGCTCCAGCGCCTTGCCGGGTGCTTCCGCGCCCTTGGCCGGCGCCGAACCGTCGCGCGACGCGGCGCGGCGCAGCACGGCCTTGACGCGCTCGACCAGAAGCCGCTGCGAGAACGGCTTCTTGATGAAGTCGTCGGCGCCCATTTTCAGGCCGAACAGTTCGTCGATCTCCTCGTCCTTGGAGGTCAGGAAGATCACCGGCATTTCCGACTTCTGGCGCAGACGGCGCAGAAGCTCCATCCCGTCCATGCGCGGCATCTTGATGTCGAAGATGGCGAGATCGGGCGGATTCGACTTGAGGCCCTCGAGCGCCGCGGCGCCGTCGGTATAGGTCGAGATCCGGTAGCCCTCGGTTTCCAGAGCGATGGAAACGGAGGTGAGGATGTTGCGGTCGTCGTCGACCAAAGCGATGGTTGGCATATATCTGCCCTCGTCCCGTTTCAGGCCTTGAACGCGCCAGGGGTGGCCGAAATATGGCCTTTGCTAGGCTATAGAATGGGGTGCCATGGGGGCAAAGTCACCCCTTGCACCGTAAAATTGAAGATTAACCATATGCAAACAACGATTTAGGTGAACGCCCGTGTCGGCCCGAAAACCCCAAACTGCGACCATTGTCAAAGCCTTGATCCGCCGTGCCCGGCGCGGCGCGCTGGCCACGCTCGACGCTGATTCGGGGGCGCCCTACGCTTCGCTGGTCGCGGTCGCGACCGATTTCGCCGGCGCGCCGCTGCTGCTCATCTCCGGCCTCGCCAGGCACACCCAGAACCTCAAGGCGGATCCCCGGGCCTCGCTGATGGTCGAGGATGTCGGCTTCAAGGACCCGCTCGCCGGGCCCCGCGTGTCGGTGTCGGGCATCGCCGCCCCGACAACGGACGAGGATGCCCGCCGCCGCTATCTCGCCCGCCAGCCGGACGCCGCGGGCTTTGCCGATTTTCCCGATTTCGCCGTCTGGCGCATCGAGCCGGAGAGCGCGCATCTCGTCGCCGGCTTCGGCCGCATAAAGACGCTCGCACGCGAGGAGTTCATGACCGATGTCTCCGACGCGGCCGAACTCGCCGCCGCCGAGGCCGGCGCCGTCGACCACATGAACGCCGATCATGCCGACGCGCTCGAACTGTACGCGACGCGCCTGCTCGACGCCGGCCCCGGCGCCTGGCGTTGCGACGGCCTCGATCCCGAAGGCATCGAGATCGCGAAGGACGGCAAGGCGCTCTACCTGCCCTTCCCGGCCCGCATCCGCGCCCCGGGCCCGCTCCGCATGGCGCTGAAGGAGTTGGCGGAAAAGGCACGCGCCTGAACGCCCGGCGCGTGGCCCGCCGGCACAGTCGCCGCAACGTCACATTATTTTGCCTGGTATTCAGTGGACCATATGTGGCCCACCGATACGCCGGTGAAACAGTTTTGCCCATACAGCGGCCGATCCGCGGTCATTGTCCATACATAACCCGCCCGTGGCGGCGCGGCCGTTTCATTGCCGTTTCCATCGGCGAATAAGCGGCATTTCTGGGATGATTTCCCACCGGAAATTGGCCCTTGCGCTTCCTGCGGAACAGGCCCATTCCCCTGCGCGTTCCGCTCAGGGAGCCCACAAGGCCATGGATCTTCTCGCTCAATGCGCGTCGCGCATCAACCTGACCGCCCCGCTTCTGGTCGAGGAAGCGATCCGGCGCGGCGAGGCCCAGCTGACCGCCGGCGGCGCGCTCGCGGCCGACACGGGCGTACATACCGGCCGCAGCCCGAAGGACAAGTTCATCGTCCGCGACGCCCTCACCGGAAAGACGGTCTGGTGGGACAATGCCGCGTCCATCACGCCGGCCCAGTTCGATGTCCTCCACGCCGACATGCTGGCCCATCTGAACGGCCGCGAACTGTTCGCGCAGGACCTGTTCGGCGGCGCCGACCCCGCGCACCGCATCAAGGCCCGCGTCTTCACCGAATATGCCTGGCACTCGCTGTTCATCCGCACCATGCTGCGCCGGCCCGCGCCGGATGAACTGAAAGGTTTCCGGCCCGAGCTCACCATCATCGACGCCCCGAGCTTCAGGGCCGATCCGGAACGCCACGGCGTCAGGTCCGAGACCGTCATCGCGATGGACCTGTCGCGCGGCATCGTTCTCATCGGCAACACCGCCTATGCCGGCGAGATGAAGAAGTCGGTCTTTTCCGCGCTCAACTTCTTCCTGCCCGCCAAGGGCGTCATGCCGATGCACTGCTCGGCGAATGTCGGCGCCGACGGCACCGGCTCCGCGCTGTTCTTCGGCCTGTCGGGCACCGGCAAGACCACCCTCTCCGCCGATCCGCAGCGCATTCTGCTCGGCGACGACGAGCATGGCTGGAGCGAGGACGGCATCTTCAATTTCGAGGGCGGCTGCTACGCCAAGACGATCAACCTGTCAGCCGAGGCCGAGCCCGAGATCTACGCCACGACCCGCATGTTCGGCACGGTGCTGGAGAACGTCACGATCGATCCGGTCCGCCGCGAGGCCGATTTCGACGATGTCTCAAAAACCGAGAACGGACGCTGCGCCTATCCGCTGCACTACATCCCGAATGCCAGCCCGACCGGCCGCGCTTTGCATCCGGCCAATGTGCTGATGCTGACGGCGGACGCGTTCGGCGTCATGCCGCCGATCGCGCGGCTGTCGCCGGAACAGGCGATGTATCATTTCCTCTCCGGCTACACCGCCAAGGTCGCCGGCACCGAGACCGGCGTCACCGAACCGCAGGCGACGTTCTCGACCTGCTTCGGCGCGCCCTTCATGTCGCGCCACCCGTCCGAATATGCCGATCTTCTCGGCAGGATGATCGCGCGCCACGGCTCGGACTGCTGGCTGATCTCGACCGGCTGGACCGGCGGCCCCTACGGCACCGGGCGCCGCATGCCGATCAAGGCGACGCGCACGCTGCTGACCGCCGTACTTACCGGCAAGCTCAACAACGCGATGTTCCGCACCGATCCGAATTTCGGCTTCGCGGTCCCGGTCGATGTGCCGGGCGTCGATTCAAAGCTGCTCGATCCGCGCGCGACCTGGAAGGACAAGGCGGCCTACGACGCCGCCGCCGAAAAACTGGCCGGCATGTTCGAGAAGAATTTCGAACGCTTCGCGCGCCATGTCTCGAAGGAGGTTCTCGCCTCGGCGCCGCGCGCCCGGGCGTTTGCCGACTGACACGGAATTTGCCGCGCTCCACCCGCGCGGTGAATGCGGCGGGACGTCAACCCTTCTGCCCCGCCT
>LNFM01030601.1_pt1 | contig 13604 bp, 14 predicted proteins | sample 596031 | NCBI WGS metagenome assembly LNFM01 (sample SAMN04254537, study PRJNA301005) | activated carbon metagenome | isolation source: dual media filters at the Ann Arbor, Michigan drinking water treatment plant | place: USA: Ann Arbor
TGGTTGCCATCGAATCCAAAAAGCAAGCAGCTAAACGGCCTAAACCACCATTGCCAAGTGCAGCGTCATTTTCCATTTCCGCCGCAGCTTCCATTGTGCGGCCTAATGCACCCAAACCATCACTCAACTCATCTTTCATGCCCAAATTAAGTGCAGCATTGGTTAGCATACGCCCAATCAAAAACTCTAATGAAAGATAATAAACACGTTTAGGGTCTTGATCATAATACGATTCTGATGTCCGAACCCAGCGCTCTACTACATGATCGCGCACAGTATAGGCAGCTGTGTGGTACCAGTCTCTTGGCGTCGCAACCTTATCTGTCTTAAAGCATGAAAAAATTAAGTGATTTTGAAGCGCCTGTTCTATGGGAGTGAGCTTAGGCAAAATATTGGTTTCTTTTTTTGTAGATTTGGTCGATGTTTTCATTTCAATAGAGCCTTCTGTAGAAGATTAAGCGATTGCTAATAATTCATTTTAGCAAATACTAAGCCAACATTTTGTGACAATTTGTGCACTAACAAAAAAGCCTGCTAATAATTAGCAGGCTTTTATTTAAACATACATTAAACCAGCAAACTATTCATCCTCTTTACAAAACTAGCGGGATCATTCAGTTGGCCGCCCTCTGCCAGCAAAGCTTGGTCAAATACCAAATGTGCTAAATCACTAAAAGTAGCCTCTGCAGTTTCTGCTTCTAAGCGTTTTACTAATTTATGCGTTGGATTAATTTCTAATACAGGCTTGCTGTCTGGCGCATTTTGGCCAGCTGCTTTTAAAATACGCGCCAAATTTGCCGATACATCATGTTCACCTGCAACCAAGCAAGCAGGCGAATCGGTTAATCGATGTGTCACACGCACTTCTTTTACTGCATCACCTAATGAAGTTTTAATGCGCTCAATTAAGCTTTTCGCTTCTTCTTCAATTTTGGCTTTCGCTTCTTTTTCGGCTTCGTCTTCCAATTTACCTAAATCCAAATCGCCTTTGGCAATCGATTGCAGTTTTTTGCCTTCAAATTCAGTTAAGCTGCCCAGCAACCATTCATCCACTTTGTCTGACATCAGCAACACCTCAATACCTTTTTTGCGGAAGATTTCCAGATGCGGGCTGTGTTGCGCAGCGGCAAACGTATCTGCGGTAATATAGTAAATCGCTTCTTGTTCAGGGTTCATACGGCTGATGTAATCGGCGAAAGAAACGTTTTGAGTATCGTTGTCTGCATGGGTACTAGCGAATCTTAGCAAGCCAGCGATTTTTTCTTTATTCGCAAAATCCTCACCCGGCCCTTCTTTTAAGACGCGGCCGAATTCTTTCCAGAATTTCGCATAGTCTTCAGGTTTATCTTTGGCTAAATCCTCTAAAAGACTTAACACTTTTTTCACCGAACCATTTTTTATCGCATCCACATCGCGGCTATCTTGCAAAATTTCGCGCGACACGTTCAGTGGCAAATCAGCAGAATCAATTACACCGCGCACAAAGCGCAAATATTGCGGCATCAGCTTTTCCGCATCTTCCATAATAAACACACGTTTTACATACAATTTAATGCCGTGGCGGCGCTCTCTATCGTATAAATCAAATGGCGCTTTTGATGGAATGTAAAGTAGCGAAATATATTCTTGTTTACCTTCTACGCGGCTATGCGTGTAAGCAAGCGGCGCTTCATAATCATGCGAAACATGTTTATAAAACTCTTTATATTCATCCGCAGTAATATCGTTTTTGCTGCGCGCCCAAAGTGCTGATGCTTTATTAATTGTTTCCAATTCATCAGTCGTCACCATTTCGCCTGGTAATTTTGCGCCATCGGCACCTTCCGCGCCCTCTTTCCATTCCGATTTATACATCACAATTGGCAAAGTAATATGGTCGGAATATTTGCGGACGATTGATTTCAATTGCCAATCATTCAAAAATTCATCTTCATCTTTGCGCAGATGCAGCGTAATTTCGGTACCGCGCGATGCTTTTTCTACGGCTTCTAATGTGAAATCACCTTCACCTGCGCTGACCCATTTAACGCCTTCTGTGCTGCCTGCACGGCGTGTTATCAATGTCACTTTATCGGCAATAATAAAAGCCGAATAAAACCCCACACCAAATTGGCCAATCAAATTGGCATCTTTCGCCTGGTCGCCAGTTAACGCATTAAAGAACTCTTTAGTGCCCGATTTGGCAATCGTACCGATATTGGCAATCACTTCATCGCGACTCATGCCGATGCCGTTATCCGAAATCGTAATCGTGCGTTTGGCTTTATCAAAACCAATCTGAATTTTCAATTCGCTATCATTTTCATAAAGCGCGCCGTTTGCCAATGCTTCAAAACGTAATTTATCTGCTGCATCTGACGCATTTGAAATCAATTCACGAAACACAATTTCTTTATTGCTATACAGTGAATGAATCATCAAATGCAATAACTGCTTTACTTCCGCCTTAAATTCCATTTTCTCGCTTGCTTGCGGTTCTGCTGTGTTTTTTGCGGTTTTTTTATCTTCAGTCGCCATATTTTTCCTCTAATTTAATGTGTTAACTATTGCTATAAACATCATATATATTGGGCTTGGCTGGCGTATTTCAAGCGGATTAATATGGTTTTTTTAAGCGAAAATAAGTGTTAAGTCTAGATTTGTCATCTGCATGGCAAGCAAATATGCTATAAAAGCATTATGCAAAACGATAATATTATTTCTAGCGAAACCCTGCTAGCCGCCGTAGATTTGGGTTCTAACAGCTTTAGGCTTGAAATTGGCCGCTACGAAAAAGGCCAAATTCAGCGTGTTGATTATTTAAAAGAAACCGTGCGTCAAGGCGGCGATTTAGATGAAGAGCGCAACCTAAAACCTGAAGCCATAGAGCGTGGCCTTAAATGTTTAGCACGTTTTGGCGAGACTTTAAAAGGATTTCCTAGTCATCATGTGCGTGCAGTCGCCACTCAAACATTGCGCGAGGCTAAAAATCGAGATGAATTTTTAAAGCTGGCGAAAAAAGCGCTGGGCTTTGATGTAGAAGTGATATCAGGCGTAGAAGAAGCGCGATTGATTTATCAGGGTGTAAGCCGTTTATTGCCGCAGTCAGATGAAAGACGTTTAGTCATTGACATTGGCGGGCGCTCGACAGAATTTATTTTAGGGCAGCATTTAAATGCGCAAACCACCGACTCTACGCGCGTTGGTTCTGTTGCTTGGTCGCTTAAATATTTTGCAGACGGTCAATTAACCGAGCGCAATTTGCAACGCGCTGAAATCGCTGCCGAATCATTTTTAGACGCTGTAGCGCCTATCTATCAACGTAGTCAGTGGGATGTGGCTTACGGTGCATCGGGCACGGTTGGCGCGGTGGCCGAAATTTTAGGCTATGCGGGTTTTGATGCCAATAAAATTACCCGAGAAGGTTTAGCATGGCTACGCGGTCAGCTGATTAAAGCCAAAACTGCTGATAGGCTGGATTTAATTGGTCTAAAAGAAGATCGAAAATCAGTGATTGGTGGCGGCCTAAGTATTTTAATTGGCATATTCGACTTGCTTAAGCTAGATACATTGATTGTTGCAAAAGGTGCACTGCGCCACGGCGTATTGTATGACTTGATGGATGACGAGTCTGATGCGCCTGAGGATTTATGTGATGCTTCCATTTCGCGTTTAACGACGCGTTTTGGTGTCAATAAAAAGCATGCGCACAATGTAGAAAAGGTAGCGCTTGGTTTTTATGACGCGCTGCGCCCATCATTACAGTTTTCTGACAGTCACTCAGTAGAATTAAATCGTTACGAATTGAGTAAATCAAGACAAATACTAGGCTGGGCTGCGTTGTGTCACGAGGTTGGCGCATCTATTTCGCATAGCGAATTGCACAAACACGGCGCCTACATTTTAGATAACACTGAATTGATGGGGTTTTCACAAAGCGAGCTACACAGCTTAAGCTTGTTGGTTTTAGGGCATTGCGGAAAACTTAAAAAACTAGAAGTAGATTTTGATGATGACCGTTTTATCATCAAATTATTGGCGTTAAGATTAGCGGTTATTTTCTGCCACTCGCGCAATATGCCCGTATTAAAAAATATTAAATTGGAACGTGCCGATAATATTTTTATGCTGAGCTTGCCTAGTGCTTGGCAACAAAGTTTCCCACAAACCTGTTATTTGCTAGAAGAAGAGATTTTAGCGTGGCAAAAAACTAACTGGAGCTTGGTTGTTTCTACACCCAATTAAGTCATTTTTATGACTTAATTGGGTGGCTTAAATAACTGATTTATTGGTTTAAAATATTTGACAAGCAAATTAAACGGTATAAACTGTTTACACTGTTTTTAAATTGAATCATTGCTACCGTTTAAAAACAATCTTACTGCACATTAAACGAGGAGTTTATTTATGTCTAAAATATCACCTATTCAAGCGCAGGCGCTTGGTTTAAAGCCCACCCAGCGACTAAAACGCCTGTAAAAGCTGCCGCTGTCATTAAGCCAGCTAGTGCAAAACCTGCAGCTAAAGCAACAATAGCTAAATCAGCTGTCGCAAAACCTGCGCCAACTGCAAGTAAAAATATAGTGAAAAAAGCTGTTAAAAAAGACAGTAAACTAGATGACAAAAAACCTAAATCTGACAAAGTAAAAATGGAGCGTGATAGTTTCACCATGCCCAAAGATGAATACGCGCAAATCGCTTTGCTAAAAGGTCGCTTAACTTCAATGGGTCAGCCTGCTAAAAAAAGTGAGCTGCTGCGCGCTGGCATTAAATTGTTAGCCGCCATGAGCGACAATGCATTAAAAACAACTTTAGCTAAGATTCCTGTGATTAAAACTGGTCGGCCAAACAAAAAAGACTAGCAATAATTATTCAGGTTAAAAGTATTTAAACCTGAATAATCAACAACAATCTAGCTATAGTAAACTAGGTATTTGCATAGCGCGCAGTGTGTATCCTGCATGTAGTGATGAAGATTTTTCAGAATCCTGACGGCGCAGCCACCAAACTGCGCCTTTTTTTACGCTAAGCGATTGAATATCTGCAATATCAACGACTGTTTGCTCAAACAAATAAGCAACCAATTCACCCAACCAAGGTTGATGTCCGACGATTAGAATGTTTTTTTGCTGCTGATATTGGGTTAACTCGTGTAGCACATCAACTAAGCTAGCGCTTGGCTTTAAGGCATTATTCAACTGGATTTTATAATTAAGCGCTTCAGCTGTTTGCACAGCGCGCACTGCTGGGCTAGAAACTAACCCTGTATTTTTAGGCAAGTGCTCTTTAAGCCATCGCGCCATGCGCTTTGCCTGATGTCGTCCTTTTATTGTAAGTTGCCGCTCATTATCTTGCTCACCTAGCTCAAAATCTGCTTGCTCTGCTTCTGCATGACGCCAAATAATGATGTTGTCAAAGTTTGGGTATGGGATAGGTTTAGTCGCCATTGATTGACCTACTTTATTACGCGGTATAAGTTTTTATATGCGTTTTTTGGGTACTGAGTTTTTTACCAGCATGCTGCTCATCCGTATTCTCTGCATACAATTGTTTGTACTTTCCATCTTCAGCCAGCACCCAAGCATCTTCCGTGTCATCCAAATAAGGCAATAGGCATTCTTGCATCACGCGCGTTTGCATCTGCTCATTCAAAATTGGCCACGCAATTTCTACGCGACGCATCATATTGCGGCTCATCCAATCGGCGCTAGATAACCACATGCGCTTACTTGTTTGTCCGTTTACAGCATTGATTTCAAAGTAAAAAATACGTGAATGCTCTAAAAACCGTCCCACGATTGAGCGAATACGAATGCGATTTTCTACGCCAAGTACATCAACAGGCAAAATACAGGCGCCGCGAATAACTAAATCAATTGTGACACCCTGTTGCGCAGCGCTAATTAATGCTTTGACTAAAACATTATCAGTCAACGAATTCATCTTTGCCACAATTTTAGCGCTGCCACCCATTACGCAAGCGCGTTTAGCGACAGCAATCTGGCGCAACATGGTAGCTTGTAAATTAAAGGGCGCGACTAATAATTGGCGCATACGCAGCAGTGCAATTTGGCTGGTTAAATGCCTAAACACATATTCTATTTCGCGTGTGAGCGTTAAGTTGCTGGTGAGCATGCAGATATCGGTGTATAGCTTGGCGGTGTTGGCGTTGTAATTGCCTGTGGAAACATGCGCATATCGCTTAATGCGTTTGCCTTCTTGACGCATCACCAACAACATTTTGGCATGCGTTTTTAGCCCCACCATGCCATACACAATTTGCGCACCAATCGCTTCAAGGGATTCTGCCCAGTTAATATTAGTTTCTTCATCAAAACGCGCTTTGATTTCCACCACGACTAACACCTCTTTACCGCGACGCACTGCTTCTTGCAGCAAATTCAGCATGCGTGTATCGCTACCCGTGCGGTAAATGGTTTGATGAATTGCTAATACTTTTGGGTCGTGTACTGCTTCATGCAAAAACTTAATTACCGCATCAAAGCTTTCGTAAGGGCGATGAATCAGCACATCACCAAGCTGCAGCTGCGTAAAAAACGATTCATCGTGCTTAAGTTGTTTTGGCCAAACTGGTTTGAACGGCGTAAATGCTAAATCGGCACCTGTTGCATCAACGCCTTGCACTAAGCCCGTCAATGAAATCAAGCGGCCCAAATTGACTGGCCCTTGCACTGGATAAAGCGATGCAGGGGTTAAGTTGAACTCAGCTAATAAAAAGTCAGATAAATGTGCAACGCAACTTTGCGAAACTTCTAACCGCACCGCCTCGCCAAATGGCCGCTGTGCTAACTCTTGACGCAAGGCTTTAGGCAAATCACTAATATCATCTTCGTCTAAGGCCAAATCAGAATGACGCGTAACTCTAAATTGTGAGTAACTTAATATTTTTTTTTGACCGAATAAATCGGGCAAATGTGCAGCAATAATACTGGTTAAGGTGACAAATTGTTGCTGACTTGGTTGATTATTGACGCCGTTATTTGGTAGCTGAATCACCCTAGGCAATACGCGTGGCACGCGAATAATATTAATGCGCTGCTGACTATCAGGCTTTTCTGATGCTAGCTCTACAATAAAATGTAGCGCTTTGCTGGCGACTAACGGAAACGGGTGTGAGCGGTCTAGCGCTATCGGCAATAGTAGCGGCTTAACATTATCTTCAAAATATTTAGCCACCCATTTTTTTTGAGTTTCTGAACGCTCATGCCCAGCGATAATATCAACACCAGATTGTTTTAATGCAGGCATTAACTCATCATTAAAGATGGCGTATTGGCGCTTAATAATGGCATGCGCTTTTTCTGAAACTGCATTAAAACTATGAATCGACACCACGCCTTTTTTCAGGTTGCGCTGCATCGCGTCTAGCTGCGCTTCCATGCGCACTTCAAAAAATTCGTCTAAATTGGAAGCGACAATGCACAGAAACTTCAAGCGCTCTAATAGCGGATAATCTTGGCGTTGCGCCAACGATAACACACGTTCATTAAAACTTAAAATACTTAAATCGCGGTCTAACAGTTTTGGGGGAGTCATTATCATAGGTGGCTATCTTATGACAAATTTCCTGCTTAATTATGACAATTTTATGAAATATATCTTTTGCGACATTTTATTCAGTCGTTTAAAGGCTATCAAGATGCGTTAACAAATGTGTCGCATGCATTTGAATCGCTTGTACATCCTCCGTACTAAATCTATCTACATTTTTTGCCATCAAAGCAGTGCGTGGATTGCGCGCAAAAGTATTGTAATGTTTAATTAAAAAATGCCAATAAAGTGTTGTGGTTGGACAAGCATTCGCCCCCGTTTTAATCTCTGGTTTGTATTTGCAACTGCTGCAATAATTGCTCATGCGCTTGATATAAGCGCCGCTTGCCACATACGGCTTGCTGGTAAAGCGCCCACCGTTGGCATACAAAGCCATGCCTGCCACATTGGGCAATTCAACCCATTCCACCGCATCCACATACACTGCTAAATACCAGGCTTCCACTTCACGTGGATTCAATTCAGCCAAAATGCCAAACATACCGGTGACCATTAAGCGCTGAATATGGTGTGCGTAGCCATGCTGCATAGTGTCATTCACAGTTTGCTTCATACAGTTCATCTGCGTATCACCAGACCAATACCAGCTAGGAAGTGCGCGTCGATGGTTGTAATGATTACTTTGTGCCATTTGCGGCATATCCAGCCAATACACACCGCGAATAAACTCACGCCAGCCTAAAATCTGGCGGATAAAGCCTTCTACACTAGCCAATGGTAATTGATTTTTTTTGTACGCTTTTACGGTCGCCGTAATTACTTCGCGCGGATTAAGTAACTTTAAATTAAGCGATGTAGACAATAGCGAATGCCATAAATAGGGACTTTGACTTGGCGTGTCGGACTGCCACATGGCATCTTGATGATCGCCGAAACCTGCTAGTTTATTGGCAATAAAATCATCCAAAAATTGCAATGCAGATTCGCGAGAAATTGGCCAAATAAAATGGTTAAGTAAGCCGGGATGATTTGGAAAATGTTGCTCAACTAAATCAATCACTTCTTGCGTTATGGCATCAATATTCACTTTGGGCGCAGTCGGTACATTTTGCGGGCCAGTCTTGCCAAAAGTTTTACGATTTTCTGCGTCGTAATTCCATGCACCGCCTTCAGGCTCACCGCCCTGCATCAACACATCATACTTCTTGCGCATCATGCGATAGAAAAATTCCATACGTAATTGCTTGCCGCCAGCAGCCCAATGCTTAAAATCCGCTTTAGAACACATAAAATGTGTATCATCGCGAATCACTAGCTGCGTATTCGTTTGTTTGCAGAGCGCAATTAAATCTTGCTCTAGCCGATATTCTCCAGGCTCACAGATAATGATTTTTAATGGTGTTAGCGCGCTGATATAATGCGCCCAAGCAGATTTTAAGTTGCCAAAATCATGCTCATTTAACTTCAGATAAATGGGCGAAATCTTTTTGCTTTCAAGCGATTGTGCAAAGTGACGCATGGCGGATAAAAACAAAACAATACGCGCTTTGTAACCATATCTTTCGCCGCATCAAAATCGTCTAATGCAGGGTTATCCAGATTTAGCTGGTCGCCTAAAATAATAATTAAATGGCGTGTCATACTTTTGCTTTGCGACATTTATCTGAGCAATATTTCACCTCAGCCCAATTTTTCGCCCACGCTTTACGCCATGTCATCTCGCGCCCACAAACAAGGCAGTTTTTGCTGGGTAAATGGCTTTTATTGCCCTTGAATGTAGTTTGATTTGTCACCTAGCAATGACTATTTTTGCAGTATGCAGTTCAATGCGATTTGTGCCGCGGTAAAGCCAAATGGTGCGGTGACGCAAACGCTTGAGCCATATCCTGCGCAGTTTAAACCAGTGATAGAACTTGAATCGACCTCACAAGTGCTATCGGGCTTAATCACTTGCTCATCAGAATACACACAATCAATGCCAAATTTCGGTGATTTTTTAGTGTTAAGTATCTTAGTATCAAGCCCTTTGGGGAAGGCAAAGTCTCGGCGCAATTGATTGCGCACTTTCGATAGCAATCTGTCGCCTGTTACATGTGCTAAATCAGCAACTTGAATGCGCGTTGGGTCTAAACGTCCACCCGCGCTGCCAGCCATAATCAATGGTATTTGCTGGCGTTTGCAATAATCAGCCAGCGCAATTTTAGCCTGTGCGTCATCAATGCAATCCACAATCACGTCACATTGAAAGTCCAACAAACTAGTGATATTTTCTTCAGTAATAAAATCTTCAATTTCACGTACAAGACAAAGCGGATTAATACTTAAAATGCGCTCACGCATCGCGCTCACTTTTGCTTTTCCAAACGCACCATCCACCGCATGCAACTGGCGATTCACATTGCTTTCAGCAATATTGTCCAAATCAATCAAGGTGATTTTGCCAACCGCATTGCGCGCTAAGGCCTCTGCCGTCCAACTTCCAACACCACCAATGCCAATCACCACAATATGCGCCGCTTGTAATTTGGCTAAACCTGCATCGCCATATAAGCGCTTAACACCGCCAAAGCGACGTTCAAAATCCATTACCTCCGTCATTGCTCTAAAATCACAAAAGCAGCGGCCAGATTTTTCTCATCGCTAATACTGATATGGGTTTTAGTGATTTTTTTGGCATCTAAAAATGCTTGCAACTCATCAGCCAACACTAATATCGGCTTACCCAAATCATCATGTGAAACGGCGATATTTTGAAAGGTAGCCGGCGTGCGTAAACCAGTGCCAAGCGCTTTTGAAAACGCTTCTTTTGCGGCAAAGCGTTTGGCTAAAAAACGCGGCTTGATAGCCGATTTTTGATAACTATCTAATTCACTTTCTGCTAAAACTCGCTTTGCAAAATCGTCGCCAAATTGCGCGATAGACGCCTCAATGCGATTGACTTCGACGATATCAGTACCAATGCCAAAAATCATACTTTTTTAACTGTTAAGTGCGAAGCCGCTTCTTTCATCAGGGACTTCATTTCAGCAACTGCATTATCCCAGCCCACAAAAATTGCATGCGCCACAATCGCATGACCAATATTCAGCTCTTCTAAACCGTCAATTTCAGCGATTTCATGCACATTGTGATAATGCAAACCATGACCAGCATTCACTACTAAACCCAATTTTTTGGCATGCGCTACCGCTTGTTTAATGCGCGTTAACTCAATCGCTTTTTCTGATTCAGATTCTGCATCGGCAAACGTACCTGTGTGCAACTCAATCACTGGTGCACCTATTTTTTTTGCGGCGTCAATTTGCCTTAAATCTGGACCGATAAATAGCGAAACACGAATGCCATGCGCGGCTAATTTTTCGCAAGCGGCTTTTACTTTATCAAAATGCATTACGACATCCAAGCCGCCTTCTGTAGTGCGCTCTTCGCGACGTTCTGGCACTAAACACACATCTTGCGGCTTAACTTGGCAGGCGATACCAATCATTTCATCAGTCACAGCTACTTCTAAATTCATTTTGGTTTGCAGCAAAGGTCGCAAAGCAAAGATATCGGCGTCTTGCATATGCCGTCTGTCTTCGCGCAAATGCAGCGTAATGCTATCTGCGCCCGCCTGTTCTGCGCGCAATGCTGCTTGCACCACGCTAGGATATTTAGTGCCGCGCGCCTGACGAATTGTGGCGACGTGGTCGATGTTGACACCTAATTTAATCATTTTTTCATTTCTAAATTTTTACTTAAACAACTCTGGCTAACTAAAGTTAAATGTAAACCATATCAAAAAAATCACACCGATACCTACAAGTATCCAACCAACAATCACACTGAGTTTTTTTACTGCAATTTCCGGGTAACCAAGTTTTCGCAAAACAAAATTAACTAAGCTGGAAAGCACTTCAAAAACTGTATAAAAGATAAAACCCGTATCATCTGCCATACATTTCCTTAGTTAATTTTTCATGAATTATAAGCCTTGCAAGTCTATCAAAAGCTGTCTTGTATGTAGTGGTTTATCACCCAAATAATGTGCCAATAAATAGCGCATCAACTGCTTGCTTTGATTTTGTGTTTGCAGGTCTGCATAGTCATCTTTTGCCATGTTGAGCAACGTTAAGCCGCTTAATTGTACGCCGTTTTTAGTGACATTTAAGTCGCATGCACCATATTCTGCTTCATAGCGATAGATTTTATCGGCGATAATAGCCCCATCGTTTTCATCGGCAAGTAAAGGGACTGCATAACCCATTTCCTGCAATAATTTAAGCTCAAAGCGCCGCAAAATTATTGCCAGGTTTTTACCGTTAACTAAAGCTTCTTCCCCACTTGAATCTTGTGTTTTAGCTAATGTTTTAAGTGTTGTATCATAATATTCAAACAAATTTTCATGCGCATCTTCACGCGGTAGCAGGCGCAGCAGCAATTCATTCATATAAAAACCGCACATCAAGGCTTCACCTTTTAGCAACGTCAAGCCTGCATTCCAATCTAGGCTGTGCAGGGTTTTAAGCTCGTTTTTGCCAGACCATGCACCTGATAGCATTTGAAAAGATTGCAACATACCACGCATGGCAGAATGTGGCCTACGTGCGCCTTTAGCGACGGCGGCTAATCGGCCAAATTGCTGGCTGAATAACTCCACCACCAAGCTGGTTTCTTTAAATGGGTAGGTGTGTAGCACGTATACAGGCTGGTTGTCGTGCTTATGCAGTGGGGTGGAAGCCAAACTTAACGCTCAAAATCACTCAAATTTTGCGATGCTTCGTCTTCGGCTTTTTGAATAAGCAGAGGAACGAGCATTCTTGTCGGGTCATCTGCTGAAAATAGAATCATTGCATATTTAATTACATCATCTGCATGCACTGGCGTAAATTTACCAAAACCATATCTAGAATTTCGTATCAATTGCCATGCACCTCTGGGTTCGGCGTATTCGGGTTTATCAAAATGCTGCTTAATTTCTTCGCTAGAGATACTTTTTAAGGGATAATCACCATTATCAGCCAAAATAACCCAACCCATATCACCATCTTTACTGGTATTTTTCAGTTGATATAAATACCAATCACCGTCTTGATTGGCATCCGTTTCGTACACCAGATTAAATACGTTATTAATGCTGCCCGTTTTGCGATTAATGGCGTAATAAATACCCGCATCATCTAGCGTAATCGGCTTGCCATAAATCGGCAGGTTAAAAACGTTGTGTTCAGACATCAACCAACTCTAAATTAAAAACAGCAGTCTTTGTTAAAGCAATTTATTGAGGCTACTTTAATAAGGCTTAATTTAGTAACCTAGGCTTTTTAACGCTCTTTCGTCATCTGCCCAGCCACCTTTTACTTTAACCCAAGTTTCTAAATACACTTTGCTACCAAATAGCTTTTCCATATCTTGACGCGCTTCGGTCGATATTTGTTTCATTTTTTCGCCATTTTTACCAATTAGCATCGGTTTTTGGCTATCTTTATCCACAATAATCGCAGCAAAGATGCGGCGCAAGCCTTTAACTGTTTCAAATTTTTCAATTTCAACGGTCACTGCATATGGTATCTCATCACCTAGCAAGCGGAATATTTTTTCGCGGATTAGTTCAGCCGCTAAAAAGCGTTCGTTTTTATCGGTTAACTCGTCTTCACCATAAATCGCGGCCTGCTCAGGCAAGTATTGGCGAGTCGTTTCTAGCAATTCGTCTAAATTTAGGCTTTTTTTGGCGCTGACAGGAATAATGCCCACAAACGGGTGCAGCAAATCAAAATCTTGAATCAAGGGCAGCAAGTTATTTTTGTCGCCCATCAAATCGGCTTTGTTCACCACTAGCAATACAGGTTTGTCAGTTGGCAACAAACTTAATACTTTTGTATCGGCCTCACCCAGTTTCATCGGCTCAATCACAAATAAAACAACATCCACTTCTGTCAGCACCTGCGTCACGGTTTTGTTTAAACCTTTATTGAGTGCGTTTAAATGCTTTTGTTGAAAACCTGGTGTATCTACAAATAAAAATTGCGTGTCATCTGTGGTGTGAATGCCCAGCAAGCGATGGCGCGTAGTTTGCGCTTTGCGCGAAGTAATCGCTAATTTCATGCCTAAAATATGGTTAAGTAATGTCGATT
>LNFM01009926.1_pt1 | contig 13603 bp, 7 predicted proteins | sample 596031 | NCBI WGS metagenome assembly LNFM01 (sample SAMN04254537, study PRJNA301005) | activated carbon metagenome | isolation source: dual media filters at the Ann Arbor, Michigan drinking water treatment plant | place: USA: Ann Arbor
GTCGGTCGTCGGTGGGCCGTCGACGGAAGCGAAGGTCTGGCGCGACTACCAGGACGAGCTCGACGCGGCGATCGAAGAGGGCGGCGCGCCGGCGTGGCCGCAGGGCTGCAACCGCATCGACATCATCCGCGACAATCTCTTCACGAACCTGCCGTACATGCAGGGCGCGTTCTTCTACAAGGACGTCGCGACCGCCGTCGGCGCCGAGGTCCTCGACGGTGTGATCGGGCGCTTCTACCAGGCGCACAAGACTCAGCCGGCGACCATGCAGGACATGGTGGACTTCATCGAGGCCGAGACGGGCTTCGACCCGAGCGAGCTCGTCGAGTCGCGCCTGCGCAAGCAGTTCTAGCGCCTGGGGGGTGCGACACATCCCGGACAAAAGGGGTCGGACCCCTGCGACAGCGCGGGGCGAGCCGTCAGGCAACCGCATGCCATGGCGGTCCGCTACTGCGTAAGGGGCACAGCGCTGACGCCGGGCGAGTGCCGATGAGCGGTCGTCGTCGTAGCGCGGTCGGCCAGTGCATCGGCGACGGAGTCGGGGAATTGAACGCTTGGTCACAGTCGGCTGCTCGGGCGAGTTGCACGCCACGACGAGGCCAGAGGCAACGATCCAGCGTGAGACCCGCACGACGCGCACGGACGGCGTACGTGAGACGAAAGCGCGTGTGCGTTCACTGATCAGAACAGACCGGGGCTGCGATCGACCGCGGATCTCGCACCGCGGCCTGTCGCACCTCCATAGCCTTCGGGGCGGCTCGCAGGCGCCTGGTAATTCCGGATCGCTTGATCGATGCGGCCGCCGGCGAGGTTGCCCATCGTTCCGCCCGCGATCCCGCCCTTCGGGCCACCCATCATGAAACCTCCGAGCGCTCCGATTCCGGTTCCAACCGCGCGGCTGTCGGACTCGCTCCACGCTCCCCCGGCGGTCGACTCGAGCTCTGTCGCAGTGAGCGTGCGAAACGGATCCCGATGCGTGGGCGAACAGAGGGAGGTGGGCATAGCGGTCGCGAATTCCGAGTTGTTCATGGTGTGGTCCTGATCGGTAGGTGGGTTGTTGGTTGGAGACCGCTATTGCGACATGCGGGCCACATAATCCGACGAAGGCCGTCGAGATCGACGAGGCCCTTCGGGGGAACGGGCTTGCACGAACGAAGCGACGCGGTGCGCTTCGAGATCCCCGATTCGGCACTGCAAGTGCGCGCGGTCGCGATGGACTGTCTACCGTACTTGTAGGGACCGTCTAGAGGCGGCTACGTAGCGTGGTGGCCGCGAGTGGTCACGGGGCTGCGGCAAGGTCAGCGCGGCTTCGTCAGGCGGCCGATCGGGACGACGTTCGTGGCGCCGGGCTTGGGCGGCGGGGGCGGGTTGGTGGCGCCGCACGCGTCGCAGACGCCGTTGATGATGACGTCGTGCTCGCAGGCGCTCGCACGGGCGGCGGCGGCCGCGATGCGGAGCGGGAGTCCGGAGAAGCGAAGGGCGCGACGCTTGCCGGCCGCGATGAGGACCTCACGGGCGGCGCACAGGACGACGCTCGTGCGCGCGCGCGTGATGCCGGTGTAGACGAGCTCGCGCGTGACGAGCGGCATGTCGGGCTCGAAGGGGAGGACGAGGGCCACGGCATCGAGCTCGCTGCCCTGCGACTTGTGGACGGTGAGGGCCCAGGCGAGCTCGAGGCGGTCGCGGAGGGCCTCGATGGCGAAGGGGCGGAGCTCGCCGCCGATGCGGAAGACGGCGCGGTAATGGTGCCGGCCGAGGCCCTCGTCGGCGCGGACGATGATGCCCTGGTCGCCGTTGAAGAGGCCGCGGTGGTAGTCGTTCGCGGTGATCATCACCGGCTCGCCGGGGACGAAGTCCGGGGCGCCGGTGACCGACATGCCGGCGAGGGACTCGGCGTGGAGGTGCGCGTTGAGGGCGATGGAGCCGGTGGGCAACGTTCGGGTCACCGTCAGCACGCGGGCGCGGCCGAGCAGCGACCACAGGGCCTCGAGGTCGTCGCGTTGCGATGGATCGATGACACCGTCGTCGAAGTGGAAGACGGTGTTCGCATCGGCGAGAGCTTTGGGGCCGGAGAAGGCGTGCCAGAGCTGATCGACGACGCGGTGGACTTCGTCGAGCGGGCGGTCGGACGCGGTGGGATCGACGTACTCGACGCCGGCGAACTTGAGGCGCTGCGGGGTCGTGGGCGCGGGGAGCGCGCGAGCGACGGCGCCCTCGTTGACGGCCTGGGCCGCTTCGTACACGGCGCGACCGCGCGGATCGGCGGGGTTCATGCGGTAGCTCTGCGCGAGCGTCGCGACGCGGGTCCCCATCGTGACGAGGTCGGCCAGGATCTGGCCCGCGTCGATCGCGGGGAGCTGGTGGGCGTCGCCGATCAAGATGAGCGGCACGTGCGCGGGGACTGCGTCGAGGAGCGCGTCCACGAGCTCGAGATCGACCATCGAGGCCTCGTCGACGATGACGGCGCCGACGGGGAGCGGCGAGAGCGCGTGGTGGGCGAAGCGGCCGCCGCGGTAGCCGAGGAGGCGGTGCAGGGTCTGCGCGGTGGGCGGCGCGAGGGCGAGGGCGCGATCGACGGCATCGGCGTTGGCGACGGCGCGGAGCTGCTCGCCGATCACCTCGGTCAGGCGGTTGGCGGCCTTGCCCGTCTGCGCGGCGAGGGCGACATGCGTGATGCCGACGCGCGCGAGGCCGCGGACGATGGCCGCCGCGACGACGGTCTTGCCGGTGCCGGGGCCACCGGTGATGACGGTGAAGGGATGCGTGAGCGCGAGCAGCGTGGCGGCGGCCTGCTCGGGTGACAGCGCCCGCAGGCCCGGGCTCGCGACGAGCGAGGCGAGGGCGGCCTCGGCAAGCGGGGCATGGGCGGACGGCACGGCCGCGAGGCGGGCCTGCAGGCGGACGGCGACGCGCTCCTCGAGCCAGCGCGAGCGCTCGGTGTAGAGGGCGCCATGATCCACGACGAGCGGGAGGCGGGCGTCGCCCGTGCCGAGGATCGAGCCGAAGCGCGGGTTGTTGGTGAGCTGGGCGATCGTCTTCAGCGTGCGCGGCACGTCGATGTCGCCGCCCGCGAGCTTGCCGATGTCGGAGACGAGCGAGCGCAGGCGCTTCTCGGGATCCTTGGGGTCGAGGGACAGGCACGTCGAGCCCTGGCGCTGCGCGATCATGAGGGCGAGCACGAGGACGGCGAGCCCCTCGGCCTCGGGACCGCCCAGCCAGCCATCGGAGCGCACGAGCTCCTCGGCGAGGTACAGGCTCTCGTCGCCGAGGTCGCACTTGCGCGCCCCGATGCCGAGGTGCCGGAACACCGCCGAGACGGAGCCCGCGTCACGCGCGGGGGCAAAGCGCGCGCGGAGCGTGCCCTGCGGATCGAGCTCGCCCTGGCTCATGGGGTCACCTCTCCACGCGGATCCGGCGGCGCCACGGGCAGGGTCTCCAGCCACGTGCGCCACTCCGCGAGCTTCTCGGCATCGACGCGCCGCGCGACCACGACGCCGTAGCGCACGAAGGCGAACAGCAGGCCGGCGAACCGCAGGTCGGGGCACATCCGCTCGGCGGCCAGCGCGTAGAGGCGCGCCTGGACATCGTAGTGCTCGGCGACGCGCGCCTTGGCGTCGGATGGAGAACCGAGCGCGTCGCTCTTGTAGTCGAGCACCCAGAGCTCGTCGCCGTAGACGACCATCGCGTCGATGAAGCCCTTCACGAGGCCCGTCGAGCCGGAGGAGGCGCGGTACGGATAGGCGAACTCGACCTCGCGCGCGAGCTGGTCGGCGGCGACGAGCGGCGGCAGCTCCGAGCCGTCGATCAGGGCGAGGGGCTCGGTGAGCGTGGCGTGAATGCGCTCGCTGGCGTGGCGGACATAGCGGTCCGCGATCCCGCGCGCGCGGGCAGCGGCGGCGAGCTGGCGCGCCACGTCGGGATCCGACCGCCAGGCGGCGGCGTCGGGGGCTGTCCGGACGACGGACAGATCGGCGACCTCGAGGACATCGTGCAGCATGAGGCCCGCGTCGGCGCCCGGCGGCAGCTCGTCGGGGCCGACGACGATGACCTCGGTGCCGCGGGCGTCGTCGACCCGCTCCTCGGCGGCCTCGAAGGCCGTCGGCGTGGGCATGATGGCGGCGCCGGCGGCATCGCGCGCGAGGCGGGTGTACGAGAGCGTGGTGAGCCCCGCGCGCTCGGCGGCGAGGCGGGGCGTGATCACGGTCGGCGGCGGGGCGGGAGCCGCGAAGCCGGCGAGGGCATCGTCCGGCGCGGGCGGCAGCTCGTCGGCGCCGATCTCGACGTCGAACAGCTCGAACAGCCCGGACGGCTTCGCGAGGCGCGGCCCGAGGCAGCGCTGGATCGGGTGGTACATCGCGTTGGCCTTCACCGCGCCGTCGGGATAGAGCGGCAGGTAGAGGCGGATCTGCGCGCGCGTGAGCGCCACGTAGGCGAGGCGCTGGTCCTCTTCCTCGGACTCGCGCGCGATGCGCTGCTTGATGTGCTCCTCGTGCTGACCGACGACGAGCAGGCGCGCCGACTCGTCGCGCATCACGCGCACGGAGCTGGGCGGCGTACCGCCGGTGCCCCCGTAGAAGAAGACGAACGGCGCCTCGAGGCCCTTCGCCTTGTGCACGGTCAGGATGCGGATGGCCTCGGCGTCGGTCTCCGCCCGCTGGACGTCGAGCTCGTCGGGCCGCATCGTCTCGTCCGTCATCCAGCGGTTCAGCACGCTCACGAGCTCGTGCAGGTCACCGCGCGACCGTGCCACCTCGGCGAGCAACAGCTCGATGAGGTGCCAGGTGTTCGTGAGCGCGCGCTCGCCGCTGCCGAGCACGAGGGCCCGCTCGGCGTAGTGGCTGTCCTCGACGAGCCGGCGGAACAGCGGCTCGTAGGCGCGCCGCGCCGCGAGCAGGGCCCACTCGTGGAGCCGCGCGATCAGCGGGTGGTGATCGGGGGCATCGACGACGCGCGCGAGCTCGGGCCACGGTACGTCGAAGAAGCGCGTGCGGAGCGCCCGCATGCGTGCCGAGCGATCGCGCGGCGCGGCCACCGCCGCGAGGACGGTCACGAGCTCGTGGGCCTCGCGCGTCTCGAAGAGCTTCTCGGGCTCGACAAGCGCACACGGCAGGCCGCGCGACCGGAGGGCGGCTGCGATCTCCATCGACTCGCGGTTCGAGCGCGTCAGCACCATCGCATCGCGGAGCGTGAAGCGACGGTCCTGGCCCTTCGCGCGCCACGTCGGCGGCACCGCGTGCATGGCTTCGATCGCATCGCCGATGGCGCGCTGGAGCGCGGTCTTGTTGGCATCGGCGCTCGACTTGCCGACGAGCCGCAGCACGGCGATGGGCGCGGCCGTCGTGCCCGCGGTGACATCGGCCGCGGCCGTGACGGGCTCGTCGTACGTGATGGCGCCCGTCATCATCTGCGCGGTGAGCGGGCCACTGCCGAGGATCTCGTTCACGGCCGCCACGAGCGGCGCCGTCGAGCGCCGGTTCTCGGCGAGGGACACGCGCACCGCGCCCGCGGCGAGGAGCTCGGCCTTGGCCGCGAGGTACGTGTACACGTCCGCGCCGCGAAAGCCGTAGATGGCCTGCTTCGGATCGCCGACGATGGTCAGCGACCGCGCGTCGGGATGCACCCAGACCTCGCGAAAGATGCGCCACTGCAAGGGGTCCGTGTCCTGGAACTCGTCGATCATGGCGACGGGCATGCGCGCTCGCAGCCGCGCCGCGACCTCGGGGCCGCGCGCTCCCTGGAGTGCCCCCCAGACGAGGCGCAGCATGTCGTCGTAGTCGAACTGTCCGCGGGCCGCCTTGTCCCGCGCGACGCGGGCCAGCACGTGCGGCAGGAACGTCGCCGCGATCGCCTGGTCGAGTGTGCCCATGTCGAGCATGTCGGCGAGCAGCCCGTCGAGGGCGGCGTACTTGGGCAGGTCCTTCGTGTAGCTGCGGAGCTTGCTCAGCGCCTCGTTCAGGTCCTTGTCGGAGAAGACCGCGAACGCGACGGGCGGGGGCGCATCCGGGGGGAGCTCCGCGAGGGCCGCCGCGATGTCTTCCATGCGGCTCTCGGCGGCCTTCCGCTTGCTGCCGTTCTTGATCTCCGCCGCGATCGCCTTGCGATGCAGCTCGCCGCTCACGTGCTCGCGCAGCCCCGCGACGGCCTTCGTCACGGCCTCCGGATCGTACGAGCGGTACACGCGGGCCTCGTCGCCGGCCCGGGCACACGCGAGGAGCACGTCGCGCAGGTTCTCCGTGGTCTTGCCGGTAGTCAGGTACGCGCCGAGCAAGCCACGCTCCAGCTCGTGACGCGCGAACCGCTCGCGCAGCTCGGCGAGGTAGGCCGCATCGAAGGCGACTTCATCCGCGACCTGGACCTGCTCGAAGAGGCGCGCGGCCGCGAACGCATCCTCGACGAGGATCCGGTGGCAGAACCCGTGAATCGTCGAGATGGGGGCCTGATCGAACTCGGCGACGGCCACCCGCAAGCGGCGCCGCGCGTCGTCGTCGATCAGCCACGCCGGCGCATCGCCCTCGGCCGTCGACTCGCTCGTTCGCGAGAGCCGGTCGAGGAGGTCGCGCACGCGGAGCCGCAGCTCGGCGACGGCCTTCTCCGTGAACGTCACGAGGCACAGCTCCGTCAGTCGCGTGCCCGCGAGCACGAGATCCGCCACCCGGTGCTCCAGGAAGTACGTCTTGCCCGTCCCGGCCGACGCCTCGACGACGACGTACCGGGCCGACGCGTCCGGCAGCGACGCGGGCTTCGCGACCCGCACGGCGGTCACGTGCTCACCTCGAACTTGTGATCGCCCGTCATGCGCTCGACGAGCGGGCCCAGGCGGCGCCGGGCGATCTCTGCGATGTCGGGTGGCACCGCGAGGCCATCGGCCCGCGTGATGGGGCCGTAGCCTTCGGGCTTGCGCGACGGCGTCCACGCGGACTTCCCGGCCAGGGCGCGCGCGACGACATCGAAGGGCGCGAGATAGCCGTGCGCGTGATCGACCAGCTCGCTGACGAGCGCCACGAGGTACGCCTGCGCCTCGGCCTGCGACCACGGGGCATGGATCACCTCGTGCACCTTGCCGTCCGCGCCGAGCAACCGGTGCACGTGACCCCGCGGCGCGAGGCCCGCCGCCGCGAGCACGACGTGATCGAGGGCGCCCCGTAGGTGATGGCGCGAGGGTTCGTCGAGCTTGCCGACCATCGCGACGAGCGAGGCCTGGCGTCCCTCGCCGGCGGGGATCAACAGCTCCGTCTGCCCGACGATGCGCACGGTGCGCCCGCTCGGGAGCGTGATCTGCAGGGCCGGCAACAGGTCGGCGAACGCGACCGTCGTACGTCCGAAGCCGATGCGAGTGGCCCCCGGTGCGGGCAGCTCCCCGATCGCGCTGGTCCACCGCCGGAGCAGGCCGAGGTCGAGGTCCCGCGTGGCCGCGCCGAACACCCCGACGGGGAACTGACCGGCGAGGACACGGCTCCTCGCCACCTTGTCGTAGAGGGCGTCGAGCGGCGCGCTGCGATCGCGCAGATGGGCGCCCAGCACATCGCGCAGCAGCACGGCGCGCTCGGGCTTGCCAACGCCGAACGGCTCGTCGGATCTCTGCGCGGCCTCGTCGTCGGGCAGCTCGTCCAGCTCGAGCACGGTCTGCGCCCACGCCTGCACCGGCCACTCGAGGAACGACCGTAGGTTCGCCATCGAGAGCGGGCGCTCCGTGCCTTCGCGCGCCGGGCGGTCCCCCGCGCCGACGATACCTAGCTCCGCCCGCAACGCCGCCTGTGCGGGGTGCGCGAGCAACGCGTGCATGCCGTCGGCATCGGGCACGGCCATGCCGAGCGCCCGCAGGTGGTTGCGCAGGGCATCGCGCACACCGCACGCCCAGCGTTCGCGCCGCGCCGCGGGCGATCGGATGGCGTCGGCGGGGCCGCCGAACCGATGGAGGGGATGCGTGAGGGTGATCGCGGCCAGCGCGTCCCGGCTCGACGCGGCCCCGAGATACGGCGCGAGCGCATCGGCGAGCTCGAGGACCACCGAGGACGGTGCGACCGGCTGCCCGCTCTTGGGCTCGGCCGCGACGTACGACAGCGCGAGGGTCTCGCGCGCGCACAGGAGGACATCGAGGAATGCGGCCCGGTCCCGATCGCGGGCGGAGAGGTCGCCGGCGCGCGCCGTGGTGCGCAGATCGAGGGGACTCGCACGATCGCTCGCGGGGAACGCGCCCTCGGAGAGGCCGGCGACGAAGGTCGCGCGGAACGGGATGGCGCGCATCGAGCCGAGCGGCGCCACCATGACGCCCGAGGCGAGGGGCTCCCCGCGGTCGGAGCGCGAGCTGACGAGCATGCGGACGGCGTGCTCGCGGGCCTCGCGGAACCCGACGTGGCGGCCGTCGACATCGTGGTTGGCGAGGGCGGCGAGGAGGTTCCGGACGCGCTCGCGGTCGCGCTTGCCGTCGTCGCCGCGGGGCGAGAGGTAGGCATCGACGAGGCTGGTGAAGATGGCGGCCCATTCGGCGAGGCGTGCGGTGTGCGACGCGAGCCACGCGGCATCGGCGGTGAGCGAGCGGACGAGCAGCGCGAACGTCGCCGCGCTGGCCTGCTGATCCGAGCGCACCTCCTCGGGGGCGAAGTCCCGCAGGCCGATGCGCGCGGGGCCGCGATCCTTCGCCCGGTCGCCGACCATGAACGCACCGAGGGCGAGGCGGCGGACGCCCTGGTCCCAGTGAAACTGGCCGGGGTGCTCTTCCAGGTACGTGCCGGCGTGGGCCTGCTCGTCGGCGCCATGGGCGATGCCGAGCTCGTCGGTCCAGCGGATCCACTGCGCCGCGTCCGCGTGCGGGTGGCCGGCGAGGAGCGCCGGATGGGTCATCACGCGGAGGAGCTCGCGCCGCGAGCCGTCGCCGACGGGCAGCTCGAGGAGCGCGAGGACGGCTTCGCCGATGCGGCCGCGGTCATCGATCGGCGCGTCGACGAGGTGACAGGGGACGCCGACCGCCTCGAAGGCGGACGGGGCCTGCGCGAGGTAGTCATCGGGGTCGCCGGCGAGCCACACCGCGATCTCGTGCGCGGACAGCGTCGGGTCGGCGTCGAGGAGGCGCCGGGCCTCCTGCGCGATGATCTCGAGCTCGCGCCGCGCATTCGGGCACGCGTGCACGACGACGCCCGCGGCCCCGGACGCCGGATCCGCGATGCCGGGCGACCGGCGGTGGCGAACGTCGTCGAGCAGGAGCGCGAGCGCGGTCGGTGCGGCCGCGGTCGTGCTCGCGAGCGGCGCATCGAACAGCGACTCCACGTCGCCGTCGCTGCGCTCGATCAATGCGGCCACCGTCTCGCGGACGGGCTTGCCCCAGAGGATCAGCGGCAATGGATCGCTCGTCGGGGCGTCGGCGCGGAACGTCTTGCGACCACCCACGTCATCCCAGAGCTCCTCGCACGGATCGAGCGCGTAGACCGTCACGTCGGTCGTCGCGGCCAGATCCGTCAGCGCCTCGAGCTGCGCGCGCGCGAGCGTCGACGCCCCGAACACGGTGATGGGCCCCGCTGCCCGCGGGGGAGCCACCCGCGCCTGCCGCCGCAGCCACGGCAACGCGGGCACGGGCGCCGCGCGCAGTGTCTTGCCATCACCGTCAGGCGAGGCGCGCCGGATCGCGGCGCCGAGCAAGGCCGCCTGCCAGCGGGCCTGATGCGTCGCCAGCTCCGACGGCACGTGCCCGGCCAGCAGCGCGGGCATCCAGTCAGGCCGCGTGAGGGCGTACGTCCACGCGAGGTGCGCGAGGTGCTCGGCGAGCTGCACGCGACGTGGGCCGGCGGCATCACCCGCTGCCGGGGCGGCCGCGAGATAGGCCGCGACGGCCGCGTGCTCGCCGATCGCCGTCTCGTCGGCGAGGACGGACGCGACGGCCGCCGCGAGCTGGCTGCGATCGAGCGCGACGAGCCCCGCAGCCTTGGCCGCCGCGTCACCGGCCCACGTGCGCTCGACGAACGCCTCGAACGTGACGATGTCGAGCCCCGCCGCGATCCCACGCGTGAACGCGAGCTGGCGGCGGACGTACCGACCGACGAGGCGCGAGCCGACGACGATGGTGGTCGGCGCGAACGGGTTCGTCGGGGGCAATGCATCGACGAGCGCCTCGAGGAGCTGCTCGACGCGGTTGGCATGACGGGCGCGGAGCATCACGGCCCTCGGGTGAGCATCCAGAGGGCGGCGGGCTTCACCTCGAAGCGGGCGGGGAGGCGGCCAGGCGACTCGCCATCGATGTCGAGCTCGACGTTGGCCGCGGGATCGATGGGCTCCGCCTCGATGATCGTCGCGCGGCGTGCGGACACCTTGGACATGCCGAGGTGCGAGCCCTTGTAGATGCGCCGGCTCGCCGTCATGAGGTCCATGAGGCCGAAGTCGCCGAGCGCGACCACGTCGAGCTTGCCGTCGTCGACCTCGGCATCGGGGGCGACCTTCATCGCGCCGCCGAAGTAGCGGCCGTTCGCGATGGCCACGGTGTTGATGGCGAGCTCGATGCGGTCCGCGCCATCGAACGTGACCTGGACGCGCTGGTTCTCGTACGCGAGGGACGCGCGCACGGAGGCCCAGAGGAACGACAGGCGGCCGAGCTTCTTGCCCGACTGGTTGACGAGCCGATCGACGACGCCCGAGACGCCAAACGACGCGATGTTCGCGAACATGCGGGCCGCCGGCGAGCCATCGGTGGCGACGAACGTCAACCGGCCGACGTCGATGCGCTGCCGGTGGTTCGCGGCGATGACGGCCGCGGCCTCGCGGGTGTCGAGCGGCAGGTCGAAGGTGCGGCGGAAGTCGCCGCCGGTGCCGAAGGGGATGAGCCCGAAGCTCGCCTCGGGCGCGATCGCTTGGCCGGCCTCGTCGAAGAAGCCGTTGACGATCTCGTTCACGGTGCCGTCGCCGCCGACGCCCACGATGCGCTCGGCGCCTGCCCTCAGCGCCTCGCGGGCCAGCCGCGTGGCCGCGCCCGCCTGCTCGGTGATCGCCTCGTCGAAGGGGAAGGCGCGGCCCAGCGTCTCGCGCAACTCGGGCCAGCGCTTACCGAGTCGCCCACCTTGCGACTTGGGATTGACGATGACGACGGTGCGCGGACCCATGGCAGCCCCGACCATACCGTAGGGGTCTGACCGCGCTTACGTGACGTGCTCGCCGATGAGGCAGCTCTCCGCGCGCCTCGTCCGCCCGATCACGGAAACCACGAGTATCTATCGAGGTCGTCATCATCATCCGCCACGACGCGCAGTCCCGAGCACACGAACGATGGGCGTGCCCGACAGACGGCGACCTGGTGCGAGTCCTCCGGGGTGTCGGGGGCATCGGTGGCTCGCACGACCAGTTCTGGTCCCGGGCTCGCGGCGATGACCTCGAGGAGCTCCACGGTGAACGCGAGCTCGGCGCGTGGAGACGGGTGAGTGGCGATAACGCTGGCGCGTTGACCGTCATGCAGGAACGAGACGCCGCACTCGAGCGGGCCGTACACGGTGTCACGCTCGTACCGCCACGCAATTCCCCGGGTCCACGGTGCGACCAGGGGCGCTCCGTCCACGTCCACCGCGAACGTGTCGCACTCGGGCGCGTACGCATGGTCGTCGCAGCCAAAATCGTCGCACTCGTTCTCTAACGCGCGCTCGGCCGCTGCGGCAGCCTCCGCCTCGCCCTCGCACGGGTCGAACGGGGCGGCCCCGACCCCGACCCTGGCCCGGCTTATCCATCCAGCTGCGCGGCCCGCTCCCCAGACCTCGAGCTCCGAAATGACCACGCTGCGCGCGGTGAGCGAGGTTCCCGGAACGATCGCAGCGACTTCGAGCCGGATCGTACGACGGGCGCTGACTCGCAGTGCCTGAAGATCGCGCCGCTCCACATCCAGGTCGACCGGAGGCAGCTCCACATCATCGGCGATGACGCGCAGCCGCTTGATGCGTGGATGGACGACGAAGAGATCTTCACCCTTCGGCCCTGTCGCCGTGAACCCCGCCGTCAGCCGGATCTCGTGGACATCGATGAGGCCACCGAAGGGATGCGCGACGTGGATCCAGGTCCCGCCGAGCGCGCCGGGCCAAGAGCTCCACGCCGTCTGAAGGTCGCGGTCGACCAGGTTGTCCGGCGCATGCTGCGTGGACGTCGATGCGACCCGGATCTCCACGTCTCCGCTCCCCACCAGCTCGATGTCCGGAGGGCCGGCGTCCGGGCCGCTCGGCGCCGGCCCCGCGTCGAGTTGCGAGACACTCACGGCCATGGTGGCGTCATGAGCAGGCGTGCCGGCATCGGAAGGCGAGGTTGCGAGCGGCGGCGCCGCCGGTTCGGCCCGCTTGCAGCTGGCGCCGCCCGACAAGCCCACGACCACCATCACCGCTCGCGATAACCGCATCCCATCGTAGAGCGTCAAAGGGCTCCTTCGAGCCCGCCTAGCCCGGACCGTCGTTCATCGCGCGCTCGATCTTGGTCTTCAGCTCGACGTACCGGCGGAGAAAGTCGTAGTGCTTCTCGCGGAAGGCCTGCGTGTAGCGCCGCTCGCGGGCCTTGACCCGCCAGGCCTCGGAGAGGTCATCCAGGCGCAGGACGAGCTGCTTGGCGTCGGTGAACGGCTCGACGAGCATGCGCGTGCCGGCCTGCTCGATCAGCTGGACGTGCCCGTTGTCGGAGGGCCCCAGGAAGGTCAGCACGACGGTGTCGGGGTGCTGGTTGCGGATCGTGCGCGCGAGCGTGTTGGCGGGGAGGTCGGTGATGTCCTCCGCGATCATCGCGTAGTGGAACGCACCGCCGCTGATGCGGTCGAGCCCCTCGCCTGCGGAGTTCGCATGGACGAACGTGAAGCCAGGTGGCGACGCCTCGGTCATCGCGGACACGAAGTCATCGACTTGATCGACGACGATCACCCGGAGCTCGTCGAGCTGCACGAGCTTCTTCGGATCCTTGCCCGCCGCGCGATCGGCGAGGTCGATGGCGCGGCGCTCGGACTCCATGAAGCGCTGGAGGAACTCCTCGTGGACGCCGCGCACGTCGCCGAGCACGCTGTCGATCTCGCGCTTGCCGACGGAGCGGCCGGCCGCATCGAGCACGCGATCGCGCAGGTACTGCACCGACTCGGGCGCCTTCAGCACGAGGTCGATCGCGCCGGCCCGGACGGCATCGACGGCGTCCTCGAACGAGCGGCGCGGTGTCAGGGCCACGACCATCGTCGTCGGTGACTCCTGCTTGATCATGCGGATCGTCTCGATGCCGGTGCGTGGGTCGGGGGTGTCGATATCGACGAGCGCGACGGAGAAGAACTGTCGATCGACGAGCTCCTTCGCGGCGGCCTGGCTCGCGACGGCGGTCACGTGCAGGTGGATCTCGGAGAGCAGCTGCTCGATGCCGGCGTGCACGCGCGGATCGCCATCGACGACGAGCACCTCGATGCCCACCAGCGCAGCGCTGGGCTGCGGTCGGTACGTCGAGCTGGAGCTATCGGCCGTCATTCGGTCTCCGGGGGGAGCGGATCGCCATACGGATCTTCGGGGCCTTTCCCGCCGCCGTCCTTCGGTTTCTTCCTGGGCTTCTTCTCGCCGGACTTCTTCGTCGGCTTCGGATCGACGGGGGGCTCGGCGGTCGGCTTCTCGATTGGCTTCTCGGGGCC
>LNFM01009927.1_pt1 | contig 13602 bp, 12 predicted proteins | sample 596031 | NCBI WGS metagenome assembly LNFM01 (sample SAMN04254537, study PRJNA301005) | activated carbon metagenome | isolation source: dual media filters at the Ann Arbor, Michigan drinking water treatment plant | place: USA: Ann Arbor
CCGAGTACATGCTGTTGCGGCCGACGAACTTGCCCGGCTGGTCGGCCAGGAGTTGCAGGCGCGTCTGCATGCCGGCCATGGCGTAGATCTGGCCCGCGAGCTGTGGCACGTAGAACGAATTCATCACCGTATCGGAGGTGATGCGCAGGCTAACCGGCCGGCCGTTGGGAAAGGCGAGCTGGTTGACGACGGCGATGCCCTGCTCGGGATAGATGAACAGCCACTTCCAGTCCTGCGCCACGACCTGGACGTCGAGCGGGGGCAGGGCGGACTCGAGCGGCCGGTAGGGATCGAGCTTGTGGGTGCTGCGCCAGACCAGGACGGCGACCGCGACCACGATCAGGGCGGGCACCAGCCAGACGAAGGCGTCGAGCCGCACCGACTCCGCCCATTTGGGCGCATAGGCCGCCTTGGTGTTCGAGGCACGATATCGCCAGGCGAAGAACAGGGTCAGGACGATGATCGGGACGATCACCACCATCATCACCAGGAAGGCATCGAACAGCAGGTCGCGCTCGGCCAGCGCGATCGGCCCCTTGGGATCGAGAACGGCGGAGTGCCGGAGATCGCAGGCGCCAGCCAGGAGTGCCGCACCGGCGATCATCACCGGCCGAAGCAATTTGTCGACAGCCTGCGTCACGCTCCCCCGCTGATACCCATACTTGAGCACTCAGGGGACAGTGGAGCTACGCCTTGTGTTGGGCAACGATTCTTTTGCCGCGCGACTAGAGCTTCTGACCGGCCGGCGCGGGCGGCTTGCCTGCCGGATCCTTCGCCGTGCAGACATCGGCGCGCAGCCGATCCTTCAAGGCTGCGATCTGGTCCTCGATCTGCTTGTTGGCGGCCTTCTGCTTCTCGATCTGGTCTTCCAGGGCCTTGACCTGGGCGGCGTCGGGGCCCGGCGGCGCGGGGGGCGCCGGCGGCGCGGGAAGCTGGACCGCCACGTTCACGATCGGGCGGTAGAAGAGATACCAGCCCAAGCCAAGGCCGACGGCCACCAGCAGGAAGCCACCCACGAGGCTGCCCAGGATCAGCGGCCAGCGGGGGCTCGACTGTTCGGACTTGGGCTCGTTGGCAGGCTCGTTGTCGGCCATGGCTGAAATTGGCTCCGGTGGGAGGTTGCAGTCAACGCCCGTCACACGGCGGAATTAGGGCGGCTCGGATAAGCAAATCTCCTGCGAGGGGGCTTGCCGGAATGGGCTGTCTATATAAGTGTATATGCACGTATTTATTTCCGGAGACCATCATGACCGATGCCCTGCTTTCCCCCTCATCGCTGCAGACCGAGCGGCGCGTCGCCACGACCTTGATGATCTGGCTGGCGGCAGTCGTTGCGGCGGCTGGCCTCGGCTTTCTGACCGAGGTTCCGGTGCCGTTGTTCGGGGGGCTGGTGGCCGTCAGCATCGCTTTGCCGACGGCCGCCTACTTTGCCCTGCCCGCGTTGCGGACATGGGCCGAACGCGTGGGGGTCCGCGCGCTCACTCTTCTTCATGTCTGGCGCATTCCGGCCGCGCTGGTCTTCTTCGAGTATGGTGCCGCGGGCCTCCGGCCGGCCGAGTTCGTGCGCAACGCCGCCTGGGGCGATCTCGCTGCCGGCACGCTGGCCGCGCTCGCCTTCACGCTGCCGGAATGGAAAGCCAAGTACTGGGCGGTTCATCTGTTCGGCTTCGCCGATTTCGTGGTCGCCGTGGGGACCGGCCTCCTGCTGTCGCTGATGGCGGTGCCGCTGATGGAAAACATCGCCACTTTCCCGATCGTGCTGATCCCGCTGTTCGGTGTCAGCCTCTCCGGCGCGGCACACATCATCACTCTCGACCTGCTGCGTCGCGGCGTCTACGCTTCCACTCGTTAGAGCGAGGAGAAGTCAAATGACGGCCTGCATCGTCGGATGGTCCCACGGCAAATTCGGCAAACTGGACGGCGAGACCAGCGAATCGCTTGTCGTGAAGGCCGCCACCGAGGCCATCGCCCACGCCGGAATCGAACCGAGGGACATCGACGTGATCTACGTCGGCAACATGAACGGCGGCTTCGTGCGCCAGGAATTCCACTCCTCGCTCGCGCTCCAGGCCCACCCGGACCTGCGCTTCAAGCCTTCTACCCGGGTCGAGAATGCCTGCGCCACCGGCTCGGCCGCCATCCACATGGGGCTGAACACGCTGGCCGCCGGCAAGGCGCGCTTCGTGCTGGTGGTCGGCGTCGAGAAGATGACGGAGCTCAACTCGACCCAGGCCGGCGAGGTGCTGATCAAGGCGTCGTACGTCGCCGAGGAGGCCAACATCGAGGCGGGCTTCGCCGGCATCTTCGGCAAGATCACCTCGGCCTATTTCCAGCGCTACGGCGACAAGTCCGATGCGCTGGCCCGCATCGCCGTGAAGGCGCACAAGAACGGTTCGAAGAATCCCTACGCGCACTTCCAGAAGGAGTTCGCCTACGAGTTCTGCCGCACGCCCTCGGACAAGAACCCGTTCGTGGCCGGACCGCTGAAGCGCACCGACTGCTCGCCCGTCACCGACGGCGCCGCCGCCGTCGTGCTGGCCGACGTGCAGACCGCGCTCGGCCTGAAGCACGCCATCGCCTTCCGCGCCACCGAGCACGTCAACGACTTCCTGCCCATGAGCAAGCGCGACATCATCAAGTTCGAGGGACCGCAGCTTGCCTGGAAGCGGGCGCTGGCCTCGGCCAAGCTCGACCTGCTCGACCTCTCCTTCGTCGAAAGCCACGACTGCTTCACCTCGGCCGAGCTGATCGAATACGAGGCGATGGGCCTCACCGCCCCCGGCGAAGGCGAGCGGGCGATCCTGGAAGGCTGGGTCGAGCGCGACGGCAAGCTGCCGGTCAATGTCTCGGGCGGGCTCAAGGCAAAAGGCCATCCCGTCGGCGCCACGGGCGTTTCCATGCACGTGATGTCGGCCATGCAGCTCTCGGGCAGCGCGCCCGCGGGCATGCAGTTGCCGAAGGCCAAGATCGGCGGCGTGTTCAACATGGGCGGCGCCGCCGTCGCCAACTACGTGAGCATCCTCGAACCGCTGCGCTAAGGCGAATGCGCGCCGTCAGTTCTCGCGAGAGCGACGCCATCCTGGGGGCCATGCGCCAGGTGGCGCTGGGCGGCGGGCGCCCCATCAGCCACGCCGACACCGCGAGCATCCTGGCGGCCGGGCACTATCTGCTGCGCCGGCCCGATCTCACCGACATCAGTACCTTGCCGGCATCCGAGCCCGCCGACCTGGTCGCGATCCTGAAGAATCGCGCGATCGCCGAGGAAGCGATGAAGTACCTCGCCATAATGGCGATGGTCGACGGCGCGCTCGACCACGACAAGCTGAGGCGCGTTCTGGAGTATTCCCGCGCGCTCGATATCGAGGCCGACTACCTAACCGATCTCGTCGAGGCGGCGTCCGGGCACCTCGCCTGGGCCACCGCCGACATGTGGCGCAAGAATTTCGACAGCGTGCTGAGCCGTTCTTCCGAAGGCCTCGATCCCGGGGTGTGGATCCGGCCCTATGGAGGGGCGAATGGCGACCCCGCGCTCGTCGCCCGCTACGACGCGCTGGGCAAGCTGCCGCAGAATACCTTCGGCAAGGCGCTTTGGGACTTCGACAAGCGGAACGGCTACCCCTTCCCCGGCGATCCGACGGCACTCAACGCCGCGTTCGGCACGCCGCACGATTCCACGCACGTGATCTCGGGCTACGACACCAGCGCGCGCGGCGAACTCCTCGTCTCCACCTTCACCGCCGGCATGCACCCGATCAATCCCATGAGCGGCCACATCCTGCCGGTGATCTTCTTCTTCCACTTCGGCGAGCAGCTGAACGACGTCGGCCATGCCGGCAAGGGCGGCCTCGATCCCGACGAGTTCTGGCATGCCTGGGCGCGCGGCGAGGAGATGACGATCGACCTCTTCGATCCCAAGTGGACAGTCTGGGATTGGGTCGAGCGCGACCTCGAGGAGCTGCGGCGCGACTGGAACGTCGCGCCGCCAAGCCACAGGCTCTAGGTCAGACGACCTCTAGGTCAGACGACGGGGCTGGCGCCGCCGTCGACGTTGATGGCGACACCGGTGATGAACGAGCCGGCATCCGAGCACAGGAAGCAGGCCATGCGGGCGAATTCCTCGGCCTTGCCCATGCGGCCGAGCGGGATGCGGCCCTTGGCCATGCCGGCCAGGAACTCCTCGTAGGTCTTGCCCTCGCCCGCCGCGGTCTTGTGGCGGCGCTGCCACTGGTCGCTCTCGATCAGGCCGACCAGCATGGCGTTCACCAGCACGCCGTGCTGGGCATTCTCCTGGCTCATCGCCTTGGTGAGCGCGAGGCCCGCGGCGCGGCTGACGCTGGTCGGCGTCGAGTTTGCGCCGGGCGCCTTGGCGCCGATGTTGAGCACATTGACGATGCGGCCCCACTTGCGCTCGCGCATGCCGGGCAGGACGAGCCGCGCCAGCCGGATGGCGGCGAACAGTTTTAGGTCGAGATCGCCCTGCCAGTCCTCGTCGGTCACGGTATCGAACGCCTTGGCGTGGCTGATGCCGGCATTGTTCACCAGGATGTCGACCTTGCCGAAGTCGGCCACGACCTTCTTGATCGTGTCGGCGATCGGCGCCGCCTTGGAGACGTCGCAGGAATAGGCCTCGATCTTGATGTTGGCCTTGCCGGCCGCCTTCTGGACCTCGGCCTTGGCCGCCGCCAGCGCGTCGGCCTTGCGGGCGAGGATCGCCACCGAACCGCCGGAAGCGGCGAACTCCTTGGCCATGGCAAGGCCAAGACCGGTGCTCGCGCCCGTGATCACGGCCACGCGGCCGTCCATGCGTACGTCCATTTCGTCCCCCTGAAATCCAGAAAATCGGGCGACACCTTATCTTTCGATCAACTTGGCAGCGAGTCTGGAGCGTACTGCTTGGCGAACTCCGCGCTGGGCGGGATCGGCTTGATGACGTCGATGGCGATGCCGTTGGGATCCTCGGTGATGAAGTGCCGCTGGCCGAACGGCTCGTCCCGCAGGGCGAGATGGATCTTGAGGCCTTCGGCCTGGGCCCTGGCATAGAGTGCATCGACGTCGTCGACCTCGAAATTGACCAGGATACCGGCGGCCTTCTTGCGGAACGGCGCCGGAATGGTCTCGTGCCGGTAGTCGAGGACCGCGAGATTCGCCTCGGCCGACACCTGGCTGATCAGGTGAACGTACCAGCCGCTGTCGAATACCCGCTTGAAGCCGAAATGCCGCTCCCAGAAGGCGGCGGTGCCGGCGACGTCGTCGGTACAGAGCACGGTGTAGAAACTCCTGAGTTGCATTGCTCTCTCCTGCGTGGCGTTTTACATACAATCCGTATGTCGATAAGCATTTAGATACAGGTTGTATGTATGTCAAGACCCCGTACCCAGGCCGAACGGTTGGCCGCGACGCGCGCGACCCTGCTCAGGGAGGCACGCACAATCTTCGCCGCCTCGGGCTACGAGGCGGCGGCGACCGAGGAGATCGTGAAACGGGCCAAGGTGACGCGCGGCGCGCTCTACCATCACTTCAAGGACAAGCGGGCCCTGTTCGAGGCCGTGGTCGAGGAGGTGGCGCGCGGCATCGCCGGGACCATCGACGACATGACCGTGCCCCTCACCGACCCTTTGGCCGCCCTGATCGAAGGCACGCAGGCCTTCCTGAATGCCTGCCTCGATCCGGCGGTGCGCCGCATCTATCTGATCGATGCGCCGGCCGTGCTGGGCTGGCACCGCTGGCGCGAGATCGACGCGCCGCATGGCGTGCGCAGCCTGCGCGAGGGCGTGGCGGCCGTGCTGGCAGCGCGGCCCGATTCCGGCCTTGCGATCGAGCCCGTGACCTTCCTGCTGTCCGGCGCCTTCAACGAAGCCGCCCTCTGGATCGCCGAAGCGAAAGACGAGAAGGCGGCCCGCAAGGAGATGAACCGCGTGCTGGCAGAATTCATCGCGCGGCTGTTCGCACCGCCTCCACGGCCGCGAGCACGCGCTCGGGCGTAGCGGGCGCATCGAGGCGCACGGCGGTCCTGCCGTCGCCCACGGCAGCGATGGCATTCTTGAGCGCCGTCCACACCGCCGTCGCCAGCAGCAGCGGCGGCTCGCCCACCGCCTTGGAGCGGAAGATCGTGGCCTCGCGCGAGGGCGCGTTCTCCAGCATCTTCACATTGAATACGACTGGGACGTCGCGGCTGCCTGGAATCTTGTAGGTCGAGGGGCCGACGGTGCGCAGTTTCCCCTGCTCGTCCCACCACAGTTCCTCGCAGGTAAACCAGCCCTGGCCCTGCACGAAGGCGCCCTCGATCTGGCCGAGGTCGATGGCTGGATTGAGCGAGGCGCCGCAGTCCTGCACCAGGTCGGCGCGCAGCACGCGGCTCTCGCCGGTCAGCGTGTCGATGGCTACTTCCGCCATCGCCGCGCCAAAGGAGAAATAGAAGAACGGCCGGCCGCGCATCGCCACGGCATCCCAGTGAATCTTGGGTGTCTTGTAAAAGCCGGTCGCCGACAGCGAGACGCGGCCCAGCCAGCAGAGCCTCGCCAGTTCGCCGAAGCTCACGACCTGGTTGCTACCCGGCTTTGCAATGCGGACGTTGCCGTCGGCGAACTCGATTTCTCTTTCGGCGGCGCCAAAATGCTCCGACGCGAAGGCGATCATCCGGGTCTTGATGGTTTTCGCCGCCTCCCACGCCGCCCAGCCGTTCAAGTCGGAGCCGGTGGACGCCGCCGTCGGCGAAGTGTTGGGCACCTCGGCGGTCGAGGTGGCGGAGGGCCGGATGCGGTCGATATCGACCCCAAAGACCTCGGCCACGATCTGCGCCACCTTGACGAACAGCCCCTGCCCCATCTCGGTGCCGCCGTGATTCAGGCGGATCGAGCCGTCGGTATAGACATGCACCAGTGCCCCCGCCTGGTTCATGTGCGGGAGGTTGAAGGAGATGCCGAATTTTAGCGGGAACAATCCCAGCCCGCGCTTGAGGATCGGACTTGCCTTGTTGAAGGCGTCGATCTCGGCCCGCCGACGTTCCCAGTCGCCGCCCTGCTTCACCTCGGCCCAGCAGCGCGCCAGATGGTTCTCGTCGAGCATCTGGCCGTACGGCGTCTCGGCCCTCCCCGCGTCGTAGAAATTGAGCGCGCGTATCTCGTTGGCATCGCGGCCCAAGTGGCGTGCGACGCGGTCGAGCGCGTCTTCCATGATCACGACGCCTTGCGGGCCGCCGAAGCCGCGGAAGGCGGTGTTGGATTGCTTGTTGGTCCTGCAGGCATAGCCAATGGCCCGGAAATGCGGGATCCAGTAGGCATTGTCGGTGTGGGTGAGCGCGCGGGCGATCACGCCGGGTGTGAGATCGAGACTCCAACCCGCATCGGCCGCCAGCATCGCATCGAGCGCCAGCACCCGGCCGTCATCGTCGAAGCCCACGGTGTAGCGGTAGAGGAAGGGATGGCGCTTGCCGGTCGCGATCATGTCGATCTCGCGCGGCAGGCGGAGTTTCACCGGCCGGCCAGTCTTGTGCGCGGCCAGCGCCGCGGCGCCCGCCACCCACGAGGCGTTGCTCTCCTTGCCGCCGAAGCCGCCGCCCAGCCGGCGCACCACCGCCGTGACGCGATTGTAGTCGCAGCCGAGCAGGCGCGCGCAGATGTGCTGGACCTCGGTCGGATGCTGGGTCGAGGAATGGACGACGATGTCGCCATCCTCGCCCGGCAACGCAAAGGCGATCTGACCCTCGAGATAGAAATGCTCCTGCCCACCGACGCTGAACTCGGCGCTCAGCCTGTGCGGCACGCTTTCTAGGGCGGCCTCGGGATCGCCGCGCCGGAGAGTCGTCGGCGCCTGGACATAGGCCTGTCGGGAAAGCGCCGTCTCGATGTCGAGGATCGGCTCGTCGGCCTCGATATCGATCGCCACGCGTTCGGCGGCATGCCGGGCAGCATCGAGCGAGACAGCCACGACCATCGCCAGGGGCTGCCCCGCGAACTCGACACGATCGACCGCAAACAGCGGCTCGCCGCCCTTGCCGCTTGCCGACACGTCATTCTTGCCCGGCACATCGTTCGGCCCCAGCACCGCCACGACGCCGGGCAGCGCGGCCACAGCAGCAGGATCGACCCTGCGCAGGCGGCCGCTCGCGGCGGGGCTCAGCACCAGGGCGGCGTGCAGCGTGCCCGGCGGCTCGGGCATGTCGTCGATATAGAGCGCCTGCCCCGTTACATGCTTCAGGGCGCTGTCGTGGCGTGCCGCGCTGTGGACCGCGCCCTTCACAGCGCCTCGACCTCGACCGCGCGCCCCGGCTCGGCGATGCGCAGTTCCAGACGGCGCAGCAGGTTGGCGGCGACGGCCAAGCGATAGGCGGCGGAGCCGCGCCAGTCGTCGATCGGCTGGAAGTCCTTCGGCACCGCCGCTACCGCAGCAGCGAAACCCTCCTCCCGCAATGCCGTTTCCACGTGGCGCGCGCGTTTTGGCGTTGCCGCCATGCCGCCGAAGCCGAGGCGCACGTCCTCGATGCGGCCGTTCTCGATGCTGAGGCGATAGCCCGCAGCGACCGTGGAGATGTCCTGGTCGCGGCGCTTGCTCACCTTGTCGCAAAAGAAGACTTCGCCCGGCCGGAGTTTCAGCATGGAAATGCTCTGGATCACTTCGTCGGGCGCCAGCGCGGTCTTGCGGTAGCCGAGGAAGAACTCCTCCAGCGGCAAGTCGCGCACCCCGCGGTTGGACACCAGCCGGAGGCTCGCCTCCAGGGCCAGCAGCACCGGCGGCATGTCGCCGATCGGCGAGGCCGTGCCGATATTGCCGCCGATCGTGCCCAGCGACCGGATCTGTCGCGACCCCAGCCGCGCGAGGTAGGTCTTCAGCGCCGGATAGGCCGAGATCAGGACCAGCATGGCATCGGCATAAGTCGCGGCGGCGCCGATCGTGACCTGCTCCTTGTCATGCGCGATGGCCGTCAGTTCCGGCACATGGGCGAGATGGATCACCGCCTCAGGCGGCTTGCGCGACCGGCTGGCCAGCAGGCCGAGGTCGGTCGCGCCGGCCAGCAGCAGCGCCTCGGGATGCGCCGTGCGCAGCTTCAGCAGCTCGGCGAGCGACCGCGGCGCGAAGAAGGAGCCGCCGAATACGGCAGAGCCCGCGCGTGCCGGCAGCATCGACGCCGGCTCGACCGGCAGGCCCCCCACTTTGGCCATGGCCTCGACGATGGGCCTGTAACCGGTACAGCGGCAGAGGTTGCCGGCCAGCGCGTCGTGGATGTTGTCCAGGTCGGCTTTCTCGCCCCCTGAAGCGAAGGCATAGGCCGACATGACGAAACCCGGGGTGCAGAAGCCGCATTGCGTGGCATCGGCCTCGGCCATCGCCACCTGCACCGGATGCGGCGCGCCGTCCGGGCCGCCGAGGCCCTCGACCGTGCGCACCGACTGGCCGTCGAGCTGGCCCAGCAGCGCGATGCAGGCGTTGATGGCTCCGCGCTTCCCGTCGCCCCGCTCCAGCACCACGGTGCAGGCGCCGCAGTCGCCCTCGGCGCAGCCTTCCTTGGTGCCTCTGAGCCCGCGCTGCTCGCGCAGCCAGTCGAGCAGCGTCGTCATCGGCGAGACGCCGACGAGTTCGACCGGACCGTCGTTGAGCGTGAAGCGAATGTTATCCGCCATGCGAACAGGATGCGGGGCGTTGAAGTGCAGCGCAACCCGTGATGCACTCGACGGGCAAAACAAGGAAAGAGATCGCATGGATCCTTACCGCTACGGCTACTCCCCCATCGTCGAGCGCCCGAAGCTTTCCTGGCCCAACGGCGCGCGTGTCGCGGTCTGGGTCTGTCCCAACATCGAGCATTACGAATACCTTCCCGCCGAGGTTCGCGTGCGCAATCCGTGGCCGCGCATGCCGCACCCCGACGTGCTGGGCTACGGCGGCCGCGACTATGGCAACCGCGTCGGCCTGTGGCGGATGTTCGAGGTGCTGGACAAGCACAGCGTGCGCTGCACCGTCTCGCTCTCCATGTCGGTCATCGAAATGTATCCCGAGATCCTGGAAGCCATGGAGGCGCGACGCTGGGAATACATGAGCCACGGCTATCTCAACACGCGCTATCACTGGGGTTATAGCGAGCAGGAGGAGCGCGACGTCATCGAGCACAGCAAGGCCACGCACCTGCGCCTGACCGGTCGCAAGCTGCGCGGCTGGTTCTCGCCCGCCATCTCCAACACCCTCAACACGCCGGACCTCGTGAAGGAGGCCGGCCTGGAATACATCTGCGACTTCTACCACGACGACCAGCCGACGCCGCTCGCCACCAAGCACGGCCCGCTGATCCACGTGCCCTACACGATGGATCTCAACGATGCGCTGATCTACCGCCAGCCGGTCGAGGCCGAGGAATTCGCCCAGATGATCTGCGACCACTTCGACACGGTCTATCGCGAGGGGCCGGAGAACGGCCGCGTCATGTGCATCGCGCTGCATCCCTACATGATGGGGGCGCCGCATCGCATAAGACATCTCGACCGTGCGCTCGGCTACATCCGACAGCACAAGGACGCCTGGATCTGCACCGCCGAGGAGATCCTCGATCACTATGTGGCCAATGGCCTGAAACCGTACCAGCAGCATCTCGGGAAGGAGGCGTAGGATGGCCACCGTTCCCAAGAACCCGCCGCCGCTGCCCGCCGGGATGGACAATCCCTGGTACGATTATTCGCCGTTCCCCAAGCGGCCGCTGCTCACCTGGCCGAGGAACGCGCGGGTCGGCTGGTTCGTGCTGCTGCATCTCGAATACTGGGAGCTGATCCCCGACGAGACGAGCCTCAGGGACCCGCGCCACGTCGGCGAACTCGGCAGCTACACACCCGACTACCGCACCTGGACCCAGCGCGACTTCGGCAACCGCGTCGGCATCTTCCGCGTCCTCGACGTGCTGGACCGCTACCAGATCCGGGCCGGCGTGGCGGTGAACGCGCTGGCGGCCGAGCGCTATCCCTACCTCATCGAGCAGTTCAAGAAGCGGAAGTACGAGTTCATCGCCCACGGCCACTCGGCCAACCGCATGATCTCCTCCAAGATGAGCGAGGCCGAGGAGAAGGCCGAGATCGCCAATTCGATCGCCGCCATCGAGAAGGCCGCGGGCGTGCGGCCGACCGGCTGGCTGGGCCAGGACTATGGCGAGAGCCAGCGCACGCCGCAGCTTCTGGCCGATGCCGGCCTCGACTATGTGCTCGACTGGCCCAACGACGACCAGCCCTACCCGATGAAGGTCGGCAGGAAATTCGTCTCCATGCCCAACCAGCCGGAATGGGACGATGTCCAGCAGCTCATGATCCGGCGCATCAGCACCACGCGCTATCCCGACCTGGTGGGCGAGGCCTTCGAGCTGCTGCACCACGAGGGCGGCCAGGTGTTCAACCTGTCGATCCATCCCTGGCTGATGGGCATGGCGCATCGCATAAAGTATCTCGACGAGGCGCTGCGCCGGATCGAGCGCTTCGGCAACGCCTGGCAGGCAACGCCCGGCGAAATCGCGAAGCACTACGCGGACACGATGATGGGCTGAAATATCGGCTTCCCGCACGCCGGAAAGCCAACAACGACGGGCTTTTCGCCCGGCATTTATGGACACCTGAACGTAACGCGTGTTGTCCAGAACGGTGTCCGCAATTCCGAGATAAGCCTTATTTTATGGGCTTTTTCGCATCTCTCTTCTTGTTCATTCGCACGATGCCCCGGCGCACCCTGTGTTCAGGCGTCGTTAAGTGTCTGCCGCGACATCGTTATTTGGCGTCGCGTTGAGACGGGGTCGTTGTTGGGACTGTCCACGACTCAGGAATCGTGGCGGCTGCACCAGCGCTTTTGCGCAACCCGCGGGCGTGCCGCGGGCGGTCGTGCCAGAATGGAAAAGGCCGACGCAGTCCAAGCGCCAGCCTGTCAAAATCAATAGCATAAACCTGCGGAACTTACAACTTTATCATGACATCCTCCCGTCCCTTTACGCTCCATGTCCCCGACGAAGATATCGCCTACCTGCGCGCGCGGTTGGCCAGAACGCGGTTTCCCGATCAGGCGCCGGAAGCACCGTGGACCTATGGGGCGGACCTCGCCTACATGCGGAAGCTCGTCGACCAGTGGCGTGAAAAGTTCGACTGGCGCGCCCAGGAAGCCCGGCTGAACGCCTTCCCGCAGTTCAAGGTCGCCCTGCACGGCATCGACCTGCACTACCTGCAGGTGCCCGGCCAGGGTCCCGCGCCGAAGCCGCTGCTCCTGCTGCATGGCTGGCCAGGGTCGCTGTTCGAGTTCATCGACCTGATCCCGCGCCTCGCCGACCCCGCGCGCTTCGGCGGCGACGCGCGTGACGCCGTGACGGTCATTGCGCCGTCCCTGCCGGGCTATGGGCTCTCCTTCCAGCCCGGACAGAAGCGCTTCGGCGTCGCGGCCATCGCGGATTGCCTGGCCGATCTCATGACCGACGTCCTGGGCTTCAAGAAGTTCATCTCGCAAGGGGGCGACTGGGGCGCCCACATCAGTTCCAGCATGGCGGTGCGCCATCCCGAAAGGCTGGCGGGCATTCACCTGAACATGCTGTCCGTCAACCCGGCCCTGCCGCCGCCCGCGAGCCCGACGGCGGAGGAGCAGCGCTACCTCGACGAAATGCGCGACTGGGCCAAGGAAGAGACCGGCTACATACAGATCCAGGGGACCCGTCCGCAGACCCTGGCCTATGGGCTCACCGATTCGCCCGCGGGCCTCGCCGCCTGGATCGCCGAGAAGTTTTATGCCTGGACCGATCACGGGACCGATCACGGGGGCGACTTCGAAACCGCGGTCGACGGCGACCGCCTGCTGGCCAACATTTCCTTGTATTGGTTCACTGGCGCCATCGGCTCCTCGTTCCATCCCTACTACGACCGCCTGCATGGCGACTGGCCCATTCCCACCGGCAAGACGGTCGACGTGCCGACAGGCTACGCCGCCTTCCCGCGCGAGATCCGGCGGCCGCCCCGATCGATCGCCGCGCAATGCTACACGGACATAAGGCGCTGGACGGCGATGCCGAGGGGCGGCCATTTCGCGGCAATGGAGCAACCGGAAGCCCTGGCCAAGGACGTTCTGGAGTTCGTGCGCCCGCTGCGCGGCTCGTTCTAGAGCTCAGACCGCCTCAGAATTTGGGCGCGCGCTTCTCCAGGAACGCCGCAGTGCCCTCGTGGTAGTCGGGGCCGAAATAGACGTCCCGGCGCAGTCCATGGAGATACTCGTAGGTGGCCGGGTTGATCGGCACCGATTCGCTCAGCACGCGCATCGCCTCCTTGGAGGCGGCGATTGCCCTGGAGGAACGCGACGCGATCGTCTTGGCCATCGCGTAGGTTTCCGCCTCGAGTGCCGCTGCCGGCACGACCCGATTGACGATGCCGACGCGCTCCGCCCGGTCGGCCGGAATGAGATTCGCCGAGAAGAACATCTCCTTTGCCACGGTGAGCGGCAGGCGGCTCATGAAGTTGAGAATGCCGGCGACGTTGTACGGCAAGCCGAGCTTGGCGGGCGTGATGGCGAAGGCACAGGTCTCGTCGCCCATCACGATGTCGCAGGCCATGACCAGATCGCACGCGCCGCCCCACGCCGACCCGTGAACCATGGCGATCACCGGGGCCG
>LNFM01009928.1_pt1 | contig 13602 bp, 12 predicted proteins | sample 596031 | NCBI WGS metagenome assembly LNFM01 (sample SAMN04254537, study PRJNA301005) | activated carbon metagenome | isolation source: dual media filters at the Ann Arbor, Michigan drinking water treatment plant | place: USA: Ann Arbor
GCCTCGCTCCTGCCGAAGGACCCCGCCAAGACCGTCGCGCCGATCGAGCGCTCGCCTGGCTACTGGTCCGGCGTGATCAAGCGCTTCGGCAAGGACAAGCTCGCCATCGCGGCGGGCATCCTGGTCCTCCTGCTGATCCTCATGGCGGTCTTCGCGCCGCTCATCGCCCCCATGGACCCCTATGCCGGCCGCACCATCCGCCGCCTGCGGCCGGTCGGCACCACCGGCTTCCCGCTCGGCACCGACGAGCTCGGCCGGGACATGCTCTCGCGCCTCATCTACGGCGCCCGCTACTCCCTCATGATGGGCGTCACGCCGGTGCTGATGGCCTTCGGCGTCGGCAGCCTCATCGGCATCGTCGCCGGCTATGTCGGCGGCAAGACCAACACGGTGATGATGCGCACCATCGACGTGTTCTACGCCTTCCCCTCCGTGCTCCTCGCGGTGGCGCTGTCGGGGGCACTCGGCGCCGGCATCCAGAACGCGCTGGTCTCGCTCACCGTCGTCTTCATCCCGCCCATCGCTCGCGTGGCGGAGGCCGTGACGACGCAGGTGCGCAACCGCGACTACGTCGAGGCCGCGCGCGCCTCCGGCGCCAATGGGCTGACCATCATCCGCGTCCACGTGCTCGGCAACGTGCTCGGCCCGATCTTCGTCTATGCGACCGGCCTCATCTCGGTGTCGATGATCCTGGCCTCCGGCCTGTCCTTCCTCGGCCTCGGCGTTCGCCCGCCCGAGCCCGAATGGGGCCTGATGCTCAACACCCTACGCACGGCGATCTACAACCAGCCGCTGGTCGCGGCCCTGCCCGGCGTGATGATCTTCATCACCTCGATCTCCTTCAACGTGCTCGCCGACGGGCTGCGCAACGCCATGGATGTCAAGGTATGAGCCTTCCCCTCCTCACCGTCCGCAGCCTCGTCAAGCACTTCCCCATCGCCGGCGGCTTCTTCGGCCCGAAGAAGGTGGTGCGCGCGGTCGACGGCATCGACTTCGACGTCATCGACGGGGAAACCCTCGGCATCGTCGGCGAATCCGGTTGCGGCAAGTCCACCACCGCCCGGCTGCTCATGCACCTGATGGACCCGACCGCCGGCGAGATCCTCTTCGACGGCGCCAAGGTCGGCTCGCCCGACCTGTCGCTGACCGAATATCGCCGCCAGGTGCAGATGGTCTTCCAGGACAGCTACGCCTCCCTTAATCCCCGCCTGACCATCGAGAGCTCCATCGCCTTCGGTCCGCAGGTACACGGCGTGCCGCAGCGCGAGGCCATCGAGCGCGCCCGCGACCTGCTCGCAAAGGTCGGGCTCGAGCCAACGCGCTTCGCCGGCCGCTATCCGCACGAGCTGTCGGGCGGCCAGCGCCAGCGCATCAACATTGCCCGCGCGCTCGCCCTCCAGCCGAAGGTCGTCATCCTCGACGAGGCGGTCTCCGCCCTCGACAAGTCGGTCGAGGCCCAGGTGCTCAACCTCCTCCTCGACCTCAAGGAGGAGTTCAAACTCACCTACATCTTCATCTCCCACGACCTTCACGTCGTCCGCTACATGTCGGACCGGGTCATGGTCATGTATCTCGGCAAGGTGGCGGAGATCGGCCCCTCCGAGGCGATCTTCGACGACCCCTTCCATCCCTATTCCGGCGCCCTCACCCGCTCCATGCCGACCATGGACCCGGACAACCGCACGGAACAGGCACCGCTCTTCGGCGATCCGCCGAACCCCATCGACCCGCCGCCCGGCTGCCGCTTCCACACCCGCTGCACCTTTGCCGAGGGTGTCTGTTCCCAGCGCGAGCCGGTGCTGACCCGCGCCGCCACGCTGCACGACGTCGCCTGCCTGCGCTCGGAACCGGGCTCCGGCCACACCATGGCGCCCCCCGCGGCGGCGGCTGCCTGAGGGCCATGACATGCTGACCACCCCGCCCCTCGTCGACATCCGCAACCTCAGGGTCACCTTCACCGGCGGCCCCAAGCCCATCTGCGCCATCAACGGCGTCGACCTCGCCCTCGACCGCGGCGAGACCCTCGCCATCCTCGGCGAATCCGGTTCGGGCAAGTCGGTGACGCTTCGGGCCATGCTGCGCCTCAACCCCGAGAAGCGCACGCGCGTCGAAGGCTCCATCACCGTCGGCGGCAAGGACGTGCTGGCGCTCGGCCCGAAGGACCTGCAGGCCTTCCGCGGCCGCGACGTCTCCATGATCTTTCAGGAGCCGGCGCTCGCCCTCGATCCCGTCTACACGCTCGGCCACCAGATCGCCGAAACCATCGTCAAGCACGACGGGGGCGCCTATGGCGACGCGAAGAAGCGGGCGCTCGACCTCTTCGAGCGCGTGCGCATCCCCTCCCCCGAGCGGCGCCTGGACAACTATCCCCACGAGATGTCCGGCGGCATGCGCCAGCGCGCCATGATCGCCCTGGCGCTCGCCTGCAATCCGAAGGTGCTGCTCGCCGACGAGCCGACCACCGCCCTCGACGCCACCGTGCAGATTCAGATTCTGCTGCTGATCCGCGAGCTCCAGCGCGAATTCGGCATCGCCGTCATCTTCGTCACCCACGACATCGGCGTCGCCGTCGAGGTCGCCGACCGGGTCGCGGTCATGTATGGCGGCCGCATCGTCGAGACCGGGCCGATCCGCGACATCCTGCGGGCGCCGCGCCATCCCTATACGATCGGCCTCCTCAAGAGCCGCGCCCACGACGCCATGACCAAGGGCACGCGGCTCGACGCCATTCCCGGCTCCCCGCCGGACCTCGCCAACCTGCCGCCCGGCTGCTCGTTTGCGCCGCGCTGCAAACTCGCCCTGCAGGCCTGCTCGGAGGCGACGCCCGAGCCCGTCGCCGTCGGCGCGGGCCACGAGGCGCGCTGCTTCAGGACCGACGCGACCGCGCCTGTCCCGGCCTGAGGGCCAGAGGCAAGGGCGGTTCGGCTCAAGTGACCGCGCCGGGCGGCCTCATGGCGTGCGGCGGTAGATGCCGGTGAACGTCACGTTGGCGCCGCCGCAGCGCAGGTTGTCGGTCACCACCAGCCAAGGCCCGACGAGTTGCATCCGCATCCGGCAGGCACTCTCGTCGCCCTTGTCGTAGGGCAGCGTCCCGTCGTCGCCCACGGTGAAGGCGAGCCGCGTCGGACCGTCCGCACCGGTCCGCGCGACCGTGGCGGAGACGTCGCCGATGTTGACCGCGCCGCGCCGCAGCCGCTCCGGATCCTGCGCGCCATAGGTCGCCTGCCCGTCGAGCTGCCAGTTGCCGCCGTCGCGGCGGATGGACATGGACTGCTCCGGTCCCGCGCGCCACTTGCCGGCGAAATCGGGATCGTGGGCGGCCGGCAGGGTGATCAGTCCGGCCGCAGGCAGCCAGCCGGCCCGCGCCTGACCGTTGGACGCGATGTAGATGGCGCAGCGGAACCCCTGGTGGCTGCGGCCGGCGATGACGCCGTTGCCGGGGACCAGATAGGCACGTTCGCGGCAGGTCTCCGCCGCCGACGGGCAGCCCTCCTGGTCGGCGGCGTTCTTCACGAAGGGCAGCCGCGTCCCCTCGTTGCGCACGAGCGCCGCCTCCAGCGGCTCACCGGCGGTGAACGATTCGCGCCGGCAGTCGCCCTCCCCCGGCTCCGCGAGGGCTGCGGCTGGCAGGAAGGCGAGGACGACGAGGACCGGAACGCGCACGTCGCGAACTCCCGGAAGGGTTGCGATGGTCCCGTTCTGGACGCGGTGCGTTTCCGCTTCATTGCGTCGGGTGCGGCGTGGCACGATACGGCTCCCGCCATCCCGAGCCTGCTTCACCACCGCCATGCACCTGACCATCGTCAATCCGAACACCACCGCCTCCATGACCCACACCATCGGCGAGGCGGCGCGGGCCGTCGCCGCGGCGGGCACCGTGATCGAGGCGGTCAATCCGGATCACGGCCCCGTCTCCATCGAGGGCTATTACGACGAGGTCTATTCCATCCCCGGCATGCTCGAGGAAATGCGGGCGCGGCCCGCCTCAGACGCCTTCGTCATCGCCTGTTTCGACGATACCGGGCTCGATGCCGCCCGCTCCCTGATGGCGGTGCCGGTGGTGGGCATCGGCGAGGCCGCCATGCACATGGCGACGCTGCTCGCGACGAAGTTCACCGTCGTCACCACGCTGGCGGTGTCGGTGCCGGCGCTGGAGCACAACGTCCACAAATACGGCTTCGCCCACCGCTGCGGCCGCGTGCGCGCCTGCGAGGTGCCGGTGCTGGAGCTCGAGAACCCCGCCTCCGACGCCCGCGCCCGCATTTCCGCGGAGATCGCGCGCGCCAAGGCCGAGGACCGCGCCGAGGCCATCGTCCTCGGCTGCGCCGGCATGGCGGACCTGGCGGCGGCCCTCTCGGCGGAGCATGGCGTGCCGGTGATCGACGGCGTGGCCGCAGCGGTGAAGCTCGCCGAGAGCCTGCACGCCCTCGGGCTCAGGACCTCGAAGGCCGGCGGCTATGCCCCGCCGCGGCCCAAGACCTATCGCGGCCGTTTCGCCTCCGCGGCGGTGTCAACGGACGGTTAATTGCTCGCAGCTAGGCTGGCCCCGTCGCGTCCCTCCACAGGGTTGTCCCTTCGTGTCTACGACCGCCGCCACCGAGCGACGCGCCACCCAGCGCTCTCGCACCTTCTGGAAGGGAACGGTCCTGTTCCCGGGCGGCCTGCGTTCGACCGAGTGCACGGTGCGCAACTTCACGACGAAGGGGGCCCGGCTCGACTGCGGCGGCGTGAACGACCTGCCCGATCACTTCCAGTTGAAAATCCCGCAGAAGGGCGAGACCTTCGACTGCACCGTGGTCTGGCGCCGGCTGCCGGACATCGGCGTGGCCTTCGTCGAAGCTGCGGGCCTCGGCGCGGATTCGCTGGTCGACAAACTCAAGACGCTCGAGCGGCAGAACCGCCGGCTGATGCGCCGTCTCAACGAGCAATCGTCGGACTGACGCGGCTCCGCCCTTGCATCGCGGCGCCGCAGGCGGCAGTGATCCTGCCTGCATTCCGGAGCCTGCCATGCCGCCCAAAGCCGCGATCATCCAGCCCATCCTCATGGCCGCCGTCATGGCGTTCCTGATGACCGCGCTGATCACCTGGCTCAATCTCGGCTTTCCCGCCGACTTCTTCCGCCGCTGGATGACGGCCTTCGTCATCGCCTGGCCGGCCGCCGCGGTCGCCGCCTACATCGCCATCCCCATCGCCCGCAGTCTCACGGGCCGCATCGTGGTCTGGATGGAGGCGAAGGGACTGTGACGCCGCTCGGCGCCGCCGCCGCCATCGCAGGGGGCGCGACGCCCGCGCGCCTGGCGCTGGCGCTCGCGGCGGTCCTCGGCCTCTGGCTCGCCGGCGCCCTCGTCCATGCCCCCATCGAGGCGGCCCTGCGCGCCACCCCCTGCGAAGGTCTCGCCTGCCTGCGGCCCCTGCGCCCGGACACGCGGCACGGCGGCTACAGCGCCGCGGAGTTCCGCGACTATCTCGATGCGATCTGGTCGCTGCGGGGCCGCGCTCTCGCCGGCCTCCTCCTCGACCTGCCGCTGGTGGCGGCCGTCGCCTCCGCGCTGCTGCTGACGGCGGGTCTCGTCACCCGGGACATCCCGGTCAACGAGCGCACGCACCGCCTGCTCCTCGCCCTGCCGCTCGCCTATGCGGCGGTGGACCTCGGCGAGAACCTGCTGCTCGCGGTCGCCTATGCCGGGCTCGCCGACGTCGCCGCCATCCTCCCCTGGGTCTCGGCGATGAAATTCGGCACCGCCGTCGCCAGCGGTGCCGTCAGTCTCGTCGTCGCGATGATGCGGGCGCTCGCCTGACCTCAGGCAGCGGGGCGCGGAGGCGCCGCCCGCTCGGCCATGAACTGGTCAAATTCCGCGCGGTCGCGGCTGCGCTTCAGCCGGTCGAGATAGCCGGCGAACTCGTCCTGCGCCTCGAACAGCCGACGACGCTCCGCCTCCAGCCTTTCCAGCTCTTGGCGCTTGTAGTCCTCGAAGGCGACGTTGCCCGTGTCCGCCGGACCCAGCAGCACCTGCTGGCGGTCGTGGCGGCGGGGCGCGTCACCCATCCACTTCTTCCGGGCGAGGATGGCGAGGCCGATCGGCCAGAACAGGACGAATCCGACGATCATCGCGGTCAGTTCCACGGGGTGCCAGCGCCGCTCGGCGGCACCGCGCCAGCCGCCGTGGAAAGCCGGCATGCGCGGGGTTGTGTGATGAACGCAGGTCATTGACGCTCTCCATGAGTGTTAATGTGAAATATATTATCATTCTCGCGCAGTATGTCAACTCCATTTACATGATGCCGACATGCGGGAGCGGCACACCGGGGGTGCTCCGGCTCCGTCTGGCGTTCCGGCTGGATCAGTGGCCGCTCAGAGCGTCTTGCCGAGGCCGCTCAGCAGCGCGCCGACGCCCACGTCCAGCATGCGCTCCGGATCGTCCATTCCGCCGGGCATCGCGATGGAGCCCGGTGCCGACAGGGAGGCGAGGCCATGGGTCAGCGCGAAGACCAGCGTCGCCGCCATCTTGACCCGTTGCGGGTCGGTGATGCCGAGGGCCCGGCCGACGGCCTGCTGGAGGGCGTTGAAACCGGGATCATCACCCGAAGGGCCGCCGCCGGGATGGCCGGTGTTGAACATGGCCGCGTAGTAGGCCGGTTCCTCACGGGCGAAGGCGAGATAGGCCCGCCCCATGGCGAGGAAGCCGTCAGGTCCCCCCGCCTTGGCCGCGGCCCCGAGACGCTGTCCCAGCGCCGCGAATCCCTGCATGGCGATTTCCTTGAGCAGCGCCTCGCGGTCCTTGAAGTGCCGGTAGGGCGCCGCCGGCGACACGCCAGCGAGCTTGGCCGCATCCGACAGGGTGAAGCCGGCGGGCCCCCGTTCCGCGATCAGGCGGCGGGCGGCCTCCAGAAGGGCCTCGCGCAGGTTGCCGTGATGGTAGCCCCGGCGTTCGGACAGTTCGGTATCGGGAAGACGAGCCATGATGTAAACAGGCGTGACATCTGCTTCGCCACACGTCAAGCGCGATTCGTGGCTTCCTTCCCCGGATACCTGTACCCCCGCGCGCCGGCTCCCGGTGCGGGAAGCGTCAGGAACCCTCACCCAACAACCCGCGTTGACCGTCGGAATTTCTGCAATCGAGTCAATCGGGAGCCTCGGCAGTGCCGTCTTCGAACGCTCAAGATCTCTGGATATCCTCAGAATCCGCTTGGCGGACCGTCGCGAGCCGGCATAGCTTCGGGAACCCGGTTCCTGTTTGGGAGATCAGCCGTGGAACTCGTGCGTCACGTCAACATCGTCTACGCGTGCGCCGCATTCGCCTTTGTCGGGGCCATTCTCTTCGGCGCATTCTGAGCCTTGCAGGGACCACCGCGGTCGAGGCGAAAGCCCCGGCCGCTAAATCGGTTGCGCCCGGCGCCTGTGACGGCGCCCGCGGGTTGGCGACACGGTCCCGCAACATCATACCGCTATGGGTTCGGCGATCCCGCGGGAGGGCCGATGTGTTGGCCCGTTTCCCGGTGGGGATCCCGCCGGCGTCCGGCGGTCGCCCCAGCCGGAGGTTGGACCGATGACCTCGCGAATGCCGCGCCTGGCCCTGCTCGCCACCCTCGCCGTCGCCCTGGGAGCCCCCGGCCCCGCCGCCGCCCAGGACCGTGACGAGTTCTACGCCATCGCCCGCGGCGAAACCGGGCGGGCGGCCGCTGCCCCGAGCCGCGGTGACGGCTTCGGCTTCTTCTCCCTCTTCGGCGGCGGCAGCCGTCGTCAGGTTCCGGAGATCACCGTCCGTCCCGGCGAGGACGGCCGCGGCGCCACCCGCAGCCAATCCGAACAGAGCCGGACGGCGACCGGCGAGAACGTCGGTGGTCCCCGCGCCTATTGCGTGCGCACCTGCGACGGCTTCTTCTTCCCCATGGGTCCGGCCACATCCGGCGACGCCCGCCAGGCGCAGCAGGACAGCTGCAACGCCATGTGCCCCGGTGCCGAGGTCGCGCTCTACTCGGTGAGCCGCCAGGGCAGCATCGAGGACGCGGTCAATTCCCGCGGCCAGACCTATTCGGCCCTGCGCACCGCCTTCCGCTTCCGCCAAGGGCTGGAGCGCACCTGCTCCTGCCAGGGCGCGGCGGCCAACGGCCTCGCCCGCCTGCCGATCACCCACGACGTGACCCTGCGCCCCGGCGACGTGGTCGTCACCGAAACCGGCGTGCAGGTGTTCCGCGGCGCGGCGCGCTTTCCCTACCAGCCCCGGGACTTCGTGACGGCCCGCTCCTACGGCCGACTGCCGGCCGACGTGAGGCGCCGGGTCGACGAGATTCAGGCGGGCATCCAGGCCGGCGACAGCGGCCTCTCCGCCCCTGTGGGACGCCTCCCGCGGTCGACGCGCGCAGCCGCCGCGAGCCGGACGGCCGAGGTCACCGAGCCCACCGCCGTCTCGATTCCCGTCTCCGCCAGCCAGCCTGCGATCCGCGTCATCGACATGACTCAACGCCGCGACACCCTGGTGCGCTGACGCGGCGACGGGACCCATTGATCCGGCTTCGGCGGAAGAGTAGAAGCATGCCGCCGGAGGCCGTCCTGTTCCGTGTACCCGACACGGGACCGTGGCGATCGGCAGCATCCGGCGCGAGATGAGGTCGGTGCACCGTCCTGATTGATGCCGGCAGAGAGATGGCGCAGCTTAAGGTCAAGCGCGCGCTCTCAGGAGCTCCAACCAGACCGTCCCAAAGGTTTCGATCCGATGGCAGAAGACACGGCGGCCGGCGCCCCGAAGCCGGCTGAGGCCGACGGCGGTCCGGCCCGGGAACTTCGAACCGAAGGTCAGGTGCGGACCGTCGAGAACGGCCATGGCCACGGCCATTCCCAGGCGAGCTTCTGGGGCCTGCTCGTCGGCTCGGTCGGCGTCGTCTACGGCGACATCGGCACCAGCCCGCTCTACGCCTTCCGCGAGGCGGTGGTCGCCGCCACCGGCCACGGGGCCATGGGCCCGCCGAGCCGCGAGACCGTGCTCGGCGTCCTCTCGCTCATCCTCTGGTCGCTGATCCTCATCATCACCGGCAAATACGTGCTGCTGCTGCTGCGCGCCGACGACAAGGGCGAAGGCGGCATCCTCACCCTCGTCGCCCTCGCCCAGCGCGCCATGGGCAAGCCGAGCTACACCGTGGCGCTGCTCGGCATGGCCGGCGCGGCGCTGTTCTACGGCGACGCCGCCATCACGCCGGCCATTTCGGTGCTCTCGGCGCTGGAGGGCCTCAAGCTGGTGACCCCGGTCTTCGAGCCCTACATCCTGCCGCTGACGGTCGTCGTCATCGTCGGCATCTTCGCGGTGCAGAGCCACGGCACCGCCAGCGTCGCCCGCTATTTCGGTCCGATCTGCATCGTCTGGTTCCTCGCCATGGCGCTGATCGGCGCCATCCACATCGCCGACGACCTCGGCGTCTTTCACGCCTTCAACCCCTATTACGGCCTCGTCTTCGTCGCCAACAACGGCACCATCGGCCTGCTCGCCCTCGGCGCCGTCTTCCTCGCCGTCACCGGCGGCGAGGCGCTCTACACCGATCTCGGCCATTTCGGCCGCAAGCCGATCCAGTGGGCCTGGTTCTGCCTCGTCTTCCCCGCCCTGACGCTGAACTATCTCGGCCAGGGCGCGATGGTGCTGGCCGACCCGTCCAAGCTCACCAACCCCTTCTACCTGCTGGCGCCGTCATGGGCGCTGCTGCCGATGGTGGTTCTGGCGACGCTCGCCACCATCATCGCCAGCCAGGCGGTGATCACCGGCGCCTTCTCCCTGTCGCGGCAGGCCATCCAGCTCGGCCTGCTGCCGCGCATGGCCATCCGCCACACCTCGGAGGAGCAGGCCGGCCAGATCTACATGCCGGCCGTGAACTGGGGCCTGCTCATCGGCGTGCTGGCGCTGGTGCTGTTGTTCAAGAACTCGTCGAGCCTCGCCTCGGCCTACGGCATCGCCGTCACCGCCACCATGTTCATCACCGCCGTCCTCGCCTGGTTCGTGGTCCGCCGGCTGTGGCGGTGGAACATCGTCCTGGCCGTGGTGATCATGGTGCCGCTGATCGTCATCCACCTCATCTTCTTCGGCGCCAACATGCTGAAGCTGGTGGACGGCGGCTGGGTGCCGCTGGTGATCGGTGCGGTGATCATGTTCCTCATGCTGACATGGCGGAAGGGAACCGCGATCCTCGCCGACAAGACCCGCCGAATCGAGGTGCCGCTGGTCGACCTCCTGAAGAGCTTCGACAAGCGCCCGCCGCATCAGGTGGCCGGGACCGCGGTGTTCCTCACCTCCGACCAGTCCTATGCGCCGGCATCGCTCCTGCACAACCTCAAGCACAACAAGGTGCTGCACGAGCACAACGTCTTCCTGGCGGTGAAGAGCGTCGATACGCCACGCCTGCCCGACAGCGAACGCATCAGCTACGAGAAGATCAACGACCGCTTCTCACGCCTCACGGTGCGGTTCGGCTACATGGAGACGCCGCACGTGCCGAAGGCGCTCATCGCCTGCAAGAAGTACGGGCTGAAGTTCGACATGATGTCGACCTCGTTCTTCCTGTCGCGACGGCACCTGAAGGCCTCCGGCAAGCTCGGCATGCCGCTCTGGCAGGACTACATCTTCATCGGCATGGCGGTGAACGCCAATTCCGCCTCCGACTACTTCCACCTGCCGACCGGCCGGGTGGTGGAGGTCGGCACGCAGGTGACGATCTGACGGCGGACAGGCCGCAGCTTAGGGGCGCGGCGGAAACACCGGCGGCCAGAGCCGCCTGACGGGCGTGAGGTCGCGGATCTGCGGCGGTTGCTGCGGCAGGGCCGCGAGCGGCCTCTCCACACAGGTGCCCGGCCGCTGCGCCACGCAACGTGACCCGAAGCAGACCCCACCGACGATCCCGAGGGCCTCCTCCTGCCCGCGCGGGTAGAGGATGGTGTTGAAGGCCGGAGCCGCCTCACGATACTCGGCGAGCGAGGTCGTGGCGTGGAACGGCACCGGCTGGTGCATGTGGGCATAGCCGCCGCTCCAGACCCAGGCGACGTCGTAGCTGCCGATGCCGCAGACCCCCGTCAGCCGCGAGACGTGCAGCGCCGACTGGACGATGTCCCTGTGCCGCAGCCAGGCGAGGCCCTGATCAGGGATAAGGATGAAGTTCGCCAGCCGGCCGACGAGCACCAGCGCCAGGATCATGAGGCCGGCCGCCGACCACAGCCGCGCCCGCGCCGGCACCCAGGGAAAGAGGCCGGGCGGCGCCCGTTCGACCAGCCAGGCCACGGCCCGCGCGAGACCGATCGCCGCCAGCGCCTCGACCAGCAGCATCAGCGGGTAGAGGAAGCGCAGTTCCTTGTGGCCGATCGGCTGGTGCGCGAGGAAGATGGCGAGGACGAGGGCTGCCAGAAGCGGCTTCGCCCGCGCACCCCAGAAGGCCAGTGGCAGCAGCAGGCCCAGTGCCGCGCCGAAGGTGACGACGAGCAGCGCCGGATACTGGTACCAGGGCTCGATCCCGAAATGGGCGGCGACCCCATGGCCGATGTTGTAGCGCAGATTCTGCGCATAGGAGAGGAAGGGCGTCCCCCAGGTCCACCAGTCGACGAGACCCGCGAAGGCGACCGCCACCATGCCGCCGAGGGCGATCCACAGCGCCCGCGCCAGCGGCAGGCGCCAGAGCGCGTAGGCCCCGGCCACGGCCACCGCCGGCGCCATCTGCAGGCGGATCGCCACCGCGAGGCCGAAGAGCAGGCCGGCCACCGCCAGCCGCGCCCTCCCCCCGCGGTCCTCCTCGTCCCCGGGGAAGGCGAGATAGAGCGCCACGACCAGGAGATGGCCGGCCACCACCTCGGTCAGGGCGCGGGGAGCGAAATAGACGAGTTCGGGGGCGAAGACCGCGACCGCGGCGCCGACGAGGGCGGGACCCGTGCCGGCGATGCGCGCCGCCCAGAGGAAGATGCAGGTCGCGGCCGCCGCGCCGAGCGCCGACAGGGCGGCCTGGATGACGGGAAGGTAGACGTGCGGGCCCTCGCCCGCCACGAGGCTCGCCCGCATCAGGCCCGCGAGCAGCCCTGGCAGGATCCACGAGCGGATGGCGTGCTCGAACTCCCAGGGCACGAAGCCGTAGCCGAAGACGATCCTGTGCGCCTGTTCCAGCGACTGGAAGATCTCGTCCGGGTGGTGCATCCCGGGCGCGAGCAGCCCCGCGCCGAAGCGCAGGGCGAAGGCGACGGCAAAGACCGCGAGCGCCGCGGCGCGACGCCCGGAACCTTCGGCCATCTCGCGGTCGAACGCGGTCACGGCGCCGGTGCCGTTATTCGGCCGCTTCGCTCAGGCTCCTGAGGATGGCCGGGTCGTAGTTGAGCACGGGGGCGAGCCAGCGCTCGGCTTCCTCCACCGTCCAACCCTTGCGGCGGGCATAGTCCTCGACCTGGTCGCGCTCCACCTTGCCGACGCCGAAATAGGCGCTGTCGGGATGGGCGAAGTAGAGCCCCGACACCGACGAGCCCGGCCACATGGCGCGGCTCTCGGTCAGCGTCACGCCGATGGCCCGCTCGGCGTCGAGCAGCCGGAACAGCGTGTCCTTCTCGGTATGGTCGGGCTGGGCCGGATAGCCGGGCGCCGGGCGGATGCCGCGGTACTGCTCGAGGATCAGCTCCTCGTTCGAGGTGGTCTCGTCGGGTGCATAGGCCCAGAGCTGCTTGCGCACGATCTGGTGCATGCGCTCGGCGAAGGCCTCCGCCAGGCGGTCGGCCAGCGCCTTGGCGAGGATCGAGGAATAATCGTCCTTGGCGGCCTCGAAGCGCTTCGCCAGCGCCTCCTCGCCGATGCCGGCGGTGACGACGAAGCCGCCGATCCAGTCCGGCTTGGTGCCCACCGGGGCGACGTAGTCGGCCAGCGCGATATGGGCGCGCTCGCGGCCCTCGCGGCGCGAGATCTGCTGGCGGAGCGTATGCAGCCGGCCGAGTTCCTGGGTGCGGCCCTCGTCGCCGTAGAGGACGATGTCGTCGCCCACGGTGTTGGCCGGCCAGAGGCCGACCACGGCCTTGGCGGTCAGCCACTTCTCGCCGACGATCCGCTGCAGCATCACCTGCGCGTCCTTGAACAGGTTGCGCGCCGCCTCGCCGTACTTGTCGTCGTCCAGGATGGCGGGATAGCGGCCCTTCAGCTCCCAGGTCTGGAAGAACGGCGTCCAGTCGATGGCGCTGACGAGGTCGGCGAGGTCGTAGTCCTCGAACACCCGCGTGCCGATGAAGGCGGGCTTCGGCGGCACGTAGCCCTCCCAGTCGAGCTTCAGGCGGTTGGCGCGCGCATCCGCCAGCGGCATGCGCAGCTTGGCCTGCTCGCCGCGCAGGTGGGCCTCGGCGATCTTGGCATATTCGGTCTTGATGTCGGCGATATAGGCGCCCTTCTGGTCGTCGGAGAGCAGGGCCGAGGCGACGCCGACGGCGCGCGAGGCGTCCAGCACGTAGACCGTCTGGCCCTTCGTGTAGTTCGGGTGGATCTTCACCGCCGTGTGGACGCGCGAGGTTGTGGCGCCGCCGATCAGCAGCGGCACGGAGAAGCCCTCGCGCTCCATCTCGGCGGCGACGTGCACCATCTCGTCCAGCGAGGGGGTGATGAGGCCGGACAA
>LNFM01009929.1_pt1 | contig 13602 bp, 14 predicted proteins | sample 596031 | NCBI WGS metagenome assembly LNFM01 (sample SAMN04254537, study PRJNA301005) | activated carbon metagenome | isolation source: dual media filters at the Ann Arbor, Michigan drinking water treatment plant | place: USA: Ann Arbor
GGGGTCAGCAACCCATTGGCGTAGGCCACAGCGTTCTCGGTAACGAACGACAGTGCGCGCCCCTGGAGGCTGTTGCCGAACATGCCGGCGCCACTGCCGGGGCCGTCCACCTTGTAGAACTGGTCCACGACCGACTGGGGTGCGGGTTTACCCGTGATGAGTTCGTACTCGACGATCTGGTCGGCGACGGTCATGTCCTTCTTCTCGGGCAGCGACCGCACCTTGATGACTTCCTCGGGCGTCAGGTTGCGCCCGATGCGTTGGCCCCACGATGCGACGTTGCGGTCCTGTCGTTGAGTTTCCAACTCGCCCTTGCGCTCGTCCACCGTGATGTCGATGGCGAACTTGCGCGAAGTGTCGGCGTTGAGGTACTTGCCGATCTCGGGGTTCTGCAGCAGCGCCTTGGCGGTGCCAGCCTGACCCTGCACCAGCAGCTGCTGGATCGCCGACGTGGCAATGCGCGAGCGCCCGGCTTCCTTGTACTGCGCCGCGAGCGTGGGCGACATGGCGTCGGCCATCATGTCGATGCTGCGGTCAAGCTCGGTGAAGATGTCGCCGATCTTGTCCGGGGCAAACGCACCACTGATCGCCAGTTCGTTGGCCTTCTGGTCGATCATCGTGCCGATGAACTGCTGTTGCGCTTTGACCTGGGTAGCGGTGGCCGACTTGACGTACTGCGCGACTTGGTTTTCCACCTGCATCTGCAAGCGTGCCCGGGACTCCGAATTGCCCTTGTGGTTGGCAATGATCTCTTTTCCGCGATTCTCGGCACTCTTGCGAAAACGATCAGCGACGGCAGGGTCGGTGATGTCCTCAGTGTCCTCCATCGCCTGAAGCCCCTCCTGAAGCTCCTTGTCGAGACCCATGAGGTCACGAGCCGCAGTGATGGCATTCTGTCGAGTCTGGATTGCGTTGCCGATGTCGAACACGGCGTCGCCCATCTGCGCCGTGGCCTGCCCGACCCCTGCGCCGAAGTCCTGCGCTGATGCGCGCACTGACCCGACTGAGGTCTGCTGTTCGTAGAGTGGGAGTTTGGCCATGGCGTGTCCTTATGCGAATTTTCCAGCAGCCTGGAGCAACGAGGTGCCGGCCATGATGTTGCCTTGACGGCGTGCGTTCGCCCCACCGGCACGGTAAACGTCGGCTTGGCGGCTCGCGGTGTAGCGGGTGTTGAGGGCGTCGATCTCGGCGTTGGCCGCAGACTCGGCGAGCACCATGAGCGGGGTGCCGGCCGATGTGGCACCAGACTTGCCGATATTGGCACGAATGCGAGACTGGTTGCGCGCGGCGTCGGCGCGCTGCGCGTTCTCGCGCGACTGGCCCTCCAACAACGCCGACTGGGCGTTGTACTCGCCCGCCTGTTGACCAGCACGACCCTGGCCCACCGCGCCAGCAATGGCGAGACCACTGCCCACCGTAGCAAGAGTGGTGCCCAAGCTGAACGCGCCAGCAGTGCCGAAAAGACCGGCTGTGGCGGCAGTCGTCCCAGCAGCCGCTGTGCCGAACGCGAGGGGTGCTAGGAACGCCATGACCGCACCCTTGCGAAAAGGAGCATGTCGGCACCGTCGGGCCTGAAAGCCCGCATGTACCCTTCACACTCGAAACCGAGCAGCTTCATCCAGTGAACTCCTTCTTTGAAGCCCACATCAACGTGGGCCTCGATCCTGCGGTACGGCGCGTCGATCAGGAACCGGCGCACGGCGCGGTGGATCGCGGTGAAGTGGTGACCGATGTCGCCGGCCAGCAGTGCCCACACGATCGCTCGATTCTCCCACTGGGGCGACAGGCCCCCGATCCCGATCACCACGCCGTCGTGCTCCACTGTCCACGCGAGCCCCTGTTCCGACAGAGGCGTCAGGTCCATGCTCAGGTCAGCGATTGACCCGGTGTACTGTTGGGCCGGCTGGAGCATGATCTGTTCGGTGTCACCGATTTTCCAAGGTCTAACGATCATTCGTGGTCACCTGCGGCATGAGTGCCACAAGTGTACACGGGGTGGGTAGCTGGTGGCGCACCACCATCTGCGGTCCCTGCTCGTATTCGCCGGGCCACGGAAGCAGTGGTGTGTCCCCTGTGTACAGTGGGACTGGGTTGTCCATCGGGTCATTGGGTCCGCGCAGGTGCAACTCGTCGAGGCTGGTCAGCGATGAGCCGTACCAGAGACCCGGGCCGGTCTCGAACAGGCGCATCACGATGTTGTTGATCCGCATGGTCTTGCCCTGCGAGGTGCCGTCCCGCGCACCGGCTTCCATCGGCATCGTGACGAGGGTGGCGGCGTAGGGCAGGCCCAGGTTGACCACCGATGCCTCAGCCTGCAGCGTCACCGACCCACCGGAGACGGTGCGTCGCGGGTGCACGGCGCCGTCGGCCAAGATGTCCACTTCCTTACCCTCAAGGTGCGCGAGCCCGGTGATCGTGGTGGTCGGGGCGCCGTTGTAGGTGAGTCCGCAGTCCACGTAGAACGCGAGGTTGTTGCTGCGGTACTGCTCCATGTACTCGACATAGCGCACCGTGTTGCCGTTGACCGTGCGCTTGACGATCATCCACAGTACATCCTGAGTCCCGTCCCAATGGGGCAGGGTGATGATCGACTCGACCTTACCGCCGATGTCGTGCCGGTGCCAGCCCACCACGTCCTCTGCGCGCTCGTAGGTCAGCCCGAGCAGGCGCCCGTCGCCGTCAGGCGCCCACACCACCTGGTAGGGCTCCTGCTGGTAGGCCATGTCCACGATGCCTGCGGCACTGATGTGCTCGGCCAGCAGCGTGAGGTTCGGGGCGACGTAGGCGTCGGTCTCGAAGTTGTAGGTGTATTCCCTGATCTTGCGGGCCGACCGCTGCACGAACAGGGTGGACGCTGCCACGCGGATCGGGCGCACGGTGTCGGTGCAGCCGTAGGTCGTCTGCGGCGTGATCCGAATGCTCGTGGGCGTGATCGCGTCACTAACCTGGTTCCCGCTCAGGGTGAACTCGCCGTTGGCGGTGCCTGCAGCCAGCACCTTGCCGGGAGAGAGCCACGCAATCGTGTTCAAGTCCTGCGTGTTGATCGTGTAGTTCAGCGCATCATCGTCGTTGGTGCCGTACTTGAAGTTCTCATAGTCACCGGTCACCGATGCCCACAGGGTCTGTGGCAGGAAATCCGACCCGCCGAACCACAGACGGTCCTCGTAGAAGGTCACGGCGCGCGGGTAGCCGCGGCGCGGCCCCCAGGCACCCTCGGCCCACTTCTTCGTGGCGGCGGTGGTGGGCAGGCGCGTGATGACCGTGGCGTTGACCACGGTGGGGCTGGTGTAGCCCGTCACCCGCGCATAGCCGGTGCCGTCGTGCAGGTAGCGCCAGGTGACGGCGCCGTCGCTCACGTCTCCCTCGGTGTGAATCGGGGGACGCGAGCCGGCGCTGGCCGTGGTCAGAGCCTCGTACACCCGACCCCGGTACTGCACGAACTGGCCTGACGTGTGCGCGACCCCTTGGGTCCACTGGTTGAAGTCGGCAGCGGGGATGATCGAGATCGCGAAGAACGATCCGACATCGGCGGCGACAAACAGGGACGCCGATGCAGTGAGGGTGATTGAGCCGGTGAGCGCCGACGCGGTGAGCGTGGTGGCGCTGACGTTCTGATCGTTGAACGGGGGCCGGGCGAACACGACGGCGGTGATGGTCCAGTTCGTCGCACCCAGGCGCGCGAGCTTGTACACCGGGTACTTGGGGTGCGCGATGTAGATCACGTCGGCCGACTGCGCGAAGTTCAGTTGCGCCAGGTCCAGGTGGTCATAGGGACTCACGATCTCGTAGGGAACGCCGGGCGATGTCTCCACGACCCCGCCATTGGCAAAGAATCGGATCACCTCGTCACCGAACTCCAGCGCAAACGACTGGGTAGTGCTGAACTCGAATGGGATCAGACGGCTGTTCTTGGTGGAGTCCTTGGTGGCTCGCACGAACCGCGTACCCGGGCGCTTGCGCGCGGGGCCGAAGATTTGCGGGATGAAATTCTCAAGGGTCTCGCAGCCGTTCTTGTATTTCTCAAGGTCGGCGCGACCCTTCAACTGCGGGGACAGTTCCCCAGCATTGAACGAGTTTTGTATAGGGCTGGCCTTGCCCACGTCAGTACCTCACCGCGATCCACTCGTCTTCTTCAAACGGTGAGGGCGGGTTCTCTTGGCCGTCGGCGCGCATGGCTCGGGTCAGACTGTCCTGGTACTCTTGGAACAGGTCGTTCTTCTTCGTGTTGCTCTGCGTCAGCGACTCGCACAATTCGAACGCCAGGCGGCAGGCCACCGAGTCAATGAACAGCGCATCGAACTCGTTGGGGTCGGTGATCTGAGCGATGTACCGGATGTAGAGCACCGTGGCATTGGCCAGGATCGCCTTGCCCTCAAGCTCGTATTCCCCCGTGCTCAGGTCGCGCACTTCGAGCAGCCGCAGACAGGTGGCGGGGAGAGGGAACGAATAACCAAATCCCCACGCAGGGGCTGTGACGGAAGGGGCGAGAACCGCGCGTTTGACGGCGAAGTTCCACGGGTGGTCGCGAAGCACCTGGTCGCGGATGATGGCCCAGTTGCGCGTGCACAGGTTTGCGGCCTTCGTGCCATCGGCAAGACTGGTGATGGGGCCGTGCCCCACCTTGTCCAGTCCCTTGTTGCAGACTTCAACAACAGAGGACATTGTGTTTTCCTGATGGAGAAACGGGGACCGAAGCCCCCGTCACTCAGGGAGCCGAGAAGTACAGGTCCACGACTGCGGAACCACTGCCCGGCAGGGCGGCGACAGCCACGGTCATGATGATCGTCTCGGGCGACGCCAAGGGCACGTCGCCAGCGGCACCGGGCACACCGAACAGGGTGGGCACGGTAGCCGTGTGCACCGCAGCGACGCGGTACTTGCCGGACGACGCGGCAGTGCCGATGGCAACGGTCGCGCTGGCGCCGAAGGTGGCGCTCGCGTTGACCATACCGAAGGCAAAGGTGTGACCGGCCGGCACGTAGGCCAGCACGATCGTGTCACCGGACGCCTGAGCGGCGAACGGGACGGTTGCGCGGAAGCGGCGCAGACGACCACCCTGAACACCACCAAAGCCTTGGGTGGTGGGGATGGTGCCGAGACCGGCAACTTCGGGAGCGTAGGTTTGAGCCATGATTCAGGTTCCTTTCGATCACAGATCGCAGATGATTTCGACGACCTTTTTCTCGTCGGTACGAGTGGCGCCGAAGGTGCCCTTGACGTACACCTGAGTGGCGTACGACTTGTCGGCGCGCTCGGTGATCTTGGTGTTGATGTCGTTCCACATGCCCACATGCAGACCAGACTTAGCCCATGCGAAGCAGCGGCGATCACCAGAACCATCGACACCCAGGCGCTCGATGTTCACGAACTTGAAGCCCATGAACGAGTCCACGTCGCCGTTGACCAACGCCTTGACGGTGTTGAAGTCGGCGCTGGTGACTTCGGTCGTGCCCAGCAAGTTGTCGATCTGCGTGGCGGTCACGGCCAGATACAGTGGGTCATTGGCGATGTCCACCTCGTTGGCGGTCAGGATGCGCTTGGCTTGACGCAGCTTGGCGATGGTCAGGCCCGTGCCGCCGACTGCGATCGACTGGGAAGCCGTCGCGAAAGCCGTGGTGGTGACACCGTTCTCGCCGGTCTTGGCGCTGCCCAGTGCGGCCTCGATGATGAGGTCGTCGAGCGAGCGACCCAGTGCATAGGCGCCGTTCTGTGCGTAGGGGCTGGTCGGGTCGATCAGCATACGCAGCTTGTCCTGGTCGTCGATCATGTCGGCCCACTCGAAGTCCGTGGGGAAAATCCAGCGAGCATCGTGAGGGGTGGAGATCAGCGGGGTGTCGCTGTGGCGGCTGGTCTTGCGCTGCGCGGTGACCGCGCCGATTTGTTCGACAGCCTTGGCAGCTTTGCCGGTGTACGAACCCATGGTGCAGTAATCGCGGAGCTTGGAGCCGCGCTGCTGCAGCAAAAGCTGCACGTTGGTGGTGTACTGCTGTACGAAAGCAGTGGTGACTTCAAAAGACATGATGTCCTCCTAGCAGTGGATAAGGAAACAAGTTACCCGAGGGCTTATTTCGACTTGTCCACCGTAGGCGGGGTCAGGAAGTCAGGTGTGGCGACCACTGGCTTTTCCTTGCGGGGCCGGGTCAGCGTCTGCCTGTTCGACGTGTCGGGCGATGTCACGTCTGGTTGATCGGACTGTACCACGTAATTTTCCAACCCAGTGGCACTTTTGATAATTTGTTCCGGGTCGCTGATCCCGTGGCGCGAGGCCGCTGGGATCAGCATACCCAGGATGCGCAGGCGCACCTCGGATCGGTTAAGCATTGGCGGACTCCATGAGGCGGCGCATCTTGTTCACATGCTCCGTGCTGCCCTTCATGTAGGCGTCCATGAACTGCTTGTCCGACTTCAGGTCGGCGATCTGCTGACGGGCCTCGGCCGGCGTGGTGCCGAACCCTGAACCACCGCCACGGTTGCCATCTTCGAACGAATCTTCGCCCATCTTCGAGCCCAGCTTCGCGAACAGTTTGAGCATGTCGGCGGTGCCCAGCTTGGCCTCGTAGGCGCTCAGAGCCGTCTGGTCGAAACCCAGCGCGGCGACGGCGCGCTTGCCCATGTTGATCTGCTTGTCGAAGCCCTGACCCCACTCTTTTTTGAGGTCGCCGATGGCCTTCTCCGACTGCTGCCGCGCCTCGGCCTCCATCGACTGCATGGTCTCGCCGGACTTGGCGTTCCACTCGTTGAACAGCGCACCGGCCTGCTTCGTGGTCAGACCATGCTTGTGGGCCGTCTGCTTGAACCAGTCGGTGAGTTCGGGACTGCCACCATCGGGCACCTTGAGGTCGTACTTCTCGGGCGCGTCGGGGCGGCCGAGTCGGTTGTAGAACTCGTCGAGCTTCGAGGGCTCAGCGTCCGGGCCGGGTATTTCCAGCAGGTTCTTGGACCCACCGGCAAACTTCTCCAGGTTGCGGTAGCTCTCGATGGCCTTGATCGGGTTGTCCCAACCCTTGTTCGTGATGTAGGCGGCGGTCGCCTCATCGGCCTGACCGTACCATGGGGCGGTTCCCCCACTGGGCGGCGTGACAGGGGTGCCATTGACGACCGGGGTCGTGGGTGCGCCAGCGGCAGGGGTCGCAGCGCCGTTATCGCCCAGCAGGGCGGCAGCATTTTCGCTCATGTGTTCACCTCGTAATCAGTCGAGCTTGGCTCAACCAGGTTCATGATGTCCTCGTCGGTCATGTTCAGGTGGCCCAGGATTCGCAGCCACACCTCACGACGGCCTTCGAGAAGGTAGGTGGTCTGGACATTGTTGACATCCGCCGACGGCAAGGTCGCCCGGCAGAACCGCCGAAGGTCAGCCAGAACCTTCTTACCTTCGGGGTTGTTGAACGTGTTGCGGTAGGCGCGCGAGCGCCAGAGAACCAGTGGGTTGAGTTTCATGCGCCTTGCAAAAGTGCTTGCGCCTGTGCTGCGTCCTTCATTGCACCGGCCAGCGGCTGTGCCGCGGCGACCATGTTGGCCTGCTCGGTCTGCGCCGCGCGGTCCGCGCGCAACTGGCGCATCGCCTCGGGGGAGCGCATAACCGGGGTGGGCACACCGGAGACCTCGGCGGTCAGGCGGGCCAGCGCGTCGGGGTCGAACACGTCCAGCACCTCGGGGTTGATCTGTGCGAACGGGGCCAGCAGTTCCATGGTGCGCTGCACGCCCACCAGTTCCTCGGCCCGCTGCATCCGGCTCATCGGCGAGTCGTACACGATCTTGTAGTCGCCACCGGCTTCGCGCAGGATGTCGGGCATCGGGGGCAGGACGCGGTGGAAGGCGAGCAAGTCGATCTCGCGCTCGATCATCGGACCCAGCGCCTCGGACTGCTGGCGACCCATGGTGGGGGTCAGCAGCATGCCCTTCTCTTGTGCACGGATCAGCGCCTCGGTGGCCGTCATGCGCGGCGTCTCCACGAGAATCTGGAACAGGGTCACGAGGAACGCGTCGTCGATCGCGCCGCGGCGCTGGTTCATCTTTTCTTCGGCGATGTCCACACGAGCGCCACTCATGAACGGCTGGATCAACTGGCGACCGTCGCGGTTGACACCGCCCACGTTCAACCCACCGGGTCGCATGTTCACGGTCTTGGCGCCACCACCGAGCACCCCGTCGTCGTGGAGCAGGATCGGTGGGTCGATGAGCTTGTGTGCAGCGCGGATGTCCGTCTTGGCCATCTCGTTGAGCATCTTGATGTCGGGCAACGCGCACATCGCCGGCCCGCGACCGTACACCTCATCGGGTGCGGTGACGTAGCGACTGATCGAGTAGGGGAACGTGTTGTAACCCCCTGGTTCGGCCACGTACACCTTGTCGCGCAGCGCGATGTAGTAGGAGCCGAACGGCTTGCCCCGGGCGTCGGCACGGGTGCCGTCGAAGTCGCCACGCGGCGCCACGACGTGCAGGAAGTCGTGCTTGTCGTGGATGCGGTTCGGGTTGTCGAGGCACTTGCGGATCGACTCGGGCAGACGGTCAGCACCCCAGCGTTGCGCGGCCTGGCGCGCGGTGAACTTGAACTGGCGGTACACCGTGTCGATGGCACCCTGGTGGTTTTCCAGCAGGAACAGGTCACGCAGGTTCACACAGCGGTAGCGCAGGCCGACGCCCGGCTCGAAGTCGATGAACAGGGCACCACTGCCGAAGGCGCCGGTCGAGGTCCAGCGTTCAGAGTTCTGACCGGAGAAGTTGGCGCGCGGGCTGTAGCGCGCGTCGTACAGGATGTTGTTGACCTTGTAGAACCAGTCCTTGACCTCGAAGTCGGCGTTCAGGTTGTCGTCGGTCGTGCGCAGGTTGTGCCAGCGGGACTGCCGCGGCGTGAGCATGGAGTCCATGACGGCCGCGAAACGCTCCAGCGCGATCATGGGCTTGGAGTCGAAGACCTTTTGGGTGCGCTTCTCCCCGTCGGTGCGCTCGCCGACGAACCCCATCTGCCGGGGCAGGATGCGCTCGGCAATTTCTTCCCAATGGGATTCCCAAGTGCCCCGAAGGCCCTTGAGATTGGCGAACACCCGGCACAGTTCGGCGGCGTCTTGCATGGTTATTCCTACCTGTTCCAAAAGCCGATCATACCGTTGGGGGTACGCTTGGTGGCGTTCAACGGTGTTGGGCCTGCAGGGCCCAGCGACACAAGAACCGGTGAGCCGACGTTCGCGCCTTCCACCTCCAACTGGTAGTAGAAGCTGTCAGCCGACATGCCGACCCATGTGAACCGGCCCTGCGGATCAATCGTCAGCGAGCCAGCGTTGGCCGGCGGTGTGGTGATGAGGAAGCTGAACCATTTGTCAGCATCTCCGGGCAACACGACATCGTTGTAGAGGATGCCGGCAGGGTTCCCACCGACTGGGCCCGTGTTGTCGATGATGAACTGGCCGGTGTCACCTGCACGGTAGGTGCTCGTCGTCAGCGACAGGTGAGTGCTGCGGTTGCCGGCTCCATCGTAGGCTCGCACCCGGAAGTTGTACGCGGTCAGCGCCGTGAGCGCGGTGAACGTGAAGCTGTTGGACAGCGACGTAAACGGGTAGGTCGCGCCGTTGTCTGAACTCCACTCGTAGCCGGTCACCGCGACGTTGTCGGTGGCGACGGCCGACGTGCTCAGGGCAATCGACGAGTTGGTCTTAGTTCCGGCGCTGAGGGTTGCAGCTCCAAAGCTGGGGGCGGTCGTGTCGGGTGCCAGCGTCGTGATCGATGTCGTGAGCGCCGGGGTGCTGACGTTGCCTGCCGCGTCTTTTGCGCGAACATGAATCGCGTAGGCGGTCGAAGCGGTAAGCCCGGTAAACGTGCGCGACAGCGTGGTGTTTCCCGTGTCGGTCCACGATGAACCTCCGTTCGTGCTCACCTCGTATCTGGTCACAGCCACGTTGTCCGCACCAGCAGGCCACGAGATGGAAATACTGTTCTCGGTCTTGCTGACTTCGGTGATCGCGCCAGTCAGCGTGGGGGTGGTGTCATCAAAAGCAGTCCAGAGCGCAACAGGATTGGCCAACAAGGTGTTTGCCTGCGACTCACTCAGAGCCGTGCTGCCCCATACAGCTTGGGCGATGATGGCCGATGCGCTGTTAAGCGGAAGGGCACCATTGCCACCACCAAAGATGTTGTAAAGAATGGCCGAGTTGTCCCCGTAAGTGGTGGACAAAGCCCGACTAAGGCGAAGCACCGGCCCATCGTCTGTCAGGTTCTTGACGGCAGCCACGGTCGTGGTGCCATCCCACGTAATCAGGAAAGCCACGTCCTTGTCATCGAACGAAAGCAGGGCGCCTGGTACGTCTGTGTCCGGGTATCGTGCGTTGGTGTCGCTATTCGCAAACCCGCCAAAAAACTGCTGCGAAAACACATACTGCGTAATGCCCCACAAAGCACCCGCCTTGCCACCCAAATATCCACCGCCGCCCGCTGAGTTGGACAACCGAAACACCGTGAGCATGGAGCCGGTTGACCCGCCCGTTGGGGCAATCTCCGTGCGTGCGCCAAAGTTTAGGTAACTCGCGCCATTACCCTCCCATGCAACGCCGAGCGGTGTGCTGATCGTTGAAAACGCTGCTCCTACCCGTGTGGGTGCAACCTCTGCCACGTAGTCGTAAAAGTTGTTTGCCGCGTCGGCCAGCAGGCTCAATCCCCCAGCGGCGGGGTGTGTTGGATTAGGAAGCGCCATTTTTACACCCTCGGAATGATTGCATAGCGCGGGTCATAGACGTAATACCCTGTGTTCTGGTGGTACGGCTCAACAAAAGCCCAAGCTGTTTCTTGACCCGGCAGACCCTTCGCCATCGCTATGGTGGTAGCTGCATATGCCTCGTAGCTGTCCAAGGTTGCGGCATAGCTGTTTGGCGGTCCCGAAGGTAGAAACCCAGAGGTGCCCGGAATGTTTAGGGTTCCTACGTTCGCCCAGCCATCCCATATGTCTTCCAGAGTTTGGTAATAGGCGTCACCCGCCTTCAGGGTGGGGATCACGTAATCCGAAAGGGTTCTGGGCTTTGAACTGTTTGCCGTGCCAACAGTCGTTTTAGCCAGCCAGTCGGCGATCCCTTTTGCCGGAGCAAACCCAAGCTCAGCAGCATGGTAAGAACACATCGCCATGAAGTTCCGTTGCCAAGGGGCTTCTGCCCCCGTACCGCTTGTATAGTCGTCGGGCACCTGCCCAGTTGACCCCACGTTACCAACATCTGCACGGCTGTAGTTGCCGCGAGCCGACCAAAACGACAGAGCATTGGGGCGAGGCGTTACGCCAGAACTGCCGAGAACTGATAGATAGTTCGCGTTCCACTCGTCACGAATCCTGTTGCCAACCAGCAGCCCAGGTATGTCGTACAGCCCCGCTTGCTGTGCGATTGCGTCAGTCATAGCCCTGTCGAAAAGATCACGCTCGGGCGAACCGTCCACGGAGGCCCACCAGGCTCGCGCCCGGTTGCGAATCTGCCACCCCCAACCACGTTGCTGCACCCCGTTGAGCACAAGATCGGTTTTGGTCGGGCCATTGGCCGAGCCGTCATAGCCGCCTGAACCGGGGTTCGGGATAAATTGGTTCCATGCCGCCAGTTGTTGCAGCTTTTCAAGCCAGAAAAACGACCCGGTTGTCAGGTAGGAAGTCCAGAACAGCCCAGGTGTGTGCGCCGAATCATTGGTCCAGGCGGCAGGAGAAACCGCCAGCGTCCCGTCGATCACAAACAAATCCTCGGCGAACGTAGAAAAGTTCATGTAGACGTTGCCGTCATACAGAAACTGGGTTGGCCGAGAGAGTTTGGAAACGATCCGGCCTCGACCCGGCACCGAACCAAACGTGGTTTTGGTCGCGCTGCCTTCACGGAAAAAGAAGTTCCAGCTTCCTGCCAGTTCGCAGTTGGATTCGACAATCTCGTGCATGTGGGCGGCACCGGAATACAGAGCCACAATGTCCCACTTGGTAACCAACCCGATGTCTTGGCGCCCGCCCGTGTTGGGCATGAACTTTGTCCAGTAGCCGCTTTCCCCGAGTGCCTTGCTCCGACCAGCCCAATCGGTGCCGTAGCTTGCAACCCCTGCTGCATTCAAAACGATGCTTGGATCGTGGTTTGGCATCACGCCCGTATCAGACAAATAGGCAATGCTGTGATTTGCGTTGCAGCGTGGAACGTCAGTGCCACCCCAATAGGCGCGGCTCTGGAACATTGCTGCGTACACATACACACCCGATTGCGTCAGTCGAGTGGCTGGCGATGCCTGTCCGGTGGTGAACGTGACGGTCAGACCCGTTTCGTCCTTGAGCTTGGTAACGTCACCCGCTTCCAGGATGTGGCGAACGTGGTACTTACCAATGGTCGGCCAGAACTGAACGATGAACATGGGCCGTATCGCCTTCGTGGCGTTGGTCCCAATGTCGTATGTCTTGGTCGTGTGGTCGTGCAGCAGGACGGTCGTGCAGATGGGGCCTTGCGTCCAGTACCGAGAGTTCACGCCACCTGCGGCTGTTTCAGCGGCCAGAGAGGCATCAGACAGCGCGGTCAGCATGGTGCGGGCTGACACCGGAGCACCAGCAACAGGCGTACCCGAAACCGCTACGTTGATCGTGGCCTCAAAGTCGTAGTTCGCCAGCATGTTGGCGATGGTTTCGGGTGTGCTGATAACCGACGCCTGATTCTGGAAGGTCAGCACAGTCTCTGTCGTTGGCAGGCTGGGCACAACAATGCTCAAGACAGCGAACTTCACCGAGCCATCAGCGTGGCGGGTCTTCACATCAGCCTGTGTGGTCACGGGCGTGCCGTTGATGAGCACCTGTGGGAAGTTCGAGATAACGCCCGGCTTGAACGGCCTGCCGAATTGATATGGGTAGTCCGTCAGCGTTCCGCTCACTGAACTCAAGCGCATCTCGTTGGGTACAGGCGTAGGCAACCCCGCGTAAAGCGTCGTGCCAGGCGTGAACGTGTAGCTGTCGGGGGTCGGAGTGGCCATTTAGGCGAGTCCGATGACGGCGAGCCGATGTCCGGGCTTCACCGCAAAGTATTCGGTCGAGTTGGCCGCGATCTTCAGTTTGCCGGTGGTGGATGTAGGGTTTTCACCTGAGAGGATGAACGCATTGCCGTCGGTGTGCACCCGGATGAACTTGGTGTTCTCGTTGAACACGGCGCTCTGCACGCTCGACGTGGTAAACGACACAGCCTGCTCAGCCACAGCAGGAAGCGTGCCCACTGGGAGTTGTGCTCCACTGTTCGAGTTGCCGCTGTTGGCGAATTCGGTGATGTAGAGGACAGACATGGTGATCCTTTAGCCGCCGAGCAGCTTGGTGGTGCCGATCATCGGCGACGAGTAGCTCTCCCGGTTCGTCAGCATCGTGGCGGCACGACCAGATGCGGTGCGTTCCCGACGGCGTGCGGCTTCGGCGGCGGCCTCGACCGCGGGCGTGGCGACAGTGGGTACTGGCGCCGGGGCCATTGGGGTCTTGGGTTTGCTACCGAAACTCATGCACACCTCCGTGGGTTGCGCCGGAGCATATCACACGTCGGCGTAAATGTCGTAATCGCTTTGGGCCACCTGCCCGGCGAGTCGCGAGCGGTGGCGCATGAGGTGGGAGTCCAGGCGCGCCACGGGCTCACTGAA
>LNFM01009931.1_pt1 | contig 13601 bp, 8 predicted proteins | sample 596031 | NCBI WGS metagenome assembly LNFM01 (sample SAMN04254537, study PRJNA301005) | activated carbon metagenome | isolation source: dual media filters at the Ann Arbor, Michigan drinking water treatment plant | place: USA: Ann Arbor
ACAGCCCGAATTGGTTAATGAGCACCTTGATGAGCTGGCTTTTCTGGCCGAAACCGCTGGCATAAAAACTGGGAAAAGACTTATTCAAAACCTGGCTAAGCCTGACGGCAAGTTTTTTATTGGTAAGGGCAAGCTGGAGGAACTGAAGGAATATGTGCGTGCTTTACCGGCCAATCATGTAATTTTTGATGATGACTTGAGTCCATCCCAACTTCGAAATTTGGAAAAAGAGTTTAATCCAAAGGATAGCGAAGCAAAAGTCAGGATCTACGATCGAAGTTTATTGATTCTGGATATTTTTCTCCAACGCGCACAAACTTCCCAAGCGCGCACACAAGTTGAGTTGGCGCGCAATCAGTACCTGCTTCCACGCCTTACCAGGCTTTGGACTCACTTAGAAAGACAGCGGGGTGGAACAGGAACGCGCGGTGGTGCTGGTGAGCGAGAAATAGAAACGGACAGGCGAATCATCAGGGATCAAATTTCCTTATTGAAGGAGAAATTGAAAAAAATTGAGAGTCAGCACGCGACTCAACGCAAGTCTAGAAACAACATTGTTCGGGTGGCCATCGCGGGTTATACGAATGCCGGCAAATCAACCCTTATGAATTTGCTTTCTGGTTCAGAAGTATTGGCTGAGAACAAATTATTTGCCACGGTAGATGCAACGGTTCGAAAAATCACCTTTGGCAATATCCCCTTTTTGTTGTCTGATACTGTAGGTTTTATTCGCAAGTTGCCTCACCATTTGATCGAATCCTTCAAGTCCACGCTGGATGAGGTGCGAGAAGCTGACATCATTCTTCACGTAGTTGATATGTCGCACCCTTATCATGAAAATCATATCGAGGTGGTTTCGCAAACATTGGCCGAACTTAACGCAGCAAATATTCCTGTCATCTTGGTGCTTAACAAGGTTGATCTCGTCAAGAAACAACGACCTGATTTTGAAGAAGCCACTTCTATCGGTTACTACCGGGAGATGGGATTTGAGAAAATGATTTTTATTGCGGCTTCAAAAAAACAAAACATTCAGGCACTTAAACAGTTGCTTTTTGAAGAAGTAAAGCAAAAGCACATGAGCTTGTATCCCAATTATATAAATAGTGGTTATGAGTTTTCCTTTATCAGCAGTCCCACGGAGGAGGGAGATAAATAGTTTTCTATTTTTGTGATCATTCATCTGCAGCCGGCAGACGATTTTCAAAAAACATTTGGTCTCGTAGTTCAACGGATAGAATAGAAGTTTCCTAAACTTTTGATCCCAGTTCGATTCTGGGCGAGACTACAAAAACAAAAAGCCCTTGTGCCATGATTGCGCAAGGGCTTTTCTATTATCATGCATTTCTTGTAATGCAAGAGCTCTGCAGCACTTCAGCCAACAGGAGATTTTACAGTACAACACTGTCGCTCTTCAACTCACTCATAAACCAACACCTATCGCATCAATCGTTTTCGCTACTGATCGTTAGTTTGCTTTTCAAATTTTTTTCAACACTTTTTTCCAAATACACAGGATACCGCTTTTTCATTCTCTAAATTTATTCACTTACACCAAGCCTAACGTGAAAGAATTGCTACCTGAAGGACTGTATCATCCGCGCTTTGAACACGACTCGTGTGGCGTAGGATTTATCGCAAACATCAAAGGGAGAAAGTCTCATCAACTGATAAGTGATGCCCTCACCATGTTGGAACGCATGGAGCACCGAGGGGCTTGTGGATGTGAACCAAATACAGGAGATGGTGCAGGAATTCTAATTCAAGTCCCTCATGAATTTTTCATTAGTGAGTGTCGTAAACTGGGATTCAAACTTCCTTCCTTCGGATCGTATGGTGTGGGCCTTGTCTTTTTCCCGGCTGATCCAAAGGTGCGGGAAGAGTGCCGAACCGTATTAAACCGACAAATCAAAAAAATGAATATGGGCTTGCTCGGTTATCGAGTGTTGCCTACTAATAATAAAGAACTGGGTGAAACTGCTTTACAAGCAGAACCTTCCATGGAACAAGTCTTCATCAAGCGACTTGATACGGGATCCAATCCTGAAGATTTTGAACGCAAACTATTCATCCTCCGAAAATACTCCACCCACCTGGTTACCGAATCTGTTAAAGGCGTAGACAACCAATTCTACTTCTCTTCTCTTTCATACAAAACCATTTCGTATAAAGGAATGCTGATGTCAGGGCACCTGCGCAACTATTTTCACGACTTGGAAAACGAAGAAGTCGTTTCTGCGTTGGCGGTTATTCACTCTCGTTTTTCTACTAATACTTCTCCCTCGTGGCGACTCGCACAGCCATTTCGCTACATCGCCCACAACGGAGAGATTAACACAGTTCAAGGAAATATCAACTGGTTAAAGTCCAAAGAAACCTTTTTCTCCTCACCTCATTTTACACGAGAGGAGTTAGACATGATTTTGCCCATTTGTAATCCCAAACAATCAGACTCCTCTAATCTCGACAACACTATTGAGTTGTTAGTGCATGCCGGTCGCTCCTTGCCTCATGTCATGATGATGCTCATTCCCGAAGCCTGGGATGGTAATGAGGCAATGGCTCAAGAGAAAAAAGATTTTTATGAATACCACGCCAACTTAATGGAGCCTTGGGATGGTCCAGCGTCTATTACGTTTACGGATGGTAAAATTGTGGGCGCTACCCTCGACCGCAATGGCTTGCGACCATCCCGATTTGTGGTTACGGAAGATGACATGGTGATCATGGCATCGGAAGTGGGCGTGCTGGATATTGATCCTGCCAAGGTAGTTACCAAAGGCAGGTTGCAGCCGGGTAAAATGTTTGTAGTAGACTTAGAGAGAGGAAAGATTGTCAGCGATGATGAACTAAAGAAAGAAATCTGTTCTCGGCAACCCTATGGCAAATGGGTAAAAGAAAACAAAGTTCGACTTGTCGATTTGCCTGAACCCGGAGGCAGTTTTCATAAGTACGACCCGATAACTTTTTTAAAAAGACAAGTTTCATTCGGTTACACTTCAGAAGATTTGCGCGTCATCCTCGCGCAAATGTGTGAGACCGGAAAAGAGGCGCTTGGCTCCATGGGCAACGATACACCCCTGGCTGTGCTCTCAAATCAGGCACAGCACCTATCTAATTACTTTAAACAACTTTTCGCCCAGGTTACTAATCCGCCCATCGATCCCATTCGAGAGCGTCTCGTGATGTCTCTGGCTTCGCATGTAGGCGGGTCCTTAAACTTGTTGGAGGAATCGCCCGAACATTGTATTACCCTCGAATTACCCACGCCAATTTTGTCCAACAACGAGCTGGAGAAAATTCGCTACATCGATCATCGTCACTTACAAACAAAAACGATTTACACCTACTTTAGAGCCGATGGACAGCCCGGTGCTTTGGAGAACGGATTGAATCGCGTTTGTCAATATGTTACCGATGCGATTGAAGATGGCTTTACTATTATTATTTTATCCGATAGAAGTTTTGATAGTGGCCATGCTCAAATTCCTTCGTTGCTGGCTGTGGCTGCCGTGCATCACGATTTGATTCGAAAAGGTCTGAGAGGCAAAGTTGGTCTATTGGTAGAAGCGGGTGACGTGTGGGAAACACATCACTACGCTACACTGATTGGCTATGGAGCATCTGGTGTAAATCCCTATCTGGTTTATCAGACGATACACGATATGAAAAAACGCAATCTCTTCAGCGAAGATCTTACTGAAGAGAAGGCACTTTATCATTATAAAAAAGCAGTGGCTGGTGAATTACTTAAAGTAATGAGTAAAATGGGCATCAGCACGTTACAATCTTACCATGGCGCACAAATTTTTGAAGCGTTGGGTATTCATCAAACGGTAGTTGATCAATACTTTACAGGAACCGTTTCACGCATTGGCGGGCTCTTGCTTGACGACATTGCCAAAGAGGCTTTAGCCAAACATCAACTTGCTTTCCCTAAAACCAGCAATGGCTTTCCACATTTGGAAGTGGGTGGCGTCTACCAATGGAAACAACGAGGGGAAGCTCATCTTTTCAATCCTCAAACCATTCATCTATTACAACAATCCACCAAAACAAAAGACTATACACTCTTTAAGAAATACACCAGCCTGATTAATGAGCAAAGTGAAAAGGCGATTACGCTTCGGAGCTTATTAAAATTTAAAACAGGAAAGTCTATTCCTCTGGAAGCGGTAGAGCCAAAAGAAAATATTTTTAAACGCTTTGCTACGGGTGCCATGTCTTTCGGTTCCATTTCGCATGAAGCACACAGCACCCTGGCCATTGCCATGAACCGCATTGGTGGTAAGAGCAATTGCGGAGAAGGTGGAGAAGATGAAATACGCTTTCACAAAAAAGAAAATGGGGATTGGGAAAATTCCGCCATCAAACAAGTAGCCTCTGGTCGCTTTGGGGTAACCAGTTACTATCTTACCAATGCAAGTGAACTACAAATTAAAATGGCACAGGGTGCCAAACCAGGTGAAGGTGGACAATTGCCGGGTCATAAAGTAGACGACTGGATCGGGAAGGTTCGTCATGCCACACCCGGTGTAGGATTAATCTCTCCTCCTCCTCACCACGATATTTATTCCATTGAAGATCTAGCCCAACTCATCTTCGATTTGAAGAATGCTAACAGGCAGGCTCGCATCAGTGTAAAGCTGGTGAGCGAAGCCGGTGTGGGCACAATTGCTTCTGGTGTTGCCAAAGCTCATGCGGATGTGATTCTTATTGCCGGGCACGATGGAGGTACTGGTGCATCTCCCTTAAGTTCTATCCGTCATGCCGGTCTGCCGTGGGAACTCGGCTTGGCTGAAGCACATCAAACCTTGGTGAAAAATAAATTGCGCGGACGAGTAGTGCTGCAAACCGATGGACAAATCAGAACCGGTAGAGATTTAGCCATCGCAGCCTTATTAGGTGCCGAAGAATGGGGAGTAGCAACTGCTGCCCTTGTTACTACAGGCTGCATCATGATGCGAAAATGTCATTTGAATACTTGTCCTGTAGGCATTGCTACCCAAAATAAAGAACTGCGCTCACTTTACACTGGCAAACCGGAACACGTAGTTAACCTATTCGAATTTCTGGCTGAAGAATTACGAGAGATAATGGCTGAGCTTGGCTTTAGAACCGTAGACGAAATGGTTGGGCAGCGAGATCGCTTAACATTGCGTGAAAGAAGTAAGCAATGGAAAAACAACAACATTGATCTTTCACCTTTACTCTACAAACAAGCTACTCATTTAGATACTGCTACTTTTCATCAGGAAGAGCAAGATCATAACCTAGGCAAGGTGTTAGACAGGCAACTGATACAAGCCGCTGAGCCCGCATTAAAAAATAAAGATCAGGTAACCAACACTTTCCAAATTACCAATCAAGATCGTTCCGTTGGTGCCATGCTCTCCAACGAAGTTTCCAAAAAATACCGGGGTGTTGGCTTGCCGACAGACACCATCCATTTCAAGTTTGAAGGTACTGCAGGCCAAAGCTTTGGCGCTTTCACCACTGGTGGTATCACCTTTGAACTGGAAGGTGATGCTAATGATTATTTCGGCAAGGGACTCTCGGGTGGCAAACTAATTCTCTATCCGAATAAACGCTCCACGTTCAATCCAGCCAAAAATATCATCGTAGGAAATGTGGCCTTCTTCGGTGGCACTTCCGGTGAAAGTTTTATCAACGGCATGGCCGGTGAACGATTTGCCGTGCGCAACTCAGGCGTGCAGGTAGTGGTGGAGGGTGTTGGCGATCATGGCTGTGAATACATGACGGGAGGCACCGTAGTTGTCTTAGGTGAAACAGGAAGAAACTTTGCTGCAGGCATGAGTGGAGGTGTCGCGTACGTTTGGGATGTGAGCAAAAACTTCGTGAAGAATTGCAACATGGAAATGGTGTTGCTGGATACACTTGAACCAGAAGATGAAATCGTTTTAAAAAGAATGATTCAATCGCACCAGCACAACACACAAAGCAAGGTGGCTTCGCATATACTAAGCTATTGGCCCACGACCTTCAAACAGTTTGTGAAGGTGATGCCCACTGACTATAAAGCTGTGCTGGAGAAACGCAAAGCAGCACTGATGAATGAGCAGATTAGCAAGAAGTAATCCAGGGGAATAAAAAATTTTTAACAACAGGTTTAATACTCATCAGTATCCACCATGGGAAAACCAACAGGATTTTTAGAACATGAACGGGAGCTTCCTAAAAAGCGCGATCCAAAAGTGAGGATAAAGGACTACAATGAAGTAGAGGCAACTCCGGATAATGGTCTTGCTCAAAAACAAGCCTCGCGGTGTATGGACTGCGGAGTGCCCTTTTGTCATCAGGGGTGTCCACTCGGCAATATCATTCCAGAATTCAACGATGCCGTTTACCAAGGCAACTGGCGTTTAGCGTATGAGATTCTGATCTCTACTAACAATTTTCCTGAGTTCACAGGAAGAATTTGCCCGGCTCCTTGCGAAAGTTCATGTGTATTGGGCATCAACAAACCTCCTGTTACGATTGAATACATAGAGAAGGTGATTATTGAAAAAGCCTTTGCAGAAGGATATGCAAAACCTCGCGTGCCTGCATCTCGCACTCATAAAAAAGTGGCCATCATTGGTTCTGGTCCTTCGGGTTTGGCAGCTGCCGCGCAATTAAACTATGCGGGCCATTGGGTTACTGTCTATGAACGTGCGGAGGAAGTAGGTGGCCTGCTTCGTTATGGCATTCCGGATTTCAAGCTAGACAAGCAAATGCTGGACAGAAGAATTAACGTAATGATGGAGGAAGGCATTACCTTTCACACCCACACAACTATTGGAGTAACGCATACCGTTCAGCAGCTTCAGGAAGAGTTTGATGCAATCATGCTCTGTACAGGCTCCACCATTCCTCGCGACTTACCAATACCGGGAAGAAATTTAAAGGGAGTTCATTTTGCCATGGATTTTTTGGTTCAACAGAATAGAAGGGTAAGTGACAAACACATCAACGAAGAAGAAATTTGGGCAAGTAATAAGAATGTAGTCGTCATCGGTGGAGGAGATACGGGTTCTGATTGCGTGGGCACTTCCAACCGACATAAAGCAAGGTCAGTAACACAGTTAGAAATTTTAACAAAGCCACCGAAAGAAAGAACAGCCTCTATGCCTTGGCCTAATTGGCCCATAATTTTACGAACCTCCACTTCACACGAAGAGGGTTGCGATCGTCAGTGGAGTATAGTAACCAAAGAATTTATTGGAGATGAACAAGGGAATCTAACAGCAATTAAAGTTGCTGAGGTAGCAATGACTAAGTCCGCTGCTGGTCAAGTACCGGCATTTTCAGAAATTCCGGGAACTGAAAAAATAATCCCCTGCGAACTTGCCTTACTCGCACTTGGCTTTTTACACACACAACACGATGGCCTGTTAGACAAACTTGGAGTAGAGTATGATGAGCGGGGCAACGTAAAAAGTAATCGATTCAAAACTTCAGTCAACAAAGTATTTGCCGCAGGCGATTGCAGAAGGGGACAAAGTCTCGTGGTGTGGGCCATTAGTGAAGGGCGAGAAGCCGCGAGGGCCGTTGATGAATTTCTAATGGATCATTCATTGCTGGAGGCCAAAGAAAAAGGTATGCTCCACCTATTTGCATAAATGGAACAGCTGACTCAGTAGTTCAGGCAATAGATCTCGCACGGATGCCAGTTTTGCTGCTGTTATTTTTTGCATAGATTTACCGTCTTTGAGCCTATCCTACTATGAGATCTCTCCTTACAGCGAGCGTAATCCTGTTATCTTGCTTTGCTACCCAGGTTTTTGCACAGCCTGGTAAAAAATTTATTGACCAAGGGGATAAATTCTATGCCCGCCAAGAATTTACAAAAGCTTTGGCTGCTTACACGGAAGCTGAAAAACTAGATCCCAATGACGCGAAGGTACAGCTCAAAATTGGGTTGACTTATCTGTCCAGCTCACCAAAATTTCAATCCTTATCACACCTGGAGCGTGCCTACAAAATAAACCAACAGATTGATGAAGACATTCATTACTACCTGGGCATGTCCAATCAGCTAAACTTCAATTTCAAAAAAGCACAAAAGCACTACGAATTATACAAGGAAAGAAATAAAAGAATGGGGCCCTTGTGCGATCATAAAATTGAAGAATGCCAACGTGCCGATTCACTCATGGCCAATGCGGTATCTGCCATCGTAAAAGTGATGGAGTGGCCAGTGAACTCAGCTTTTGATGACTATGGCCCTATGCTGAACGCTTCCGAGGACAAACTCATTTTCACCTCAGCCCGCGACTCTGCCTTTATCGACAGGCGCAACAAAGTACTTTTTGAAGAAATTCTGATCTCTGAATTAAAAGACGGGGAATGGTCAGCACCTAAAAAAATCAGCAGCAACATTAACAATCAATTTCATGATGCGGCTTCCTCACTTTCGCGCGATGGAAATACACTCATTATCTATTACGGAGAGGGAAGTGGAGATTTGTACCGATCCGATTTTGATGGGAGCGAATGGTCAAAGCCGGTGAATATGGGAGACTTTATAAACGGACCTGCCAGCAATGAAACCTCAGGTTGTTTCACACCCGATGGAAAGAAATTCTACTTCGCCAGCGATCGCCCCGGAGGATATGGTGGTCTTGATCTCTACGTGGCCGAAATAAATCAGTTCGGAGAATGGAACAACGCTGAAAATCTGGGCCCTGCTATTAATACCCTTGGGGATGAAGATGCTCCCTTCTTATTTAATGACAGCACATTATATTTTGGTTCCGATACGCACCCTGGCTTGGGCAGCTACGATATCTTTAAAGCTGAAAAAGTAAAAGGGAAATGGCAGAAACCCGTTAATCTGGGATATCCGATCAACACGGCTGAGTATGAAAATTTCTTTCACCTGTCAGAAGATAAAAAGCGTGGCTACTATGCTTCTGTTCGCCAAGAAGGCGTGGGGCGTACAGACCTTTGCATGGTAACCTTTATTGAACCCGAAATACCAATTGTAGAATTGGAAACGGAAATTGCTGATACAGCACCCGTAGCTGAAGCGGAAGCGGTAAACGATGCTTTTGTTGATCCACTGATCAGCCTTCAAAAAGATTTAGGAATTGCCACAGCCTTAAAAGGTAAAGTAATTGATGCTACTTCTTCCTCTCCCCTGCGCGCGCAAATAGTTTTGATCAATAATGCTAACAATACCATTATAGCGCGGGTCTATTCTTCTTCCAGCACAGGAGAATTTACCATTGACATTCCTCACGGTGGTAACTATGGTATCAATACTTCCGTTGATGGTTATCTCTTCAATTCCATGAATTTTGAAGTGCCAACCTTTTCAGAATACCAGGAAATTGACACGCACATTTTAATGGCGAAGGCGGAAACGGGCTCTAAGGTTGTGTTGAAGAACGTTTTCTTTGACAGCGGAAAATCTGATTTAAAGAAAGAATCACTTGGTGAATTGGAACGCATTGTTTCTATGCTGGAAAAAAATCAAGCCTTGCGATTACAAGTAAACGGACATACAGACAGTGCAGGAGATGACGCCTTGAACAAAGCCCTCTCGTTGAAGCGCGCACAATCCGTAGTGGCTTTCCTGGTGAGTAAAGGAATTGAGCCCTCACGCCTTTCCGCTGTCGGTTATGGTGAGGAACGCCCCTTGGTATCAAACGATGATGAGATGGAGGGACGTGAAATCAATAGAAGAACAGAGGTTGAAATTGTAGGAGGATAAAACACCTCCTACAACTCTCCTATCCATAAATTTCGTTCAGCACGGCAGCTAAGCGAATGCCACTTTGCTGCAGACGAAGTTTTACAATATCAAAATATTTGTAAGAATACTGATAACCCATTTTACCATTGCCGTAATCATACACTTGCTTGCGATAACTCATACTTTCCTTAGCCCAGTCACGCACCGTTGATTTTTGCCAAGTTGCTAAATCTGTAGAAGAGGGTTGACCAATCCAATTTGCTAATTCTGTATAGCTTACGTTTTTATCATCAATCATGTCGCTATCCCACACGCGATGAAGATTGCTGTCCGCACGAAACCACATTACCTTCACATCATTACCACCCTTATCAGGGCCAAGACCTACGTGTAAAGGCTGGTGAATGTCGCCTATCAGATGCACCAACATTTTTAGGCGAATCGTCTCTTCCTTACCAGAAAATTTTCCTGATTTCAATTCTGCTATTATCGTTTCAATAGCTGCGATAACATCTCCTTTCGGATTTTTCTCAGTTTGTTCATACGTCTGTCCATCTGGTATGGTAACCCAATGCCAATCATAGGAGTAGCGATAAGTAGAATCCGAACGGATTTCATCCATCCAGGTACTGGTCATGGATAACGACTCTCCTTTCAAAATTCTCTCTATTTCCTTTTTGGCTTTTTTAGAAAGATTTCTCTCGGCTAAAAGCCCCATGGCTCTATGCCCTGTTTGTCCCCAACCAAAAGCCTGAACGGAAAGGATCATGATCAATGCAATGCGAAATAATGTCTTCATAGCGCTAATTTCTTCTAAAAGTTCGCAAGCTAAAATCTTCGTACATTAAATTAACTTTATATTTCACAAGCGGTTGCCTCATGTCCGATTCCATCAAACTAACGGCCTTTTTAATTGCCAACCAGTTGGAAGTAAAGGGTATTAAGTCCTTTCTGGAGATAAAAGCCTCCGCGGAGACCTCCTCTGAGTTGTTTTACAAATTCAGTGAAAATAAGTACCAATACTACTTCAATTTTGGCGTGGTGGTGTTTGCGGGATTCACTGAAGAGGAAATGCGCTACGCCATCAAAACCGTGCACCCATACCAGAAAGCTCCCCTCGCGAATCCTCTTCGCGATGACTTTCAGATCATGGTGAATACAGGCAGTGAAACACTCTTCGATTATGATAAGGTTACCCTGGGCCGCGTAGACGATAAGGTAATTCGCATTGCCATGTTTAACCTGGCGCAATCTGTAGCCATTGATTACCATCATCTGGTGGCAGAAAATCTGCTAACAGAAGTGAAGGGGTTTTCAAATCAATTAGAACATACCGGCACGCTGAAAATTGGTCGAAAAAAAATGCTGCGTTTTTTGGGTCGCGCCCTCAACACCCAAAACGATATTGCTGAAAACATTTACATCTTCGATGCCCCCGATCAGGTATGGGACGATGAGTATTTAGACAAACTGCATCAAGGCCTGATCAAGCACTTTGATTTGCGTTTGCGTTTTAGTGAATTGGAATACACGCTTCGCATTATTGAAGACAACCTTACCGTGTTTAGAGAAATATCAAATCATAGAGAAAGCAGTCGACTTGAATGGATCATCATCATTCTCATCTTGTTTGAAGTCTTCGATCTCATTATCAGTAAACTGCTTCATGTTTTTTAAAGAACACTGGTCGCACCTTGATGCGTCTAAATCAATCCTAAAAACTAACTCCACGATCACTAGCAAAAAAAATTGATACCGAATGGCTTCCTTATCCCTTATTCTTTCGTGCGAATATGCCGGTAATCAGGTGCCGATTCGATATAGAGGGCTATTTCCAACAGACGAAATTCTTAACTCACCCGAAGGCTGGGACGAAGGCGCCTTGGACATTACCGTAGCTTTATCCGAAGCCCTTGATGTATCATGCTTCACCCATCAAACTACGCGCTTATTGGTGGATGTGAATCAATCCTTAAGCAATCCACATTTATTCTCTGTTTTTACTACCGGTCTCGGTGATGAAGACAAACAGCTGCTGCTGGATAAATACTATTTTCCGTATCGGCTGCGGGTAGAACATGCGCTGGCCATGCTCCCCAAACCGGTTGTGCACTTATCCATTCGCAGTCTCCCACCTGCATTTCAAGAGAGAATTTACTTAACGGATATTGGTATCGTTTTTGATTCGCAGCGGACTTTCGAAAAAACGATGGCGCTGCAACTCATGAGCTCTTTAGAACAAGCTCTGGGAGATTTTCGTATTGAATTTAAGGATTCAGCTGAAAATGCTACTGACGGATTTACTGCTTACTTGCGAACTCGATTTTCGGAAGAAGAATACCTGGGGATAACAATAGAGATCAATCAAAAATTACTCACACCTGAAACTATAGACAAAGTTACCACCGCCTTATCGTTTTCACTCCTTGCCTTGCGTGGTTGAGTCTTCAATATCTTTCAACAATTCTTTCAGGGCCTCCAGGTGATTGCCATATAATTTTTTCAAATACCATTTGGATACCAGCACCATAATGGCAATGAATACCAGTGAGGCAATGGATAATCGGAGAATCGTTTCAGGCTGGGTCAATTGATGGAGAAAAGCATCGGCTCCTCTTTCGATAGCGGTGAAGAGAAGTACTAAAAAGAAATAAGCGGGAAAAACGATAGCATAACTCGTCTTATAAAAAGATAGATAGGTGTTGAGATCCTTTACCAGTTTTTCCAGGTTCTCGCGAATGTTCTGATGGGATGCATCAAAACGATTCAGCAATTTCAATTTCTTGAAGTAATAAATACAATATACTACAAACAAGATAAGCGTTGCTACCACCGACCATTTGAGCGATCCGCTGGGCAATGAAAAGGAGTAGAACAGCATGATCACACCAAAGACCATCGTCAGCACCAATTCAAACCAGGTACTTCTTTTCAATTTTGCTATCGGAGAGTTACTTCTGCCTTTTAGCATGGCTGCAATTTCTTCTGCAGGTTTTGCATCAAAAGGTTTATTTCCCTTCCAGATAGATTTCAGATCATCTAGTTCCAGACTCATGGTGTCATTAACTTTCTTAGTTTTTCGCGTATGCGATTCATGCGCACGCGAACATTATTTTGTGTAATACCGATGGTCTCGGCAATTTCTTCATACGGAATCTCGTCCAGGGCCATCATAATCATCGCTCGCTCAATCTCGGTCAGTTGCTTAATGGCCCATTGCAACTTTTGAAAATTCTCTTCCTGATGATCGTCTGAAACATCTGAGAAGTTAAAATGCCGCTCAGCAATATCTTCTGTCTTAATGGTACGGCCTCTTCTTCTCAATCCTGAAATAGCAGTATTCAAGGCAATGCGATACATCCAGGTAGTGATTTTGGCCTCTCCTCGAAACGTAGGGAAGGATCGCCAGAGTTGTAGCACAATTTCCTGAAAGAGATCGTTGCGCGCTTCGCGATCATTTTCATAAAGCATACACACTTTATGAATAAGTCCCTGGTTCTGGTTAATCAGATCAATGAAAGGTTTTTCGCCCTCAGACACGCGTACTGGGTGGTTTTGTTGAGATGAGTCGAAAGATAGGAAAGAAAATTACAGGCAAAAAAATGAACAATTGTCAATTGACAATGTACAATATCAAGAATCGACTAAGGAGGATGAAAATCGTACTTCGTAAATTATTAATGCTTCTTCTCCTCCACTCGTTCCAGATTGAACAAGTCGTGTAATACTTCTGTCAGAGATTCAGCGTCACCACGCTTGCAGGCTGCCTTTAATTGAAGTACAGGATACTTGAGAATTTTTTGCATGAGTGAGCGACTCATCTCTTCCAACTTCTCTGCCTCTTCAGGTTTAGCATTTTTCAAGAAGCGCGCTATTTCTTCTTTGCGGATTTGCTCAAGAG
>LNFM01009932.1_pt1 | contig 13600 bp, 10 predicted proteins | sample 596031 | NCBI WGS metagenome assembly LNFM01 (sample SAMN04254537, study PRJNA301005) | activated carbon metagenome | isolation source: dual media filters at the Ann Arbor, Michigan drinking water treatment plant | place: USA: Ann Arbor
GCGGATGGGGGCCGACGTGAAATGCGCGCGCCCGGCACAGTGCAGGCGGCGTTTTCTCGAAACGTGAGGTTTGCCATGCCTGCGCATCGTTCCATTCTCACCGTGTCCGCCATCACCGGCATCGTGCTCTTTTCCTCCACCGCCGCACAGGCCGCCGATCCAACTGGCGTTTGGATGAACGACACCGGCCGCGGCGCCATCGAAATCAAGAACTGCGGCGGCGGCCTCTGCGGCCACGTCGTCTGGGTCAAAGATACGACTGACACCAAAGGCTGCGGCCGCCAGATCATCGGCAACGCCGCCAAGGTCGGCGCCAATGTCTGGGACAACGGCTGGATCTATAACCCCGACAAGAAGAAAAAATACGACGTCGAACTGAAGCCGCTCTCCAACGGTACACTTCAGGTCACCGGCTATGCCGGCTCCAAGTTCTTCTCCAAAACGATGATCTGGAAACGCGCGCCGGCCAATCTGGTCCGCTGCGGTTCGGAACAGACCGTCGCGAAGGTTGACCCAAAGGCCAAAGCTGAACCGAAGGCAAGGCCGGAGTCCGCGGCCAAGTCCGAGGCGAAGACCGCTGCCAAGAAAGACGTGGCCGTTGTAAAGCCCGAAACCAAGATCGTCCCGCCAGCCCCCAAGCCCGCCGAGCGTCCGGCCAAGAAACCTACTGACTCGGAGGCTGCAGCTCCCGTCGAAGTCGCGCGCGCCGAGCCGGTGCCGCCGCCTGCCGCAAAGTCAGAACCCAAGTCTGAAACCACACCTGCACCAGCGACCGAAGAGGCCCCGCAGGTTCACGCGCTCCCCGGCGTTGAAGATGAGAAAGACGCCCCGGTCGTCGCCGCCGATGAAGAAGAAGCAGACGAACCCGGCATCGACATGGGCAAAATCGCCAAACGCCTCGCCGAACTCGAACGCGAAACCGGCTACGGCCTGAAGAAGTCCGGCAACGGCAACTGCCGCCTCAAGGTGCCCTACGCGACCGTCAACTTCCCCTGCCGCGACTGACACCAAGCGCCCTCTTCCCTTGGGGAAGGGGGCGCAATGGCGCGCTCAATTCTTAAGGCGTAATCACGCCCGCTTGCCCCAATGCCAGGACAGCAAGCGCAATCGCCGCGACCCACAGCGCCGCCGTGCGCCAACGCCCATGGCGGCTCTGCTTTTCGGCCAGCCGCTCGATCGTCGCATCATCGAGACGCACACCGCGTTCGGCCATTGCGCCCAGCGCGCCAAACGCCCGCTCCGCGCTCGCCAGAACCACCGGCAGGTCGCCAGCGAGTTTCGCCAACATCGTCGCGCCGTCGCCCGCATCCCGCAGACGGCCCATGACGCTTAAATTCTTCTCGATCCACTCCTTCGCGATTGGCTCCGCCGCCACCCACATATTGAGTGACGGATTGAGCCCCCGCGCCACGCCTTCCACGATCACCATGCTCTTTTGCAAAAGGATCAGTTCCGGCCGCGTCTCCATATCGAACACGTCGGTGTAGGCGAACAACTGCCCGAGCAGGTCCGCCATCGAGATTTCCGATGCCGTCTTGCCATGGATCGGCTCACCGATAGCCCGCAGAGCCTGCGCAAAGACCTCGACGGGATGATGCGGCGGGACATACCCGGCCCAGAAATGCACCTCAGCGGCCCGCTTGTAGTCGCGCGTGATAAGCCCGTGCAGAATCTCTGCCAAGAAACGCCGCTCGCGCATGCCGAGCCGGCCCATAATGCCAAAGTCGACCGCCACCACCGTGCCCGTCTTGTCGACGAACAGGTTCCCCTGGTGCATATCCGCATGGAAGAAACCATCGCGCATCGCATGCGTCAGGAACGAACGGATGACCGTCATCCCGAGCTGATCGACGTCGTAGCCGGCCGCTTTCAGCGCCGCCTTGTCGCCGATGGGAATGCCGTCGATCCACTCGGTGACCAGCACGCGCTTCGACGTCCGCCGCCAATCCACGCGCGGCACCCTGAACCCGTCATCCGGCGACAGGTTTTCCGCCATCTCCGACATGGCAGCCGCTTCGAGCCGTAAATCCATCTCGAGTTCGGTCGTACGAGCAAGGTTCTCAACGATCGCCACCGGCCGCAGCCGCCGCGACGGTTCATGCCAGCGCTCAACAAGCCGCGCCGCGAAGAAGTAGCTATCCAGATCGCGCTTGAACCGCTTCTCGATCCCCGGCCGCAGGATCTTCACGGCCACCGTGCGGCGCTCGCCGTTGTCGATCACGACCGCCTTGTGCACCTGCGCGATCGATGCCGCCGCCACCGGCGGCCCGAATTCCACGAAATGATCTTCGAGTTTACCGCCGAGCGAAGACTCGATCGCCCTCCGCGCTTCTTCCATCCCGAACGGCGGCATCCGGTCTTGCAGTTGCGCCAGATCGCCCTGCAGCTCCGGCCCGATGATGTCACCGCGCGTCGCCAGAAATTGCCCGAGCTTGATGTACGATGGCCCGAGCGCGGCGAGTGCCGCCGAAATCCGTTTGTCGCGCGGCTTGCCCCACTGGAACGGCGCCGCGAGCGCGCGCACCGGCAGCGTCGCGATCCGCGCCAGCTTGAACGGCAGCGGCTCCGGCCCGTCTTTCGGCACAAAGCGCACGCTGTGGCTGGCCAGCACAACGCCGGCCTTGGCAAGTCGCAGCGTGTTGAGAATGGCTCCAGCCATGGGGGAGAGGACCGCTCGAAAGGAATGGGTTCACGGCACACAGCGCGCCGCGCCCCGCACATTGCCGTGCCGGACCTTAAGGTCAAGCAAAGCCGCCTTAACCGGTTAGAAATGTCACGCCGGTTGCAGCTGATACTGGATGATTAAACCGCCGTCGCGCCCCGGTTGACGACCTTGAGGTCAAAGGCCGCCGCGAGCAGCGCCTTCGTATAATCCTCCTTGGGCGCGGCAAAGATCTCCTCCGCCGTCCCGGTCTCGACCACCTTGCCGTTGCGCATGACGATCACCTCGTTGCACAGCGCGCGCACGACCTTCAGATCGTGGCTGATGAAGAGGTAACCGAGCCCCCGCTTCTTTTGCAGCTCGCGCAACAGATCGACAATCTGCGCCTGCACGCTCTGGTCCAACGCGCTCGTCGGTTCATCGAGCATGATGAACTTCGGCTCCAGAACCGTCGCGCGCGCAATCGCGATACGCTGCCGCTGCCCGCCGGAAAACTCATGCGGATACCGGTCCAGCGACTCCGGATCGAGCCCCACTTCTTTCAGCGACTGCCGCACCCGCTCGCGCCGCTGCTCATAGGTCAATTCGGGGCTCAGGATTTGCAGCCCTTCCTCGATGATCTGCGACACCGACAACCGCGGCGACAGCGACCCATACGGGTCCTGAAACACGATCTGCATCTCTTTGCGCAGCGGCCGCATCTCCTTCGAGCCGAGACCGTCAATCCGCCGCCCGCAATAGACGATCGGCCCCTCCGACGAGATCAAACGCAGAAGCGCCAGCCCCAGCGTCGTCTTACCCGAACCGGATTCACCAACCACGCCAAGCGTATCGCCCTCGCGCAGCTTCAGCGACACGCCGTCCACCGCCTTGATGTGATCGACTGTCTTGCGCAGGAGCCCGCGCTTGATCGGAAACCACACCTTCAGATTATCCGTCTCAACGAGCACCGGCGAACTCTTCGGCGCCGGCGATGCCCGCCCCTTGGGCTCACTCTCGATCAGGTGCTTCGTATAGGGGTGCTTTGGCTCAACAAAAACGGCCTCCGTCGCGCCCTCCTCCACGATCTCCCCTTGCCGCATGACATAAACGCGATCCGACATCCGCCGCACGATCCCCAGATCGTGCGTTATCAGCAGCATCGATAACCCGAACTCCTTTTTAAGATCGGCCAGAAGTTCGAGAATTTGCGCCTGAATGGTCACATCGAGCGCCGTGGTCGGCTCGTCCGCGATCAGCAGGTCCGGTTCGTTCGCCAGCGCCATCGCGATCATCACACGCTGCCGCTGCCCGCCCGACAACTGATGCGGATAATCATCAAGCCGCGTCTCGGGATCGCGGATACCCACCTTGCGCAAGAGTTCCACAACCCGCGTCCGCACCGCGCCGTCGTCCAACCCGCGATGCACGCGCAGAACTTCGCCCACCTGCTTCTCGATAGAGTGCAGCGGATTGAGCGACGTCATCGGCTCCTGGAAGATGATCGAGATGCGGTTGCCGCGCACCTTCTGCATCTCCGTCTCGCCGGCCTTAAGAAGATCGCGCCCCTCAAATAGGATTTCCCCGCCCGGATGCGACGCCGCCGGATAGGGCAACAGCCGCATGATCGACAGCGCCGACACGCTTTTGCCCGAACCGGATTCGCCAACGAGCGCCACCGTCTCGCCCTTGCCGATGTGAAAACTCGCGCCCTTCACCGCCAGCGAATCCGTCGTCCCCGACCGGAACGCCACCTTCAACCCGCGCACGTCGATGAGGGTCTCCCGTGCACCATTGCGCGCAGGGGATTGAGCGAGTTCCGTTGTGTCCGCTTTGGTCATCACCATCTCCTCAGCGGAACGTCTTCTTGGGGTCGAGGGCGTCGCGCACGGCCTCGCCGACAAAGATCAACAGCGACAGCAGCGTCGCAATCAAAATGAAGCCCGAAAGCCCCAGCCACGGCGCATCGAGATACTTCTTGCCCTGCAGCAGCAATTCGCCCAGCGATGGCGAGCCTGGGGGCAAGCCGAGGCCGAGGAAGTCGAGCGCGGTCAAAAGTGCCACCGATCCCGACAGCTTGAACGGCAGGAACGTCAGCGTCGCCACCATCGCGTTCGGCAAAAGATGCTTCCACATGATGGTCGTATCCGACAGCCCCAGCGCCCGCGCCGCGCGGATGTACTCGAAATTCCGCCCGCGCAAAAACTCCGCCCGCACGATGCCGACGAGCCCCGTCCACTGGAAAGCCAAGAGCACGATCAAAAGCGTCCAGAACCCCGGGATCAGCACCGACGAGATGATGAGCAGGACGTAGAGTTCGGGAATCGACGACCAGATCTCCAAAAACCGCTGGAACACGAGATCGACGCGCCCACCGAAATACCCCTGCACGGCGCCCGCCGCCACACCGATGATCGACGATAGGATCGTCAGCAACAGCCCGAAGATCACCGACACGCGGAAACCGTAGATGATCCGCGCCATCACATCGCGGCCCTGATCGTCGAGCCCGAGCCAGTTCATATTGCCGATGGCGTGGTACCGCGCCAGCTGCTCCGGATCAGCATCGCACAGCTTCACGTTCGACGCCCACTGCGGCGGCGCGGGAAACCCGATTCCGCTCGGCATCTCGATGCCGTCTTTGGTCTCGGTGCATGAACCGTTGGCCCGCGCGCGCGTCGGATAATCCTTGTTGATCGTGTCGTAAGAGTAGGCAATCGGCGGCCAGATCGCCCAACCGTTCTCCTCGATCTCTTTCAAGATCACTGGATCGCGATAATCGGTGACAGCCAGAAACCCGCCAAACTTTTCTTCCGGATAATCGACGAACACGGGTGCGAGAATTTCGCCCTTGTAGCTCATCACGATCGGCCGGTCGTTGGCGATGAACTCCGCAAACAGCGACAGGATGAACAGAACCCCGAAGATCCACAGGCTCCAATACCCGCGCCGGTTCGCCTTGAAATTGTCCCACCGCCGCCGGTTGATCGGCGACAGCTCCACCCCGCGCCAGAATTGCATCCGGCGCAGCAATGAAGGCTCGACAGTCTTGGTCGCGGCGGGCGTCGTGACGGACGTCATGCGTCAGACCTCCCGGCTTTCGAAGTCGATCCGCGGATCGACCAGCGTATAGATGAAGTCCGACAAGAGGTTGGCAACAAGCCCCACCAGCGAGAAGATATAGAGCGTCGCGAACACCACCGCGTAGTCGCGGTTGATCACGGATTCGAATCCGAGCAGCCCCAACCCATCGAGGGAAAAGATCGTTTCAATCAGCAGCGAGCCGGAGAAGAACGCCCCAATGAACGCCGACGGAAACCCCGCAATAATGAGCAGCATCGCATTTCGGAACACGTGCCCGTAGAGCACCTCACGCTCCGTCAGCCCCTTCGCCCGCGCCGTCACCACATACTGCTTGCGGATCTCATCCAGAAACGAGTTCTTGGTCAGAAACGTCATCGTTGTGAATGTGCCGAGCGCCAGCGCCGTCAGCGGCAACGCCAGATGCCAGAAGTAGTCGACGATCTTCCCGAACATAGACAGCTCGTCAAAATTATCCGACACGAGCCCCCGCGAAGGAAACCACTGAAAGAACGACGAGCCGGCAAACACCACGAGCAATAGCACCGCCACCAGAAACCCCGGCACCGCATAACCGATCACCAGCACCGTACTCGTCCACGTATCGAACCGCTCCCCGTCCCGCACTGCCTTACGGATGCCGAGCGGGATGGACACCAGATACGTCACCAGCGTCATCCATAGCCCAAGCGAGATCGAAACCGGCAGCTTCTCTTTGATGAGATCGATCACCGCAATATCGCGGAAGTAGCTCTCGCCGAAATTGAACGTGAAGTAGTTCTTCATCATCAAAAGAAAGCGCTCATGCGCCGGCTTGTCGAAGCCGAACTGCTTCTCCAGGCTCTTGATAAATTCCGGATCGAGCCCCTGCGCGCCGCGATACTTGGAGTTGGCCGCGTCAGCCCCGCCCTGCCCCATCTGCGACGACGCCCCGCCGCCCGACAGCTCCCCGCCGCCACCGCCGCCGAACCGCTCCGTCGCGCCGACACCCGTACCCGACAGTTGCGCAATCACGCGTTCCACCGGTCCACCCGGCGCAAACTGAATGATGACGAAACTGATCAGCATGATGCCGATGAGCGTTGGAAAGATCAAAAGCGTTCGCTTCAGAAGATAGGCACCCATGGCGTTTCGCGCGTCCCTGTCACTGTGCCGTCAACTTCGCAGCTTTTGCCGGATCGTACCACCACGTCGCAAGCGCTCCGCGATCATACTTGGGCTTCACGTCCGGCCACGAAAACGTATTCCAGAATGCCAGATGATGGGCCGCTTTATACCAATGCGGCACCCAATAGTGCCCAGACCGCAACACACGATCGAGCGCCCGCGCCGCCACGACGAGGTCCGCCCGCGTCTGAGCCTTCACGATCCGGTCCGCCAAGGCATCAATGGCTGGACTTGAAATGCCAGCCAGATTGAAACTGCCGTCCGTCTTGGCAGCCTCCGACCCCCAGAAGTTCTTCAATTCGATCCCGGGCGTGAGCCGCAGACTATACCTTTCGATCGTCATGTCGAAATCGAAGGTCTTCATCCGCAATTCGAACTGCGCCGGGTCAACACGGCGCATATTGGCCGTTATCCCGATCGCCTTGAGGTTCTTCACATACGGCCCCGCGATCCGCTCGAACGCCGCCGCATCCAGCAGGATCTCGAACACAAACGGTTCGCCCTTTGCGTTCTTCAGCGTCCGGTCTTTCCCATCAACGACCCAGCCCGCCTCTTTCAAGAGCCCCTGCGCCTTGCGTAAATTCTCGCGCGGCAGCCCCGAGCCATCCGTAACAGGAGGCACATAAACCTCGCCAAAAACCGATGCCGGCAGCTGATCCTTGAACGGTTCGAGCAGCGCCAGTTCTTCCGGTGCGGGCGTTCCCACAGCCTTCATGTCCGAGTTTTCAAAAAAGCTCGCCGTGCGCTGGTAGAGCCCAAAAAACAAATTCCGGTTCGACCATTCGAAATCAAACGCCAGATCGAGCGCTTGCCGCACGCGAATATCTTGAAACAGCGGCCGCCGCGTATTGAGGAAGAACCCCTGCGCCCCGGACGGCGTCTGATCCGGCAACGACATTTTTTGCACCCGCCCGTCCTTCACCATCGGCTTGTCATAGGCCGTCGCCCAATCCTTGGACGTGAACTCCTCGCGAAAATCGATAGTCTTGGCGAACAGCGCCTCGAGCTCGAGCGTCCGGTCGCGGAAATAGTCATACCGCACCTCGTCGAGGTTAAATTTGCCCCGGTTCACGGGCAGATCCTTCGCCCAATAGTCGTCGCGCCGCTCATATGACACGTAGCGCCCCTGGCTGAACTGACCGATCTTGTAAGGTCCCGAGCCAATCGGCCTTTCCAGCGATGTCTCCTCGAACGGCCGCTTGTCGTAATAGGCCTTCGGCAACACCGGCAATTGAGCCACCTCGAGCGGCAGCGGCTTCACAAGCTCGCCCTTGAACGAATATTTCACGGTGTGCGCGTCAATCGCCTCCGCTTTTTCCACATCGCGCAGCACAATGCGGTAGCTCGGATGCCCCTTGGTTTTCAGCGCCTCGAATGAAAACACCGCATCCTCGGCCGTCACCGGCGAGCCGTCCGAAAACTTAGCCTCCGGCCGCAGCTTGAATGTCACCGACATCCCGTCAGCCGCCACATCCGCCGACTTCGCAACGAGCCCGTAAACCGCATCCGGCTCATCAAACGCCCGCGTCATGAGTGTGTCGTAGAGGAGATCGAGCCCCTGCGCCCGGTCGCCCTTCAGGATGAAGTTGTTAAAGCTGTCGAACGTCAACGTGCCGCCGGGTCCGACTTGCGAAACTTTACCGCCTTTCGGCGCATCCGGATTCACATACTCGAAATGCTTGAAATCCGGCCCATACTTGAGGTCGCCGAAAATAGACAATCCATGCTTTTCTTCGGCCATCGCCGGCGGCACAGCCGCAAGAAGCATCGCCGCCGCAACCAGCCCGGTGCGGATCAAGAATGCGCCCCTCACTTGCCGCGCGCGGCCTTCACCGCCTCCGCCTTGGCGGGATCGATCCACCACGCATTCACATAGACCGGATTCTGCGACGGCAGAGTCGCCGCCCGTCCATAGATGTCCCATGTCGCGATGCGGTCGAACGGGTAATACCACTGAGGCACCACGTAGAAGCTCCACAGCAGAACCCGATCCAGCGCCTTGGTCGCCGCGACGAGATCGGCCCTATCCTTCGCAAAAACGATGTTGTCCACCAGCTTGTCGATCGCCGCGCTCTTCACACCAATGGTGTTCCGGCTGCCCTCGCGATCCGCCGACGCCGAACCCCAATAATCGCGCTGCTCATTGCCCGGCGAATGCGACTGGCCGAAGCTATCGACGATGATATCGAAATCGCGTGTCTTCTCCCGCTGCTCATACTGCGAACTGTCGACGATCCGCACACTCGCCGCGATCCCGAGCTTCTTTAAATTCTCGATGAACGGCAAAACGATGCGCTCGAAATCGGGTTGCACGAGCAGGATTTCAGCCTTCAAAACCTCGCCCGCCGCGTTCTTGCGCTGTCCCCCCGAAACTTTCCAACCCGCTTCGTCCAGCAGCTTTGTCGCCGCCAGCATGTTGGTACGGAAATCGGTATCCTTCTCGTTCGCCGGGCTCTTCCACGGCGTCGTGAAGACATCCGCCGGAATATCGGCTTTCACGGCGTTGAGCAGCTCCAACTCACGCCCTTCTGGCAACCCGGTCGCTTGCAGCTCCGAGTTTCCAAAGAAACTCTGCGACCGCACATACTGGCCGTAGAAAATTGACTTGTTCAACGCCTCGAAATTGAAGGCCATCGCTACTGCACGGCGCACGCGCATATCATCATAGGGCTTGCGGCGCGCATTGAATGCAAACGCCTGCATGGATGCAACGCGCTTGTGCGGCAACGCCTCCTTCTTCACGAGACCCTTGCCAACCGCATCGAAGTTGTACTGCGTCGCCCATGCGCCGGCCGACGTCTCGGTCCAATAATCGACATCGCCCGACTTGAACGCTTCAAAGGCTGGCGTGCGATCCTTGAAGTAGATGTAGGAAATCTCGTCGAAGTTATACTGACCCTTTGCGACCGGTAGGTCCTTCGCCCAATAATCCTTCACGCGCTCGAACACGATGCGGCGGCCCGGATCGACGGATTTGACCTTATAAGGCCCCGAACCCATCGGCGGCTCCAGGCTCGACTTCGACAGATCGCGTTTTTCGCCCTTCTCATTCGTGCCCTCATAGAAGTGCTTTGGCACGATGTTGAGCTGCCCCACGATCAGCGGCAATTCGCGGTTGCCCGGTTTGTCGAACGTGAAGGTGACTTCACGCTCGCCGGTCTTCTCCGCCTTCACGACGTTCTGATAGTAGAACCCGACGCGCGGATCGCTTTTCTTCAACTCCGTCAGACTGAAGACGACATCGTCGGGCGTGACCGGCTTGCCGTCATGAAATTTCGCCTCAGGCCTTAGCCCGAACGTCACCGACGAATAGTCATCCGGATACGAAATCCACTCCGCGATCAGCCCATATTCGGCTGACGGCTCGTCGGGCGAACTAAACAGCAGCGTATCGAACACATTGCCGATGCCGGCTGCCACTTGGCCCTTCACCGTAAAGGGATTGAGACTGTCGAACCCGCCGACCGCCGACAGCTTCAGGACCCCACCCTTCGGCGCATCGGGGTTCACCCATTCAAAGTGCTTGAAGTCCGCCGGCAGCTTTGGCTCGCCCAGAAGCGACACCGCATGCCGCTTCTGCGGCGCGGCCCCGCCAGCGATTGCCGGCACGATGGCGGCAAGAACAAGTCCAGCTACGAGACCGGCGGCAAGCGTTAGGCGGTTCATCAGCGCAAAGTCCTCATCAGAGAGTGCATCCGGGAATCTCGCCGTAATACGGACGATCACTCCATTGCATATCACGCGTGTAGCCTTGGAAAGGCTGCCGTGGCGCTTAAACTTTCTTAATGTCCCCGGCCAACGAAAAGCCCCGCCAAATCATTGGCGGGGCTATCGAATTCAGTATTTCTACGAGCGTCAGTTCGGCAGCGGCGCCGGTGCATCAGCCAACGTCCGCAGGTAGGCGACGACGCTTGCAATTTCAGCCGGGTCCTTGATGCCATTATAGACCATCTTGGTGCCGGGCACGTAATCCTTCGGCTTATGCAGGAAGAGCGCGAGGTTCTCGTAGGTCCACTCGCCGCCCTTGGCCTTCATCGCCTCCGAGTACTTGGCCGCGAAATCCGCCTGCGCCGCCTTCGGCCGGTTGACGATCCCCCACAAATTGGGCGCAACCGCGCTCGGTGCATCTTTCTTCACCTGATGGCACGCCGCGCACGCCTTGAACTTTGCAGCCCCGTCTTCGGCTTTCGCCGAGGCCAACATCGCAACAACAGCCTTGGCGTCGAAACCACCGGCGGCCGGAGCCGGGGCAGCAGCATCCTTAGCGGGTGCGGCAGCAACATCCTTGGCCGGTGCGGCAGCACCATCATTGGCCGGTGCGGCAGCACCATCCTTGGCAGCCGCGGCAGGCGCTTCAGCCGTCTCCGCTGGCTTTGCCTCACCCGCCGGGGCCTCGGCGGTTGCCGTATCGGTCGGCAACTTGTACCCGGCAACCGGCTGATTTGGGCTGCTGGCGGTCTTCGCGGTGACAATCACGTTCGTGGCAACGATCAAGAGCAACGCGGCCAGAACGGCACCCGCCATCTTGCTCATTTCAAAGGAATCCATGTCTCACCCTCAAGGCTGAAGGCTGCGCCCCGCTTTTGCGGCCGCATGCCCGGCGTTGCATGTTTCGCTTCGCCAAAATTCGTCTGCTGCATGTATAGGGAGCCGCGGCCCGCTTGCAACGTGGCAGCCGCCGTGTTCTAGACCCCCACCGCGAGACGTATTGTCCCGGACCCCGTACGACAGCTTGTCCGCCGCCGCCCGTCCCTACGGATGCCACCCGATGACCCGAAGCATCATCCTGATACCCGCCCGCCTCAAGGCGACCCGCCTGCCCGACAAGCCCCTGGCCGATATCCATGGGCAAGCCATGATCGTCCACGTCTGGCGCCGCGCCATGGCCGCCGAAAGCGGCCGGGTTGTTGTTGCCACCGACAGCGAACCGATTCTCACGGCTATCCGATCAGCCGGAGGCGAAGCCGTCATGACACGGCCAGATCACGCATCCGGCTCCGACCGCATCTACGAAGCCTTGAACCGTATCGACCCCGAGGGCGAAGCCGAAATCGTCGTCAACCTGCAGGGTGACTTGCCGACCCTCGACCCTGCCCTCGTCCGCGCCTGCATCGCCCCCCTGCGCGACCGCGGCCCCGACATCGCGACGCTCGCCGCCGAAATCACCAACGAGGAAGAGCGCCACAACCCCAACGTCGTAAAGGTCGTCGGCTCCGCTCTGTCCACCCCCGGCCGCCTGCGCGCCCTCTATTTCACCCGCGCCACTGCCCCCCACGGCGACGGCCCGCTCTACCACCACATCGGCATCTACGCCTACCGCCGCGCCGCCCTCGAACGCTTCGTCGCATTGAAGCCTTCCCCGCTTGAGCTGCGCGAAAAACTCGAACAGTTGCGCGCGCTGGAAGACGGCATGCGCATCGACGTGTCGATCGTTGACACTGTTCCCCTCGGTGTCGATACTCCCGCCGACCTCGACCGGGCCCGGCAGCTCATCCAGCCGCACTCCTGAACCCACAAACCAGAACCCGAGCCCGACCGCGATGCCGACATCGAAACACGCCCCCGCGTTAAAGCGCATCGCCTACCAGGGTGAACCCGGCGCCAATTCCCATCTCGCGTGCACCGAAGCCTTCCCCGACTTCGAGCCCGTTCCCTATCCGACGTTCGAAGACGCACTCGCCGCCGTTAAATCCGGCGATGTTGGTTGCGCCATGATCCCGATCGAGAACTCCGTCGCCGGCCGCGTCGCCGACATTCACCACCTGTTGCCCAACGCCGGCCTCTACATCACCGGCGAACATTTCTTGCGCGTCCATCACCAACTGATGGCCAAGCCCGGCGCAACACTCGACTCGGTCAAGCGCGTCATGAGCCACACTCAAGCGCTTGGCCAGTGCCGCAATACGCTGCGTAAACTCGGCATCAAAGCCGTCCCCGAAGCCGACACCGCCGGCTCCGCCCGCATGGTTTCCGAATCCAACGATCTGAGCGTCGGCGCACTCGCCTCCCGCCTCGCCGCCGGCATCTACGGCCTCAATATCCTTATGTCCGACGTCGAGGATGAAGCCCACAACACCACCCGCTTCGTCATCCTGGCCTGCGAACCCGACGACGCCGAACCCGAAGACGGCCCCGTCATGACGACGTTCTTCTTCCGCGTTCGCAACGTTCCGGCCGCGCTTTACAAGGCGCTCGGCGGCTTCGCCACGAACGGCGTCAACATGACGAAGCTTGAGAGCTATCAGACCGAAGGCACCTTCAACGCCACGATGTTCTTCGCCGACATCGAAGGCCACCCCGTGGACCGCAAAGTGCAACTGGCGCTGGAAGAACTCTCCTTCTTCTCCACCGAATTGAAGCTGCTCGGCACCTACCTCGCGAGCCCCTACCGCGCCGAGGCCGCAGCCCGCGCCCAGCCCGACCCGACGAAGATCCGATGAGGCTTGCCGGCAAGATCGCGATCGTCACTGGCGCCGCGTCGGGCTTCGGCCGCGGCATCGCCGAAGCCTTCGCGCGCGAAGGCGCAAGCGTCATGATCGCCGACCGCGACACGAAGGGCGCGGCAAACGTCGCAGCCGGCATCGGCAAAGCCGCCGTTCCCTTCACCTGCGATGTCGCACTGAAAGCCGATGTCGACGCGATGGTCGCCACCTGTGTGCAAACCTTCGGCGGCCTCGATATTCTGGTCAACAACGCCGGCGTCACCCACAA
>LNFM01018955.1_pt1 | contig 13600 bp, 15 predicted proteins | sample 596031 | NCBI WGS metagenome assembly LNFM01 (sample SAMN04254537, study PRJNA301005) | activated carbon metagenome | isolation source: dual media filters at the Ann Arbor, Michigan drinking water treatment plant | place: USA: Ann Arbor
TGGCCTGCGCCACTTCGGCGGCGATGTCGCGCCTGAGCTGGTCGCGCTGGCCCGCCAGTTCGTTGATGGTGCGCGCCAGCGCCTGCACCGGACCCGCGGCGCCGGGCAGTTCGAGCTGACGCTGCACGTCGGTGTTCAGCAACACCTGCGCCTGTTCCTGCAGTCTCGCCGGGGCTGCCACCCAGCGCCGGTACAGGGGCTGCACGGCCGCAGCGGCGGCCCCCACCACGGCCACGGCGGCCATCACCAGCAGCGGCAGGCGGCCGCCCAGCAGCTCGGCGAGTGCAGCGCGCTCGGTCGCGGCCAGCGTCGACCAGACCAGGCCGCCGCCGCCCAGCACGAAGCCGGCCAGCACGGCAGCCGCGGCGCCGGCAGCGCCACCCATGGCAGCGATCAGGCGGCGGTCGCGCTTCATGGCGCGGGCTTGGCCAGCAGGTCGCGCACCTTCTGCACCAGTTCCTTGGTCGAGAAGGGCTTGGTCATGTAGGCGTCTGCACCCACGCCCAGTCCCTTGGCGACGTCGGTGTCACGGCCCTTGGCCGTGAGCATCAGCACCAGCGTGTCCTTCAGGGTCTCGTCGGCGCGCAGCTCCTGGCAGACCTCGAAGCCGGTCTTGCGCGGCATCATCACGTCGAGCAGCACCAGGCGGGGGTGTTCGCGGCGCAGCATGTCCAGCGCTTCCTGCCCGTCGCGCGCCACGAAGACCTCGAAGCCCTCGCGCTTCATCAGGTACTCGAGCGAGATGAGGATGTTCGGCTCGTCATCGGCGATGAGGATCCTGCTCGTCATGCTGCCCCCCGGGGGGCAGCGGGGTCACGCAGGCGCGAACGCGCGTCAGGGGGTCGGTGCATCTGTGTCTCCTGCAGGCCTGGCCGTTGTCGCACCCGCGGGTGCCGGCTCTGTGGGAAGGGTCCAAGGTAGCGTGAAGGCGAAGCATGCGCCTTGACCCGCATCAGGCCGCAGTTCCATGCGGCCACCGAAATGTTCGACGATCTGCCGGCTGATCGGCAAGCCCAGGCCGGTGCCCTGGGGCCGGTGGCTGGCCTGGCCGCCCTGGCGAAACTTCTCGAAGATCAGCGAGCGCTGCGCCTCGGGCACGCCGGAGCCGTTGTCCTGCACCTCCACCGTGGCGCCATCGGCCTCGAAGCGCAGGCGCAGCACGATGCGACCCTCTTGCGCCGGCACGAACTTGGCGGCGTTGGACAGCAGGTTCAGCAGCACCTGCGTCAGCCGATCGGGGTCGGCCCGCAGCAGGGGTTGCACGGCAGCATCGTCCGGCAGTTGCAGCTCGATGTCGGCCCCGCGCTCGCGCAGCACCTCGTGCATGGTCTGCGCCGCCTGTCGCACCAGCGCCGCGAGCTCGACCTCGGTGTTGTGCCACTCGGCATGGCCCGATTCGATCTTGGCCAGGTCCAGCACCTGGTTGACGAGCCGGCTGAGGCGCTCGGTCTCGCCGACCACGATGGCCAGGAACTGCTGGCGCTGCGCGGCCGGCATTTCCGGGTCGTCGACCATCAGCTCGGCCAGTGCGCGGATCGACGTCAGCGGGGTGCGCAGCTCGTGCGTCACCGAAGACATGAAGTCGTCCTTCAGGCGGTCCAGGCCCTCCAGCCGCTCGTTGGCGGCCCGCAGCTCGGCAGTGGCGCGCTCCAGCGCCTGCGAATAGGCGCGCAATTGCGAGGCCTCGTCCAGGATGCGCAGCACGTCGTCCATGCCCAGCGTCTCTTCTTCCACCACCGAGGCCACCATGACACGCGCCGACGCGCTGCCGATGGCCCCGGCCAGCTGTGTCTCGACGAACTGCACCAGCTGCGCGTCGGGCTCGATGGCGTCCACGCGCGCCACGCCCTGCTGGCGCGCATAGCCTTCGAAGAGACGCGTGGCACGCTCGGCGCCAAGGAAGCGGCGCGCCAGCGCCAGCAGGTCGGCCACCTTGGCGCGGCCACGCCAGAACACCGGCCGCTCGCGCTGCGTGCGGTCGAACACGTCGACGAAGAGCAGCGCCTGGCTGGCCTCGCGGGCCGAAGGCGTGCGCACCAGCGAGACGCCCACGTAGAGGCCGACGTTGACGGTCAGGCTCCAGAACATCGAGTGCGTCAGGTTGTCCAGTCCGGTGATGCCCAGCAGCTGCTCCGGGCGCAGCAGGTCCAGTCCCCAGGGGCCGAGTGCCACGAAGTCGGTCTGCCACCAGCCCGACTTGGCGATGGACGGCAGCATCAGCGTGTAGCTCCACAGGCCGAAGCCACCCAGCAGGCCGGCCAGCGCACCTTCGCGCGTGCCGCCGCGCCAGTACATGCCGCCCAGCACCGCCGGCGCGAACTGCGCCACCGCGGCGAAGCTGATGAGGCCGATGCTGACCAGGGCATAGGCCTCGCCCGCCAGGTGGAAGTACAGGTAGCCCAGCACCAGCACGCCGACGATGGCGGCGCGCCGGATCCCCAGCAGCAGGCCGGTGAGGTCGCCGCGCTGCGAGAAGCGGCGCAGGCGCAGCAGCAGCGGCATGACGAGGTCGTTGCAGACCATGGCCGACACGGCGATCGCCTCGACGATGACCATGCCGGTGGCCGCCGACAGCCCGCCGACGAAAGCCGCCAGCGCCAGCCACTCGTACCCGGCGGCCAGCGGCAGCGACAGCACGAACGTGTCGGCGTTGACGGTGCCGGGGCCGAAGTACAGCAGGCCGCCCAGCGCGATCGGCAACACGAAGACGTTGATGGCCAGCAGGTAGGCCGGGAAGACCCAGGCGGCCCGTTTGAGGTGGCGTTCGTCGACGTTCTCGACCACCATCACCTGGAACTGCCGCGGCAGGAAGAGCACCGACAGCATGCTCAGCAGCGTCAGCGCGAACCATTGTTCGTATTCGAAGGGCTTGCCCGGTGGCGCCAGCGCCAGCAACGCCTTCAGCTCGGGCACGGCCATCGCGCGCTCGAAGAGGTCGCCGGCCCCGCCGAACAGGCCCCAGGTGACGAACACGCCCACGGCGATGAAGGCCACCAGCTTGACCACCGACTCGAAGGCGATGGCCGCCACCATGCCCTCGTGGCGTTCGGTGCCGTCGAGGTGGCGCGTGCCGAAGACCATCGTGAAGCCGGCCAGCGCCAGTGCGACGTACAACGTGCCGTCCTGCCACCAGGGGGCGTTCGCCGCGGTGGCCAGCACGCCCACCGGCGAGGTGAGCACGGCGTAGCCGCTGGCGATGGCCTTCAGCTGAAGGGCGATGTAGGGCACGATGCCCACCACCGTGATCAGCGTCACCAGACCGGCGAGCAGCGGGCTCTTGCCGTAGCGGCTGGCCACGAAGTCGGCGATGGAGGTGATGCGGTAGGTGCGCGAGATGCGGATCATCTTGCGCAGCACCATCCAGGCCAGCACCATGGCCAGCATGGGCCCCAGGTAGATCGGCAGGAACCAGACACCGCCCGTGGCCGCGCGGCCGACGCTGCCGAAGTAGGTCCAGGCCGTGCAGTACACCGCCATCGACAGCGCATAGACCCAGGCGTTGCCGATCACCGAGCGGCCCTGCTGCGCACGCTGGTCGCCCCACCAGGCCACCACGAAGAGCAGCATCAGGTAGGCGAACGAGGCGCCGAGGACGAGGGTGGGGGTCAGCATGCGAGAGCGGAAGCCTGTCGCCGCCGACCCTCAGTCGGGTGCGCGCTCCATCAGCCAGGCCAGGGCCGCGATAAGCAGCGCCCACACGATGAACAGTGCCGCCGGGAACAGCGGCACCCCGGCCAGCGTCGCGTCGCGGTCCCACAGCGCCAGCAGCGGGAAGTTGAACAGCAGCAGCGCCAGGGCGAACAGGCCCACCAGGCGCTGATGCAGAAGGCGCTGGTGCAGCAGGCCGCTGCGCATGGCGGTGTCCTCAGGCCTTCTTGCGGCTGCCGAAACCGTGGGCGTGCCGGCTCAGCGCGAAGTCGAGCATGAACTTGCTCCAGATCGTGCTGCCGGCGATGGCCGTCCAGTTCTCGTAGGCGATGCCGCTGAACAGCACCAGCCCGATCACCACCACCATGATGGTGCCGGCCAGGCCGTTGATGAGCATGGTGTAGTGCGCCCAGCGCTCGGGCTCGGGCGGGTGTTCGCCCCGCTTGAGCGCGACTTCCGAGAAGTCGCGCCGCACGACGATGCGCCAGGCCCGGCGCAGCCAGAAGAACGCCATCGGGAACAAGGCCAGGAACAGGATCCAGGTCAGGGCAACGCTGACGTCGAAGGCCATGGGCGACTCCGGGAGTGAATCAACGGTTTCAAGACAAAGGGGTCCCGCCGGCAGACCGACGGGACCCCGATTCTGCTGCCAGGCGCGGAACCCCTGGCAGGCGTGCACCGCCTTCCGGCGGTGCACGTCCGGCCTCAGCACTCGCGTGTGAAATCACGCTCGCGCCTTCGGCAGGCGTACACCGCCTTCCGGCGGTGCACGTCCGGCCTCAGTGAGCGCCGTCGACGGCCTTGGAACCGCGCGGGATGCGCACGGCTTCGACCATCGCCTGGATGTGGGCAGGAGCAGCACGCGTCATCTTGAACACCGCGTAGGCGACGATGAAGTTGACCAGCGCGCCGACTGCACCGAAGGCTTCTGGCGTGATGCCGAAGAAGCTGTTGGCGCCGCCGATCAGGTGCAGGAAGTCGGTGTCCTTCACGAAGAAGATGCCCTTGTGCGCGAACACGTAGAACAGCGTGACGGCCAGACCCGCCAGCATGCCGGCGATGGCGCCTTCCTTGTTCATCGTCTTGCTGAAGATGCCCATCATGATGGCCGGGAACAGCGAGCTGGCCGCGATGCCGAAGGCCAGAGCCACGGTACCGGCCGCGAACCCCGGCGGGTTCAGGCCCAGCCAACCGGAGATCACGATGGCCACGGCCATGGCGATCTTGCCGGCGAGCAGCTCGTTCTTCTCGCTGATGTCGGGCATGAAGGTGTTCTTGATCAGGTCGTGCGAGACCGCCGCCGAGATCGCCATCAGCAGGCCCGCCGCGGTCGACAGCGCCGCCGCCAGACCACCCGCGGCGACCAGCGCGATCACCCAGTTGGGCAGCAGCGCGATCTCGGGGTTGGCCAGCACGATGATGTCGGCGTTGACGGTCAGCTCGTTGCCCTTCCAGCCGGCCTTGGCTTCGGGGTTCTTCGTGGCCGAGTTGTAGTACTGGATGCGGCCGTCGCCGTTCTTGTCCTCGAACTTCAGCAGGCCGGTCTTTTCCCAGCGCTTCATCCAGTCGGGACGCTCTTCGGCCTTGATGCTGGCCTCGGGGGCGTACAGGTCGCCGCCCTTCATGACGGCGGTGTTCACCGTGCCATGCAGGTTCAGCTTGGCCATCGCACCGACAGCCGGGGCCGTGGTGTAGAGGATGGCGATGAACACCAGCGCCCAGCCGGCCGACGAACGTGCGTCCTTCACCGAGGGCACGGTGAAGAATCGCATGATGACGTGCGGCAGACCGGCGGTGCCGATCATCAGGCTCAGCGTGTAGACGAACATGTTCAGCGTGCTGCCGGCCGTGGTCGTCGTGTACTGGCCGAAGCCGAGGTCGGTGACGACCTGGTCGAGCTTGCTCAGCAGCGACACGTCGGTGCCGGCCATGTCCGCACCCAGGCCCAGCTGCGGCAGCGGGATGCCGGTGAGCTGCAGCGAGATGAAGACCGCCGGCACCGTGTAGGCCAGGATCAGCACCACGTACTGCGCCACCTGCGTGTAGGTGATGCCCTTCATGCCGCCGAACACCGCGTACAGGAACACGATGCCCATGCCGACGTAGATGCCGACCTCGCTGCTCACGCCCAGGAAGCGCGAGAAGGCCACGCCCACACCCGTCATCTGTCCGATGATGTAGGTGATGGAGGCGGTCAGCAGGCAGATCACGGCCACGGTGGACGCGCCCTTGCTGTAGAAGCGGTCACCGATGAACTGCGGCACCGTGAACTTGCCGAACTTGCGCAGGTACGGGGCCAGCAGCATGGCCAGCAGCACGTAGCCGCCGGTCCAGCCCATCAGGAACAGGCCGCCGCCGTAGCCCATGTTGGCGATCAGGCCGGCCATCGGCTCATCCAGTCGGCCGCGGTGGCCATGCCGTTGGTGATCGGGTGCACGCTGCCGCCGGCGGCGTAGAACTCGCTCGTCGATCCGGCACGGGCCCAGATCGCGATGCCGATGTAGAGCGCGAAGCTCAGGCCGACACCGATGTAGATGGTGGTTTGGAGATCCATGGTCAGCTCACTTCTCTTCGACGTCGAACTGACGGTCGATGTCGCCCATCTTCTTGGCGTAATAGAAGATCAGCACGATGAAGATGTAGATCGAGCCCTGATGTGCGAACCAGAAGCCGAGCGGGTAGCCGCCGAGCTTGATGTTGTTCAGCACGTCGACGAACAGGATGCCGGCGCCGAACGAGCATACGAACCAGATGATCAATATCCTGGTCAGCAGGCTCAGCGTGGCTTTCCAGTAGCCTTGCGAGTCGTGATTCATAAAGGTGTCTCCTCTCGGATGAACGAGCGATGTGCGCGTACCAGCGTGAATCCCTCACGCATGCCCCGACTATGGGTGGGTGCTCTGACCACGCTCTGACGGGGCGCCAACGAAGGCTGACACCAAACTGTGTCCACCCTTACGGTCTACGCGTTAACCCGAGGCTCCGCTTTCACCATGCAGGTTTCGGCGCCCACCAGACCGGTAGGCGCGGGTAATCCCTTGGGTTGAAGACCAGGCGCGGCCTGGCAGCGTCGGGAGCAGTCGGCAGAACGGACCTCGGCGCGGGCCGGGGGAACTGCGGACCTCGCCGACCCGGGCCGGCCGAGTTCCACGAAGGTCGGTGGACCTCTCAGCGCCGCTTCACGCCTTCGCGCGGTGCGCCTTCCAGGCCCCAGGCCGGGCCGTCGAACCAGGGGTCACCGCGCATCGCGCTGCGCAGCATGTCCAGGCTGTCGAGCCCCCAGAAGACGCGCCCGTCGAGTTCGAACGACGGCACGCCGAACAGCCCGTGCACGATGGCCGCGTCGGTGTGGGCGCGCAGCTCCTGCTTCACTTCCTCGCCAGCCGGGTCGCGCAGCGGCGCCAGGCTGCGGCCCAGTTCGGCGATGCGGCCGGCGTCGGCGGCATCGCCGCCACCCAGCCAGACGTGCGCGAAGACCGCCTCGACGACCTGCCGGTTCGGCGTGCCGCCCCTGGGCGCGCAGGCCAGGGCAAGGCGCAGCAGCGGCAGCGGGTTGAACGGGTGCATCGCCGGCGTCTGCATCGGTATGCCGTGGTGCTGCGCCAGCCACTGCACCTGACGGAAGGTCCAGGCGCGCTTGGGCTCGATCTCGGCCGGGCCCTTGTGGCCCCAGTGCTGCAGCAGCCCGGCGAACAGCACCGGGCGGTACTCCACCGCGTGGCTGCAGCCTTCCAGCACTTGGGGCAGGCGGTGGAACGCCAGGTAGGCGAAGGGCGAGATCGGGTCGAACCAGAACACCAGGCGTTTCATGGCCGGCCTTCGGCGTCGGGTGTTGCAGGTCGGCTGCGGCGCCATTCGAGGCGCCGGCGCGGCAGCAGTGCGATGACGGCGCGCTTCTCGGCGTCGTCCAGCAGCGACCAGACGGCGATCTCGTCGATCGTGCGGAGGCAGCCTTCGCACAGGCCATGGGCCTCGTCCATGCGGCAGATGCTCACGCAGGGGCTGGCCACACCCGTGGCGCTCACCGGACTGCCCTCCGTGCTTCGCACTCCGGGATGAGCGCTCGGGAGCGGCCCGGCGCGCTCATTCCTGCACCACGTCGTGCACCGCTGCCGCGGTGAGCAGCACCAGCTGCTGCGGCGACAGCTCGAAGACGCCGTTGGGGTGACCCGCCGCGGCCCACAGGGTGTCGAAGCGGAAAAGCTCCCGGTCGATCAGCGTGAGGGCCGGTTCGACATGCCCCAGCGGCGCCACGCCGCCGATCGAAAAGCCGGTTCGGCGCTTGACGAACTCGGCGTCGGCGCGGCCCAGCGGGCCCGATATGGCGGCCACGCGCTTCTCGTCCACACGCTTGTCGCCGGAGGTCACCACCAGCACTGCCACGTCGTCCACCTTGCGGCGGAAGATGACGCTCTTGGCGATCTGCCCCACGGCAACGCCCAGCGCATCGGCCGCTTCCTGCGAGGTGCGGGCGGCGACGTCCAGCCAGCGCGGTGCATGCGGGTGGCTGCGCTCGGCCAGCAGCCGGGCGACACGCACGAAGCCCTCGGGACGCTGCAGTTCGCTGGCCACGTGCATCAGGCCGCCACTTCGACGGCCTGCCGCCGCCTGGCCAGCAGGGCCTTGCCGGCACGCGAGACCGGCGCGCGGCCCAGCACGCCCGAGATGTAGGCGCCGGCATCGACCAGCGCGTCGAGGTCGATGCCGGTCGTGATGCCCATGCCGTGCAGCATGAACACCACGTCTTCGGTCGCCACGTTGCCGGTGGCGCCCTTGGCGTAGGGGCAGCCGCCCAGCCCGGCGATGCTGGTGTCGAACACATGGACGCCCAGGGCCAGGCAGGCGTGGATGTTGGCCAGCGCCTGTCCATAGGTATCATGAAAGTGACCACTGACCTCGGCGGCAGGGAAGTGCTTCAGCGCGCGCTCCATGGCGGCCACCACGCGCCCCGGCGTGCCGACGCCGATGGTGTCGGCGATGCCGCAGTGGTCGACCCCGATGTCCTGGAACAACAGCACCACGCGTTCGACTTCGTCGGCCGAGACCTCGCCCTGGTAGGGGCAGCCGACGGCACAGGACAGCGCGCTGCGCACCTTGACGCCAGCCGCATGGGCGGCGGCCACCACCGGCCGGAAACGCTCGATGCTCTCGGCGATCGAGCAGTTGATGTTGCGCTGGCTGAAGGCTTCGCTGGCGGCGCCGAAGACCACGATCTCGTCGGGCCGGCTGGCCAGCGCGGCCTCGAGGCCCTTCATGTTGGGCGTGAGCACCGAGTAGCGCACGCCGGGCTGGCGCACGATGCCGGCCATGACCTCGGCGTTGTCGGCCATCTGAGGCACCCATTTGGGGCTGACGAAGCTGGTGACTTCGATCTCGCGGCACCCGGCGGCCTGCAGGCGGTGCACCAGTTCGATCTTCTGCGCCGCACTGACGGGCACGGCTTCGTTCTGCAGGCCGTCGCGCGGGCCTACTTCGACGAGGGTGACTGACGATGGTGTCATGTTGAACCTGTGGAATTGAGCGGACTCAGCGACCGGGCCGAGCAGCGCCGCAAACCTGGGAAATGGCAGGAATGCCGTTTGCCAGTGTGACCGATGCACCCCTGGTCACTGACTTTTGGGGGATATGCGAACGACACCGATGGTAGGAGACTCTGAAAACCATGTCGGCCGCCCAACGCCAACGCATCGCCCAGCGCATTCACACCGTGCTGCTGCAGGAACTCGACCAGGGCATCGACGTCAAGCGCATGCTGGCCCAGCCGCTGTATGCGCGTGACGTGCTGCTGGTGTGCGACGCCATGCGCGACACCGACCTCGCCCTGCTGGCCGAACAATTCCGCTCGGCTTCGGTCGTCGACGAAGAACCGACCACGCGGCCGTCGCTGTGGTCCGACAGCCAGCAGAAGGGCAAGGACAAGGACAAGCCGCCGTCCCTCTGGCCCGACAGCTGGCGGCGCGCCGCCCGCCTGCTGCGCAAGTAGGTCAGCGTCGGCGGCCCGACCATCGGCAAATCCTGCCGCCAGCTCGATCAGGCCTGCGCGGCCAGCCGCAGCAGTTCACCGCCCTCGGCGACCTGGTCACCCACCGCGTACAGCAGTTCCTCCACCACGCCGTCGCGCGGGGCGTGCAGGGTGTGCTCCATCTTCATCGCCTCCATCACCGCCACCGGCTCGCCCTGGCGGACCGCCTGCCCGGCGGCGGCCAGGAAGGCGATGACCTTGCCCGGCATCGGCGCCGTCAGGCGCCCTCCTTCGGCGGCATGGTCGCCGGCATGGGCCAGCGGGTCGATCTCGGTCAGCAAGGCGCTGCCGCCCGGCGCGAAGACGGCGAAGCGTTCGCCGTCGCGATAGACGGCCAGCGTGGCGCGCTCGGCACCCAGCGTCACGTCGTGGCGGTCGGCACCCAGCGCGCGCGCTTCGAAGGTCCAGCGCTGGCCGTCCAGCAGCATCACCGTGGCACCGTCGTGCAGGCGTTCGATGACCAGCGCATGCGCCTGGCCGCGCAGTTCCAGGTCGAACCGCCGGCGCGCGCCGCCGTGCATGCGCCAGCCATCGCGGCGCGACCACGGGTCGGCGTCTTCCAGCGCGGCCTCGGCCCGCAGCCGGTGCGCCACCACCCCCGCGGCGGCCCAGGCCGGCGCCAGTGGCGGCGCCTCGAACAGCGCCGGCCTCTCGCGTTCGATCAGCGCCGTGTCGAGGTCGGCCGTCGAAAAGGCCCGGCTGCCCACCACCCGTCGCAGGAAGGCGACGTTGGTGTGCAGGCCCATGATGTGCGTGTCGCGCAGCGCGGCGTCCAGCCGCGCCAGTGCCTGGGCGCGGTCTGCGCCCCAGACGATGAGCTTGGCGATCATCGAGTCGTAGTACGGCGAGATGGCGTCGCCCTCGCCCACCCCGCTGTCCACGCGCGGCAGTTCGGCAGAACGCTCGAAGGCCACGTGCGTCGGCCAGCGCGCCACGCGCAGCGTGCCGGTGGCGGGCAGGAAGTTGGCGTCGGGGTTCTCGGCGCAGATGCGCGCCTCGATGGCGTGGCCGTGCATCTGCAGTTGCTGCTGCTGCAGCGGCAGGGGCTCGCCCGAGGCCACGCGCAGCTGCCATTCCACCAGGTCGAGCCCGGTGATGGCCTCGGTGACCGGGTGCTCGACCTGCAGCCGCGTGTTCATCTCCATGAAGTAGAAGCGCAGGTCGCCGTCGTCGAGCTCCTCGGCGATGAATTCCACCGTGCCGGCGCCCACGTAGCCCACGGCACGCGCCGCCGCCACGGCCGCTGCTCCCATCTCGGCGCGCCGCGTGGCGCTCATGCCCGGCGCCGGGGCCTCTTCCAGCACCTTCTGGTGGCGGCGCTGCACCGAGCAGTCGCGCTCGAAGAGGTAGACGCACTGGCCCTGGGTGTCGCCGAAGACCTGGATCTCGATGTGCCGCGGCCGCGTGACGTAGCGCTCGACCAGCACGTGGTCGTCGCCGAAGCTGGACAGCGCCTCGCGCTGGCAGGATGCGAGCGCCGCGGCGAAGTCGGCGGCCTGCTCGACGCGGCGCATGCCCTTGCCGCCGCCGCCGGCGCTGGCCTTGATGAGCACCGGGAAGCCGATGCGCTCGGCCTCGCGCTGCAGCAGCGCGGGGTCGTTGTCACGCCCGTGGTAGCCGGGCACCAGCGGCACGCCGGCCTGTTCCATCAGGGTCTTGGCGGCCGACTTGCTGCCCATCGCGGCGATGGCCGACGCGGGCGGGCCGATGAAGACCAGCCCGGCATCGGCACAGGCCCGCGCGAACTCCTCGTTTTCGCTGAGGAAGCCGTAACCCGGGTGCACGGCCTGCGCGCCGGTGGCCAGCGCCGCTTCGATGATGCGCTGCCAGCGCAGGTAGCTCTCGCGCGGCGCGGCGGCGCCGACATGCACGGCCTCGTCGCAGACGCGCACGTGCCGGGCCTGGGCGTCGGCATCGGAGTACACCGCCACGGTGCGCACGCCCAGTCGGCGCGCGGTGGCGGCCACGCGGCAGGCGATCTCCCCACGGTTGGCAATCAGGATCTTGTTGAACATCGAAGCGCTTTCAAGGTTGCGGCCACACGACGTCGTCGTCGACCGCGTACAGACTGCAGGTGACGCCGCGCGGCGCCTGGCAGAAGCCCAGCGCGCGGCCGATGGCGAAGTCGCCGCTGGCCCAGCCGACAGCGCCGCCGGGGCCGATGGCGAAGGCGCGCGGCGGCCTGGCGGTGAGGAAGCGGCGCTCGTAGTAGCTGCGGCCCACGGGGCCCAGCGGCAGCCGCGAGAGATCGTCCAGCGACGCGAAGCCGCTCGGCGGCGGCCGCTCGGGGCGGCCGGGGCGATTGAAGCCGAAACCGGCCAGGTAGTCCTCCACCAGCGGCAGCCAGCCGTCCATCGCCCGCGACAGGCCGGCATGACCATCCGTGCCGACGGGTGGCAACTGGTGGAAGGCGGCCTTGCCCCCGCCTTCGTTCCAGGCCTTGGCCCAGCGTTCGGGCCACTCGGCGCCCCAGTAGCGGTCGTTGGCCCAATAGACCCACAGCATGGGCACGCGCGAGGATTCGGCCTTGGCGCTGAGCAGGTATTCCAGCCGCTGCGGCGAGCAGGGCTGGCCCGGGCGCAGGTCGGGATTGCCGCCGGCCCCGCCCGAAAAGTTGATCGCCGCCACCAGCCCGGGCGGGTTGCGCCAGGCCAGCGCGACGGTGGCCATGCCGCCTACCGACTGTCCCAGCGCCACCCAGCGCGAGGCGTCCACCCAGGGCAGGCTGCGCGCATAGTCGACGGTCGCCAGGATCTGGTCGGAGGCCGCCAGCGACATCGGCTCGAAGCGCAGGTCGTTGCAGGGCCCCGACTCTTCGGGGTCACCCTGGCCGAAGGTCTCGCCATACCCCAGGCGCGTCGGCACGAAGACCGCGAAGCCCTTGGTGACGAGATAGCGCGCCAGCACCTCGTAGCGCTGCTGGCCCACTTGCGCACGCCGTTCGGCCAGCGCCCGGCCGTGGTTGATGACGGCCAGCGGAAACGGCCCGTTGCCCGGCGGCCTGTAGGTCACGACCGGGATGCTGCCGCGCGTCTCGACACCGGACAGGTTGCGCGCGCTGACGGCCACGCGGTGCAGTTCCTCGCGCAGATCGAGCGCGAAGCTGCGCGCCGGCGTCGTGGCCGGGGCTGCGGCCGTGGGTGCGGTGGCAGCGTCCTGGGCAACCGAAGACAGGGCCGGCGCCTGGGCACGCGCCGGCGTCGACCAGGGCGCCGCCCAGCCCGCCGCCAGCCAGAGCGCCAGCGCACCCAGCCGCCCCGCCACGCCGGCACTCATGAAGCCGCCTTCACGTCGAGGGGACCGGCGCACGCCCCGTGAAGCGACTCCACAGCGCGCGCAGAAAGCGGAACAGCACCCAGGTGACCACCCCGGCCACCACCACGGCGGCAGCCAGCGCCACGAAGAACCAGGTCGGGTCGGTCCAGGCCAGCCACAGCATGGCAGGCACCGCGGCGTCGCCCACCAGCGACAGCCCCAGGTTGGAAAACGGTTCGGGCGAGGTGTTCGCCGCCGCGCGCGTGGTGGCCTTGGCGGTGTGCGAAGTGGCGGCCAGCGTGCCGCCCATCAGCGCCGCCACGGTCATCCAGGTGGCCGAGTCACCGCCCAGCGTGGCGGCGGCCAGCCCGGCGCCGGCAGGGATGCGGATGAAGGTGTGCACGGCGTCCCACAGCGTGTCCAGCCCCGGCACCTTGTCGGCCAGGAACTCCACCGCCAGCATGGTGCCGCTGGCCGCCATCACCACGGGGTTCTGCAGCAGCTGCAGCCCGCTGGGCAGGGGCACCCAGCCCATGTAGCCGGCCAGCCCCGTGAGGAACACCACCGCGTACAGCCGCATGCCGCTGGCCCAGCCCATCGCCGCGGCGATCGCCATCAGTTCGGTGGTGCCGAGTTCCATGTCAACTCCTCCAGGTCGGGTCGCGCTTGCCCAGG